>Ga0265303_10003264_pt1 | contig 10168 bp, 7 predicted proteins | sample Helome_2_FD_192494 | JGI IMG/M metagenome (GOLD analysis project Ga0265303, IMG submission 192494) | Marine sediment microbial communities from subtidal zone of North Sea - Hel_20160317 (Illumina Assembly) | ecosystem: Environmental > Aquatic > Marine > Subtidal zone > Sediment ... | reverse complement strand
TACTTGTGCTTCCAATCTTGCTGCTCTCTGCGGCAGCCATAGCCGAGGATCCGGAAAAAGCTGCAGCAGAAATCGTCGAGCCTGTTACCGAGCAAAGTGTGGTCGAGCTGGATACGTTCGACGATGTCGCGGCACTCAGTGATGAGCAACTCAACACGCATCGCGCGCGAGAGAAGATCGAGGTCAGCCAGATAACGATCAACGATCAGGAACAGGACGGCGACGTCTCGGAGAACGTCGCGATTGGCAACACGAATGGAGACAACCTGATCAACGGCGAGGCCTTTAGTGACTCCTCGGGATTCCTGAGTACCGTACAGAACACAGGCAACAACGTGCTCATTCAGAACTCGACAATTATTAACGTGACCGTGGAAACACCGGGCGAGTGAAGCAGGCATGGAGGACGACAAAAGGTAGATGAAAAGACACCGTAAGAACACGGCCGCGGCCCTGGACGGCCGCATGCTGCGAGCCTGGCTGACGTTTTGCGTCGGCCTTTCGGTGTTTCTGGCATCGATATCAGTGGCGGGTAGCGTCTGGCTGCCCGACTCGGCCGGAATCGCGAATGTTCCAACCAGAACGCTGCAAGAAGCCAAGTTCTCTCAGGTTGTGCGGCAGCAATACGACTTTAGCTGCGGATCGGCCGCCCTCGCCACGCTGCTGACGTTTCATTACGACAGGGAGACGAATGAACAGACCGCGTTTGGTGCGATGTATGCGGCTGGCGACAAAGCGAAGATTGCAACTGCCGGGTTTTCGCTCCTTGACATGAAGTCCTATCTCGAGTCGATCGGCTATTCGGCGGACGGCTACCAGGCATCACTGGATACGCTGGAAAATGCCGCCGTACCTGCCATCGCATTGATCAACTATCGCGGCTACCGGCACTTCGTCGTGGTCAAAGGAATACAAAACGACGAAGTTCTGATCGGCGACCCTGCCCTCGGTATCAAGTACATGTCCCGCGGCGAGTTCGAATCGCTGTGGGACAACGGCGTACTTTTCATCATCAAAAACCGTCCGGAAATCGGCAGGCAGTACTTCAACCAGTCGACCGAGTGGAGCCTGCTGGCACGCGCGCCGATCGGGACGGCGCTCTCCTCCGACAGCCTTGCCCAGTTGACAGTCACCTTGCCGCGACTTGGAGATTTCTGACGTGCCAAGATCAGAGAAGAAACTAGCTGCCACTTCCGCCCGGCTCGATGCCCTCGTTGCGACCTACGCACCGATTGGCAGCCAGCATAAGCGCAAGAAGGACCTCAGGCGCGCGGCGGCCGGCGGCGGCGGCGTATTCGTCGTCGGTGCGATCGCCCTCCTCTCGCAGTCCGACATGACACTCGTCGAGCGGCTCGCCGGGGCGTTGCCGCAGACGACCGTGACGATGAGTAGCGATGATGCGATCCGCCTGGAGAATGAGCGGGTCGAGATGACGGCGAGGATCAACGATCTCGAAACGCGACTTGCCGCAGTACAGGCCCATGAGTTCGATCTCGAGGCGCAACGCGCCGAATTCGAACGGCAGAGTCAAAGGCTGGCCAGTTTGCTCGACGCGACAGACAGCGATCAGCGCGATCTGGAACGCAAGCAGCACCAAGGCTCGCAACTGGACCAGGAAATCGCTGCGATAGCTGCCCAGCGCAAAGCCCTCGAGGCCCGGTGGGCCCAGTTCGAGGCCCAGGGCGAATTACTCGCAATGGAGATTATCGCGGTCAATGCGCAGCGCAAGGAACTCGAGACACAGCGGCTACAGATCGATCGTCAGCGAAAGGAGCTGGCGGAGCTTCTGGAACGCGCGGACGGCTTGTATCGCAGCGGTACCCGTTCGGCCGACGGAGACGCGCCACAGGACGTGCACACTACTGCCGCCGAAGAACCATCGTTCATCCAGACGCCGAATTCCCTGATGGTTAACAACGGCGAGCTGGATTCGATGAGAGGTGGCTTCAGCATTGGTGAAGGCCTTGACGTTTCATTCGGTTTCTCCCAGACCGGATCAGTAAACGGCGTCGAACAGTTTCAGAATAATTTCACGATCGACAGCGTGGGATCAGCATACGACAACATCGACATGTCCGACATGAACTCGGTTTTGTTGCAAAACGGCAGCGGCAACTTCGTGTCAGCCAGCGTTCTGGACTCCCTCGCCGACAGTTTCGGCAACATCATCCAGAACACGCTGGACGATCAGGTCATCTCGACGACGACGATTTACGACATCTCGTTGCACAACCTACCCGGCACGTTGCAAGGCTTTTCCGGAGAGCAGGCTTTAATGGACAGCCTGGGGGCATTCTGATTTTGGCCAGGATTAAACACGAACCATGAATATGAAAAGTGCATCAATTTCGATCTGGGCCGTTCTCGCTACGCTTGCCGCCACTGCGGTGAATGGCGCAGCAGCGCCTGCACCCGAGAAAAGCGACATCCTCGAGAAGATGGAAGAAGTCAACGCCCAGTACACAGAATTGCTCGACAAGATGGACACTATCGACCGGCAGCGACGGCAGCTGGAACTGTTGATGTATCAAATCGACGACCTGGAACAATACCGCGGCGGTATGGATGTCGAAAACGCCGACCCTGAAACTGTGGAAGTGGCAACAGAACGCAAGGAGCAACTGGAAGCGCAGACGCAGGCAATGCCCGAGCTGCCGCGAGTCAGCAGTGATGTGGGCGGTGTGCTCACGCCAAAAGGTCGGTTGACGATCGAACCGTCGATGGGAATGACCTATTCGTCGGTCAATCGTATCGCGATAGAGGGCTTTACGATTCTGCCCGCGTTGCTGGTCGGCATTATCGACGTTGTCGAAGCCGACCGCGACACCTACACAGCGAGACTTACAGGACGGTATGGCCTGACCAACCGGCTGGAGGCGGAGCTGTCTGTACCATGGGTATATCGCGACGATGCAACGCGGTCGCGTGAGTTCCTGACTGGCGCTGTCGAAGACACCGTCTACAAGGCACAGGGTGACGGCATCGGCGACATCGAACTGGGACTGCGATACCAGTTCAGACGGCGCAAGCCCACGTCACCGTTCGTCGTCGGCAACCTGCGCATCAAGAGCGTCACCGGGACCGACCCGTTTGAAATAGCAACGACGTCCAGCCTTTCCGATCAACCGCAGTTTGCAACGGAATTGCCCACCGGCTCCGGCTTCTGGAGCGTCAACCCGAGCCTGACGTTCATCTACCCCACGGATCCGGTCGTCTTTTTTGGCAGCATCGGCTATCTGTGGACGATTGAAGACGACAAAGGGACGTCGTTGGATGACGAGGGCAATATCCTCGGCTTCGGTCGCGTAGATCCTGGCGATGCTATTCGAGCGAGTTTTGGATTGGGACTCGGCCTGAACGAGAGATCTTCTCTGAGTATCAGTTACGCGCTGGACCAGTTCACGAGGACGCGCATAGAGACTGCGTCCAACCCCAGCATTGCTGGCTCCGACGTCACGATCGGCAAATTACTCATCGGCTATTCGTTGAAGCTGCATGACGGTCCACCGCTAAACCTCGCTATCGGCATCGGCACGACTGACGACGCCCCCGACACAGACGTGACATTCCGCATACCGTTCAATTTCGGCGAGTAATTTATCCGTCAATTCGGGCGCCGCTGGCGTCCAGTTCGACAATTTCGTAACCGAGTTCTTCGAGCTGCGGCATGACCACCGCCTTGTCACCAACGACGACGATAATCATATCGTCCATTGTCAGGTGCTTGGCCGCCAGCTGACTGAGCTCTTCATCGCCGATAGCGGCCAGGATGCCCTTCTGCTCCTCAACGAAGCCGTCGTCGAGGTCGAACTCAAGAATCCGCGCCAAGAAGCCGAGCTTTTGTGTCGGTGTCTCATAACGCCTGGCGTCGCGCTGTCCCAGCGCCTTGCGCGTAAACCTCAGCTCCTCTTCGGTGATTCCCGCTGCGGCATAACCTCGAATCTCGTCCTCGAACTGGACGATACCGTCGCCTGTTGCATCGGTTCGGATTCCTGCCGAGGCGGTATACAGACCGTAGTCCTCATTGCCTGAGAAGAACGATCGCGCACCGTATGTATAACCTTTGTCCTCACGCAAATTGAGATTGATTCGGCTGTTGAACGCACCGCCCAGCACGAAGTTCATCAGCCCGACCCGGTAGTACTCCCCCGTTGCGTCGAACTTGAGCGAGCGCTTGCCGATACGGACCTCCGACTGCGCCGCGTCCGGTTTATCGACGAGATAGATCTTTGTCTTGCCCAGGTCGGGAAATGCCTGCAGCTCTGCAGGTGCCACATCCGGGCCTTCCCAGCCCGCAAAAACGGCGAGTTTCTCGAGAAGGTCCGGTTGCGGAATGTCACTCACCGCGATAATGCTCGCGATACTCGGCGAGTAGTGCTCTGCGTAAAAGGCTTTGACGTCGTCGAGGGTGATTGCGGCGATTGTCTCCTCGGTGCCGATATCGGCATACGCAAAGCTGTTCTGCTTGCCGAACAGCAACAGCTGGTAGACGGTCGTCGCTGTTGTCCCCGCCTCTTTTTTGTTGTGTTCGATCAGTTGCGAATATTGCGCCTTGACGCGCGCGAAATCGTCCTCATCGAATTTCGGTGACAGCAGCATCTCCGCCGCAATCGCCAGCGTCTCGTCGAGGTTCTCGCTGAGGCTGCGTATCGACATCGTCGTATCGTTGTTGCCGGCACCAAACTGTACGCGCGAACCCAGCTTCCGCATCCTGTTACTGAGTTCCTCGTTAGTCGACTCGGTAGTGGCTTCATTCATCATCGCTGCAGTAACAGAAGCCAGGCCCAGCTTGTCGACGGACTCGTGACGCTGGCCTGCGTCGATGTTGAACCTTATCGCGGCCGTAGGAGTCTCGGCGTTCACAGCACCCAGAACTTCGATGCCGTTGTCGAGTTCACCGCGCCATATTTCGGGAAGGATCACGCCGGGATTCTCGCCGACCGGTGGCATGACGCTCCGATCGAAGTCGTCTTCGCCATGACGATACTCGAGCTCCGCTTCACTGACTGCCGCATGATCCGGTAGTTGACGATCCGGACGCTCCCAGGTGTCGGCGCGCGCAGTCTGGTCTGACGCACCCATCGGCACGACGCTCATGACTACGGCCGGCTTGTCTTTTATGTATTGCCGGTAGACTCGAATGACATCTTCTTTCGTGACGCTTGCATAGCGCTCGATATCGGAAGCGGTGAAGTTTGGATTTCCAGTAATCGTCTCATAGGAGGCCAGCCGGGCAATCTTGCCCGACACGCTTTCCAGGCCATAGATCATGCCCGACACAATGTCCATCTTGACGCGCGTCAGGTCGTCATCGAGAACGCCCCGCTCTTCGAACTCCAGCAGAGAGTTCCTCGCAATATCCTCGAGATCTTTCAGCGTCTTGCCGGACGGCGGACTGGCGATCGAATACATCGTGAACGTACATGCCAGTTCACCGCAGGCATGTCCGGTGCCGGCCTGGACCGCAAACCGGTTCTTGACCATGTTCTTGTAGAGCAGCGAAGTTTCACCTTGACCGAGAATGGACGCCAGAACGTCGAGAGGCGCCTCGTCTTCGTGGTAGCCGTGCACGGACGGATACGCGATATAAAGCAATGGCAGCGCGACCCTGTCCTCCATCGATATGTACCGATCAGACTCGAGCGTTACGGTTGGTTTCTCGGGCCGCTGCACCTCCGGGCCACGTGGAATAGAGCCATAGTATTTCTTGACCCATGCGAGCGTCTCCGTTTCGTCAAAGCGCCCGCCAATACTCAGAGTCGCGTTATTCGGACCGTACCAACGAAGAAAAAACTTCTTCAGGTCATTGACGTCGACGCGATTCAGGTCCTCGATGTAGCCAATGGTTTGCCAGGAGTATGGGTGCCCCGCCGGGAACAATGCTTCGTTGACCCGCTCGTTCAGGCGCCCGTACGGTGCATTGTCCACGCTCTGACCGCGTTCGTTCTTGACAGTGTCGCGCTGGACCTCGAACTTCTCCTGCGTAACGGCATCCAGGAAAAAACCCATGCGGTCAGCCTCCAGCCAGAGCATTTTCTCCAGTTGATTGGACGGCACGGTCTGAAAATAATTCGTTCGATCGGTATTGGTGGTGCCGTTCAGGGTGCCGCCAGCCTCGGAGACGATCTTGAAATGCTGCTCGTCAGCAACATTCTCCGAGCCCTGGAACATCATGTGCTCGAAGAAATGCGCGAAGCCCGACTTGCCGACTTCCTCACGTCCCGAACCCACATGGTAGGTAACGTCCACGTGCGCAAGAGGATCGGACGGGTCCTCGTGCAATAGCACCGTCAATCCGTTCTCGAGTAGAAATTTTCGGTACGGAATGACGATGCCGTCCTCATCCGTTTTCTCGACCGATTCGAGCAGCGTAATGCCCGCCGGAAGAGGCGCTTCGCCAGAGGCTTGCTCACTGCGATCCGGCGACTGACAGCCGGATATAGCGAATACGAGAATGCCTGCCCACGTGAATACTCTGGTCGATCGCATGTTGTAGCCCTGCCGAAGGTGTTTAGCTGTTGTCGGGATTATCGGACACCTTGCAGGCGCCCGGGTTCACCAAACGGCAACGACGAATTGCGAAATCTGGTGGACCCGGGCCGAACTACACGCGGTAAGAGTGGTTGTGTCAAGCAGCCTCTTGCAGTGCCTGTCTTGTATGGCTTTTTTGCCGCGGCGGCCGCGTCCACAGAACAAACAGATTTCCGGCCAGCACGAGAGACGTGCCGAGAATGATCGTCGCATCAGGCTGCAGCCCTTCGAGCAGGATCGACAGCACCAGGGCAACCACGGGAAACATGACCATCGCATAGCCGGCCCGATGAGCCCCGATGCGCCCAAGCAGCGTCAAATAGGCACCGAATGCGACAATTGAGCCGAACACGGTCAGGTAGGCAAGCGAAATCGTATAGCCCGGAGACCAGTCGAAAACAAACTCGTGGCCCTGGACGCCGGCAAAAATTGCCGTTGATATCGCGCCATAAAGCATGCCCCAGGCATTTGACTGGATAATCGGCAATGCGTTCTTTTGTGCTGCCTGCGACACCATGTTTCCCATCGACGCGACGAGTGCACTGCCAACGGCGAGCATCGAACCGTAGAACACGGTGTCGTGAAGGCTGAAATCACCGATTTGCGGCGCGAATAGCGTCAGAATGCCGGCGACTCCGAGCAGCGAACCGAGAATAACCCGGGGCTGTGCCCTGATACCGAAAAAAATACGTGCGCTGAGCATGTTCATCCACACGATCGTCGAGAACGCAATCGCCGTGAGCGCGGACGTGATGTAGATCTGTGCACGGTAGGCCAGCACATAATTGATGCCGAACAGAAGCAAGCCGAGCAGCAGAAACCAGCCGTGCTGACGCAACCCGAATGCCAGATTCAGGCCCCGCAACCGGCTCCAGGCGAACAACAAGAGCGATGCGGCAGCGTATCGATATACGATCGATACCTCAGGCGCCACGGTTCCGAGCTGGAATTCGATGGCGAACCACGTAGAGCCCCAGACCAGAACCGTAATGATGTATAGCGCCAGATTGCTCATTCCTTTTCCTTGCGGTCCAACTGGCAGACGGCGTCGTAGAACATCGCCTTGTGCAGGTTGCGATACTGGTGGACCCGATTCGCGGGCGTCGCCAGCGCCTTCAATGCATCACGCCAGCGAGGTTTCGGCAGGTTGTGAAGATCGATGCGGTCATAGAAATGCGTTTTCATCTGTACGTCCTCCCGGTAGTTGCGATCTAGGGTTGACTATACGGTTGTATTAGAGATATAACAGATACAGTTTTTTATAAATGACACCTATACAGTTATGCTGACTATCGACAAACAGAACTGCGCCTATTTATATCGGCAAGTAATTGATTTAATAAGCGAAAATATTGACTCTGGCACCTTGCTGCCGGGCGACCGGCTGCCATCTTTGCGCAAGATGAGCCAGACGGCCGGCGTGAGCATTCCGACGGTCCGGCAGGCCTACGTGGAGCTGGAACGACAGCGTCGCATCGAATCGCGACCTCAGTCGGGGTTCTACGTCCGGCACCGGCAGACGAATGCGCTGGTGCGCCCTGCCCCTTCCACACGGGGTGATCCGGTCTGCCTGAATTGCCGGCCCCTGATGGCGCGCGTTTACGACGGGATCAATCACCCCGGGCTCGTGCCCCTCGGAATAGCCAACCCTTCGATGGCAAGACCCGCTGCCAAATCGCTGCATCGCTCGATGAAGCGGGTCATGGCGCGGATGGAAGAACGCAGCCTGGGCTACGCAACGACGATCGGCGAACCCACGCTACGGCGTCAGATCGCCTACCACTACCTCGATAGCATCGGCGCACAGGTCGAGCCCGAGCACCTGGCGATCACCAATGGCGGGCAGGAGGCCTTGTTGTTGGCCCTCAGAGCGGTCGCCTCGCCAGGCGATGTCATTGCGGTCGAGACGCCGACCTACCACGGCCTGTTGGAGCTGATCGACAGCCTTGGAATGCTGGCTCTGGAAATTGAGACCTGTCCTGAAGAAGGCGTGGAACTCAGCGAACTTCGGCGAACGCTGCAACAGCAGTCGGTCAAAGCCTGCATGTTCTCCACGACGCTGTCGAACCCGCTTGGCGTTACGATGCCGGAAGGCAACCGGCGCGAACTGGTGGAGCTGCTCGCCGAGTTCGACGTCGTTCTGATCGAAGACGATGTTTACGGCGACTTGCGATTCGACGGCGAACGACCGATACCGGCGCAGTTTCTGAGCAACGACGCACGAATCATCACGTGTGGTTCATTTTCGAAAACCGCTGCGCCCGGCTATCGCATGGGTTGGGTCATGACCGACCGCTACATGGACGACATTACGCGACTCAAGCGTGCTTTTTCGTGCTCGTCGGGATTACTGCAGCAACTGACGCTCGCGGATTTTCTTGCATCCGGCGACTACACCCGGCACCTGAAGTCGCTGCGACCGGTATTGAAGCGCAACTCTGAGCGCATGAGCGCAATGGTGGCGGAACACTTCCCTGCCAACACGCGGACTTCGAAACCCGTTGGCGGATCGGTGCTCTGGCTCGAGCTTGCGAACGCAATCGACTCCAAGCAGCTCTTTGACGATGCGATCGGCGCGGGCATCAGCATTACGCCCGGACAGATTTTTTCACCGTCGAATCGTTACTCGAACTTCGTCCGCCTCAGCTTCGGGCACCCCTGGGACGACCGCACCGAAGCTGCGATGCGCTGGCTCGGGCAACGTGTCACCGAATTGTCTGTCGGACAGCGGACTAAGGCGTAACGATGTTGAACCAGAATTCGAAATCGTCCAGCAGATCGAGCATTGCCTGAACTGCGTTGACGTTGCCGTCAACTTTGATGACACCGGCCTCGATCAGCGAAGCGACAGGGCGCCCCAGCATGGCCAGCGCAATCAAGCCGTCGCGCGTGAGTACGACGGTGGCGTCTGCCGCAGGATCCTGCTGTGACGTGGCATGGTGTAAAACGCTGTTCTCGATGACAACCAGCACCGTATCGCCCGTATCCTGAAAGCGAAAGTTGATACGCGAAGCAACGCCGGCAGCGTCGGGGCCATTCAGCCTGACTGCCAAATAATCGAACAGGTTCTCGAGCGACAACGCACTGATCATGTCCGGACTGAGCGTCCGCGTCGTACCAGCCGCGACGACCCCGTTACGCAACTCGCTGGCGGCGGTCAGATAAAAGTTTCGCCATTGGCCCGACTCGGCCTGATAGCCGAGCTGTTCGAGCGCGGCTGCCTGCAGGCGGCGCGCTCTGACATTGTCAGGATCGGCAAACACGAGGTGATTGACGACCTCGACAACCCAACGATAGTCAGCATCGTCGTAAGCCTTGCGTGCATTCTTGAGCAGCTCGTCGGGGCCTCCCATGAATTCCACGTAGCGCGTGGCCGCTTCCTGCGGCGGCAGCGGGTGCATGGTGGCGGGGTTGCCGTCGAAGAAGCCGAGATATTTCTGATAAACGGCGCGTGCGTTGTGGCTGACGGTGCCGTAGTACCCGCGGTTGTACCAGGCATGTCCGAGTTCGGGCGGCAGCTCGAGCTCCTCGGAAATCTCGTCCATCGTAAGCCCATGGTTTGCCAGCCGCAGCGTCTGATCGTGTATGTACTTGTAGGCATCGCCCTGCTTGTTCAGGTATTCGACGATCTCGTCGT
>Ga0265303_10003263_pt1 | contig 10168 bp, 9 predicted proteins | sample Helome_2_FD_192494 | JGI IMG/M metagenome (GOLD analysis project Ga0265303, IMG submission 192494) | Marine sediment microbial communities from subtidal zone of North Sea - Hel_20160317 (Illumina Assembly) | ecosystem: Environmental > Aquatic > Marine > Subtidal zone > Sediment ... | reverse complement strand
GAAAAATCAACTTTAATGTACACGGGGATATATATCCTCCAATGACTGAAGAACAGGTTCAACAAGGGATAAAAATGGGTATGATGACGGGAAATGCCACCGTAGATAACCAGCATTCCGACTTTACCCACACCAATGCTATTGCCTATAATGCAGAATTAGATCAGATTGCCATCAGTGTTCCTGCTTACAATGAAATAATGATCATAGACCATGGTACAACCATTGAGGAAGCTAAAGGAAGTGCCGGAGGCAGATGGGGACATGGGGGAGACCTTTTATACAGATGGGGCAATCCAACCAATTACGGACGAGGTACCAAAGAAGACCAGAAGCTCTTTTTTGAACATGATATAAAATGGATCCCGAAGGGCTATCCCGGCGAAGGACATTTAATGGTTTTTAATAACGATATTGAACATCCAGACAACGAAGTACCCTCTATGTGGGCTGTATTAATGACAAGCAAATCTCCAGAGGTTGAAGCTCCTGTTGGGGTGCTTGGCAATCATAGTGCGGTTTTCGAATTTGTTCCACCAACAAATTCAGAAGGAGCTTATATATTGGAGGAGAATGGAACTTTTGGGCCAGAAGGTCCCGTTTGGTCCTATACAGCACCAGACAAATACTCCTTTTATTCGGCATTTGTCTCGGGTGCCCATCGTATGAAAAATGGAAATACTTTAATCACTTCTGGAGCCAAAGGACGAATGATGGAAGTTACCCCGGATGGTCAAATTGTTTGGGAATATTGGAATCCTTATAATGACGATTACAGAATGCCTGACGGTACTGTGGCATCCCCAATTGGACCATTTAAATACATGCAATTTAGGGCAACACATTTCACAGAAGACTTTCCTGCCTTTGCAGGCAAAGACCTGGCTCCCCTTGCAGAACAACCTGAACCTTTTATCTTTAAAATGCCACCGCCGCCTGTAGCACAGGATAGTGTGCAATAAATTGAAACTCAATTATTAACCAATATAAAACTATACGCAAATGTCAATAAAAGTTATAGGAGCCGGATTGCCAAGGACCGGTACAAATACATTAAAACAAAGCTTGGAACAATTAGGTAATAAACATGTTTATCATATGAAGGAATTGCTGGTAAACCCGGAAAAACTTCATTTATGGAAGACTCTTGACGAAACCGGTGATACAGACTGGGATGCACTTTACGAAGGTTATGACGGCACGGTAGATTTTCCGGGCTACCCCTGGTACAAAGAACATATGAAGAGATACCCAGACGCTAAGGTTATCCTCACCGTACGGGATTTTGATGCCTGGTATAAAAGTGTAGACAGTACAGTGTTCAGAGCCGGACCACAAACACCGGGTGAAAAAATTAAAATGATGGGCAAATTATTGACCAGTGCCAGAGCACGCAATGTTGTTAAGTGCATTAAATGGTTTAAGAAGTGTTTTTTTGCTGAAAGACTACAGGGAAAATTTGAGGATAAAGAATTTGCGAAAAAATTCTGGGAAGATCACATAGCTGAAGTAAAAGCTTACGTACCTGCAGATAAACTATTGGTTTATGACGTACGGGACGGATGGGCGCCCCTATGTAAATTTATGGGTGTGCCTGAACCCGATGAACCCCTGCCACATTTAAATAAAAAGGAGAATTTTAAGGCAATGCTTCCTAAACTTATGAAAGGGGAAATGGTCTGAATCCATTTATCAATACAAACCAAAAATTGCATATGCCCCCGGTGGCTTCAACCACCAGGGGTTTCTTTTAACATCATCACTTATGAACACAGAAAGCTGGCAGGTAAAAGTTACCCTTTTACTGGTAAGTAGCCTTACCATTATGTCTATGATTACCATATCTGCTTCATTGCCTGATATGACCAAAGCATTTTCAACTCTACCAAACGCTGAAAACCTGGTAAAGCTTACGCTTTCGTTTCCTGCTCTTTTTATCGCCCTAACTGCCATAATCGCAGGAAAGTTTATTGATAAATTTGGAAGATTGCGACTTTTAAATACGGCACTTATACTCTATGCCATAGGCGGCAGTTCTGGTTACTGGCTGGATAACATTTACCTTATCCTTGTTGGAAGGGCTATGTTAGGCATCTGTGTTGGAATAACAATGACAGTTGCTACAACGCTTATTGCAGATTATTATCAGGGCAAATCCAGGCAAAAGTTTGCCGGTTTGCAAATAGCAGTTATGTCTCTGGCAGGCATTTTATTTGTTACTATTGCAGGCGTGTTGGCAGATATATCATGGCGGGTTCCTTTTTTACTTTATTTATTTCCCCTGATAATCTTACCCATGACCAATTTATTTCTTAAAGAACCTAAGACTTTACATGTAGTAAAAAGTAAGGATACTTCTATAAAATCACCAAAAATAATTTGGCTTGTCTTTATAAATGTGATGATTATGTGGATCCTGTTTTTTATTATCCCCGTACAGATACCATTCTATTTAAAATCTATTGGCATTGAAAAAAATACTTTAATTGGCATCGCAATAGCTTCAAGTACTCTTTTCTCGGTAGTTTCCTCGCTTTCATTTTCACGTATTAAAGACAGATTAAGCTATCAGCAAGTTTTTGGTATTGGTTATTTTTTAATGGCCCTGTCTTTTGCCAGTATCTCCTACGGGGGAACATACAGCATGGTTATGATAGGAATGTTGCTAGCCGGTTTGGGTATGGGTTTAATGATCCCCAATGCAAATGTCTGGGTAATGCAATTAGCTCCGGAACAAATCCGGGGTCAGGAAATTGGCAGGTTAACCACATTTTGGTTTATGGGTCAGTTTTTATCCCCTATAATTTTACTTCCTTTTTTAAATATAATCTCACAATCTCAGTTATTCTCCATTCTGACATATGTAATATTAGGCCTGAGCATTGGATTCTTCTTTTATGGTATTCTAAATAAAAAGAGACCAGGAGCGGCTTAAGGACCAAAACTAGTACCTGTTTAAAGCTGGAAAGAGTATAGATTAAATTATGATTTCTAAATATCTATTAACTTAGTGGTTGAGCAACTAATTCTGATGTGATCCTTAAAAAACAAGAAAATTTTCCCAATAAAAAATCCGGCCCCATTGTTGGGATACTCCTTTTTATAGTGTCCTTAATTTTACTGATTGTTACCGGCCCTTTAGGATTTTTATACGGCATTTTCTATTCTTTATTCACAAAAGGCCTTAGAGGTATAGGAGAATATCTATTAAAGATTGCCGTATCTATAGACCAGTTGGGCAATGTAATGATGCAGCATTTACTCAATGCATTGTGGGTAAAAAAAGGAGGTTACAAATTTGGTAACAGGGATGAGACTATCTCCAGTGCCCTGGGCCGAAATAAAAGACTAGGCACACTAAGTGGTTTTGGGATTTTAATTGATAAAATACTCGACAAATTAGACCCAAACCATTCCCTTAACTCCATCGACTATTATATTGAACCATCACAGGGTGTCCTGGATGTGTTGGCATGGATTCATATTGCAGACAACCGAATCTTATGCACAAGGAGTTCAGGTAAGGATCTATATTATATCCCGGGGGGGAAAAGAGAACCGGGAGAATCTGATACGCAATCTCTTTCCAGAGAGATAAAGGAGGAATTACAGGTAACTTTAGATATTTCTTCATTAAAATTTATAGGGATTTTTGAGGCCTCCGCTGATGGAGTTCAACCTGGTGTCATGGTTCGTATGAGGTGTTACACAGGGGGTTATAGCGGGGAGTTGTGCCCCGATTCTGAAATTTCTGAAATGGTATGGCTTAGTCACAATGACAGAAATATGGTTTCTGAAGTAGACAAACTTATTTTTGATTTTCTTAATAAGAAAGGATATCTATTATAAAAATCCGGTAAACCCCAAAAAGTTTTTAGTTACATTTAGTGCCAATTTTATAAACGTATTTATTAATATAAAAACTACAAATGGTAGTATTAGGCATTGATATTGGTGGCTCCGGAATGAAAGGCGCATTGGTAAACTCCAAAACAGGTGAAATGTTGACCGAACGTTTCAGAATTCCTACTCCTGAATCCAGAAAACCACAAGAAATGGCTGAAGTGGTTAAAAAAATTGTAGAACACTTTAACCATAATGGCCCGGTAGGTTGTGGATTTCCAACAATTATCAGGCGCGGTGTTTGTAAATCCAAAGGAAATTTACATAAATCCTGGGTGAATGTAAATGTAAGAGAACTTTTCAGTGAGGCCACCGGACTTCCGGTAACGGTTATCAATGATGCGGATGCTGCCGGATATGCAACCATGAATTATGGTATAGGAAAAGGGAAAGAAGGTTTCGTAGTTATGATTACCATCGGAACCGGATTAGGTAGCGGAGCATTTTTTAATGGTGAGCTAATACCAAATTTTGAATTGGGCCAGATCCCTTATAAGAAATACAAAAAAATTGAAACCTGGGCAGCAGCATCTGCAAAGGAAAATGAAGGCCTTAGCTTTAAAGAATGGGGCAAGAGATTTAATATATTTTTAAAATATGTGGATCTTTTAATATCGCCGGACTGTATAATTTTAGGTGGCGGAACTTCAAAACAATTTGATGAATACAAAGATTATATCACCATTGAAACTCCTGTAATTCCGGCAGAATTAAGAAACCAGGCAGGAATAGTTGGTGCAGCAGCGGCAGCACTGCATGAGGCACCAAGAGATTAAGCTAAAATTGAGTTTAATACTTTAAGAAATTTTATTCCTCTTACGGTCAACTTCTTTTAGAAATACTTTACGCAGGCGTAAATGTTTAGGAGTAACCTCCACATATTCATCCTTTTGAATATACTCCAGGGCTTCCTCAAGAGAAAATTTGATGGCCGGTACAATTTTTGCCTTATCATCCGCACCTGACGAACGTACATTTGAAAGTTTCTTGGTTTTGGTAATATTTATTGTCATATCGTCACCTCTGGTATTCTCACCAATAACCTGACCTTCATAAATATCCTCACCAGGATCTACAAAAAACCTTCCTCTTTCCTGTAATTTATCAATTGAATAAGGAATTGCCTTTCCATTTTCCATAGAAACCAACGAACCATTTTGCCTTTGAGGAACATCTCCTTTCATAGGTTGGTATTCTAAAAAACGATGAGCCATAATTGCCTCCCCGGCTGTTGCAGTTAAAAGTTGGTTTCGCAATCCAATAATACCACGAGAAGGAATAAGGAATTCACATACCATTCTGTCACCTTTTGCCTCCATGCTGGTCAATTCTCCTTTACGGATGGAGACCATTTCTACAGCTTTTCCGGAGACTTCTTCTGGTAAATCTATTGTCATATGCTCTATAGGCTCACATTTTACTCCGTCAATAGTCCTGATAATAACCTGAGGCTGACCTATTTGTAGTTCGTAGCCTTCTCTTCGCATAGTTTCTATGAGCACAGACAAGTGCAGAACTCCCCTACCAAAAATCATAAATTTATCCGCGCTATCCGTCTCTTCCATACGCAACGCCAGGTTCTTTTCCAACTCTTTCTCTAACCTTTCCTTGATATGCCTTGAAGTAACAAATTTGCCGTCCTTACCAAAAAACGGACTATCGTTAATGGTGAACAACATGCTCATTGTTGGTTCGTCTATAGCAATAGTTTTAAGCCCTTCAGGGTTTTCGATATCCGCAATGGTATCCCCTATTTCAAATCCTTCAAGTCCAACTATAGCGCAAATATCGCCTGTGGCTACTTCCTTAACTTTTATACGACCCAAACCTTCAAAAGTAAATAGTTCTTTTACCTTCGACTTTACGATACTACCATCTCGTTTTACCAAAGAGATTTGCTGTCCTTCCTTTAAGGAACCCCGCTGTAGGCGTCCAATGGCAATTCTACCTGTAAATGAAGAGTAATCTAAAGATGTAATCAACATTTGTGTAGTACCTTCCTGAGGTTCAAATCCTGGGATATGCTCAATAACCATTTCCAATAATGGTTCAATAGTTGTTGTTTCATTCTTCCAGTCATCGCTCATCCAATTATTTTTGGCTGAGCCATAGACTGTTGGAAAGTCTAACTGCCATTCTTCGGCACCAAGTTCATACATAAGGTCAAAGACCTTTTCATGCACTTCTTCCGGAGTACAATTTTCCTTATCTACTTTATTGATTACTACACAGGGTTTTAAGCCCATGTCGATAGCTTTTTGTAATACAAATCGGGTTTGAGGCATAGGGCCTTCAAAGGCATCCACCAATAGCAAAACCCCATCAGCCATATTTAAAACACGTTCTACCTCACCACCAAAATCCGCGTGGCCAGGAGTATCAATAATATTGATCTTGGTATCTTTATAAAGTACGGATACATTCTTTGAAGTAATTGTAATACCTCTTTCACGCTCCAGGTCATTATTGTCCAAAATAAGATCTCCGGTTTTCTCATTTTCCCGGAATAACTGGCAATAATGTAATATCTTATCTACCAGCGTTGTTTTACCGTGATCAACGTGTGCAATTATGGCAATGTTTTTCGTATTGGACATCTTCTTGTTTTGAGGCTGCAAAGATACTCCTATTTTTTGCTTACTGTAATAAAGTTCTGTTATTTTTATTGTATTGATTTTGAGCCATTAGCAGTACAGTTATGAGCTTTAAAAAACAATTATCTTTGTAATCTAACTTTTGAATATGAAACTTGACTCCATACCCCAACTAAAATATGCCCATAGTAATAATTTTTTCCTGCTGGCCGGACCGTGCGCAATAGAAGGTGAGGAAATGGCATTACGGATTGCAGAACGGATTGTGGAAATCACAGATAAATTGGAGATTCCCTACATTTTTAAAGGGAGTTTTAAGAAAGCAAATCGTAGCAGGGTAGACTCTTTTACAGGTATTGGGGACGAGAAAGCCCTAAAAATATTGAAAAAAGTTTCTGAAACATTTCATGTACCAACCGTGACTGACATACATGAGATAGCCGACGCTAAATTTGCCGCTGAGTATGTAGACATCCTTCAAATTCCTGCATTCCTTGTACGTCAAACAGATTTGCTGGTAGCCGCAGCAAATACCGGAAAAGTGGTAAACTTAAAAAAGGGGCAATTTATGAGCCCGGAAAGCATGAAGCATGCTGTAAATAAAGTAATTGACTCCAAAAATGACCAGGTTATGATCACAGATCGAGGCACTATGTTTGGCTACCAGGACATGGTAGTGGATTTTAGGGGAATCCCTGTCATGAAACAATACGCCCCGGTAGTATTAGATGTCACCCATTCTTTGCAACAACCCAATCAGTCTTCTGGAGTAACCGGGGGTAGACCCGAATTAATAAGCACTATAGCTCGTGCAGGGATAGCTACAGGGGTTGATGGAATCTTTATCGAAACCCATTTTGATCCTGCAAATGCAAAAAGCGACGGGGCCAATATGTTGCATTTAGATCAACTGGAACAACTACTGACCAATTTAACGGCTCTTCGCAAAACGGTCAATAGTCTCGATTAATCTCACGAATTTGCAAAAAATGAGTACATGGCCGGAGTGAATATCATTGAATTGGGTAAAATATGAAAAGGGCAAGCCTGCAAAGCCAAAATCTGATTGAAATAAATTTACTAAATAATCATATTTTGCTACCCGTCTCTATCGATGGTATGCCCTTGTTAAATTTTAAAATTGCAGAGGCACTCAATAACAAATCAAGATAATTATAATCAAAGCAGGATGAAAAGAATTCTATTATTACTATCAATTTTCTCCACCTTACAAACCATAAACGCGCAATCTCATTCCCATAGCGGAAATTTGGCCTTGAACTATCCTGACATTGAGGGTTACCTTACGCTTAAAACCGATTTACATCAGCACACGGTATTTTCAGACGGTAGTGTTTGGCCTACCATCCGGGTACAGGAAGCACTTAGGGAAAATTTGGATGCCATTTCCCTAACCGAGCATTTGGAATACCAGCCGCATATAGACGATATTCCTCATCCTGATCGTAATAGGTCTTACCATTTGGCATTGGAAGAAGCCAGGGAGCATGGTCTCCTTATCGTACACGGTTCAGAGATTACCCGTGAAGAACCCGTGGGGCACAGCAATGCCGTTTTTATTTCAGATGCCAACAAGCTAATGGCTGATGATCCCGCTATTCCCTTTGAAGAAGCCAGGAAACAAAATGCCTTTGTCTTCTGGAACCATCCTGCCTGGTACGATCAAAGTCCAAGCGGAAATCCCATTTTAAGTGAATTCCAGGAAGAACGTATAAAAAATGGCGAGTTACATGGTATTGAAGTAATTAACACATTTGATTATGCCGAGGAATCTTTAGCGCTGGCATTAAAATACAACCTGACTATTATGGGTACCAGTGATATTCACGGATTAATTGATTGGGATTATACTGAAAAAGGAATGCACAGACCCATAACACTTGTCTTTGCCAAAGACAAAAGCCTGGAAAGTTTGCGGGAAGCACTTTTTGCAGGGCGAACCGTGGCCGTTTATAATTCTCTTTTAGTGGGCAAATCGGAATTTCTAACACCTTTGATCAAAGCAAGTATCCAAATAAAAGAAGCGACCTATATATCGGAAACACAGGTACTAAAGGTGGTTCTGGAAAATGTTTCGAGCAGCGACCTGATGTTTGAAAACCAAATGCCCTACACACTTTACAGTAAACCTCCGGTTTTTGAGATTCCTGCCGGAGAAACGATTACACTTCAGATCAAAACACTGGAAAAAAAGGAATCAATTTCTCTGGATCTTAAAGCATTAGGCGCCTATACCGCACCAAAAGAACAAGCTGTGATTAGTTGGGAAATTAGGTTAGAGTAGGAATATTATTCTTTCCCGTCAATATAGTCCTGTAAATAGCTAAATCCCGGTCTGAGTTTCCCGTTTTTGGTCATCAAAGCCCTTTCTAAAATCCCGTCTGCATCTCCATTAAAAAATGCGGGAATAACGCTGTCTACAAAAGCCTGCCCGAATCCCTCACTGGAATCTCTGGGCAATTCCGCAGGCAGGTTATCAACGGCCATTACAGCTATGGCTTCAGGTAGCCTATAATCCACTTCACTTTCAGTTTGTGGGTCATAGCCATATATTGGATCTGCTATGGTTGAAGACCTTATAGTGGAAGCCACAGGGCCGTCGATATCACAGCTTATATCGGCAACTACTTTAATCCTAAATCGAGGTTGTTTTGCATCCTCCCTGGTAATTAAGTACGGGGCGCCAGTGCCGTAAAAGTGCCCGGCCATATAAAGGTCAGTTACAGTTGCAAAACGCATAAAGTCAGCTTTATAATCTGTTGGGTTATTAAAAAAGTCCGTTTCATCCTTCACCAACCCATCTTTTCTAAGGTTGTAATCCAGCACATCAATCTGGCAAAAAACGGGAACATCAAAAGTCTCTTCCAAATATTCCTTTACAGTTGTTTCCTTAAGGCCCATACCTACCAACATTTCCCTGGCTCCGTTTCCTACCCTGCCCTTGCCGGTAAGAAGAATTTTTATTTGTGGTAATTGTAACTTTTTAAGTTCTGCTATCAATGCCTGCTGGTCAGAAATCTCCTCTGCTTTAGGCAACTGAAATAAATTGGTTTTTAATCCATAAGCACGAATTCCGTTGTAGGCGCCCACAATCCCCGCATATCGTCCAAATGCCACAAGGCGAATTCCCTTCGTATTTGTAATTACCTCATGATCATAGAGTTCTATATTTTTATCCAGTGCAGCCTGTAATAATTTCCGGTTATAGGGCTGTTTTTTTATGGTATGGGAAAAGAAAAAGTATTTTTTATTTGGAATTAATTCTTCTACGGGTACTTCCTTTACACCCAGCAATATGTCACAATCTGCTACGGTAGAGGCTACCTTAATACCCGCATTTTGGTACTCCTCATCAGTAAAAACACGTTCTGGGGAAGATTCTAGAGTTATTTGCGCCTGTTTATGATTTTCAACGACTTTTTGGCAGGCCTGCGGCGATAGCACAACCCGTCTGTCTGGTGGGTTTTTGCGCTCTCTGATGATTCCGAAATGCATAGATATAATTTGGTATAAATTTTGCTCTAATGTAAGGTGAAAACAAAGGGTACGCAAGTTTGAACTATTGCTTGTGGAAGTGGGGTCCTAAGCTTTTGAAATTGTGTACCTTTGTTTTCCTTTTTGCTAATGGAAAAGTTCTTTGAAAAAAATCA
>Ga0265303_10003260_pt1 | contig 10171 bp, 5 predicted proteins | sample Helome_2_FD_192494 | JGI IMG/M metagenome (GOLD analysis project Ga0265303, IMG submission 192494) | Marine sediment microbial communities from subtidal zone of North Sea - Hel_20160317 (Illumina Assembly) | ecosystem: Environmental > Aquatic > Marine > Subtidal zone > Sediment ... | reverse complement strand
AGACACAAGCTGCTGCCGAACCAGCCGAACCAGCCGAACCAGCCGAACCAGCCGAACCAGCCGAGTCAGCCGAGTCAGCCAAGGTCACGCCGCCGAGCGACGCGGCGCCGGCGCCCGAGGCCGACGACACCCATATCACAGCAACAGAGCAGAGCAGTGAGCCAGGAACCCGGTTCTGATAAACCGCTGGCCGAAGCGAGCCTTCTGTCGCATCTGATCGAGCTGCGGACCCGCCTGTTGCGTGTCGCGGCAGGCATCCTGCTGGTATTTCTGGCTCTCGCACCCTTCGCCGACCGCCTGTTCGAGCTCGTTGCCAATCCACTGATGGCGCAGCTGCCTGAGGGCACCAGCATGATCGCCACCCAGGTGGCCTCGCCCTTCCTGACTCCGTTCAAGACCGCGCTGGTCACCGCGATCTTTATTTCAGTACCGTGGATCTTCTATCAGATCTGGGCATTTGTGGCGCCGGGTCTTTATCAGCAGGAAAAACGCATGGCGGTGCCGCTGGTGATGACCAGCGCCATCCTGTTTTATGCCGGAGTCGCCTTTGCCTACTATCTGGTGTTCCCGCTGATGTTCGGCTTTTTTACCGCCGTGGCGCCGGAGGGCGTAGCGGTGATGACCGATATCAATGCCTATCTGGATTTCGTCCTCACGCTGTTTTTCGCTTTCGGCCTCGCGTTCGAAGTCCCGATCGCCACGGTGCTGATGGTCTGGGCCGGCTTCACCACGCCGGCCAAACTCGCCTCCCACCGGGTCTACGTGCTGCTCGGCGCCTTTGTTGTCGGCATGTTCCTGACCCCGCCCGATGTCATCTCCCAGACCCTGCTGGCCGTACCGGTCTATCTGCTCTATGAAGGCGGCATCATCATGGCCCGGATCATGGTCCCGGGCCATCGCGAGGTCGAGTCCCAGCAAAACGGCTGAGTCCCCGCAATGCCAGAAGCCCCAGAGGAGATAATTGCTGCCGTCAATGGTTGATTTTGACCATCAACGGGCTCTATCTTTGAAAATCTGCTCCCGGCTTCAAGGACGTTTGCCCATGCACATGACCAGCGGTTTGATCTGCATCCTTCTGTTCCTGTTGGTTTCGCCAACGCTGTCCGGCGCCGAACCGGCACAGGTGCCGCTGGAAGATTTCTTCCGCAATCCCAGCTTCGACGACGTGCAGATCTCTCCCGACGGCCACTACATCGCCGCGATCACCCGGACCGAGAAATTTCCCGCCGCTCGCAACCTGGTGGTGATGGAGGCCGGAAAATGGGACCAGGCGCGTTTGGTCACTGCCTACAAGAACGAAGAGATCCGCTGGTACGACTGGGCCCGGGACGGGCGCCTGATCTTTAAGGTGGATCGCGACTACGACGACGTCAATCGCGGCTTCGGGTATGTGGGTCTCTACACCGTGCGCCATGACGGCAAAAAAGGCAGGGCACTGCACGAGCCATTCGACAACGACGACCGTCGATCCCGCGGCGCTCTGAGCAGCGCGAATCGTGCGAGCATCGGTACCGGCCTGAGGGAGGACCTTAGGTTCCTGGACAGTCTGCCCGGAGACCGGGACCATGTTCTCGTCGCCAAAGCGGATTCGTATTTCTTCCCCGACGTCTATCGCCTGAATGTCAGCAGCGGACAGATGGTACCCGCGTCCAAGAGCGACAGCGTTTACTTTCAATGGACCGCCGATAACCAGGGCAAGGTGCGCGCGGCCATCGGCCTGGGCGAAGCACGCAACGATACCGCGGTCGACCTCGTTTACCGCAAGGATGAGGATTCTGCCTGGCAAGCCGTTATCACCTTTGACGAACGGTCTCTGGTTCAGGTTCACGGCTTCGATGTGGACAACCGGCATCTATGGGTCTCGGCCCGGGTCAATGACGACCGGATGGCGCTTTACCGGATGGATCCTGAGACCGGGAAGTTCGGCCCGGCCGTCGCGGCAGACCCGAACTACGACGTGGCCCGCCCGGAGATCAACAGCCCGCAGCCGGTCGGGGGATTTGTCAGCGCCCGCGACGGCACACCTTTGTATTTCGAATACGCGGCGGATACCCGGCGCAAGATCTTTCTCAACGATGACTGGCAGGCGTTGCAGGAAGCCATCGACAGCGCCTTACCGGATACCTACAACGACTTTGTCGACTGGGACGAGCGCTGGGCACGATTCGTCATCTACGCGTGGAGCGACCGTGATCCGGGCTCGTATTATTTCTTCGACCGTGAAGCCGGGAGTCTGAAACAGCTCGTTCAGCCCCAGGGCTGGATCAACCCGGAGCGCATGAGCGACATGGAACCCGTGGTCTTCGAGGCCCGCGACGGGATCAAGATCCACGGCTATCTGACCCGCCCGCTGGGCCAGACAAGGGGTCCCATGCCGCTGATCGTCCATCCTCACGGCGGGCCCTTTGGTATCAGGGATATCTGGGGCTTCAATCCAGAGGTCCAGTTTCTCGCCAGCCGCGGCTATGCGGTGCTGCAGGTCAACTACCGGGGTTCCGGCGGCTACGGATTTGGATTCGAAGCTGCTGGTTTCAAACGCTGGGGTCTGGAGATGCAGGACGATCTGACGGACGCGGTAACGTGGGCGATCGAGGAGGGCATCGCCGACCCGGAAAATATCGGCATCTACGGCGCCAGCTATGGCGGTTACGCCACCATGATGGGTTTGGTGAAGACGCCAGAGCTGTACCGTGTGGGCATCAACTATGTGGGCGTCGTGGATCTGCCCAGGCTTTACCGCTATGACACGTCGATCCAGCCGATTGGGAGCATGGATGACCTGACCCGCTACTGGTGGATTACACATATCGGCGACCCCAAAGCGGACACCGATCGACTCCATGACACCTCGCCGATCAACTTCGTCGAACGCATCGAAGCACCGGTGATGGTGATCCATGGCCGCCTCGATCCCCGGGTCGATATCGATGGACAGTACCGGCCGCTGGTACGAGCGCTCAAGGCCGAGAACAAGACCCACGAGGCCCTGGTCAAACGCTATGAGGGCCACGGCTTCTTCAAGGAGCAAAACCAGATAGAGCTGTATGCGGCCATGCAGGCCTTCCTGGCCAGATACATGCCATCGAAGCTGAATCCCGCGCCGTCGAGCGCCGCGGATGCTCGTTGATGATCTGAGCTCATTCGCTGCGTCGGATCGGAACCCGCTTTGCGTCTATTGGAGGGCATCAATGCCAAATATGGTTGCCTCGGCGCACTGGCAGTTCTATAGTTTAGGGGCAAGAGCCTGTATGCCGGAGGGACCTGACGATGACCTTACGCCCTCTTTTCCCGGTCGCAGGAGCCCTGCTGCTGTCGGTTTCCTGGCTGGCCGGCGCCGCTGAGACCTCATCGATCCCGGTCGCAGACTTCTTCCGCAACCCGGTATCGCCGAAGCCGATCGGTGGTACGCCGGTTTGGGGGGTGGATAAACGGGCTATCGTGGCAGCGGGGTTCGTCCTTGATCAGAGCCGCACCCATCAAGCGGTCGTGCAGATCTCGCCGGACGGCCGCTATCTTTCGATGAGCCGGACCACGGTAGAATTTCCGGACGCACGCAATCTGATCGTGGTTGAGATCGGCAAGTGGCACGATGCGAAGATCGTCACGGATTTCGAAACCGGTGACGTCCGCTGGCATACCTGGTCTCGCGACGGCCGCATCATTTATGGTTCCGATCCGGGCGACGAAGACGTGAAGCGATTGCCGAGGAACCGCCAGACGCTATTCTCGGTGCGCCCGGACGGATCGGACAATCGAATGATCGGCATGCAACTGTTCGAAACTTATATCGACGATGTGCCCAGCCAGCCCGGCTTTGCGTTGATCAATGATCACCGTGGGAGCAGCCTTTTCCCGACCGCCAGCCGCCTCGACCTCAAGAGCGGCTGGATCAAACCCATTGCGCGGGGACGCATGAATTTCATGGAATGGCACCCCGACCATCAGGGCCGGGTCAGGGTGGCAATTGGCCGCGGCCAGGTACGGGACGACCTGCGCTATGACCTTTACTACCGCGATTCAGAGGCAGACGAATTCCGCAGCGTCCTTAGCTTCGACGAGGCCAGCTGGTTGCAGGTCCACGGTTTCGATGTCGATAACCGCCACCTGTGGGTGTCCGCCCGGGCCGGCAGCGACCACATGGCGCTTTATCGTATGGACCCAGCCACCGGCGAGTTCCACGACCCGGTGCACGCGGATCCTCTATATGACGTCGGCGGCTTCGGTTGCAGGCTGGTCACCGCGCGCGACGGGACGCCAATGTACTTCCGCTATCAATCGGAGACCCAGAAGAAGATATTACTCAGCGATGAGGCCGCGCCGATTCAGGCGGCTCTCGACAAATTACTCGCAGATACCGAAACAGAAGTAGTCAGCTGGGACGACGGATGGCGTCATTTTGTAGTGCGCGCATGGAGCGACCGGGCACCGGACGTTTATTATTATTTCGATCGCAAGACCGGGGTGCTGCACAATGTGCTCGCGACGCGGCCCTGGATCGATCCGGCCCGCATGCGCCCGTTACAGCCGATCGAATTCGAGGCCCGCGACGGTCTGGTCCTCAGGGGCTATCTGACGCGCGCCCCGGACCAGGACCAGAAACCTGCACCGATGATCGTCAGAGTGCATGGCAGTCCGTACAGCGCCCGGGACATCTGGCAATTCAACCCTGAGGTCCAGTTCCTGGTTGACCGTGGGTATTCAGTTCTGCAGGTTAACTACCGCGGGTCCGCCGGATACGGATATACCTTCAAGGCTGCTGGCTTCAAAAACTGGGGCCGGGCGATGCAGGACGACCTGAGCGACGCCGTGGCCTGGGCGGTCGAGCAGGGCATTGCGGATCCGGAGAACGTGGGTATTTACGGCGCCGGCTACGGCGGCTACGCCGCCCTGATCGGTCTGGCCAAGACCCCGGATCTTTACCGCTTCGGCATCGGCTATTCGGGTTTTTATGACCTCCCTCGCCTGCACCGGGACTGGACCCGCAAGAATCCGTGGAACTATCCGTGGAACCCAGACTGGGCCGCCAATTGGTGGGACGAATACGTTGGCGCCCCGGGCAAAGATGTCGACGGGCTCCGGGAAATTTCGCCACTGGATCTGGCGGACCGCATCAAAGGGCCGGTGATGCTGATCCATGGCGAATTCGATCGGGTCTCGGAGATCTACAAGCAATATTGGCCGATGGTGCGGGCGTTGAGGTCCGACGATGAGCCTGCCGAACCTTTCGTAAGACGTTTCGAACGTCATGGCTTCACCAAAGAACACCACAACATTGAGCTCTACTCGGCGATGCAGGACTTCCTCGCACGCACTATGCCAACACCGACGAACCCGGGACAAGGGAGCGTGGCCGCGGCTCGCTGATCGGACTGTAAGACTGACCGCGTCATGCCCGGGCCGGCGGTGCTAGGCTTGATTGCCATGGCAAGTCTATTTGGCCATCGGCAACTCCGCGGCGGCTTTGATTCAGCCGGCCGGACTCCCGGCCAGTTTTGCATGTGGGTGGCGGTCGCGGTCATCACCCTCACTGAGTTCCGCGTTGCGTCGGCATCCGGGAACTCGCCCGGCATGCCGCCCGTCAGGGACTTTTTCCGCGACGCGGCGGTAATGAGCGTCAAGATTTCTCCGGACGGCGACTATCTGACCACGGTTTTCCGTGCGGACAAACCCGGCGCGGTCGCCAATCTGATGCTGACGCGGACGGACGGCTCGACGCCGCCGCGGTATCTGAGCAACCGCACCTACGGTGACATAGGCCTCCAGCTGTGGGCGACCCCGCAGACCATCCTCTTTCAGCACAAGATCAGCCAGTACTCACCGCGCGGGACGCAATGGCGCGGTGGCCTCTACGTCGTAGACCGGCAAACCGGCAAGCAACGTGAGCTCACTTCGCTTCGCCAATACAGATTGGCCGGCGCGCCAGCCAGAGACGACGGCAGAATCCTGGTCTGGCTCTACGGCAACTACGACCTGACCCCTTCCGCCGGCTGGCTGGACCTGGAGGAGGGAAGGGTCATCAACGCAATCGCTGCGGAGCCCGGCGTGGTCGGCTGGTACGCAGATTATCGTCAGCAGATAAGGGTATCCATGCTCGCCGGCGACGCGGCGGGGCCGGGTCGGCTGGCGCTACGCTATCGCGACAGCGAAGACGCGACGTGGCAGCCCGCCTATCCGCTGCAGCAAGGCGCCTCTGACTTCCAGGGTTTCGACCAGGACGGACGCCATCTCTGGGTGCTGGCGCCGCACGGTGACCGCACCGCGCTGTTCCGTCTCGATCCGATGGCCGGAGATTTGGGAGAACCCGTCGTCTCAGATCCGCTCTACGATATCGAAGGCCTGCTGTTGCAAGACGACAAGGGCCGCGAGCTGGAAATCCGTTACGACGCCGATCGGCCCACACGGATCGTCTTCGATCCTGACTGGCAACGCCATTACGCGCAGATCGATCAGCTTTTGCCAGAGACCTTTAACGCCATCGTCTCCTGGGATGATGCCGAAACCCGTCTGGTGGTCCTTGCCCGCGGCGATCGCTACCCGGGCGCCTACTACCTCTATGACACGCGGCGACAACAGCTGGATTTTGTGGTCGCGGTCGCACCCTGGCTGCATCGGGAGCAGCTCGCGCGGATGGAACCGATAACACTCGCCGCCAGGGACGGCTTGACCCTGCACGGCTATTTCACGCCACCGGTCGGTCATCACGCCGGGCCCGCGCCGATGGTCGTGATGCCCCATGGCGGGCCTTTTGGCATCCGCGATACCTGGGGCTTCGATCCGGAAACACAATTTCTTGCCAACCTCGGCTACGCAGTGCTGCAGATCAACTTCCGTGGTTCATCCGGTTACGGGAGCGCTTTCGAGCAAGCCGGCTACGGCCAGTGGGGTCTGGCCATGCAGGACGATCTGAGCGACGCCGTCGCCTGGGCCGTGGCTACAGGGCGGGCGGATCCGACCCGGGTCGCCATATTCGGCGCCAGTTATGGCGGCTACGCCGCATTGATGGGTCTGATCAAGACACCAGAGCTGTATCGTTGCGGCATCGCCTTTGCCGCCATCACCGATCGCCGGCTGCTCTATCGCAATGACCGCTTGCGTTTCGGCGATGCGGGCGAGGACGGGTTCAAAACCCTGTTTGGCGATCCCGACGCGGACCCGGAATTGTTTGATGCGACCTCACCGTTCCGGCAGGTCGATCGGATCCAGGTGCCCGTACTGCTGGCCCACGGCCAGGTCGATGGCGTGGTGGATATCCGGCATTTCCGGCTGATGCGCCACCGACTGCGCCGGAACGGCAACGAGTTCGAGAGCTTTGAGCGCCGCTATGAGGGTCACAGCCTGGCCGAGGAAAACAACCGGGTGGCGTTTTTCGAGACCATGCGGGACTTCCTCGCACGCCATATACCGACCCCGCGAAACTCGCTACCGACGGCGCACTGAGCCGTCGCGGCTTCCGCGAACCGTCATTGCTGCACGGCCATATCGGCAAGCGTCATTTGACTCGGCGCGGCCGAGCCCGTAAACCGTACGCCATAACAATCTGAGCGCGGAGAGCGTCCATGACCGAAACCGTCATCGAACCGGCCGTCACGCCCGGCCCAAGAGCACCCACCCATCCCCGGGGTCTGATGACCCTGTTCTTTACCGAGATGTGGGAACGCTTCAGTTACTACGGCATGCGGGCGCTGCTGGTCCTGTTTATGGTCGATGCGGTCAGCGAGGGTGGCCTGGGTTTCTCCGACGAGACCGCGACCGCGGTCTACGGACTGTACACCGCGGCGGTCTATCTGGTGGCGCTGCCCGGCGGCTGGATCGCCGATCGTCTGCTCGGCGCGCAAAAAGCAGTCTGGCTAGGCGGCATCATTATCGCCAGCGGGCACTTTGTGCTGGCTATCCCCTCGATCCAGGCGTTTTTCCTCGGCCTGGTGCTCGTGGTGCTGGGCACCGGTCTGCTCAAGCCAAATATCAGTGCGATTGTCGCGGATCTCTATCCGGAGGGCGGCGCCCGGCGCGACGCCGGTTTCACCATCTTCTATATGGGCATCAATGTCGGCGCCGCCATCGGTCCGCTGGTCTGCAGCACCCTGGGCGAAGCCGTCAACTGGCACTACGGATTTGCCGCGGCCGGTGTCGGCATGGTGCTGGGTCTGATTCAGTTCAAATTGACCTCACGGCATCTGGGCGACGCCGGCCTGAAACCGCAGGCCCATGAGAAGGGTCATGAGATCACGCCGGAGGAGAACCGCCAACACTGGATCGCGATGTGGATCGGCGTGGCCGCCATCGTGCTGTTGATCGGGCTCGGCCTGACCGGCGCCATCACCTTTGATCCGGTCGCCCTGGCTGGCTGGGGCACGGCGATGATCCTGGGTCTGGCTGGCGTGTACTTCACCTATCTGTTTGTTTTCGCCGGTCTGGACAGCACCGAAAAGGGCAGGGTGTTCGTGATCCTGATCCTGTTCCTGGCCGCTGCGATGTTCTGGTCCGGGTTCGAGCAGGCCGGCTCCTCGCTGAACCTGTTTGCCGAGCGCTACACCGACCGGGTCATCGATGCGTACAGCTTCACCGTTCCCGCGGGGTGGTTCCAGTCCTTTAACGCGGTGTTCATCATCGTGTTCGCGCCGGTGTTTGCCAGCGCCTGGGTATGGCTCGCGCGGCACCATCTGGAGCCCTCGATCCCGGCCAAGTTCGCGCTGGGTCTGATGATCCTGGGCTCCGGTTTCCTGGTCATGTTCTTCGCCGCGAAGCTGGTGGCCGGAGGCGGCACCGCGGCACCGACCTGGCTGGTGACGACCTATCTGCTGCACACCTTTGGTGAGCTGTGCCTGAGCCCGGTGGGCCTGAGCTCGGTGACCAAGCTGGCGCCAAAGCGGTTTGTCGGGCAGATGATGGGCATCTGGTTCCTCGCCGCGTCGCTGGGCAATCTGATCGCGGGACTGCTGGCCGGCGAGTTCAAGGCCGACGCGGTGGACCAGATGCCGGGTCTGTATCTGCAGGTCGTCCTGACCACGGTCGGCGCCGGTTTGCTTCTGCTGGTCTTTGCCAAACCCATCCACAAGCTGACCCACGGCGTGAAATAGCGCGGCCGCCGGGGAACCGCCACGCAACCCCCGGCGCCCCCTGTTGCTCCCCGTCTGCGACGCCACACCGGGACGCAGACGCGCGTCGGCGTTAAAATGGCGCGTTTCCCACGACCCCTGAACGGTCGCCTGCCCGACAAGAGGTCTCTATTCATGAAATCTTTGTCTTTTGTGTTCGCTGCGCTCGCCGCGGCGTCCTGTCTTTCCGGCTGCGGTCGCAGCGAAGCCCCGCGGCAGCAGGAAGCTGCCGCGCCCGCCGCGACGACGGTGATGTCTCAGGCTCCGGCCGAGTCTGCGACGGCATTCATCGCCCGCGCCAATGCCGAGATCGACGATCTGGATCTTGAGCAGGGCGCGGCCGCCTGGGTGAGCGTCACTTATATCAACGAGGACACAGCGCTGCTCGCCTCGCGCGCCAACGCCCGGGTCGGTGAGCTGATGGGCCGGCTGATCGAGGAGTCCAAGGCTTACGATGGCCAGGACATGGACGCCGACACGGCACGGATGATGTCGATGCTGCGCCGCGCCGACTATATGCCCAGTCACATGTCGGTGCCATCGGACCCGGGCAGACTGTTGGAGACCGCCGAGATACAGAGCCGCATGGAAGGCCTGTACGGGGCCGGCAAGTACTGCGCGGACGGCCCGGACTCCTGCCGGACACTGCAGCAACTCTCCGACGTGCTGGCCGGCTCGCGGGACTACGACGCACAGCTCGAGGCCTGGAGCGGCTGGCGCACGGTCTCCCCGGCGATGCGTGAGGACTACCGGCGTTTCGCCGAGCTGACCCGCAAAGGCGCGCAAGAACTCGGCTACGGCGATATGGGCGAAATGTGGCGCTCCGGCTATGACATGAGCCCGGGCGAATTCGAGGTCGAAGTGGAACGTCTGTGGGGACAGGTCGAGCCGCTCTACGAAGCACTGCATTGCTATGTCCGCGATGAGCTGACCGAGAAATACGGCGCCGATCGCGTCCCGCCCGAGGGCCCGATCCCGGCGCACCTGCTTGGCAACATGTGGTCCCAACAGTGGGGTCAGATCTACGATATCGTCGAGCCCTATCCCGGCGTCACCAATCTCGACGTGACTGCGGC
>Ga0265303_10003258_pt1 | contig 10172 bp, 12 predicted proteins | sample Helome_2_FD_192494 | JGI IMG/M metagenome (GOLD analysis project Ga0265303, IMG submission 192494) | Marine sediment microbial communities from subtidal zone of North Sea - Hel_20160317 (Illumina Assembly) | ecosystem: Environmental > Aquatic > Marine > Subtidal zone > Sediment ... | reverse complement strand
GGCAAGTGCGACATGGCCAACCGATCGGTTATTTCAGTTCACGCCAAGCCCGAAACCGCGAAGCGACTGGAAGAGCTGGCAACCCTTACCCGCCGTTCCAAGTCATTCTTGGCTAATGAAGCCATTGAGCACTACCTGCGTGAGGAAGAAGCCTTTATCAATTCTGTACGCCAAGGCATGGCCGATGTGGCGGAAGGTCGCGTATACGACACCGACGAAGTACGGGCCCGACTGAACGAATTCGTCGCCGAGAGATCCGTTAGCAAATCCAACTCGTGAAGCTCCGCTGGTCAGTGCACTCACTGCGCGAACTGGAAGCAATCATCGAGTACATCGCCGCTGACAACCCAACTGCTGCATTGAAACTGGGTGAGCAAATCCTGTCTTCGGTTGATGCTGTACTACCCGCCAATCCGCACGCAGGCCGGGTTGAAGGCACTCGTGAACTGGTAGTTAACGAATCGTACATCGTGGCTTATGAAGTTACCGATGCAGTCTATATCCTGACGGTACGGCACAGCGCCAGGTTGTGGCCAGAGCGCTTCAGCAACTACCTTCCAGGTCGCGACTGCTGGTGCCGGCCACTCCTCGGTGAGCAGCATTTCTGCCGGGTCCGGAATCAGACGCAGGTAGACGATGCTGCCGACCAGGCTGCCGGTGATGATGCCGAAGAACTGGGCGACCACCTGCAGCCGGGCTGGCGCGCCGATCATGTACCCGACCTTGAGGTCGTTGAGCAGGTCGGCACTTTGGCCGGCCGCGCCGCCGGCGACATTGGTACCGATCAGGTTGGCATTGGTTTCTCCCGGGGCGCTGATCGCCTTCGCTGTGCTGGCCTACGTACTGCTCGACGGCTTCGATCTCGGTATCGGTATCTTGTTTCCCTTTCTGGCAGACCGCGAGGAGCGTCATCTCGCGATGAACACCATCGCCCCCGTATGGGACGGCAACGAGACCTGGCTGGTGCTGGGCGGCGTTGGCCTGTTCGCGGTATTTCCGCTGGCCTATGCGATTGTAATGCCGGCGCTCTATCCGCTGATCATCGCGATGCTGTTGGGCCTGATCTTTCGCAGCGTGGCTTTCGAGTTCGTTCATCGATCAAAGCGGATGCAGGGGTTCTGGGAGTTCGGTTTCTGGGGCGGCTCGCTGATTGCGGCAATCGCCCAGGGCATGGCACTCGGTACGCTGGTTCAGGGCATCGCGGTGCAGGGTCGGGCCTACGCGGGCGGCAACTGGGATTGGCTGACACCGTTTTCCGCACTGACCGCGCTGGCGGTCGTGGTTGGTTACGCCTTGCTGGGGGCGACGTGGCTCATCCTGAAGACAGAAGGCAGGACCCTGCAGCATGCCCGCCGGTTTGCCCGGCCGCTGGGCCTGGCGCTGCTGGCGTTGATCGGGGCAGTGAGTCTTGCCACCCCGTTCCTACATCCCGCATATCTTGCGCGATGGTTTGGTTGGCCGTCGGGTGCCTGGAGTGCGATCGTCCCGATCCTTTTGGCAATCGCGGCCTGGCAGCTCTGGAAGGGTCTGCGCGATGGTGACCATCTGCGGCCCTTTGCGGCCACGGTGGCGATCTTTGCGTTGTCCTATGCCGGACTGGGCGTCAGCTTCTATCCCAATCTTGTCCCGCCGTCGCTGACGATTGATGCCGCCGCCCCTGAAAGTTCGCTCCGCTTCCTGCTGGTGGGCGCGCTCGTCCTGATCCCGATGATCCTGGCCTACACCGCTTATTCCTATTGGGTTTTCCGCGGCAAGGTCCGGCCCGAAGACGGATACCACTGATGCGTCGCTGGGCTTGGTTTGCCGGGCTGTATATTGCCGCGGTCGCCGTGACCGGAACCATCGCTTTTCTGATCCGGGCGGCGTTGATCTGACCGGACGGCGCTACCTGCTCGCGCATTCCGGCATAGCCGCTTGGCATCTGCGTTATCGTCATAGTGCAGGACAATCAGCGACAGACCCCAATAGATTACAGGCGAAGAAACAGCGGAAAGATTGAGTTGCAGTTTTTTTGAAACGATGGGTAATTCGGACCGAATGTTTAGCCAGTTCTTGTCGAACTCGGGCGACCATCGGTGAATGACAGCCATGCTTTTCGCTCGCACTGAAGACATAGCATTGAGCTATCGTCAAATTTATGGATCGTCAGTGGAATCTATGGGTTGTTTTCATAGTTTACGGGTCCCTGCGGACGTGTCCGAGAGGAACCGGTAAAGTTTTCGACAGGTGGCATCGAAAGCTTCCTGCTGTGACTCGGTTATACGCGGCCAGATGAGCGGACCAGTCTCCTCGTCGATCAGTTCCGATGGGAGTTCTGACATGGACTGGCGCTTGAGGTCTGGGTCGTCGTGCCGACGCCGAATGAGTTCGCCACCCAACATCCACAGGTGGTCACGGAGGCGCTTCAGGGTCCTCGGCGCCAGGCCCTTGCGGATCAGGTATCGCAGGAACGGCTTGAACGCATCGACGATGCGCTGGTGAGCGGAGCCAAGCCGATCTTCGAGGCGGGTCGTCTCTCCTGGCACGGTAAATACCTCAAGCCGGCCAAGAGACAGCTTGTCGACCTCGCAGTCACCAAGACAGGGTTGGAAGAGGCAATCGGCGTCACTGTCGCAGTGGGAAGCTCAGATGGAGGAGTGGCGCCGCGAAGAGGAGGCCCGGCGGGCTGCCAAGGCGCTGAAGGACAGCAAAGAGGAACTGCTCCAGATCATCGATGCCTGGGCGGCGGCGAAGCGACTCGAGGATTTCTTCGCGGACGCCGAACGCCGAGCCCGGGATTTACCTGACGACCAGCGGGCGCGCACAATAGAACGGCTTCGACGGGCACACGCCCTGATCGGCAGCCCCGACGCGTTGGAGCGATTTGACGCATGGCAAGCGCCGGAGGAGCGATAAAATCGGTTTGATTTCAGGCAGTTGATCAGCCGAATCGATTTGGGGGGTATCTGTGGGGGCATAATCGGCATGTCGCATTTTAAGCCATCGATTTATAAGCCAATGTGATCGTCGCCACCCCACCATCAACGAGTTTTCAAGCTTCTGAAAACTCACGCGATAGCGCCCAAGCAGGCGCTTTTTTCATTTCTAAATCAGGCAAATACGTTTAGCAAAAGGTTGCCTTACAACCCAGTACATCCGCGCCGGCGACCTTACGCTTGTTCTTTTTGCACGCACCGCCGAATGTCAGCTATTCATGCCGCAACGCCTCAATCGGGTCCAGGCGCGCGGCTTTTCTTGCAGGAAAATAGCCGAACAGGATCCCAACGGCAGCGGAGAACAGAAAAGCGATCGCCACGATTGTCGGATTGAACACAAACGGCACTTCCAGCAGGTTGGCGATACCGAACGATCCGGCAATCGCAAGCACGATGCCGATGATACCGCCGAGGGATGACAACACCACGGCTTCGACCAGAAACTGCATCAGTACCTCTCGTTCACGGGCGCCGATGGCTAGCCGTATACCGATCTCGCGCGTCCGTTCGGTAACCGAAACGAGCATGATGTTCATGATGCCGATTCCGCCCACCAATAGACTCACCGCGGCGACGGCACCGAGCAACCCCGTCAGTACCCGTGTCGTGCCGGTCAGCATCTGCGCTATTTCTTTCAGGTCCCTTACCGAGAAATTGTCTTCCTCGTTGGATGAGAGATGGCGGCGCTTGCGCAGCAGCCGGGTGATCGCCTGTTCTGCCTGCAGGGTGGAAGCGTCAGTTCGCACCGAAACCTGAATCAGGGCAACGTCCCGGTTACCGGCAACACGCCGCTGATAGGTGCGTAGCGGCATGAGAATGACGTCGTCCTGGTCCGTGCCCATGGTGGACTGCCCCTTGGCCTTCAACACGCCCTGAACCTGGCAGGAAAACTTCTTGAGCCGGACCTTGCCGCCGACAGGATCCTGGGTTCCGAACAATTCCTTGACGACCGTGGCACCCAGGACACAGACCGCCTTGCCGGCGCGCAACTCGCTCTCGGTAAAACGCCTTCCCGTGGCAATGGTCCAATTACCGACGTCGAAGAAGCGGTTATCGACACCGGTAACTCTGGATGTCCAATTCGCATTGCCGTAGACGGCCGTGATCGAACTGGATGCCGACGGTGCCGCAACGGCGATGTCGCCAACCTCCCTGACCATCGCCTCAACATCGGCGACATCAAATGCAGGCGCCGCGGACCTCTGCCCCATCCCGACCCGCTGTCCCGGGGTGATCATCAACAGGTTGCTGCCCAGGCTCGCGATCTGCTCAGTTACCTGAACGGTGGCTCCACCCCCGATGGTCACCATGACGATGACGGCAGCGACGCCGATGACGATGCCAAGGATGGTCAAAACAGAGCGCATCAGATTGCGGCGGATTTCGCGCAGCGCCAGAATGAAGGTATTCCAAACCATCAGGCGGCCTCCCCGTTGTCGATAACCGCCTCGACCATACCGTCGAGAAAGTGCACCGCACGCTGGGCATAGGCCGCCATATCTTCCTCGTGCGTCACCATCACGATGGTGATGCCCAGGTCACGATTGAACGACTGCAGCAGCCCCATGATCTCCCGACTGCGCGCCGAATCCAGGTTGCCCGTGGGTTCGTCGGCGAGTAGCAGTGCGGGCTCCGTGACAATGGCGCGCGCGATTGCCACGCGCTGTTGCTGTCCACCCGAGAGTTCTGCGGGGGTATGCTCCGCCCAAGACTCCAGGCCGACCGCCTGAAGTGCTTTGAACGCCGTGGTGCGGCGTTCTGAGCGTGGCACCCCGCGGTAGATCAGGGGCAGCTCGACGTTTTCCAGCGCCGAAGTCCGGTTGAGAAGATTGAAGCCCTGGAACACGAACCCCAGGTAGTGGCGACGCAGCAGCGCGCGCTGATCTCTTGACAAGCGGCCGACATCGACGCCCTCGAATCGGTAGACTCCCGAGCTTGGCGTATCGAGACAGCCCAGGATGTTCATACAGGTGGACTTGCCCGATCCGCTGGGGCCCATTACGGCGACAAAATCACCGCGTTCGATATGCAGATCGATACCCCCCAGGGCTCGCATCTCCGCCGCACCACTGCCGTAAACCTTGGTGACGCCTGCCAGTTCGATCAGCGGGGGATGTTCCATCGTCGTGGCCACTAGTCTGAATTGATTGTCTCGACCACGACGGCGACCCCGGCTTGTAACGCACCACCCTGGATTTCCGTCCACAGACCGTCGCTCGCACCGGTGTTCACCGGCAAGGCCACCGGTGCGCCGTCGCGCATCACCCAGACACGCTGCTGGCCTTTGTCGCCAGCATCTGCCATTTGATTTTTCTTGACAGCGGGCGGACGCGGCATCAGCCGACCAAAAAGACTCCCGCCGCCTGAACTCGACTTTGCGGCCTGCACCTTCGGCTTGAAGCGCAAGGCTGCGTTCGGCACGAGGACGGCGTCTGCAATCTCCCTCACAATGATCTCGGCGGTCGCCGTCATGCCGGGGCGCAGCGAAAGGTCACTGTTGTCCACCTTGAGCACGGTCTCATAAGTAATCACGCCGTCAACCTCCTGGGCGCCATACCGGACCTGGGTGATCAGCGCCGTGAAAGTCCGGTCGGGGAAGGCATCCACGGTGAAGGTCGCCACCTGACCATCTCCGACCTGGCCCACGTCCGCCTCGTCCACGTCGACGTGTAATTCCATCTGCGAGAGATCTTCTGCCAGCGTGAACATGACCGGAGCCTGCAATGACGAGGCGACGGTTTGCCCCGGTTCGACGGCGCGTACCAGAACCACGCCGTTGATGGGCGAATAGATCACCGTTTTTCCCAAGTCCGTGCGATCAGCCTCGAGCTTGGCCCGTGCCTGCTCGACCTGCGCCTCGGCCAAGCCTTGCGCTGCCTGAGCCCGCGAGTAAGCCGCACGACCGGTGTCGACCTCCTCCTCGGCACACAGCTTGTTTGCCGCGAGCCGTTGGCAGCGCTGAAGCTTCTGCTGTGTCTCGCGTACCGAGGCCTTTGTCTCGCGCACCCTGGCCTCGGCGGCGGCCAGCGCGGCCTCCGATTGCAGTACCTGCGCCTTTAGCTTGTCGGTATCCAGCTCGGCCAGTACCTGTCCAGCTTTGACCTTGTCGTTGTAATCGACCTTGACCGAATCGACGATACCCGACAGCTCGCTGCTCACATCGACCTGATTCGTCGGCTCAAGATTGCCGGTAGCCGAAACAGTGACCACGAGTTCACCGCGGCGGACTTCTTCCGTTTTGTATCGGATCTGGGCCGAGTCGTTCGCCGACCTTGAGACGACGATGACCGCCAGGACCGCGAGCGCAGCGATACCCAGGAAGAGCCACTTGGCGGAACCAAACCGTGACCGGTGAGCACTATCGATGCCCAGGGTAGTGGCTATATCGCTAGCAGCCTTTTTCTCTTTCATATCGGGCATTCCATCCGCGGCGGAGGAGCGACTCGAAACGGTATCATGACGTTTTCCTTGCTCACCAGAATCGCAAAAAGAGCGGGCCGTGTCGGCCCGCCAAACAGGGAGAGTACACCTTAGTTGCGGTGGCCTCGAGAGTGTTTTCCTTCCCGCATATCATCCAGCTGAGCACGCTGTTCATCGGTCAGCAGGGCCCTCATTTCAGCACGCTGGCGGGCACGCAGTACGATCATCTCGGCTTTCAAATCACCCTGTTTATCGGCCGCGCCGCGAATCGCGTCTTCGTCGAAGCCACTCAGTCGGGTCAGGTCTCTGATCTGGGCGCGATTTGCCCGCATCTCGTCTCGCAGCCCGGCCATCTGATCGCGTGAATTACCCAGGATAGCCTCGATATCTGCACGCTGCTCATCCGTCATGTTCAGACGCCGAGCCAGGCGCTTCATATACCGCCCCTTGCTGCGGTCGTGTTGACCCTGGCCCGCCTGATGGGAACCGCGCCCACAACCCGGACCGTCACTAAACGGCTTGGCGGACACCATCGTCACAAGGCCCACGGAACTAACCAGCAGGGTGACGACAAAGATAGATTTGACAAATTTCTTCATGATGTTGAATCCTCTTGAAAAATTCTGGAAACAGCACTGCGCTGTCAACGAAAAGGTTAATCACCTTGCCCGTCAGCTTGGGTAGGGCCGGTGTAAATGCGTGTAAAGATTCATCTCGTCAGGACGTGCCGGTCGAGACCACTTCCCAGCTACCGTCAGGATTACGGCACGCCGTGCCATAGGCACGCTCCTGAACGCCACCGACCTTGATCTCCTGCTGAAACTCGCGGCAGTAACGGCCAGTGGTACTGGTTCCGTCGCGCACGACGGTGACCGCGCCCGAGGCGCTGCCGTCCCGCCACAGGATCGTTTCTCCAACCCGTGCCCCCGTCGCCTCGATCTGTGCAGCCTCGTGTTCACGTTGCTGCTGCTCGTTCAGGTTATCCAGCAGCTTCAGGGTAATCGCGGTAAACGACAGCCACTTGTAGGCGTCATCGTCCGCGCGATACCTGCCGTATCCCCCGTACCAGCGACCATGCGGGCGTAAGACGATTATGTTGCGGTAGTGACGGATGCGGTCCGGCCGCACTCCCCGGGTCGGCCCCCGGTGAATGACGGCGGGTGACCGGTGGCCGCGGTACCGCTCCGACCGCTGGTATGGCGGGTCATCATGATAAGGCGACGCGGAATACGAAGCGGTTGAAGTCAATACACCTATCAACCCGATGATTCCGGCCGATAGGGTCGCAACAAAAATTCTGGGTTGTTTCTTCATGGCCAATGTCCTTGCATGCCGTCATCGGAGTTCCGATGCAGCAGAGCCTGCCAGGACTGTCCGTAAGCTCGGGTAAGCCGCTGTAAAGATGTGTAAATGTCAGACGATTTGTGCAACTGCGCACGCGCTGTGTGGCAGTATCCAATGAGCATACCCGGACCGACACCCATGAACCGAATCCTGCTGGCAGACGACGACACCGAATTATGCGAAATGCTCCAGGAATACCTGGCGGCGGAAGGCTTTGACGTCGAAGCCGTGCATGACGGCGAGGCCGCCTTGCAACAGGCTCTGACGAACGCGCATGATCTGCTGGTGCTCGATGTGATGATGCCGAAGCGCAATGGCTTCGATGTCTTGCGCGATTTGCGCAAGACCTCCCTGATACCCGTGCTCATGCTCACGGCACGTGATGAGGACGTCGACAGCATCGTCGGTCTCGAGTTGGGTGCCGATGATTACCTGCCCAAGCCCTGCAACCCAAGGGTGCTGGTAGCACGCATTCGTGCCGTACTCCGGCGTACCCTGACCGGGGCAGAAGATGCTGGCAGTGCCGGGCAACCTGACAAGCTGACGCTCGATGACCTCGAAATGCACACAGGCTCCCGCACCATCGTGCTCGGTGGGAAGCCGGTCGCAATGACAAGCACAGAGTACAGCGTGCTCGAGGTGCTGCTGCGCGAGGCCGGTCACGTGGTGTCGAAGGCGGATTTGTCCGAGCGCGCCCTGGGCAGGACGCTGACGCGTTATGATCGCAGTATCGATATGCACCTGAGCAGCCTGCGCAAGAAGCTGGGGCCACTGCCGGGCGGGGCGGAGCGCATCAAGACCGTGCGCGGCGTAGGTTATCAGTACACGCTGTCTTGAAGACCTTCACGATGCATCGCCTGTTCTGGAAGATATTTCTCTCCTTCTGGTTTTCGCTGATCGTCTTAGTCGGCGCAAGTCTCATCGCGGCCTCTTTGTTTGTCGAGCACGCCCGCTCCGAAGACTCGGAAGAGTCACCTCGCGCCCGCATCCACACCTACCTGGGGGAAGCACGCTTCGTTGCTGAATCCGAAGGGGTGGAAGGACTGACAAGCTGGTTGAAGCGACTCGATCGACGCGAAGTAATTCCCATCTATCTGATCGACATGCAGGGCAGAGACCTACTTGACCGCGCGGTATCGAATTACCTTGCCCAACGTGTTGAGCGCGCTGATCGACGGGCTCACCAGGGCGAGCGCCTCGGGCCACCGTCTCGCCGAGGCTTGGTTCAGACCCCGGATGGCGGCGAGTACCGTCTCATCCCGGACTTTCGTGCAGTGACCCTGAACCGGGTCCTGAGCAGGCCTCGCGTCATCGCTGTCCCGTTCATCGCCGCCGCGATCATCAGCGGTCTGGTGTGTTTTTTCCTGGCCCGATATCTCACCCGCCCGATCCTTCGCCTCAGTCGTGCAACCAAACTGTATGCGTCTGGAGACCTGGCCATGCGCGTGGCCCCAAGCGTTGAAGGCCGGCATGACGAAGTGGCTCAGCTCGCGCGCGACTTTGATCATATGGCCGAGCGGCTGCAGGCACTGATTGCCGCCCAGCGCCAGTTGCTCAGCGATGTCTCGCACGAACTGCGCTCACCCCTGGCACGCCTGCAGGTGGCATTGGGACTGGCGCGACAACGCAGCCAGGACCAGCCGTCACCGGCGCTCGATCGCATCGAACGCGAGGCCGAGCGCCTGAACGAACTGATTGCGCAACTGCTGTCGCTGGCGCGCCTGGAATCCGGCACCCGATTGTCCAACACCGAGCGAGTCGGTCTCGGGGCCCTTCTGACGGAGGTCGCCGAAAGTGCAAACTTCGAGGTCAGTGCGTCTAACCGAAGCGTTCGCGTCGTTACCCATGCGCAGGCGTTCGTGCAAGCCGATCCAGAGCTATTGCATAGCGCCCTGGAAAACGTGGTGCGCAATGCGGCCAAGTACACCGCGAAGAACACGGCTGTCGAAATCTCTCTGCAGCCTGACGACCAGCGCGAAGACTGGGTAGTCGTGCAGGTGCTTGATCATGGCCCCGGCGTACCGGAAGAAATGCTGATCAGGTTGTTCGACCCCTTCGTCCGGGTCAGTGATGCGCGCGATCGGACGAGCGGCGGTTACGGATTGGGTCTGGCAATCGCCAAACGGGCCATACAACTGCACGGTGGTGAGATTTCCGCCATCAATCATCCCAAGGGGGGGCTGTCGATACGCATTCGACTTCCGATCGACCAGATTCGGGAAACCAAGTCGCTATCTGCCTCCCCGCAATTGCCGTGACGTCACCTTGCGCGGCTTTCGCCCGTTCACACCTGATGACAGCGGCGATCTGACCATCGCGAAAATTGAAAAAAATTGGATTCCCGGAAATTTCTTCGGCTGACGACGCAAAGCAAGCCGCCAAATGAGACGCACGAGGTAGAGATTTCCAAAGTTTCACGCGAACCCCGCTTCA
>Ga0265303_10003257_pt1 | contig 10173 bp, 9 predicted proteins | sample Helome_2_FD_192494 | JGI IMG/M metagenome (GOLD analysis project Ga0265303, IMG submission 192494) | Marine sediment microbial communities from subtidal zone of North Sea - Hel_20160317 (Illumina Assembly) | ecosystem: Environmental > Aquatic > Marine > Subtidal zone > Sediment ... | reverse complement strand
CGACCGAGGGGATAAAGCTGCCCGGGAAGATATAGCGTTTGATGAAATCGATCGTCTTCAAAGCCTTCGGGTAGCGCTGGTCCTGAATAGTGATGGCCTGCAGCAGCATGGCGCCATCGTCCTTGAGCAGCGAACTGCACTTGTCGAAGTAGGTGTCCAGATAATGATGGCCGACGGCCTCGATCATCTCGATCGAGACCAGCTTGTCGAAGCTTCCGCTGAGATCCCGGTAGTCTTTCAGCAGCAGGTGGATGCGATTGCTCAGACCTGCCGCGGCGACACGCTCCGAGGCCAGTTCGAATTGCTCCCGGGAGATCGTGGTCGTGGTCACCTCACAGCCGTAGTTTGCGGCCGCGTGCAGCGCGAAACCGCCCCAGCCGGTGCCGATCTCGACCACGTGGTCGGTCGGCTTGAGGTCGAGCTTGGTGCAGATACGGTCGAGTTTGGCCACCGAGGCCTGATGCAGGGTCGCGTCTTCATGCTCGAAGATCGCTGCGGAATACATCATGGTCGGGTCGAGCCAGAGTCGGAAAAAATCGTTGCCGAGATCGTAGTGGGCGGCGATGTTGCGCTGGCTGCCGGTCCGGGTATTCCGGTTGACCCAGTGGAATGCCTTCTGCAGTGGGGCGGTGAGTCGTGCCAGCCCGCCTTCCATCCCTTCGAGCACATGACGATTGCGCAACAGCAGCTGTATCAGCCCGGTCAGGTCGTCACAGCTCCAGTGGCCCTGCATATAGGATTCGCCGGCGCCTAGCGAACCGCCGAAGGCGATTTCGCCATAGCAGCGACGGTCGTGGATAGTCATATGCAGCGTGACACCGGCGTCCCCGGCAGACTCACCAAAGGCAAGCGTTTCGTGCTCGTCGGTCAGCAACAGGCGGCCTTTCTTAAGCTGCTCCAGGCGCTGCAACACGAGCCGACGGCCGAGACCATCGAGCGAGGAGGGCTTTGGCGTACCGGCCAGGACCTTCGGGGAGGAAATAGCGATGGACTTCATTTCGGGTTCGCCGCTGCCGGCGCCTCCTTCGCGGGATGAACAAAGAACGGACAACGCTTTAGCCACAGCCGCAGCGCCTGCCAGTGGATGGCAACAAAGACCCTGGCGGTCATACAGGGATAGCCGACCAGGACCCGCGCCAGACTGGCGCCGGATATTTCGCTGCGGGTCAGCGCCAGCGTCACATCGAACAGCTTGGCGCCATGCTGCAGATTCTGCATATGGACCGACAATGCGTCGGCGGGCGCCGAGAAGCGCCAGTCGTAGTCAATGTCCATCGGCATAAACGGCGAGACGTGCATTGCCTTACGCAGATCGAAGCGGCGCACACCGGCTCTGCCCAGTGCTTCGCCGTCGTTGAGTACATAGCAATGCTGCTCGCCCCAGGGCGTGTTGTTGACCTCGGCGACGATGGTCTCGACCCGCTCATCTCTCGCGTCGAAGCAGTAATAAAAACTGACCGGATTGAAGCAATAACCAAAATAGCGCAGATGTGTCAGCAGCCGGATCGGCCCGGTAGGGCGACGCCCGGTGCGCTCGGCGACCAGGTCCCGGACCGCGTCTGCCAGCGGCTGTTGCGGATCACCCAGGTGATCCTCGCGTTTTAGCCAGGCCAGCGCGCGGCGGCCCACGGACCAGAACCAGCGCCGCCTGAATAGCCGCGGCGCCTCGTCGAGGTCCACATACATCATGAACAGGCGGTAGTCGAAGGCGTGCTCCACCGGGGTGAAGCGCCGGTGCCTAACCCGCCCTTCGTAGATGCAGCTGTTGGTCTTGGTTGCGTTCATTGAAATGTTCCAGGGCAGCCAGCGCACTGACGACACCGTCCTCGTGGAAACCGAAGCGCCAGTAAGCGCCGCAGAAATAGGTGCGATTGACGCCGTTCACCTCGCCGTGTCGCTGTTGGGCCGCCACCGCCTCACTGTTGAGGACCGGGTGATCGTAATCAAAACGTTCAATCACCCTGGACGGGTCGATGGCCTCGCTGTTGTTCAGCGTCACGCAGAACTGGCACGGGGCATCCAGGCTCTGCAGGATATTCATGTTGTAGGTCAGCGCCACGCGCTCCTGCTGCCGGCGCAGCAGATGATAGTTCCATGCGGCCCAAGCCAGTCTGCGCTTTGGCATCAGACTCTCGTCGGTGTGCAGCACGGCCTCGTTTTTCTGATACGGGATCGCGCCCAGCACCTCCCGCTCGAGCGGACTCGCATCGGCCAGCATGGCCAGCGCCTGATTGCTGTGACAGGCCAGAAAGACCTGATCGAAACGCTCCGGTTCGCAATCCCTGGCTTTGATGTGGACACCGCTCGCATCGCGGCGGACCGACTGGACCGGACAGCGCAGCCGGATGCGATCGCGGTGTCCGGCGATCAACGGTTGCAGATACTCCCGGGAGCCACCGCGGATGACCCGCCATGTCGGCCGGTTGTGGATATTCAGCATGCCGTGGTTATAGAAAAAACGGACAAAGAACGCCGCCGGCATCTCGGTCAAACCGTCCGGTTTGGCGGACCAGATCGCCGCGCCCATGGGCACGATGTAATGCTCGATAAACTTGCGTGTATAGCCACCCTCGGCCAGATACTGGCCCAGCGTCACACCATTGTCGGGATCGTCCAGCAGCGCCGGCGCTTCGCGATTGAAACGCAGGATATCGGCGATCATCCGGTAGAAGGACGGTCGCAACAGGTTGCTGCGTTGTGCAAACAACGCATTGCGCGAGGTACCGTTGTATTCTAGTCCGGTCTTTTCGCAGCTGACGCTAAAGCTCATCGCACTGGGCTGGGACGCGACGCCCAGTTCATCCATCAGATGGATAAATTCCGGGTAGGTCCAGTCGTTAAAGACAATAAACCCGGTGTCCACGGCGTACTGGCGGCCGCCATATTCCACGTCGACAGTATTGGTGTGGCCGCCGACGTAATCCGCGGCTTCGAATACCGTGATCTCGTGGTCCCTGGCCAGATGATAAGCGGCCACATTGCCGGCGATGCCGGAGCCGATCACCGCGATCTTCATCGCCGTGCCTCCGCCGGAGTGATGCCGTCGGCGATCAGCCGCGCGGTCCTGATCCGCGGCGGTACCGGACGCACGTCCCAGATCAGTCCCAGCGCCTTCAGCAGGCGCAGGAAATACCAGGTCAGATCGACCTCCCACCAGAAAAACCCCTGACGCGCCGAACCCGGATAGTGGTGATGATTGTTATGCCAGCCCTCGCCAAACGTCAGTAGCGCGAGCCAGACGTTGTTGCGGCTGTCGTCACGGGTCGCGTAGCGGCGTCGCCCGAAGGAATGCGCCAGCGAGTTGACAGTAAAAGTCGCGTGGTAAAGCACCACGGTCGAGATAACAAAGCCCCATACAAGCATCTGCCAGCCGTTGGTGCCCAGCCCCGACGCGAAGCGCTCCAGCAGCATGCCGCTGACAAACAGACTGATCGCGAGCAGGGCCGGTATCAGCATGGCGTAACGATCGAGAAAGCGCAGCTCGGGATAGCGTGCGAAGTCACGTACCAGTTCATGCCGGGTGCGGTGGTTCTTGCGGTTCATAAACCAGGCCACATGGGCATACCAGAAGCCCTGGTGCCGCGGCGAATGCGCGTCCGTGTCTTTGTCCGCATGAGCATGATGATGCCGGTGGTGGGCCGCCCACCACAGAGGGCCCCGCTGCACGGCAGAAGCGCCCAATACGGCGAAGATCAGCTGCATCGGCCGTGAGGTCTTAAACGTCTTGTGAGAGAAGTAGCGATGATAGAAGCTGGTGATGGCCAGCATCCGCAGCGCGTAGAGCCCCACCGCCACGGCCACCGCGACCGGACTCCAGCCGACCCAGATCACCGCCAGACAGGCCACGTGCATTAACAGGAAGGGCAACACGCGCAGCCAATCGATGCGCTCGGCTTTCTCTTCCGGCACCGCGCCATAGTCGATCTCGCTGTCCAGCCAGCGCCGGCTAGCAGCGAAGAAGGCGCGCAGACCGGTTGCCTTGTTTGAGGTGCCGACCGCCGCGCTCATGACTCGTCCGGCCAGCGCTGCGGGACTTTGCGCAGCAGGGCGGTGTCGTAGCCGATCTCCTCGATAAACTCGACCAGAGCCGCATAGTCGGCGTCGGGGATCTGCGGGTCGCGGGCCATGAGCCACACGTAATCACGCTTGTTGCGCGCGATAACGGTCACGCCGTAGTCGTCATCCAGATAGGCAATGCGGTAATCAGCCTTGATCGGCCAGATAAACTGCATGCCCCAAATCGCGTTCGACGGATCGTCACGGACAAAGCCGGTCGGGTTGTATTCCTTGAGTTCACCGTCGAATCCGCCCTTGCGGAAGGTGAAGGTCGTGTCGATGGTGCGCTCGTTCTTGCGCCGGTATGTCTCCACCGCGTTATAGGACTCCTTTTCGATCGATGTGGGGATGGCAGCGATCACGTACCAGTCACCCATAAAACGATCCAGGTCGACCTGCTCGACCGGTTCCACCGGCGGCAGCGCGCTGCCGGTACAGCCGCCGAGCGCGGCGGCCGCCAGCGTGGCCAGAAAAATACGGCGCATGATGGACATCCTCGTGGGATTTATGATGCTCATCGCAACTCGTAGCGCAGCACGCGGTCGCCCCTGGTCTTCGATTCCAGCGCCAGCCATTGGCGGTCCGGCGTGTACCAGAGCTGCATATCCAGCTTCCCGGCATCGAGCGCATAGCGGACTGCGTCAACGCTCTGACCGCGACTCTCGATCTGCTCTTCGCTGATCGGCGTGATCGACACCGGCACATATTCGCCGGTCTGAGAATTGAGCAGACGCTTCTGATCGAGGAATTCCGGGTTCCAGTAAGCGAAACTCATGATGCACTCGCCCAGCAACGTCTGTTCTTTGCCTGTGGCAAGGACGAATCCACCATCGACCTGTTCGCCCTGTACGGCCAATGAATCGCCGTTGATGTCGGTGCGCGCGTCGATACGCTGCAGACACTCGTCGTCCCAGATTTCCTCGTTGACGTGGCGATAGCGGTAGGCATCGAAGAACAGGAAGCGGACCGTGAACTCGGCCTCGCTCTTGAGACGGTAGCGACCCTCTTCTTCGATCAGTTCAAAACTGTGAAAGCCGATTTCCTTGCCATCGAGCAGCACCCGGAACTGCCATTCCCGCTGCGCATCGCCGGGCGTCAGCGGAGCGGCCAGCGACACCATCGCGACCAGGCTACCGATCAGCGCCGCCGCCAGCACCCTTAGCCCGCGCCCGGCGCCGTTGGCGCAATTCATTGCGGCGATCACTGTGTCACCCCGCGCGTCGTGTGCTTGGTGTCCGCTGTCGCACGCTGCGGCGGGCCCGGGAAGAACGCGTTGGTGCGCGCCACATAGTCCGCATAAGCCGGCCGCCGCTCGGCGATGTCTTTTTCGAGCAACGTGACGCCGGAGACCTTGAGCAGCAGCAGGCTCATCAGCAGCGGCGAGAAGATGGTCCACCAACCTCCGGCCGACGCAGCGATGAGATACAGCCCCCACCACACGCAGAAATCGCCAAAGTAGTTGGGGTGACGGGTGTAGCGCCACAGACCCTGATCGAGGACCTTGCCCTGGTTTTCGTCACTGGCTTTAAAGCGCGCCAGCTGCAGATCGGACACGGTCTCGAAGCCGATGCCGACCAGCACCAGCGCTGCGCCCAGGTAGTCCAGGACGCCGATCGGCCAGGGGCCGGTCGCAGCGGGGTAGAGCGGGAACGCGATGATCCATGCCAGCGCGGCCTGCAGCGAGAAGATAATAAGCAGGCTCTTGAGCGCAAAGCCCGAGCCGTGTTTCTCGCGCATGGCCGCGTAGCGCCGGTCCTCTGACTCACCCCAGTTGCGCCAGGTCAGGTAGGCAGCGAGGCGGATGGACCAGATGCCCACCAGCACCAGTACCAGTTCGGCCCGGGTTCCGGACTCGGCCGACAGCTGGATAAAGACGATTGTGGCAGCGAGGAAAAACAGCGACCAGACGCTGTCGACGATACTCACGTCACGCAACACCAGGCTGAGCAGCCAGGTCGCGCCGGCGATCAGCAGCATCACCCCCAGCGCTGAGAAAAGGATAGTTAACTCGGTCATCATCGTTTCCTCACGCGCGTGCGGTGGTGGTTGACTCAGCAGGGACCGGCGTCATGCCATCAATGCGACGCGCCAGCGCAGCGAGCACCGGCATAATCGCGCCCCAGCCGACGGCCAGCGCCAGCATCGCGGCGTTAAAGTCGCCAAACTCCACCGCGCCCAGCCGGTTGCCGGCATAGAACGCCAGCGGACCGCCTATGGCGCCAACCACCACGGCCGCAAAGGTCTTGCCATGCATCCAGCGCAGTGACTTGTTTAGCAGGGTCGCAAACAGCAGCCACATGGCAACGATCCAGTACGGCGCGGTGCCGGCGAAGAGCGTGCCCGAGCTGTAGATCAGCAAGCCGCTGGCCGCCAGGCCGGAATCAAACACGGCACCGATGGCGCCGGCGATCAGCACCAGCATCAGTTCGTTGCGGGGCTGTCCGGAGCGCGCGATGTGGATGCCGACGATGGCGACCGCGATCAGCGTACCCAGCAGCGGCATGCCGTGGGCGCCACCCAACACGCAGGCCAGCCAGCCGATCTTGAACGCGACGATATTGATAAGGATCTGCATGGTCGTTTCTCCTCAGCCCGATTGGCGCTGGAACAGATAATGGCCGACCAGCCACTCCTGTCCGCCGCGATGGCCGAAGAGCTCGGCACAGGCCATAAAGAACATCCGCCAGCGCATCCACCAGCGAGCGGCTTCTTCTTCGCCGTAGGTCTTGGCGAGTACCGGCATCACCCGGTCGCGCCGTTGATCCATATTGGCTAGCCAGGCATTGGCGGTCTTTTCGTAATGCTCGCCGCTCCAGCGCCAGCGCGACGCCAGTCGGAGACGGTCCTGGAAAAAAAGCGGCAGGTTGTCACTGGGCATGATCCCGCCGGAGAAGAAGTGGCGGCTCATCCAGTCGCCCGGTCCACGATCGACGAACTCATAAGGGGTCGTGCGATGACAGAAGACATGCATAAAGAAGCGGCCATCCTGTTTCAGCCAGTCATGGACACGAGAGAACAGCGCACGGTAGTTGCGCATGTGTTCGAACATCTCAACCGAAACCACGCGATCGAAGCGCTGATCGGTCTGGAAGTCGTTCATGTCGCGGGTCAGCACACCCACGTTGCTCAGACCGCGCTCACGTGCCGCGGCCAAGATGTAATCGCGCTGGCTGCTCGAGTTCGAGACGCCGGTGATGTTGCTGTTCGGATAGTGCTCGGCCATCCACAGCGTCAGCGAGCCCCAGCCGCAGCCCAGCTCGAGGATGTCCATCCCGTCGGCGAGTTCGGCGTGCTGACAGGTCAGGCGCAGACCGGCGGCCTCGGCCGAGTCCAGATCGGAGATACCTTCGGGCCAGAAGCAAGAGCTGTATTTGCGGTGGTGACCGAGCACCTCGCCAAAAAACTCCGCGGGCACTTCATAGTGCTGCTCATTGGCCAGGTGGGGAACCGGCGCGACCTCCGAGCGGTCCATCAGGTCCACAAAATCCTTCTCGATCGCTGCCGCCCGCTCGCAGTCGCCGGCTTCGATGTCTACAAGCCGCTGCCGGAGGAGGCGACGGATGCCGTGCCGGATGACCGGGTCCGGCACAAAGCTGCCCAGTTCCGTCCATTCGATTGCCCGGGTGTTTGCCACATTCATCGTCGTTCTACCTCGTTTCCCTTTTCGCCCGGTGCCTGTTGACCGATCGCCGTGAGACCCTGTCGCCAAAGCCGTGGTCGGTCTGTCAGCTCGCCGGTCCTGATGCCGGGAGAGGCTGGCGTATCCACAATCTCTGGGCGAAGTCTGCCCACCTGAGCGTGAAGCCGTTGTAGTGCCGATGTGAAGGGACCGTGAAGTGGCCCCAATGGATCTTGGGCCGCAATCTGATCAGCACTGGCTGCGGGCGAGACCCGCAGGCCACGCTGAATACTCATGACCTGCCGTCCGGGCCCTGGGATTCGGGGTCCACCGGCTAGCGCTCGAACAGTGCTTCTATGCGCTGGATGCCTTTTTCGAGGTCATCCCCGACCGGCTCCGCCCCGGCCGCCCGGATCATGTCATGGCAGCGCACCGAGGCGCTGCCGCCGACGATGATCGGTACCTTGCTCTCGGCCACGACCCGGGGCAGCTGCACCGCCAGCAGTTCTGTCGAAGGATCCAGCGAGCCGGATAACACCACGCCGTCGCAGCGGGCCTGACGGGCAGCGGCAGGGATCTCCTCCAGCGGCATATCGGCGCCCAGCAGCACCATCCGATGGCCACGCTCGTGTAGCGCCAGGGCCAGCAGCAGGAGCCCATTCTCGTGTTGTTCGTTGGGCAGGCACGCCGCCAGAAGTCGGGGGCCTTGCTCGCCGCGAGAGCGGTGATGGAAGCGGGCGCCGAGTTTGTTGCGCAGATAGAAGCCGAAAAAATGTTCTTCGGAGATGCTCCCGGTACCGGCGCGCCAGCGTTCGCCCAGGGCGACCAGCAGCGGCGTCAGCACCTCGCGGGTGACGACATCGACCGGGTAGAGCGACAAAGCTTCGTTGTAGGTGTCTTCCAGCGCATCTTCGTCAAAACGGATGATCGCGGCGGTCATGCGGCGGCGGAAACCGCTGGCCGGATCTCCGTCGTCGCCGGTGATCTCCTGCTCGCGACGATCCTGGGCCTGCAGCTCTGCCTGGACCTGGCCGATGCGCATGCCGCGGTCGAGCATGGCAACGACCCGATTGATCAGGTCAATGTCATCGCGGGTGTACATACGGTGGCCGGAAGTGGTCCGCACCGGTTCGATCAGGCCGTAACGACGCTCCCAGGCGCGCAGGGTGATCGGTTTGACGCCGGTCAGGCTGGCGATGGTGCCGATCGGATAGAGTTCTGAGCGTTCGCTGGCGTCACCGCGATGTGAGCTGGGTTGTTCGCTGTTCAAGGAGCCTCTGGACGCCAGCGTAGCCAAGGCGATGTCGTCTAATCGCGGGCTGGCGAGAGAGGGAGCCTATACAAAACCTCTACAGATAGCAAAATTTGTAGACACCGCGATTACCCAAGACAACTGTAAGCGCCTGGAATAAATGGATATATCACGGATTGCGACGGTAACGTGGCCCATATCTATACAAAATATGCCCGAGCTGTCGTCGGTCTGGACTGGCGCGACTCAGGGCGGCGGAGCCCGGAGACCCGGGCTCCGCGCTGAGATTCAGCTGGCGCGGCGAGAGCGGGCGCCCTTGGCGTGGGCGCGTCGCGGACCACCGCGACCCGGACGGTTGCCGGCCCGGGGACCCTGGGCGCCGCGATGCTGGCGGCCCTTCATGATCGGCTCTGCCGGGATGCGCGGATCCGGCTCATAGCCCGGGATGACGACCTTGTCGATTTTGACGTCGAGCAGCCGCTCGATTTCAGCCAGCAGTTTGTTCTCGTCGATGCAGACCAGCGAGACCGCATGTCCATCCAGTCCGGCCCGCGCGGTGCGGCCGATCCGGTGGACATAATCCTCGGGCACGTTCGGCATCTCGAAATTGACCACGTGCGGCAGCCGGTCAATGTCCAGACCGCGGGCGGCGATGTCGGTGGCGACCAGCACGCGCACGTCACCTTTCTTGAACTCGGCCAACGCTTTGGTCCGGGCCGCCTGGGACTTGTTGCCGTGGATCGCCGAAGCGGACAAGCCGGCCTGGAGCAGCTGCTGGCTGAGCCGGTTGGCACCATGCTTGGTACGGGTAAAGACCAGCACCTGGCGCCAGTTCCCGGACCCGATGAGATACGACAGCAGCTCACGCTTGCGAGCGCGGTCCACCGGGTGGACGACCTGTATCGCGCGCTCGGCGGCGATATTCTGCCGTGCCACCTGGATCTGCGCCGGGTTGTCCATGAACTCGCCTGCCAACTGCTTGATTTCTTGCGAGAATGTCGCCGAAAACAGCAGGTTTTGGCGTTTTCTGGGTAGCGCTTTCATGACCTTGCGGATATCGCGGATAAAGCCCATATCCAGCATGCGGTCGGCTTCGTCCAGCACCAGCGTATCGACGGCGCCGAGCGAAATCGTGCCTTGCTGCATGTGATCGAGCAGACGCCCCGGTGTGGCGACGACGATATCGACGCCCTTGCGCAACTTTGCGATCTGCGGATTGATGCTGACGCCGCCAAAGATCATCGCG
>Ga0265303_10003256_pt1 | contig 10175 bp, 7 predicted proteins | sample Helome_2_FD_192494 | JGI IMG/M metagenome (GOLD analysis project Ga0265303, IMG submission 192494) | Marine sediment microbial communities from subtidal zone of North Sea - Hel_20160317 (Illumina Assembly) | ecosystem: Environmental > Aquatic > Marine > Subtidal zone > Sediment ... | reverse complement strand
GGCTTTCTTGTGATCTGGACCGGCTTTCTGCTGCTTTACTGGCTCATCGGGCTGCCGCTGGGGCTGGAAGCAAACTACGTTTATCCATCAGTCGGACCTTAGCCCGACTCGAGTCCGTCAGCCGTTCGGCGGGAACTGATCCATGATCATTGTGACCAGTTCTCTGGTTTCAGCCTGCGAATTGATCCTCACATCCATCGTCAACCCGGTAGTTGCGGAACCCGTCCAGAGGCGTCGGGCCGTTGTCTGATCGAATAGCTCGATGGAAAGGGCGCCCGTTGTGATCTCGCGTATCTCACTGGATTCGCCGTAGGTTTGACCCACCGTGCCGATCTGGCGGTAGCGGCCCGGGAAGTTGTTCTCCTGCAGACTGTCCCGCGCACCTATCGTGAAGGCGACCACCATGTCAGCCTCAGCGGGCGTGCTGACCTGGCGAAAGCCCTTGTTTTTCAGTTGCGCGGCTGTTTCGGTCATCAGATTCGTCTGCAGATTCGGATTGACGACATCGGGCGTGGCGGCGACCAGCGGATTCTGGGTCATCCAGGCGAACGTGCGATAGTCGGTGAAACTGGTCCCCGGATCATAGTCCGCGTACACACTGGTCTTTCCCTCGCGCACCGCGCAGGCTGTTATCAGGCAAACGAGACTCAGGGCGAACAGCGCCCGCCATGCAGGATATTTCATCAGCTCACTCGTTCAGCGTGGGCAGCGTGGTAATGGTATTGAGCGAGTCTGCAAGCAGCCGTGCCCAGTGCGACGCCAGCCGGCGAACTTCGGCCGTATTGGTGACCCGGTTGGCGCGCATCGTCACCCCTGGCGTCTCGGCAGCCCGGGTATCGACGCCACGCACCAGGACTGCGTTCGATTCCGAATCGATCAGTTCGATAACGAATGTTGCCTGTCCGACCGAATCGAGAAAAACGTCCGATCGCCCGGGGCGTTCCGGTGGCACGCGGGACACGATATCAATGATGGCGCCCCGTACTTTCAGCACGCCGGGACCCGGCGCATCGACCCGCTGCATGGACGTCACGCCGTCGAGCGCAGCGTTGAACTGTTCTTCAACCACGCGGCGGACCCTTTCCTGCTGGTCCTGCGTCAGCGGAAATTCGCGAGCCGTGGACCTTGAAGTACGGTTCACAGAGGCGACCGGGCGAAAACGCAGTCCCGCGTTCTCGGTCATGAACTTGTCGTACTGCCGGAGATCGAGGTCTTCGCGGGCCCAGACCTGACGCATTGTCGTGCCGGTCAGGGGCGGGAGGCCGTCGAAAGAGCGTTCACCCTGTGGATCAATTTGCGGATTATTCGTGGTACAGGCGGACGTCATGAGCATGACGCTGACCAGCGCCATGCAGCGAATAGTAGATTTCATCTTATTTCCCCATCTTTCAACAGCCTGTCCGTGCTGTTGTTTCTTATTGGGGACAGTTTAGCGAACTCGGGCTCCCGCTGTCGCGCCTGGAAAGTGGCTCAGCTATTTGAGGTCGGACAAGCGTGCTGGGCAGGTCCGGAAAGGATCGAGTCGGTGACGCAGAATAGCGGAGCGTTGCGGGTACCGGCGCGCGTCGGTTAAGGGGTCAATGCGGGGTATCTTTGTCCACCAGGCTGAAACTGGCGTAGCCGTCGGTCTGGCTTTTTGCCGTGAGCTTGGCCTCTTCGGGCGAGATGCCGTCGAAGTACTTCATTTCTTCGACGTAACGGGCGAGATCCATGCTCGCGGCTTCCCGACTGGGGAAGGGTCCATGGTCCGATTCCCGGGTCTGATAGAACCATTTTCCGTTCATGCAGTAAACGCGATCACCAGAGCGAAAGTGAGTGGATTCGTTGGCATCTGACTGTCGCATAATGTGATTATCTGAAAGCCTGCGTCCATATCCGTGATTGAGATCACAACCGGCGACTCAAGGGCTCATCGGGCACCCGTCAGGCAGCCATTTTGGCTGCATATTGAGTACTCTAGAGTGCGCCGCGAGCGGATTAAGAAGCGCCGCGAGCGGTATAAACAAAAGGACGTGTTCGAATGTACAAAAGGGAACTCCGGCTGGCCGTCGTCATTTACGGCGGTGCTTCGCTGGCCGTGTACATGCACGGCGTCAGCAAGGAGTTGGCGAAACTCATCAAGGCGTCGAAGGTTCTGCATGAGGTGGGACCGCGGAGCGGGATCCGTTTTGAAGACGGCCCCGATCAGCGCCAGGCGAGCACCGAAGGTGTCTATTTCGAGCTACTGAAGCGGATCAACCAGCACGGTCATTTTCGCGTCGTCCTCGATGTGATCTCCGGCGCGTCGGCCGGGGCGATAAACGGCGTCATGCTTGGAAAAGCCATCGTCGACGACGCGGATCTGAATGCCCAGACGCCGCTCTGGTTGCGCGATGCCGATGTGGAAACGCTGCTGCCTGAGCACCGATCGAGATGGCAGAAGTGGTACCTGCACCCGTTGCTCAGAGCCTTGTCCTGGTGGCTGCCGGATGACATCGGTTCAGTGGAGGAGACCCGCAGCAAGCTGGCTCAGCTGATCCGCTCCTCATGGTTCGAACCGCCCTTTTCCGGCGAACGGCTCTGTAATCACTTCCTCGATGCGCTCGAGGCCATGGCTCAGACCCGCCGTTCCGGGTCCACGCTGCTCCCGCACGGCCAGCGGCTCGATGTCTATTCCAGCCTTACTGATCTGATCGGCTATCCGAGTTCACTGCGCCTGAGCGAAACGCTGGTGCCGCAGGAGCGGGAGCATGCCGCGTACTGCCGTTTGTTTCATGTTGCCGGGGTCTCAGAACACGATGACTTTGCCGATCACAACCTGGCCGGACTGGTCTGGGCCGCCCGCGGGAGTTCGTCCTATGCCGGCGCCTTCCCGCCTTTTCATCACAGTGAAGTTCAGCGGGTGCTGGCGAGCCGCGGTGAAAGCTGGCCGGGTGAAGAACGTTTTCTGAATAACAGTCTGTTTGTCTCCGGCGGCGAGCGGGCACGCCAGCACTTCGATCCCGCAGCACGCTTTTTTGTCGACGGCGGCATCGTCAACAACAAGCCTTTTGGTGCCGTGCTCGAAGCCCTTGGCCAACGCCGCGCCGATCGGCACGTGGATCGCTGCATCGTCTACATCGAACCCGACCCGACCGCGGAACTCGGCGTAGGCGTCAGTGAGGCTCAGGGATATCTGGCTACCATTCGCGCGGCCGTGTCGACAATTCCGCGTAATCAGCCGATTCTCGATGAGCTCGACGAGATTGTCGCCCAGGACCAGCGGGTTCGGACCAATCGCCGTCTGGTGGATGCCCATCGTGAACGAATTCAGACCATTGTCGATCGCCTGCAGGCACAGCATTCCCGCCAGCCGCTCAGTCCGGAACTGATTGCTTATCTGCGTCTGGGTATAGCCGAACGGGCGGTCGAAGAAATGGGCCTGGCGTTTCATGCCTATGTGCAACGCCGGGTCTGGCGTCTGACGGACGCGCTGGTCGGCGAGTGGTCGCTGCTGGCGAAGGACCCGCATAAGCAGGAAACCCGGGATGCCATGCAGGCGTCCGTAGAACGCTGGTGGGCGGCGGATACCGAAGTCACGCGGCGTAATCTCCAGGACGCTTTCCTGGACCGTTTCGATGTGACTTTCCGCATCCGCCGTCTGCAGTTCGTCATCAGACGCTTGAACCAGCACGAAGATGTCGAGGCGCTGACAGACGATGAGCACAGCGCGTTGGATGCATTCAAAAGCATTGCCTACGGTTTTCTCGAGCGCCTCTACGTGCTCCGTAATGCGTTAAGTATGCCTGGCGTCGGCGCTAGTCTGTTTGATGACGCTATGCTCGAGCGCCTGTCGCGAGCGGCGCTGCAGATTCCTCTCGATCGTCAACAGTCTTCAGAGCTCCTGCGCGCGCTGGCTCAGACCATGGCGCTGAACGAGCTCGATGCGGAAATTGACGGTGCAGTTTTTGATTTTGTGCGGCGGATTCAGAGTACTGAACACCAGCAGGTATTTCTCTGTGACTACGTCGGATTCTCTATCTATGACGTGCTCCTGTTCTCGCCGAGTTCGGAAACCGGTGGGCCGGATCCGCTGACGCCGATTCGCATTGAGCGCATCAGTCCAACCGATGCCCAGACGCTGGCTGCGGCGTTTGATGGTCTGCGCTGTCGGGATCTGATGGGCTTTCTGGGCTTCTTCAATCGCGAATATCGGGAACACGACTATCTGTGGGGTCGCCTGCACGGAGCAGAGCGGCTGGTAGATATTCTCCAGGACGTCTCTGGCGTGCCGATACCGGATGTCGCCAGGCTCAGGCTGGATCTGTTCCGGCAGATTGTCGCCGAGGAACGCCGGCGCCTCTACCGTTGCGGGGACACACTCGCCAGACTCAGTCGATTACTCGATCAGCTGAGCAGCGCCTGACAGCGCAAAATGCTCAGAGTTCGCTTGCGTCGGCATCTTTGTCAGGGTCGGCTCCGCGGTAGCGTTCGAACCACGCAATAATATGCTGAACCTTGGCGATCAGCTGACTGGGTCGGCTGGCGATACCGTGTGATGCTTCCGGGATACGCACGAGGGCAGTATCCACCCCACGCAGTTTTAAAGCCTGATAGAACTGCTCGGATTCGGATATCGGCGTGCGGTGATCGTTCTCTCCCGTCATCAGCATCGTCGGTGTGGTCACTCGATCAACATAATAGAGCGGTGAGCGTTCGAGATAGGCAACAGCGTCCTCCCAGGGTGGCCTGGCAAACCAGTTCCGAACGAAAAACGGATACATATCGGCGGTCAGCACAAACGTGTACCAGTTGATGACTGGTTTTGCCGCGACCGCGGCGACGAAGCGATCGGTATGGCTGACGATCCAGGCTGTGAGAATGCCGCCACCGCTTCCGCCGGTCACGTAAAGCTCATCAGGGTCTGTCCAGCCGGAGTCGATCGTGTAGTCGACGGCGGACATCAGATCGTCGAAGTCACCTCCCGGATAGGCATGATGGATCAGGTTGGCGAATTCCTCGCCATAGCTCGTGCTGCCTCGCGGATTCACGTAGAGCACCAGATAGCCTGCGGCGGCGAACAGCTGTACTTCAGTGGAGAAATGCGGTCCGTAGGCGGTATGAGGTCCGCCGTGAATCTCGAGTATCAGCGGATACTTCTTTGCGGGGTCGAAATTCGGCGGCTTGGCTACCCAGGCCTGAATTTCCCGGCCGTCCAGTGAGGACGGGAACCTGATCTCGTTGACTTCTCCAAGCTCGCGATGATCCAGCAGGTTGCTGTTCAGAGTAGTCAGAAAGCGAGCGTCGCTGCGGGCGGCCACCGCCAGATCTGCCGGCTGGGCCGCAGCGCTGCGGGTGTAGGCAACGGTGCCACCGGCGGTGGCGAAACTACCGCCGCTGTATGGGCGCGTCATGGCGGTGCCGCCCAGGTCGTCGACAACGCTGCTGATACGTCCGTTCAGGTCGGTGGTCGCGATCTGCCCCATACCGTCATTGTCATACTGAAAATAGATGCCGCGGGAGTCATCGCGCCAGACGATTCCGCCGACGCTGCGGTCGAGGTCGGCGGTCAGTGACCGGATTGATCCGTCGTTGAGATTTCGCAGGTAGAGCTGGCTGTTCTCGTAACCACGACGCTGATCGTCATAGCCGAGGTATGCCAGATAGCGTCCGTTCGGTGAAATCCGCGGTTGGCTGTCAGGTCCATACCGATCAGTGATCTGTTCGATCTCCCCGTCACTGACGTTTTCTCCGTCACGGACGTTTACCAGGTACAGGTCTGTGTTCTGCGGCTCGAGCGCCCAGTTGTCATGCCGGTTCCCGGATACGAAAAGACTCTGCCCATCACGCGCCCAGCTGATGCCGCCCGTGTGATTGTAGTTGCCGTCGGTTACCTGACGCGGCGCGCCGCCGTCGGCGGCAATCACGTAGACATGGGTGAAGCCGGGCCGGAGGTAGCCACGGCCGTCGGCGCGATACTGAACCTGTTCGTAAACCTTGAACGGCGGTGCCCAGTTTGCGCCTTCGGGTGCTTTCACAGGCGCGACCATGGGTTTCGACTGATCGGGTTTGAACATCGTGAACGCGAGCTGGCGGCCGTCTGGCGACCAGGTCAGACCAGCCGGACTCTCCGGTAGCTGAGTCAGTCTTGCGGTGCGGTTGTCGGCAAGCCAGTGCATGAAGAGTTCGGTACCTTCGGCCGTTGCCGAAAGAAAGGCCACCCGTGTGCCATCAGGAGAGAAACGAGCCGCGTAGCCGGAGCGATCCGTCATTGGCCGATGCTGCTTGCCGTCGGCGTCGATCAGCCAGATACGCGTGGTGCGCCGATCTTTCATGATGTCGAAGCCGACCCTGGTGTAGGCGATGGTGTCGCCGTCCGGTGATACCTGCGGATCGCTCGCCCACTCCAGGGCGAAGACATCCATGGGTTTAAACAGATTCCCGGCGGCACTGACGCCGTTGCTGTCATCGGTCGGGTCCGCTGTTGCTGGTGTCGCGGCGACGGCTGTGACTGCAACAAGGGCGTTCAGTATCAGGCCGGCGAGCCAGGTGATGAGATGGCTGCGAAGTGACATGAAAACTCTCCGGGGCGCATTGTTGTTCTGGACGTCATTGTCGCAGCCGTAGTGCTAACATGCGATAGACGAACCGCATCGGACTGATCTGTGCAGACGTTTGTTTCTCATCTGGAATGTTCATTAACCGGCGAACGATATCCGGCGGATCAGGTACACGGTCTCTCCAGCGCCGGCCGGCCGTTGCTGGTCCGTTATGACCTCGATGCGATGGCGGCGCGACTGCAGCGGGAGGAAGTTGGTACCCGACCCGGCGGCTTCTGGCGGTTCCGGGAATTCCTGCCGGTGCGTCACGATGCCAATGTTGTCAGCCTCGGTGAAGTGACCACTCCCTTGATACGCCTGCGGTCGCTGGAAGACGGTGCTGGCGAACTCTGGGTTAAAGACGAAGGACGTCTGCCGACAGGATCATTCAAAGCGCGCGGGCTTGCTCTGGCGGTGGCAATGGCCAGGGAGCTCGGGCTCCAGCATCTGGCGATGCCGACAAACGGCAATGCCGGCGCCGCGCTGGCGGCTTATGCGGCAAAAGCCGGATTGCGCGCGACCGTGTTGTGTCCGGCGGATACACCGGCGATCAATATTCGGGAAACTACCGCGCTTGGCGCACGGGTGTTCCGCGTTGACGGTCTGATCAACGACTGTGGGCGCCTTGTTGGTGAAGGGGCTTCGACTGAAGGCTGGTTCGATCTTTCCACGCTGAAAGAGCCTTATCGGATTGAAGGTAAGAAGACCATGGGCCTCGAGCTGGCGGAGCAGTTTGATTATCAGTTGCCGGAAGCGATTTTCTATCCTACCGGCGGCGGTACCGGGCTAATCGGGATGTGGAAGGCGTTTGCCGAGCTCGAAGCGCTGGGCTGGATTCATGGCAAACGGCCGAAGATGTTTGCCGTGCAGGCGGAGGGATGCGCGCCCATTGTCCGAGCCTTCGATGCCGGTGAGGAGTTTGCCCAACCCTGGGAAGACGCTCACACGATCGCTGCCGGGATTCGGGTGCCTGCGGCAGTCGGAGATTTTCTGATCCTGAGGGCGGTTCGTGAATCCGCTGGCGCCGCTCTGGCAGTCAGCGATGAGGCAATAGTCGATGCGCGTGCGGAAGTGGCCGAGCAGGAAGGCACGCTGCTCTGCCCGGAAGGCGCCGCCACCCTGGCGGCGTGGCGGCATGCTCGCGAGTCGGGGATGATCGATCCTGACGCACGGTCACTGCTGTTCAATTGTGCGACCGGGCTCAAGTACCCGCTGCCGGATAACAGCGAACGTTTCAGCGCATAGCGGCAGCGACGTCGGCTATCCGGTCGAAAACTCCGCGCAGAACGTCTACCGGATGGGTCAGGCTGATCCGCACGTAGGACGCTGCACTTCTGCCAAAGCCGCGACCCGGAATACAGGAAATTCCCGCTTCGTCGAGCAGACGGCGCGCGAAATCGGCGCCATCGTTGGCGATCGCGCTGGTGTCGACCATGATGAACATCCCGCCGCGGGGCCGGAAATACCCGAGTTCTGCTATGCCGTCCAGTCGCTCGATCGCGTAGTCGCGGCGTTTGAGATATTCCTGACGCATCTTTTCGACATCCGGGGCGTCATTGGCGAGAGCATAAGCGGCGCCATCCTGTACAAACTGGCAGGTGCCGAACAGCGACGCGTTGGCGACCCGGATCAGCTGTTCGACCAGCGGCGGCGGGGCGACAGCCCAGCCGATCCGCCAGCCGCTCATCGCGTGGGATTTCGAAAGACCATCGATCACCACGACGTTGCTGAGGTCTTCGGTGCAGCGCAGCAGCGAAATATGCGGTGACTCGAACGTGATCAGCGAATACACCTCGTCGCAGACCAGCCAGATGTCCCGATCTTTGCAGCCTTGCGCGAGCTCGGCGAGGATTTCCGACGGGATCAGATTGCCGCAGGGATTACCCGGCGTATTGACCAGCACCGCACGCGTTCGGCTGGTTACCGCGTCGAATATCTTCGCGACGTCGAGCTCGAAATCCGGAAATGTCAGCGGCACGGTGACGTCGCTGATGCCGATCGCATCAAAAAGTCCGCGGTACCCGGCGTACATGGGTTCCGGAACGATGACCTCGTCGCCGACATCGGCAATTGAGGCGAACACCGCGTAAAGCGATGCGGTGGCGCCCGGAAACACCACAAACTGTTCCGGCCTGAAGCGTTTGCCGGTGATACGGGTTTCGAGTTCAGCAATCGCTTCCAGCAGTACCCGTTCACCCCCGGGGGGAGAGTAGTGGGTGCGTCCGCGATTGATCTGCGCGACCGTGTACTCGGCAATGTAGTCGGGGGTCGGGAAATCCGGATCACCGACGCTCAGGAGAACGACATCGTCACCGGCCTGCTGTCTGGCGACGGCTTCGTCATGGATCTGCCAGACGTCGGAGCCGGGGCCCGATAGCCGGCGGGTCATCTCGCTGTAGGGCAGACTCATTGATACCACCCACCGCTCGGCTTCGTGAGGAAGTCGCTTTCATTCACTTCGATGACGGTAGGCACGCCGGCTGTCAGGGCTTTGCGCAGCGCCCTGCCGAGTTCGTCCAGGTCGGTTGCCAGTTCGTAGGCGCAACGATGAGCGGCGGCCGCCTGGCGGAAGTCGGGGGTCAGGATATGGGTCGAATCGGCGGGCACCTGACGGGCCGCCATGCTGTTTTCGATTTCCGCGTAGCCCTGGTTATTCCAGATTATCACCGGCACGGACAGTCCGGCCTGGGCGCCCGTCGTCAGCTCCGGCAGCGTAAACTGCGCGCCGCCGTCACCCAGTAAAGCAACTACCGGCCCCGAGTCGGCCGCCGCGGCGCCCAGCGCTGCCGGTAGCGCGTAGCCCAGCGTGCCGAATCCAGAGACCGAATGGAAATAGCCATTTGGCCGTCGGCATTCATACTGCCAGGCTGCATAGTAGGTCGGCCGGGTGGAATCACCCACCAGAGTAAGGTCCTCGGCGACGGCGCCAACGGTATCGAGAAACGCCTGCATCTCGTCGTGATAGTGGGTTTCCTGTGCGATCGCATCGCGAAGCCCGTCGGCTCGCGCGGCGCCGGATTCATCTGCCGGCGGCGATCCCGGAAGCTGATGTAACGCCTCTGACAGTGCCGCGCACGCCAGCCGGGCATCGCTGGTGATGGCGAGCTCGGGAGGGCTCGGGATCAGCAGCTGGGCCGGATCGATATCCACTCTGATCCAGCCGCTGGTATCAGGAATACCATCGGCCATCAGCAGATCGTAATCGGTTTCCGAGAGCTCTGTGCCAATGGCCAGTACCCGGTCGGCATCTTTGAGAGCCTGGTTCAGGCAGGGTAGCGACGGACTGCCGCCCACCGCGAGTGGGTGCCCCCAGGCGCAGACGCCTTTGCCGTTAACGGTATTCAACACCGGGGCGTCGAGTGTTTCAGCCAGCTGCGTGACTTCACTGGCTGCGCGACGGGCGCCGCCGCCGACGAGGATGATGGGCCGCTCGGCTGAATGCATCAGCTCGGCCGCCTGGGCAATCGCTCGAGGATCCGGGCCCGGTGCGGAACACTGCAGAAAAGGTGTGGGCTGAATGCCGAGCGGCGCATCCATCAGATCAAGCGGAATCTCCAGATGAACGGGCCCCGGTCTCGCTGAGCTGAAACAGGTAAACGCACGATTCAGCAGCTCGGT
>Ga0265303_10003255_pt1 | contig 10175 bp, 8 predicted proteins | sample Helome_2_FD_192494 | JGI IMG/M metagenome (GOLD analysis project Ga0265303, IMG submission 192494) | Marine sediment microbial communities from subtidal zone of North Sea - Hel_20160317 (Illumina Assembly) | ecosystem: Environmental > Aquatic > Marine > Subtidal zone > Sediment ... | reverse complement strand
TCGGTCGTCGGCTTCGACAACGCCCCGATAAGCCGCTACCTGTACCCGAAATTATCGACGATCAACTTCCCGATTAGTGACATGGGCCGCATGGCGGCGCACTGGGTGTTGCAGAATGTCTACGACGACAATGGAGTGGCGATCCAGCACGTGTTCGAGCCCAGACTGATCGAACGGGCTTCCGCACGGCCCCACTCGAAATGACCGCAGCAACGCGGTACACGATCAGAGTCGCGCTCACGGTCGCCCTCGGCGGCTTCCTGATGGGATTCGACGCATCCGTGATATCCGGCGTCGTAACCTTCATTGAGCCCGAGTTCAATCTGACCAAAATCGAGCTGGGCTGGTCGGTCGCGTCACTCACGCTGACGGCCACCTTCGCGATGATGGTGTCCGGACCGCTCAGCGACAAAATGGGTCGTCGCCCTGTCCTGAAAATCGCGGCAGTGTTATTCGCGATTTCGGCGATTGCTTCGTCGGTCGCGCCGAACTTCATCACACTCGTCGTTGCGCGAATGCTCGGTGGCTTCGGTGTGGGAGCAGCGCTGATCATCGCACCAATGTACATTGCCGAGATTGCGCCGGCCGCGATGCGCGGCCGAATGGTGTCATTCAACCAGCTCAATATCGTTATCGGCATATCCGCCGCGTTTTTTACGAACTACCTGATCCTTCGCTTCGGACAGTCCGACCTGGCATGGGCCGAAGCGCTTCGTCTTGGTGAGTGGAACTGGCGGTGGATGCTCGGTGTCGAGGCGCTGCCGGCGATCTTCTACTTCTTCGCGTTGTTCGCAGTGCCCGAGAGCCCCCGTTGGCTCGTGATGAACGGCAAGGATGACGAAGCGCGTCGCGTCCTCGAGAAAGTGAGCGATAGCGCTCAGGCCGAGGCTGACATCAAAGCCGTCAAAGCGTCGCTGCACGAGGAGCAAAGCACCGAACGCGCGGGTTTGGCTGAGCTGTTCCGACCGGCGATGCGGCTGGTCCTCGTGATCGGTATTTCTATTGCGATTTTGCAGCAATTGACCGGCATCAATTCGGTATTCTTCTATGCGCCGATGATTTTCGAGCAATCCGGTATCGGTACGGATGCGTCGTTCATGCAGGCCGTGCTCGTGGGTCTCGTAAATCTTGTATTCACAGTGCTCGCGATTCTGTTCATCGATCGCCTGGGTCGCCGTCCACTACTCGGTTTCGGCCTCACGGGGATCGCTGTGTGTATGTTGTTGTTGTCCTACGGTTTCGGCTCTGCAACCTATACGCTGACGGCTGATTCTATCTCCGAATTGCCGGCCGGGGTAAGCAGAGACTCGCTGCAGCCAGTGCTCGATCAGACTTACGACAGTGACGTCGCGTTTCGCGAGGCTGTCGTCACCGCCGTTGGCAGCGAGGCATTCCAGAATAACCAGTCATCCCTGGTCAGCGCTGCGATCAATATTAATCCGAACGTGATCCTGATCGGCATCCTGGGTTTTGTTGCGAGCTTCGCGGTTTCCCTCGGCCCGGTCATGTGGGTGTTGTTCTCGGAAATATTCCCGAACCAGGTTCGCGGGCTGGCGATATCGTTCGTCGGGTTGATCAATTCGGGCGTTAGCTTCCTGGTACAACTCATTTTTCCCTGGGAACTGCAGAAACTCGGCAACAGCGTGACGTTTCTGATCTATGGTGTGGTCGCGATCGTTGGTCTCGTTGTCATCATGCGTCTGCTGCCGGAAACGAAGGGCAAGAGCCTCGAGGAGCTCGAGGTCGAACTGGTGCGTCATCAAGACGACTGAATTGCTCAGAGACTTCGAGCGCGATGGCTTTGTCGTGGTCGACGGCTTTTTCGAGCGCAAGTTGATGGAAGGTCTGGATCGGGTGATTCGCGTTCACTACGGCAGCGACCCGGATTTTGCCCACAACGACGAATTCCTGACCAGGGCGCAGACCGACGTCATACCGTGGTTTCCACAGAACGAAGGTGTAGAGGATTTCGATGCCGTCGACAATGATCCGGCACTCGGAGAACTCACGGCGGCGATACTCGGATCCGGCTGGGCCAGCCAGTACTGCATGGTGATGTGGTCGAAGCAGGGCACATCCGGACAGGCCTGGCACCAGGATTGTCCGCCCGACAGCCCGGCAATATTCAATCTGAACCGACTCGTTTACACAAGCGATATCACGGACGAGATAGGCGGTCAGACTGTCGTTGTGCCAGGCTCGCATCGGCATGGCCTGTTGCCGGCAGGTGAACCTCGAGGCGACTTCGACGAGCAGCTTGTGCTGCGGCCAAAAAAGGGGACTCTGCTACTGCTGCACGGACACACCTGGCATCGCGTGCTGCCGATAAATGGAAAACACCGTTTCTCGATCAATTACCGGGCAGCGCCCGAGGGCACACCCGAAGAAGTGACGGACGTCTGTGTCTATCGCAACATGCGTTATCGATTTTCCACATCTGAAGTTGTCGAAGATCGGGTTATGATCGAGTCAACGGCCTCGCGTGAGTCGTAAAGGCGAACTATCCGAATGAACGCTCAAACCGAAGTAGCCGCGGATAACGGCAGCACGCTGTACATCATCGTCATCAGCTGTATTGCGACAATCGGTGGCTTCCTGTTCGGGTTCGATAGTGGGGTTATCAACGGCACGGTCGACGGGTTGCAGGGTGCATTCGATTCCGACAGCGTCGGTACCGGCTTCAACGTCGCCTCGATGTTGCTGGGCTGCGCGGTCGGCGCCTACTTTGCCGGCCGGCTGGCCGATCGCTTTGGCCGCCGCTCGATCATGCGGGTTGCTGCGATCTGTTTCATCGTCAGCGCCTGGGGCTCCGGCGTGGCCGACGCGTCGCTCGAGTTCGTCGTTTACAGAGTGCTTGGTGGGCTGGCGGTCGGGGCGGCGAGCGTGCTGGCGCCGGCCTATATCAGTGAAGTGGCGCCGGCGCGTTATCGGGGTTCCCTCGCGACCGTGCAGCAGATCGCGATTATTTCGGGCCTGTTCGTCGCATTCATCAGCAACTATCTGCTTGCCGGAGCTGCAGGCTCGTCCACCGATGAATTCTGGCTGGGCTTCGAGGCCTGGCGGTGGATGTTCTGGGTCGAAATGCTGCCCGCGACGATCTTTCTGATCGCGTTGCTGCTGATACCCGAGAGTCCGCGCTACCTCGTGCTGCACCGCGAACGGGACAAGGCGCTCGAGGTGCTGACCCGGCTTGGCGGTGCGAGAGCCGCCGCGCAAAAAGTCGACGAGATCGATGCATCGCTCGCGGCCGATCATCACAACCCGCGCCTCGCTGACCTGATCGATCCGAAGACCCGGCGAATTCGCCGGCTCGTGTGGGTGGGTATCGGCCTGGCGACGCTGCAGCAACTCGTCGGTATCAACGTCGTGTTCTATTACGGCGCGGTGCTGTGGCAGTCGGTCGGCTTCACCGAGAGCGACGCCTTACTGATCAACGTCATCAGCGGCGGTCTCAGCATTGCGGCGGTCACTGTAACGGTCTTGCTCATCGACCGTATCGGCCGCAAACCCATCCTGCTGATCGGCTCCATCGGCATGGCGGTTTCGTTGGCAACGGTCGTTGTCGCGTTTACGAATGCCACGACTGCGGCCGACGGTTCACTGACGCTCGAGGGTATTTACGGTCCGTTGGCGCTCGTCGCCGCAAACGTCTACGTCGTCTTCTTCAACTTCTCGTGGGGCCCGGTCATGTGGGTGATGCTCGGTGAGATGTTCCCGAACCAGATTCGCGGCACTGGCCTCGCCGTCAGCGGTCTTGCTCAATGGGGTTCGAACTTCGCCATCACGATGACGTTTCCGATAATGCTGGGCAGCATCGGGCTCGCAGGAGCCTATGGGTTCTATACGCTGTGCGCGTTTCTTTCGATTATTTTCGTCGTCAAGATGGTGCACGAGACGCGCGGCATCGAGCTCGAAGATATGCGCGGCTGACCTGGCAGATAAAAGGATCAGCGAGTGACGTGATCAAGGCAGGAAGATCGTTGCCGGGTGTTCGAGCAACTCCCTGATGCGCTGTATCATCGCCGCTGCGTCATACCCGTCGACAAAACGATGATCGAATGATGACGACAGGTTCATCATCAGGCGAACGGCAACCTGCCCATCCAGTACGACTGGACGATTCACGGCCCGATTGACGCCGATGATGCCGACCTCGGGCATGTTGATGACCGGCGTGGAAACGATGCCGCCGAGTTTACCCAGACTCGTAATCGTGATCGTCGAGCCCGACAGCTCGCTTTTCTTGATGCGGTTGTTTCTCGCGGCTTCGGAGACACGACGGATCTCACGACCCAGGGCGTCGACCGACAGCGATTCGGCGTTGTGTACGACGGGTACCTTGAGACCATCGGGTGTCTGTGTCGCGATGCCGAGATGCACCGGCCCATGCTGAATCAATACGTTGCGGTCCTTATCATAGGTCGCATTGCATTGCGGGAATTCGCGCAACGCACGGATCAGGGCAAGACCCAGGAACGGCAACAGCGTCAGGCGCTCGGACTTGTCGGGGTTCTTGTCGTTGAGATGTTTGCGCAGTGACTCGACTTCGGTCACGTCGATCTCTTCGACGTAGGTGAAGTGCGGCACCTCGCGAGTCGCCGTTGTCATACGCTCGGCGATAATGCGACGCAGCCCGATGACCTTGATTTCCTTCGTCTCGCCGACAGGCACAACCTGCCTGGGTTCCGGGGCCGTGCGACCGTGTTCTTTCGGCGCTCCCGAACGCGCTGCGACGAACGCCTCGAAGTCCTTGCGCGTAACGCGCCCGCCCGGGCCCGTGCCGGGGACCGCGGCAAGATCGATGCTCGCTTCTTTCGCCATGCGCCGAACCGCCGGAGACGTCATGACGCGCGAGCGTCCGCGAGCAGGTGTGGCTGTCGTTGCTTCGGCCGCGACAGCTGGCTCGCCGCCGCTCCCGTTGCTGGCAGGGGCGGTCTCCGCTGCCGGCGCTGTATCCGCTTGCGGTGTCCCGGTCGCGTCAGTTTCATAAATAACCAACGGTGCGCCCACGGCAACGATGTCGCCGGGTTCGCCTGCGAGTTTTACGACCTTGCCCGACACCGGTGACGAGAGTTCGACGGCAGCCTTATCGGTCATCATCGTACCGACAACGTCTTCTTCGCTTACCTGGTCGCCAACCTTGATGAACCACTCACCGATCTCGGACTCGACCGTTCCTTCGCCGAGGTCCGGTAGTTTGAAGATGTACTCGCTCATTCGATTTCCATCATACTTTTTATGCCGGCGACCATGCGTTTCTTGCCCGGAAAGTACTGCCACTCGAACGCGTGCGGGTACGGTGTGTCCCAACCTGCGATGCGGCCAATCGGTGCCTCGAGGTTGTAGAAACAGTCTTTCTGAATGCGTGCTGCGAGTTCCGCACCAAAACCGCCGAAGCGTGTGGCCTCGTGCGCAATCATGCAACGACCGGTCTTGTTGACCGAAGCGGTAAGTGTCTCGACATCGAGCGGAGAAATGGATCGAATATCGATCACTTCGGCATCGACGCCGGCCTCCCTGGCGCCAGCCTGGGCAACGTGCACCAACGTGCCATACGTGACGATCGTCAGTTCCTCACCGCTTTGCACGATTTCGGCCTGGCCGATCGGCACGGTGTAGTGCCCCTCGGGCACTTCGCCCTTGGCGTGCGACGCCCACGAAACGGCTGGTTTCTCGGGGTCGCCATCGAAAGGCCCGTTGTAGATGCGCTTCGGCTCAAAAAAGACGACCGGGTCGTCGTTTTCGATCGAACTGATCAACAAACCCTTGGCGTCATAAGGGTTGGATGGCATGACCGTCACGATGCCGCTGACGTGAGCGAATATCGCTTCAGGACTCTGCGAGTGCGTCTGGCCACCGCGAATTCCGCCGCCGCACGGTGTGCGAATCGTAACGGGAGAAAAGAACTCGCCACATGTTCGGTAACGCAGGCGCGCGAGTTCGCTGACGATCTGGTCGAAACCAGGATAGATGTAGTCTGCAAACTGGATCTCAGGTACCGGGCGCAAGCCATTGACGCCCATGCCGATCGCTGCACCAATTATTCCGCCCTCGGAAATCGGCGCGTCGATGACGCGATGCTCGCCGTATTTGCGCTGCAAGCCATCGGTGCAACGGAACACGCCACCGAAATAACCGATGTCCTGTCCGAGCATGACCACGTTGGGGTCTCTGTCCATCATGACGTCGAGGGCCGAGCGAATCGCCTCGATCATGTTCATCTGCGCCACTACGAAGTTCCTCCCCCGTTGGACTCTTCCACTTCGATCATGCGGCGCCGCTGCGACTCGAGGTGCGCGGGCATCTCGGCATAGATGTCGTCGAACATCGTCGACGGGTCGAGGAACGGACCTTCGGTCATCGTTCCGTATTGTTGCGCCTCTTTCCAGGCCGCGAGTACCTTGGCTTTCAGCTCTTCCTCGAGCGCCTCGTGCTTCTCGTCCGACCAGTGGCCTTCGTTAATCAGGTGTTGCTTGAGCCTCTCGACGGGGTCGCCGAGCGGGAACTCTTCCCATTCGTCTTTCGGCCGGTACTTCGTCGGATCGTCGCTGGTCGAGTGCGCGCCGCCACGATAGGTGACGTGCTCGATCATTGTTGGTCCGCCGCCGCGGCGTGCACGATCGGCAGCCCAGAGCGTCGTCGCATAAACTGCGAGCAGGTCGTTGCCGTCGACGCGAATACCCGGAATTCCAAGACCAAGGCCACGTGCCGCAAACGGCCGCCGCTCGCCACCGGCGAAGCCCTGGAACGTTGAGATAGCCCACTGGTTGTTGACGATGTTAAGAATAACCGGCGCCTGATAAACGGCGGCAAAGGTTATCGCATGGTGAAAATCCGCCTCGGCCGTGGCCCCGTCGCCGACCCATGCGGCTGCAATATGGTCTTCACCTTTGATGGCCGACGCCATCGCCCAGCCGACGGCATGAGGATACTGCGTGCCGAGATTGCCCGATATCGAGAACATGTTCGCCTCGGCGCTGTGGTACATGATCGGCAGCTGACGTCCCTTGCACATATCGCGCGTGTTCGACAGGCACTGACACATCATGTCGACGAGCTTCATGCCGCGGTACATGTACAGGCCCTGGTTTCGGTAGGAAGGGAAACACATGTCGCCAGGACGCAGCGCCATGCCCTGACCTATCGACACGGCCTCTTCACCCGTTGCCTCCATATAGAAGGAAATGCGGCCCTGACGCTGGATTTGCCACATACGCTTGTCGAAGGCGCGATTCAACAGCATCCAGCGCAGCGCGATCTGCAACTTGTCGACATCGAGGTCCGGGATCCACGGACCTTGTGCGATGTGATCATCGTCGAGCACGCGCACGAGCTCGTTACTCAGGTACTCGATATCACGTGTGCGCGCATCGATAGGCGGCCTGTCGACGGCGCCGGCAGGCGAAAGATTGAGATAACTAAAGTCGGGTTTGTCGCCCGGTCTGGCGGACGGCCTGGGGATATGAAGTCTTGATTTCTTATTGGCCATTCCGCTTCCTTTCCCGCTCACGCCGCGACAGTCGATTCGCTGCCGCCGCTGGCTACAATACGGCGCGCCCACGCGTCAGCCAGAATGTTGGTCGGCTGGCCTGTGGCCTCCGCTTTCGCAAAAATTTCATCGAGGCGCCCGGGTATTTGCGCCACGTCCGCACGCACATGTTCTTCTGAGCTATCGCCGTAGTATTCGTGCGCGACGTTGATTATACCGCCCGCATTGATGACATAGTCGGGCGCATACAAAATGTCATGCTCAATCAGACGTGCGCCGTCTTCGGGGGTCGCGAGCTGATTGTTAGCCGCGCCGGCGACGATCCGGGCGCGAAGTTTCGGTATTGTCACTGACGTCAGAATGTTGCCCAAAGCGCAGGGCGCAAGCACATCGACCGTGCTGTACAGCAATTCGTTTGGCGCGACTTCCGTGACCGGCAACTCATCGCGCGCCTGCTGCAGGTGCTCGCGGTTAACGTCGGCAACTGTGAGCTTCGCCCCGGCGTCGTGCAACAGGCGGCAAAGATTCAGGCCGACATGGCCAACGCCCTGAACAGCGACACTGACGCCTTGCAGGGAATCGGCACCGAGCCGCGCTTTGACCGCCGACTGGATGCCGAGAAAGACGCCCAGCGCAGTCATCGGTGACGGATCGCCGCCGGCACTGTCACCGCTTTGCGGCAACCCGGAAACATAGCCTGTTACCTCATTGACGTAGCGCATGTCCTCGACGGTGCAACCGACATCTTCGGCCGTCACATAGCGCCCGTTCAGTCCCTCGACGGCGCGGCCGAATGCGCGGAAAAGCTCCGGCGATTTCGGCGTCGCGTCAGCGGCCAGGATGACGGCCTTGCCGCCACCAAACTTCAGTCCGGCGATCGCGTTCTTGTAGGTCATGCCCCGCGACAACCGCAGCGCATCGGTCAACGCGTCTGCGTCGCTTGCGTACTGCCACCGGCGGCACCCACCGGCGGCGGGCCCGAGAGCCGTGGAATGGATCGCGATGATCGACTTGAGCCCGGAAGCGCTGTCCTGCACGAAATGCAGCGATTCGTGCTGATCGAATTCGGGATGGTCGAAGACGCCCATATTTTTGGCTCCGCGCGATAATCCGGGAGTCCAATATATACTCCTGAAACCGCAGATACATTGCGATTTCATTTGTCAGCCGATTGAATTCATCATAAATTATGCAACTATTCAATGAAGTGAGCATAAATCATGCAATCAATCGAGCTCGACCACACGGATCGCCGTATTCTGGGCTGGCTGCAGCAACAGCCCGGCATCAACGCTGCGGAACTCGGGGAAAAGATCGGCCTGTCACAGTCGGCCTGCTGGCGGCGCATGCAGCGCCTGCGAGACGAAGGCGTGATCAACGAGCAGCCGGTCAGAATCGATCGCGAGAAAGTGGGGTTGAACACGATGGTGTTCGCACATGTGAAGCTGACTTCGCACGGACGCAGCAATCTGGCCGAGTTTTCGGAGGCTGTCAGCCGGTATCCCGAGGTGCTCGATTGCTATGTACTGCTCGGCAACGTCGACTACCTGCTGCGGATCGTCACCAAGGACATCAAGTCCTATGAGCAGTTCTTCTTCGAAAAACTATCGCAGCTGCCGGGCATCCAGGAAGTGAACTCTTCAATCGTGTTGTCGGACATCAAGCACACTACGGTGCTACCCATCTGATCAGGACGTGTCCTTATTAGTCACGTAGGCGGTCGAGTAGCGCCCGGAATTCGGAAGGACGGAAGCTCTCGTCATCGTTCAACGAATTTGCGAGTTCATCGAGTTCGGCCTCGAGGCCGGGGTCGTCGAGCTCGATCACGAGCATCTGCACGGCCATGAAGGCCTGTTCCGCACTGACGTAGTCGAGGTAGTTACCCTCGGCGCCGGATTCCAGTACGGCCTCGAGAATCGACCGTTCCTTATTGCGCAGCTTTGCGGCTGTGAGCCGGGACTCAATGCGGCCGAGACTGCGGTCGAGGTCCGCCGCGGCCTCACGGATCGTGCCGATGTTGGCGCTGCCAGCGACATGCAAACGGCTGAGCGCAGCTTCGAGTGCATCGGCTTCTCCGGGTTCTGTCGCGCGCGCCAGCGCCAGAGCCATGACAAATGTGCCGTCGCTGATGAACGGCATGCCGGGGCCGGCCCCGCCGTGTCTCGGCAGCGAGCGCCATTGCACAGTCTTCATCGAACGGTGGCAGGCATGGCAGTCGTAGAATGCCAGTTCGGGAAACATGCCCGGCGCATCGAAACGACCACTTTGAATCAGGTCGAGCCGCCTCCGCGCCTCGGCCAGTACGCCGGTCGCCCAGGTGTAACCGTGGCTGTCCACATTCTTACGCTCGCGATAGTCGGCGTCGACGCGATAATGCGGTTGCCGCCCCGCTGTACGCCACAGCTCGGTAAAGGTGTCGAGTTCGAAAACCAGCCGCGGGTGTCCGGCAGCCATAATGCGGTGCGTGGCAAACTTGTCGCGCGTACCGAGATGACAGGAGAGACAAAGATCAGCCCTGTGAGCTGCCTCTTCATTCGGGTACAAACCGGCCGCGAGGTTATCCGTATGCGATACGGTTGGTGCGTTGTAATGAGTCGACAACCAGTTTTCCGCACCGCCATGGCAGGCTTCGCAGCCGACACCATCCGAAATCTGAAACTTCTCGCCGCGCTTTGCGGCAGGGACA
>Ga0265303_10003254_pt1 | contig 10176 bp, 7 predicted proteins | sample Helome_2_FD_192494 | JGI IMG/M metagenome (GOLD analysis project Ga0265303, IMG submission 192494) | Marine sediment microbial communities from subtidal zone of North Sea - Hel_20160317 (Illumina Assembly) | ecosystem: Environmental > Aquatic > Marine > Subtidal zone > Sediment ... | reverse complement strand
ACTGAACAACGTTGACTACCTGGGCAATGCGAACTTTAACGGTACGGATACCTTAACGGTGGTCACGACTGACGCGGGTGGTGTCAATTCCGATACGGATGCGGTCACGATTAACGTTGCAGCGGACAATAGTGCACCGATCGATGATAGATTGCCGATTGAACCAGAGTGGTTCCTCAATACGGATGCAATTAGTAAAGAGATATTTAAATGGCAGAGAGTTAACGATCCAACTTCGCCAGTTTTATCTACTATTCATGATATTCGTAAAGAGGCTGCTCTAAATTCGGGACAGGGAGTATTTCAAACAGATAGTGCTACTAAAGCAGAATTGACCGCAGGATCTGATTCAGATGATTCTGCTCCAACGTATGTACAAAACTCCGTGAGACATTTAGATTTAGGAAACTCTTCAGCATCTATAGAACGAACGGTTAAAACATCACAGTTAGAATCAGCGGCAAAAGATATACGTGCAGCTTCCGTTGATAATACTGCAATTCCAGCAGTATCAAATATAATTGATCCATTTACTGAAAAAGGATTTAAACAACCAGATTCTGAAGAAGATGCTGATAATAATTCAAATTTAAAACCCGTTCTTCCTGAGAAACGGTTAGACAAAGAAAATGAAGAAAATAAAAAACATCAGTTGAATACTAAGGACTTAGAGGTAAAGAGCGGTTATACTGTTGACTCTGACTCAAATGCTAAGTTGGATCAAAAGGATGGAACTGATAATAAAGATAGCTCGGAAACTAATATAACTAAGGAAAAAGCTGCAAAGAGCTTTAGTAATCAACTGCAGCATATGGCCACAAATACGCGTGCTCCTTCAAATGAGATACCAAACAATAAGTAGTAAGAAGATGCCTGGCATCAGGCTAATTTGAGTTTTCATAGAGATGACGTATTGGATGATTTAGCCGCTAAAGGGGATGCTAAACTGATTTCTTTCGGAATCGGTTTGGTGATGATACCGCTATTATTCTTGACGGGATGTGCCCTTTCACCAAAACCTTTTACGCAGGAGGAAGTAAAGAAGCGGGTTGCTGAGGATACTGCAGGCATGTATCTAAATCAAGAACCTATTAATGGGCCAGTTTCAGTTGAGGAAGCTATAGCTCGTACCCTTAAATATAACCTGGACTATCGACTGAAACGGATGGAGTCAGCACTTCAACTAGGACTTACAGGGCAGGCTGCATATGATATGTTGCCAAGGCTTCTAACTTCAGCTGGTTATCGTACACGTCAAAACTCTCCGGGAGGTAGGTCTATTGGTATTCTGGACAACCAGGAATCATTGCGTCCATCTACTGCCGAACAAAGGAATCATGCACAGGGAGCCGCAGAGTTTTCCTGGAACCTACTTGATTTTGGTGTTTCGTATTTTAGGGCGCGCCAACAAGCAGATAAATTTTTAATAGCTGAAGAGCGCCGTCGCAAAGTCATTCAAAATATGGTGCAGGATGTACGTACTTCTTTTTGGCGTGCATTGGGTGCACAGCGACTTGCAAAAGAAGCAAAAGAAATTCTTGAACAGGCTAATCTTGCTCTGGCTCGTTCACGAGAGGCTGAGGCACAAAGGCTTATTCCACCAGCACTTGCATTAAATTATCAACGGGCTTTACTAGATGCAATTTCATTATTAAATTTACGTCGTCAAGACTTAGAAATTGCAAAGCGAGAGTTAGCTGCTTTGATGAATGTAGAACCAGGAGTTGATTTTACTCTTCAAGAAGCAGAAGAATCACGATTGCCTGCATCGCCAACTAATATTCGTAAATTAGAAGAACTGGCGTTACTTCAACGTCCTGAACTACGTGAAGAAGACTCTAAAAAACGTATAACTGCTAATGAGACGCGTAAACAGCTGGTCAGTATGTTTCCAGCTATAAGCTTAGACTATGGGTTTAATTATGATTCCAATAATCTTCTTTTTCACAATAGCTGGTTCCAGGGCGGTGTTAGAGTATCGTGGAATATAATGCGCCTTGCAGCTTTACCTGTACTTCTTAAAAATCAAGAAGGGCAGGTTGAAGTTGATCGTTCAAGAAGAATGGCCTTATCAATGGCAATTATGACTCAACTGCGTGTGAGTGTAGAGCGATATCGATTGGCGCTAATAGACTTTAAACTTGCAGATATTGGTTCTCAAGTTGATCAGCGTTTAGCTACTAATATGCGTGCTTCTGTTACAGCTAGATTGAATAGTGAGCTAGAAGTGATCAGAACAAATGCACGCGCGGTATTGGGAGCATACCAACGGGCTAATGCATATGCCAATGCACAAATTGCCTTTGGACGTCTCTACAATACACTCGGTTTTGATCCGTTACCTGATAATTTTGAAGACAATAATCTTGAAGAGCTAACAGTACGTATTCGTGAGCACCTTCAAGAAACCGAGAAAGATACACTTAGAATGACATCTAACTTATTCGGCCATTTGCCGAAAGTTTCAATTCTGTTTTCAGGAATTGAAAGCCCTGTCATGCAAGTTCGTATGAAAGCTCAAGTAGCTGTATTACTGGCACGTCATCAGATTGGATTAGATGAAAAAGATGGTTTTCCCTTAGTGTTTACTTTACGAAGCATTCCAAATGAAGAGAAAGAGACAATTTCCTGGACGTTAGAGCTTGAGGGTTACAATGCTACGAATAAGAGATCAGCAAAATTTGTCACTACAATACCAAATCATTCACGCGATACAGCCTATGAGAACGCACTAATTGCAGCTGTGACTTCTACGCTTCCTGAGCTCCACTCATGGTTGGTTGAGTTAGAAAAGGGGGATAAATGATATATTGGCTTAGTGGTAGTCTGGTTATCCTGGTCTTAGTGACTGTGTTACTTACACCAGAATCAAATGAGACATCTAAACCAGGTACAGTAGCATCTGTGGTAAGTGAAGAAACTGTAACTGCAGATGCTACGAGTAGCTCAGTTCAACCAACTTATTCAGTTCCAGAAGTGAGTCCTACTGAAGGAGGTGACCAAACTACAAACAATGGTACTAAAAGTGTAGAGGCCATCGTTAAGCCTGAGTTTGCCAGTAATAATTTTTCTGAGAATCAAGGGAAAGAAACAAAAGTTGGCGGAAATGAAGTGGTACGAGTATTGCTTATACCTGATAAAGAAACAACAGTTTCTCGGTCAGGTTCCAGTTTAGCAGCTGCACGGATTAATAAATTAAATGTGGCTTTGGGTAGTAGGTTTAAAACTGGCAATACACTTGTTACCTTTAATTGTATTGAGCCACGCGCACGATTGGCAATGGCTAAAGCAGAGTTGTCGGGTGCTGTAGAAACACATACAGCAAAATTAAGGATGCAGGGGTTAGAACAAGCGAGTGATGTTGAAGTTGCTCTGGCAGCTAGTGATGTAGCTAAAGCTCGTGCGACTGTTAAATTAAGTGTATTACAAATAAAATATTGTTCAATCAGAGCACCTTGGGATGGACGTATTGCAAAAGTTTACGTACGGAATCACATGACAGTAACGCCTGGTCAGCCTATGCTTGATTTAGTAAAGTCTGGTCCGTTAAGACTGAAGGTTAATGTTCCATCAAGATTACTGAGTAAGCTTAAAGTTAACTCAAAATTTGAAGTAAAGATTGATGAAACTAGGAAAACGTACCAAGCAACTGTAGCAGCCATCAATAGTCGTGTTGATTCTGTAAGTCAGACAGTTGAGATTGAGGGGTTGATGGCCCAAGAATTTCCTGAGCTTCTTGCAGGAATGAGTGGTACCGCAATTATACCCAAATAATGTAATTAGATAGATATTCCAATCGACTTCATAGTGATGTTTATACTACACAATGAATGATACCAACGAAGCAATTGAGAAGTCTCAATTTGACGCAGCTCATAACTTGGCTTTACGTTCTGTACAGTCTGTCAGTCCAGCTGACCTCGTTTTTATTATAGTAAATGAAACAATATCTTTGGCGCCATATAGGCAAGCAGCATTCTTTACTGTAACACCTATCGGATCACTTGAGCTTTCAGCAGCATCAGGTCTGGTGAGTGTGGCAGAAGATTCTCCCTATGCAATATGGCTTAGTGGTTTCGTTAAATATCTCTCCAAAAATTATACGAAAGAGGCTGGTTGCCATAAGCTTAATTTTTCAGAAGCACCAGAAGAGTTTAAAGATGGTTGGGAAGAATGGTTGCCTGAGCATTTGGTTATAGCGCAGTTGTTTGATCATGCAGGGGTCCTTCAAGGGATGGTGATGTACGCCAGAGAAGAACAATGGCTATCCAATGAGCTTGAGAAGTTAGAACACATACATCAGATTTATGGTTCCTGCCTTGGTTTTTTAAGTGAAGTAAAGGTTGATTTTGTTACAAGAATACGTGGATGGATGGGTAAAGCAGTTAGCTATTGGGCGGTAATTGCTATATTTGTAGGATTATCTATCCCTATTAGATTGTCGGTTTTAGCTCCTGGTGAGATTGTCGCATTAAACGCATTTGCCGTAGCTGCTCCACAAAAGGGTGTAATCAGTAAAGTTCATGTGCAGCCAAATGCAGTAGTTAAGGCTGGAGACTTATTGTTTTCATTAGACGATACTACTATTACTAGTCAGCTGGATGTGGCTGCAAAAGGACTGTCAATTGCACGTGCAAATGCATTAAATGCACAACAGCGAGCATTTAATGATCTTAAAAGTAAAGGTGAAATTGCTTCGGCGATAGGTCGTGTTAGAGAGAAAGAGGCCGAGTTAGCATCATTAAAATCATTAATGGCAAGAGTGGAAGTGCGAGCTGAACGTGACGGCATAGTAATTTATGGAGATCCAAATGATTGGATAGGAAGACCGGTACAAACGGGAGAGCGAGTGATGCAATTGGCGAATCAGAATGATGCAGGCTTGTTGGTATGGTTGCCAGTTCACGAAGCATTAAATTTAGAAGTTGGTGCACCAATGCGTTTATTCTTGCATATTGACCCACTAAATCCATTATCTGCATCATTATTACAGACCAGTTATCAGCCTACGATGAGTCCAGAAGGTGTGTCTGCATATCGAATAAAAGGAAAATTTGCAAATGATACGGATATGCCACGTATCGGTTTACGAGGTACTGTTCGTATATCTGGTAAGTGGGCTACTTTGGGATACTATTTCTTCCGAAGACCCATAACTGCAGTACGTGAGTGGACTGGCCTATGAGTTCATTTGTGCATCAAGACTCGAACAGACAGATTTTTCTTCCTCCCTTACGTGAGGAACTTAAATTACTTCCAGCGGCACCAAATAGTGATGGATCATCAGCCTGGATGGTGCAGGATCCAATTAGCAATAGTTTTTTTCGTATTGGGTGGCTTGATTTTGAGGTGCTGCTACGCTGGGCTTATGGTTCACCAGAGAAAATTGTAAGTTCAGTTAATAACGAGACAACATTAGATATTGAGGTTACAGATGTAAATGATTTAAAAAAATTCTTGGAACAAAATAGGCTACTTCAAGCAAATAACCAGGCAGCTGTTGACCAATTGAGGGAAAGTGCTAAAGAACAGAATAAAGGCTTAATCAACTGGATACTTCATCACTATCTTTTTTTTCGCATTCCTCTTTTTCGTCCTCAAGTTTGGCTTGCAAAAATGATGCCATGGCTTAGTTGGATATTTACTCGTACTACTGCTTTTGTTGTTACTTTACTCAGCTTGCTGGGAGTGTTTTTGGTCCTACGACAATGGGAAACATTCTCCAGTACATTCGTTGATCAACTTACCTGGTCTGGTTTATTAGGATATTCAGTAGCGCTAGTTTTTGCAAAAGCCTTACATGAAATGGGGCATGCACTCACAGCAACCCGTTATGGCGTTCGTGTTGCACATATGGGAGTGGCATTATTGGTAATGTTCCCAATGTTATATACCGATACCAGTGAAAGTTGGAAACTCAGTAATCCGCGGCAGCGTTTAGCAATCGCAGGTGCAGGTATTATTACAGAATTAGCTTTAGCAGGTTTAGCTACATTAGCATGGAGCCTGTCTCCAGATGGGTCAGTTAAAAGCGCATTATTTTTTCTGGCTACGACGAGCTGGTTGCTAACTTTATTAGTTAACGTAAGTCCATTTTTACGCTTTGATGGTTATTTTATACTGAGTGATGCAATAGATTACCCAAATCTGCATCAGAGATCTGGTGAATTTGCACGAGTTTGGCTCAGACATGTTTTACTTGGTTTTAATGACGATTGGCCTGAAGATATCCAGAATAATAGTAGAGCATTTCTAATTTTATTTGCATTTATGACGTGGCTGTATCGACTTGTAGTATTTCTTGGTCTTGCGGTACTTGTGTATTATTTTTTCTTTAAAGTTTTAGGTATTCTTCTTATGGCAGTCGAGTTGGTTTGGTTCATTTGGAGACCTGTATGGTCAGAATTAAGTATTTGGTATGAAAGAAAAGCTGAAATTAAAACTAATCGTATGTGGGCGGCATATGTGTTTCTTGGGATTATTTTATTATTGTTACTTTTACCATGGCAGACGGGGATTAAAGGACCAGGGTGGGTGCATCCAGAACGATCGCATGTACTGTATTCGCCTTTACCTGGTCGGTTAGTTAGCCTACCAGAGTCTGATAACGTTGTTAGTGGACAACCATTATTTATTTTAGAATCTCCTGACCTTCGACTATCAGCAGAGCGGGCAAGGGAGCTTGCTAAGGCGCGTACAAATGAATTAATTGGTTTAATTGGACTTCCAGATGGTGAAGCTCGTAGAGAGCAAGTGAGAGCACAGAAAGAGAAATTCATTGCTGAAGAGAAATTATTTCAGGAAGAGCAGGCACGGCTAGAAATATCAGCACCATTTTCTGGGGTAATTGTTGATTTAGATTCTGACCTTGCACCTGGTGTGTGGATTCAACCCAGCCAGCCTTTAGCTACCTTAGTTGATTATTCAAAATGGGTGGTTGATACATACATTCATGAAGAAGACGTTCATCGAGTAAAACCCGGCGACAGAGCGCAGGTATACAGGCCACTAAGACTTGGAGTATTACAAGGACAAGTTATAAAGGTTGATGCTACCCGTACGACTGTACTTCCACATTACAGCTTAAATGCAAAGTCAGGAGGTGATATTGTTACTTTAGAAAATGAGGAGAATATCCCTAGAGACGCAATATACCGTGTTAGGGTTAAGTTGGATGCACCCCCACCAGAAAGTCGCCAAATGAAAACGGGGAATGTGGTAATTAGTGGTGAAGCGAAAGCATGGTTGCCAACTATTCTTAAGCGTATTGGTGCTGTAGCTGTGCGTGAGAGTGGGTTTTAGTTTTTTCTGCAATAATGTTAAGTGCTGGCGTTTAATAATACATATTTGTTATGTTTAATAAGAGTTTTTCAATGGAATTCTACACTGAGGAAATTCTGATTATGTTCGGTCATGTTTCATGTTAGCACGCCATTTGCTATGAAGAGGAAAAATTTCTATCTTTGCCCAGCAAGTTTTTGTAAGTTCAAAAAAATTATGATGAGCATACAATGAGATCACTAGTTACTGGCGCAAACGGTTTTGTTGGTTCAGCGGTTATTCGTTGTTTACTAACTGCCGGACATGAGGTGCGGTGTTTAATCAGACCTGGAAGTGACCAGACTAATTTGGAGGGGCTACCCGTTGAAATATCAGAGGGTGATTTGCGCGATATTGCTTCATTAAAAAGTGCAATTACTAATTGTGAGAATTTGTTTCATGTGGCTGCAGATTACCGTTTATGGGTGCCGGATCCTGAAACCATGTATGACATTAATGTTAAAGGGACACAGGAACTGATACTTGCAGCAATTGAATCTGATATTAGTCGCATAATTTATACTAGTAGTGTAGCTACTCTGGGAATTAATTCTGATGGTAGTGCAGCAGATGAAGAAACTCCCTCTAGCCTTATCGAAATGACCGGGCATTATAAACGTTCAAAATTTCTTGCTGAGCAGGTAGTGCAGCACCTGACCAACAAATATAAATTACCTTTAGTTATTGTAAACCCTTCTACTCCAATAGGGCCACGTGATATAAGGCCAACGCCGACCGGGCGGATTGTACTTGATACACTTTGTGGCCGGATGCCAGCTTACATGAATACTGGTCTTAATATTGCGCATGTTGACGATATTGCACATGGTCATTTATTAGCATATATGCATGGAAAGTTTGGAGAGCGTTATATATTGGGTGGTGAAAATATGAATTTAGTTCAAATTTTGCAGATAATAGATGAAATTTGTAGTAAAAAGGTAAAACGAATAAATATCCCAATGCCACTAATTTTTCCTATAGCCTGGATAATGGAGAAGATTGCAATTGTTACAAATACTCAACCACGTGCATCAATAGACAGTATTCGTATGGCAAATAAGAAGATGTTTTTCTCAAGTGAAAAAGCAACTCGTGAATTAGGCTATCAATATCGACCGTCAGCAGAAGCGATAAAAGATGCAGTAACCTGGTTTCAAAACAATGGATATTGTAATAGTGGGAATATTCATTCTCATACCAGAAAGAAATTTCCGGTATAGATTGTATCCATACAGCAAAAGCTATTTTAAAAGACTCTGTATATAGTTATCGTGCAAATTTTCGTAACACTACCATTAATTCATCAATTGCCACTTTACCTTTGCCAGACTTGATCGCACTTTGCATGCAGCCATGAGTATGATTTTCAAGTAGTCTTATAGAAAAAGCATCAAGGGCAGACTGTAGTGCAGATACTTGAGTTAGTACATCAACACAATAACGATCTTCCGCTATCATTTTAGTAACACCACGTACTTGGCCTTCAATACGGTTGAGACGTTTTATCAGCGCATCTTTATCTGGTTGTATCACAGATTTAGACTTAGATATTGACTTCAAAACCTGCCTCCACAATAGTCTCTTTAAACTGATTTATATTTGCTTTTTCTGGGTCATATTGAATTTTAACCTGATTGCTTTCTAGTGAAATATCTACACAATTTACTCCAGAAATTTTTTCTACCACGTTCTTTATGCTATTGACACAGCCCATGCAGGTCATGCCGTTGATATTCAGAATGGTCGTTTGCATTTTATATTTTCCATTTTTATCAAAGTTTATATATTAACAGCTAGGCTGCCATCTTTTTAACAACAAAGAGTTCCCAACTACTGACACTGAGCTCATTGCCATTGCAGTGGCAGCAATTACAGGATTGAGTAGCCCTAATGCCGCCAGCGGTATGCCTAGAGCATTGTATATGAAGGCAAAGAATAGATTCTGGCGAATTTTGCCTAGCGTTTTATTAGATAAAGAAATGGCATCAGCTATACTCAATAGATCATTGCGTATTAAAGTAATGTCAGCAGTTTCAATTGCTATATCGGAGCCGGCACCTATAGCGAAACTTACGTTGGCCGCAGCTAATGCTGGAGCATCGTTTATTCCATCACCCACCATAGCAGTAAATTTACCTTTATTTTTTATACTTTCTACTTCAGTAGCTTTGTCTTGCGGCAATACTTCAGCGTGGTAACTGGTGATTCCTACTTGCTCTGCAATAGCAGCGGCAGTAGTAGGGCTGTCACCTGTTAGCATTATTACTTCGATTCCCATTGATTGCAGTCGCTTCACTGCTTGTATAGAAGTACTCCTCAGTTGATCACCGATTTCAAGATATCCAAGGACTTCAGAAGTGTTGCCAAGTTTCTTGGCAGCAGTAATGATAGTCTTACCTTTTGCCTGAAGTTTTGCTACATAATTGGCATCAATTTCTGCACCATGATCAATTAAAAATTTTACTGTGCCAAGTATGTAATCTATATCATCGATACGAGCAGTAATCCCCCTGCCTGTAACAGCAGTAAACTCACTGACTGTATGTAGTTTAATATTCATGCTTTTCGCACATTCTAAAATTGCTTTGGCAAGAGGATGTTCTGATCCTTGTTCTAGCGTAGCAGAAATCTGTATTAAATCATGCTTAGTAATGTCTCCTGAAGGAATAATATTGGTCACTACAGGTTTACCTTCTGTCAAGGTGCCAGTTTTATCTAAAATTAGTGTTTGAATTTTTTCCGCTTGTTCTAGTGCGGCAGCATTTTTAACCAGTACTCCAACTTGCGCGCCACGTCCGGTTCCGACCATGATTGCTGTTGGTGTAGCTAGTCCAAGTGCGCAAGGGCAAGAAA
>Ga0265303_10003253_pt1 | contig 10178 bp, 7 predicted proteins | sample Helome_2_FD_192494 | JGI IMG/M metagenome (GOLD analysis project Ga0265303, IMG submission 192494) | Marine sediment microbial communities from subtidal zone of North Sea - Hel_20160317 (Illumina Assembly) | ecosystem: Environmental > Aquatic > Marine > Subtidal zone > Sediment ... | reverse complement strand
CTGAAAGAAGAATTGGAAATGTCGCTGCTGCTGATCACCCACGACCTGGGAGTGGTGGCGCAAATGGCCTCTCGCGTGGTGGTCATGTATGCCGGACAAATCGTCGAAGAAGCGGGGGTTGCCGACGTATTCGACCATCCTTTCCACCCCTACACCCAGGGACTGCTCAAGTCGATACCACGGACCGTTCGGGCCGGTGAACGGATCAAACGGCTTAATGAAATACAGGGAACTGTGCCGCCGCTGACGCTGGTGATCGTCGGTTGTAAATTCGCCGACCGCTGTCCGCACAGCTTTCAACTTTGTCGGGAAAAACAACCGACCCTGTTTCGGATAAATGACGGTCACAGAGCCAGGTGCTGGCTCAAGGAACATCCTGAACGCAGGAGGGAAAATGTCTGACGGGCCGTTGTTAAATATTGTCGATCTTGTCAAACACTTCCCGCTTGGTGGCGGCGTTCTGGCCAAACCCCAAGGTTGGGTCAAGGCAGTTGACGGCGTTTCATTTGCAGTTTCGCGCGGCGAGAGTTTTGGTCTGGTGGGAGAATCCGGCTGCGGCAAAACAACGCTGGGTCGACTGATCCTTGGTTTGATCAAACCCACCGACGGGCACATCGAATTTGAGGGGCACAATATTTTTTCCCTGACCCCTGCTGAACTGATGCCCTTGAGACGGCGGATGCAAATCATTTTTCAGGATCCTTATTCCAGCCTCGATCCGCGCATGAAAGTTGATGCCATCATCACCGAGCCATTACGGGCCATTCAACGCCTGACGCGACAGCAACGACAGGATACGGCAGCCGAACTCTTAGAAAAAGTCGGACTTCAAAAAGCTGATCTTGACAAATACCCGCACGAATTTTCCGGTGGTCAGCGGCAAAGAATCGGCATTGCACGCTCTTTGTGCGTGCGTCCTGAATTGATTGTCGCCGATGAACCGGTCAGTGCCCTGGACGTCTCTATTCAAGCCCAGGTGATTAATTTAATGCAGGATTTAAAGGATGAATTTAATCTTGCCTACGTATTTATTTCCCATGATTTGAGCGTCGTGGAACATATCTGCGACCGCATTGCAGTGATGTATCTGGGTAAGATTATCGAGCTTGCCACTACCGAGGATTTCAGCCAGGCACCCAGACATCCATATACCCAGGCATTGTTGCAGGCGGTTCCTTTGCCGGACCCGCACCGCAGGACGGAACCGTTTGCCATGGACGGAGATGTTCCCAACCCCATTGATCCGCCAACCGGCTGTTCGTTTCATCCCAGATGCCCGTATAAATTCGACCGCTGTTCGCTTGAAACACCGACTATAGTTGAGGCGACTGCCAATCATTTTGTGGCTTGCTGGCTCGACCAAGGTCTTGGAATGACGAATGACGAATGACAAATGACGAATTAAGGATTTCTTTCAATTTTATAATAATGAAGAAGGTTCTTGCCGCAAGCAGATGGGACAGTTTATTAAATATTAATAAAAAGGAATGAGCGAAGCGAATACCACCATTCTTCATTCGTCAATCTTCATTCTTCATTCCGAAGTCATTCGTCATTCCTAAACGGGGGTACAAATGAAAATTGCTGTGGTTGGTGCGGGCGCTATGGGAAGCCTCTTTGGCGCCCTGCTGGCTGAAGCCGGCAACGAGGTTTGGCTGTATGACGTGTGGGTCGAGCACGTAAAAACCATCAACCAAGATGGGCTGACCATTGAGCGTGAAGGGAAAACCCGCACGTTGAGAATCAAAGCCACTAGCGCTCCGGAGCAGATTGGACCGGCGGAACTGGTCATCATATTTGTGAAATCAACCCATACCGCCTCGGCGGCTGAAACGGCCCGTCAGCTAGCCGGCTCCGACGGAGCGGTGGTGACATTGCAAAACGGCATGGGCAACGCCGATACTCTATCTGAATCCATAGATTCGGAAAGGGTCCTGGCGGGAACGACATCCCATGGGGCAACCCTGCTAGGACCGGGTAGTATTCGTCATGCGGGTATCGGTGCAACGACCATCGGCGCCTGGTCCGAGACGGAGCCGGGACGAGCGCGAGCACGCCAATTATCCGATTTCTTTACAAAGATCGGCATCGAAACGAAGGCTGTTGATGACGTGCGCAGTGTGCTCTGGAATAAACTGCTGATCAACATCGGCATTAATGCCATTACGGCCTTAACCGCAATTAAAAACGGACAGATCCTCGATTTAGAAATTACCCGCGAACTCAGTCGCCATGCCGTTGAAGAAGCAATGAAAATCGCCGGCGAGATGAATATAAATGTTCGCGAGGATGCGGTAGATCATGTATACGCAGTGGCCGAAGCAACCGCCGCCAACCGGTCATCCATGGGGCAGGATGTGGACAACAATCGACAGACGGAAATAGGAACGATCAACGGATTTATTGTGCGCGAAGCCAAACGGCTGGGTCTTAAAGCACCGGTCAATGAAACTTTAACGGCGCTGGTAGAAACGCTGCAGTATCACTACAAATAGATTTATTTTGAAGTATATTCTTCGCTAAGGCCTTAATTTAAGGGAGTTTGCAGCGTTTCTAAATTCCAAATATCAAATCACAAATAACAAATAAATCACAATGACCAAAATTCAAAATCCCAAACATAGGAAACACGGAGTCCGAAGCGCCCTGTTTTGGTTATTGAACATTGGAATTTGGAATTTATTTGTAATTTGGTGCTTGCGATTTGGAATTTTGTGTGGAAGACAATGTGTTTAACTTGCAAAACTAGAGGAGATTGCAGATGGCGAATACTAAAGTAACAATTATGGATGTTCAGCAGGCAAAAGAAGAAAACCGCAAATTAACAATGATGACAGCTTATGACTATCCGTTTGGGTTACTGGCGGATGAGGCCGGAATCGATATTGTTCTGGTCGGCGATTCTCTGGGGATGGTTGTTATGGGACTGGAAGGAACCGTCGAGGTCAATATGGAACACATGATCCACCATATCCGGGCAGTCGCCCGCGGGTGCAAAAATCCATTTATCGTCGGGGATATGCCCTTTATGAGTTACAATACCTCGATCCGGGAAGCCATTATCAATGCCGGCCGCCTACTTAAAGAAGGGGGCTGTGAATCCATCAAACTGGAAGGCGGTGTTGATTTTGCCCCGACCATTGAAGCCATTGTCAAGGCCGGAATACCGGTGCAGGGACATATCGGACTGACGCCTCAAACGGCCAGTGCCCTGGGCGGCTTTAAAATGCAGGGTCGTGATGCTGCTGACGCCAAACAGATCATCGATGATGCCAAAGCCCTGGAAGGTGCCGGCGTTTTCTCGATGATTTTGGAAGCCGTGCCGGCTCCCCTGGGAAAACTGGTGGCTGAAGCGGTCAAAGTACCGGTAATCGGAATCGGTGCCGGTCCGGACGTTGACGGGCAGGTACTGGTAACCCATGACATGATCGGACTGTTTGACAAATTCGTACCGAAGTTTGTCAAACAGTACACCAATATCAGAAAAGTTATCCTGGATGCCTTAAGCGAATACAAACAGGAAGTCGTAGACGTGAAATTTCCGGCACCTGAACACTCTTTTAAAATGCCGGAGGAAGCATTGGAAGCGCTTAAGAAAATGATAGAGGAATAGGCCCTCGAAGACGTTTTTCGGGCAACATGCGGTAAGAAAGGGCAAAATATCAAAATACAAGCACCAAATTTCAAATAAATTCCAAATTTCAATGACCGAAACTAAAAATGTGTGTATTCAATATCACGTCCTTTGTTTGATTTTTGGAATTTTGGTCATTGGATATTATTTGTAATTTGTAATTTGTGATTTGTTTTTTCCGTCCTGGTTAGGCATACGTGAATTTGATCTAAATACGGTTTAGCTTAAGCGGATTAGCGGAAAGCACCTCATTGGCTGCTTTTAATTGCTCTTCACCTGAAATAACTGCGACTGCCTTCTTTTCTTCATCCCCATCAAAATACTTTTCGGCGGCCTGCATCACCTGCTTGCGGGTTAAGTTTAAAAGCCTGCTTTTATATTGAGCCCGCATGTCATCGGTTAAGAAAATGATATTGCGGTAAAAGGCTTTTCTGGCCGCCGGGCCAGGCGGATCGGGCTTATCAATTTCAGAACACACCTGCAATATGGCTTCATTCACATCTTCCTCCCCAAAACTTCCCGAACGAATAAAAGCAGCCGCATTGTCAAAGGCCTTCAGGGTCGATATGATATGGGGATCCCGGTAAGAGGCAAAACAGAACAACCCGTCTTCGGGGCTGTAAAGGGCGAATCCGCCATAGGCACCGCCTTTTTCTCGAATTTCCCGATGCAGATACATGGATCGCAACATTTTGCTGATAATTGATAAAGCCGCAGCATCTTCATGTTCCATACGCACCGTTTCAAATGCAAGGGCGACAAATGAAACGGCGGACGATGTGCTCCAGCCTTCTCTGATATTTCCGGCATCCAGTGTGATACCGGGAGTTTTAAAACCATCATCTTGGCTGTCCCTGAAACCGCTGTACAGCGATTTTACGGAAGCACGGGCATCCGCCAGGGTTGAGTCTTCGCCGATCAGGGCCATCTTAAAATTATTGCGCCTGAAAAGTATTTCTCCGATGGCGGCCAGATCCAGTGAAAACGATTGGAGTTTATCATCGTTGATCCCATCAACCAGTCCTTTGATGGTTTGCAGCTGGTGAACCCCATTCCAGATCTCGCTCAGCCTGCGGGTAGATGATAAATTCCTGGAAGCCAGCGAAATTGCCAGCCGATGGCCGTTGTGAATAACCATCGATTCGAGTCCGGCCCGATACTCGAGCAGAAGGTTCTTTAACCGGGTCAAATCGGAAAAATCAGGCTGGTGCAATAACTCCAGGATGATATCAAACATTTGATCCTGGTTTCGAAAGAGGCATTTGGCGTTAAAAGACACAAACGGTATACAATCCCCCGGCCCGTCAAATCGGGTGCGAGCATGGGTCGACAGACCGATACCACCGGTGTAAGCATCTATCCGCCGGGCCATCTCGGCATAGTCGCGGACGGCAGTTCCCATGCGAGGGGCCGCGTAGCAGAAAAATGGCGCCAGCGGCATCAGCTGGCGGGGCAGCGCACCACCTCCGGCAGCGGCCGCAAAATAAAAAATGCCGGATGTAGCCTGGTTATAATGGGTGGCCTGCACGGCGTCGTCCGCGGCGGTTTTTTTGACGCTGGGAACAGACGGCGGAATATCTTTGCGGCCAAGGGTCGGAAGACAGGCAATATCCTCTTCGGTTTCCTGCAATCGCATGAGCGCTTCGGCGTCCTGCTTAATCCGGTCTACATCTGATGGGGACAGATCTTTTTTGATGCGGTCAAGTTCAAGGCGCAGACGATTGTTTTCATTTGACGCCATTTCCTGATCCGGGACCAGTGTCATCGTAACCCGATGGGGATTATCCAAAAAATATTTTTTTATGCGATTTTCAAAAAATGCCCCGCTCGCCAACTCCTTTTGCAGTCTGGCCAGATCGGCGTCAAAATTCAAAATTTTTACCGGATCGCCGCCATGAAACCAGCTCCCGGAAAAGGTTAACAGCAATTTTATCCCGTAAGGATAGGGCGAATTGGTTATCTCCTTGCGATGAAACTCGATCTGATGAATAGCGGAGTCGATCAGCGTTTTATCAATACCGTTCTCAGCAAGATCGCGCAAAACACCGATAATAATCCTTTCAATTTGATCGGCGTCTGATGACGCTACATCTTTCAGACCGCTGACAAACAGCGTATCCCGGTTATCGGCGTCAAAACCGGTGCCGTCACACAGAGCGCTGCCAAGGCCTGAATCAATCAGAGCTTGGCGCAGGGGAGAAGCTGAATTGCCGAGCAGAATCTGCTCTAACAATGTCAGCACCAACACCTCAAAGGTGTCTTTAATATCCGCTGTCAGCCAGGCCGTGCACACCTGACATTTTTTGGTCGCGTCCTCATTTTCGTCGAAAGGGTATGGGAAAGATACTGATTGCGGCTGCATCCAGCGGGGTTGGGATGCCACATCCGTATCAGGATCAACCTGCTTGAAGCCCTTGAGAACCTTGGCTTCGATAAAAAACAGATGATCCTTCAACGGCAGGTTGCCGTAAGTATAAAAAAATGCGTTGCTCGGATGATAGTGTCGACGATGGAATTCCTTGAGTTGGTCATGGGTTAGCGATGGAATCTCGACGGGGTCTCCTCCCGAATTAAAACGATACGTCGTCGATGGATACAACGCTTTTAGGATGGACCGAACCATCACCTGGTCGGGTGAGGACATGGCGCCTTTCATTTCATTATAGACAACTCCTTTATAGGTCAAATGATGGGCGGCAGGGTCGTTAGCCTCTGCTTGTTCTTCTATTTCCAGGCGGTGGCCTTCCTGCTTAAAACTAAGACCTTCCAGACGTGGGAAAAAGGCAGCGTCCAGGTACACCCCCATCAGGTTGTGGAAATCTTTTTGGTTTTGGGTTGAAAAAGGATACATGGTCCAATCCGAGGCCGTAAAGGCATTCATGAATGTGCTTAAACTTCTTTTAAGCATAGAAAAAAACGGATCCCGCACCGGATACTGTTTTGAACCGCACAATACGGTATGCTCCAGGATATGGGCAACACCGGTGGCGTCTTTCGGCACGGTTTTAAAGGCAACGCTAAAGGTATTTTCAGCGTCACTATTGCTGATGTGGATGTGTTTGGCACCGGTGCCGGTATGCTTCAATTCATAGAAAATCGAGGAAATCTCTTTGAGGGATTCGATTCGTTCGATTCGGTAATCATTAATACGCCCACCGGCTAAGAGGTCTGGATTGTTAGGATCTACTATAACGTTCATAAGTACTCCCTCTTGTTTAGTATCTTAATGGCTATTTTTTGCATTCTGTGGCAAGATCTTTTTGTGCAAAGAAATGCCTAAATTGCCTAAAGTGCCTAAAGTTAAGGTATGCGATTATGCTCATTTACTGGTTGCTTATCTTTCATGCTAAAAATACCAGACGTTTATAATAAAAAAGGAGCGAAGCGACACCATAATTTTAGGCAATTTAGGCATTTTAGTGCACTTTAGGCACTTTCCGGTTTATCCTGGTCAGGTGTTTGAGCTGGTAAAAAGGACCCGCTTATGTCTGTTTTATATATTAGGCTGCAATATAGATCCCTCTTCGTTTGCGCACAATTTTGCCGGTTTTATTCAGCCGAAAAATTATATTGCGAATTTTTTTTTCATCAAAACCGGTCTGGGCCTGTATTTCCGCAAACCCCAGACCCTGTCTGGAATGTTTGATGGTATCCAGAACAATATCAACTGCTGTCAGGGCAGTTTTACGGCGGGAATAGTGTGCTCTGGCATTGTTGGTGCCTAATGCTGATTGCTTAACCAGGTTTTCCAAACGATCCAGTCTGACCATCAGTTTGTTCACATCCTTTTTAGTCGGGATGTCATAATTCTGCATAAAAAATTTAACCATGGCATCAAAACTGATCGTTTTCCCTTTTTTTCTTGACATGGGATCCTCCTTGGTAAGAGGTGGAAAATTGGAGGTTCTAGGTTCAGGGTTCTGGGTTCAAATGTTCAGGGCTACAAAGTTTCGGGGTTTCAGAACAACCATGAGCGTTGAACCCAGAGGCGGGCAAGCCCAGAAACTCAGAACCTATCCTGATAAAACCCTGAACGGTGCACCCTGAACCTTCAACCCTTACTGACTAATTGATATCTGTAAAAAAGTCAAGATATTGGAAAAATCAAACCTCCTGTGAAAATTCGCATTGAAATTGCAATGATATCCTGATAGGTAACGTTCCAAAAATACACGCCGTCAAATGGATTAGATGACCTCACCCCGAAACCTGCTTAAGGCTTGGAATCTAAAGCCTAAGAAGCGCATGGGTCAAAATTTCCTTACAGATCCATCAACTGCCCAAACCATTATTAGCCGCGCTAATTTAGCAGCTGATGACGTTGTTCTGGAAATTGGTGCCGGACTGGGTGCTTTAACTATACCTCTGGCGCGGGTTGTTAAAAAAGTACACGCAGTTGAGAAAGACGATCATCTTATCGAATTGCTCAAAACAGAGTTGCTTGCCAACCGGATATCCAACTGCGACATAATTGCCCAAAACATTCTTGAAATGGATTTGCATACCCTTGCAGAGACTACCGCAACTAAATTAACAGTCGTTGGCAATTTGCCCTACGGTATATCTTCTCAAATTCTTATCCAACTCATGCATTCGAGAGACATTATAAAACGAGCGGTTGTCATGTTTCAAAAAGAACTGGCGCAACGAATCGCGGCCCAACCGGGCGGCAAACAGTATGGCAGAATAACCGCCATGCTCAGATACTGCGCCGACATACGATTTTTGGCGGACGTTAAAGCCTCTGTCTTTTATCCGCCACCAAAAGTGGATTCCGCGGTGCTTGATATTAAGTTTAAACCCACATCGATGTATGGTCCCCACAATGAAGCCATGTTGTTTAGGGTTATCAAGGCCGCCTTTGGCAACAGACGTAAAACGCTGAAGAACGCTCTTGTCGCAGGCGGACTTCAGGTCGATTCTCAAAGCATCATGGAGGCCTTGTCTACAGCCGGTATTGATCCAATTCGCCGGGCCGAAACCCTGAACCCATCTGAATTTGTCGCCCTGTCAGTCAGCCTGCAAAAAGCAATGGCGCGAAGGGAAGGTTCATAGGTTCAAAGGTTCAAAGGTTCAGGGTTCAGAGGTTTCCAGGTTCGGAGTGTTCAAAATAACCCTGAACGTTGAACCCTGAACCCGGAACCTATCTTAGCACTTGACCCCCCAGAAGACTGGCATTATTATGAAACTACTTAAACCGCAAAAAAGGAGGCCAAAATGGCAGTAAAGGTATTTATCAAGCGTGACGTTCCCCAGGATAAGGCCAAGGCGTTGATTCCGCTGGTCCGACAAATGAGGGCATCTGCAGCGACGCAAGCAGGATATATCACCGGCGAAACCCTGCGAAGTCTGGATAATCCGGTGGAATTCCTGGTTATCAGCACCTGGCAATCTTCAGATGACTGGAAAAAATGGCTGCAAAGTGAAGAAAGAAATAAGGTTCAGAGCAAAATTGATGATTTGCTCGGTGGTGAAACTAAATACGATATTTTTCACTACGGATTTTCAGAATAAAACTCAATTCGGCGAACCGGAGCCAAACAGGATAAAATCCAACAGTTTAATTTTGATAATATTTCAGATTTGTTCCGATTTTTTGGTTTCAGGTGTCAGGTGTCGGGTTTCAGTGAACGTACGGTGTAAAAAATAAATATAAGGAAAGCTAAATTTTACATCAGCAGTCGAACTGGCAGGTTATGCTTTCAGGCACGAGTTGTCAGAGCCAGCGGCTGTTATTCCTGACACCAGAAACCTGACACCTGAAACCAATATACTAACAGTGTAAACAAAGCAGGTAAAATCTTGAAACCTGCCCGGTTTTCTAAGATGCTTGGATAAATAGATTCTACTACATAAGTTCAGCGATTGAGACCGTCCTGTCAGCCAGTATATTTACATAACTACCCATTTCATTATCATACCATCCGTATATAACTGCCTGGGTAACCGGTATCCTGACCACTGTTTCTCCCTCCGGGTTGGACCACAAATCTGTTTCGAGTCCCGGGACATTGGCGAGATCTATGGCCGCCTCTGCTGTTCGGCTGTGAGTCTCGTGTCCTTCAATGGTAGCCGCCACTTTGGGCATTCCGATAATATCACCGGAAACATTTTGTTTTTCAGTATAATACAGATATCCCTCGGGGCTGTCTGCTGCAGCCTGCCGATAGATATCATTAATCATTTCTCTGGTCACATATCCGCCGGTCGGTTCTTCCTGCAAATTTATCACCAGTATAATTAACGACCCGGTGACAGTGGGGATCCTTACCGATTCTGCGATAAAGGCAATCTCCTCCATTTCAGGAATAACCAATCTAAGGGCGTTAGCTGCCCCGGTAGTGGTAAGGATAATATTATTCATAATACTTCTGTTTTTCCGTAAATCGGTTTTACCTGCTTTGGGCAATCGATCCAGAACTTCCTGAGAGCCGGTGGCGGCATGAACGGTTGCCATCGAAGCGGACATAATCTTCTTGGGACCGAAAGCATTGATCAGCGGTTTCATCATATGGGCCAAACAGGTAGTGGTGCAGGAGGCATT
>Ga0265303_10003251_pt1 | contig 10182 bp, 10 predicted proteins | sample Helome_2_FD_192494 | JGI IMG/M metagenome (GOLD analysis project Ga0265303, IMG submission 192494) | Marine sediment microbial communities from subtidal zone of North Sea - Hel_20160317 (Illumina Assembly) | ecosystem: Environmental > Aquatic > Marine > Subtidal zone > Sediment ... | reverse complement strand
GGTGCAGTTCGGCCTGCGCGGGGCGCACCACGCCGCGGGAGCGGCACAGTCAGACCGGGTTGGCGCCGGACCTGTGCCGAACCCGGTCGGCGAGGTCGCGAATCGAGTGGGTGACATGGTTCAGCCCGCCGCGGATCAGGGCCGGATACGCCAGCCGGGCCAGATTTACCTGGTGGGGCACCCGGTCAGGGATATAGGGCCATTGCACACGGCGATTGAGTATCGCGACGAGTACGGCGTGTTCTGGATCAGCGCCGGGCCTGAGGGCTGGAGCGCGGAGGGCTTTCAGGTCCTGGTGGGTGGTGTCGGCAGTTACGTGAACGGGATCCGGCCCACGGATGTACCCGCGAACAACGCGGTGCTTGCTGAAGTGCAGCCGCCTCCCGGGATCACAGCTCAGGAGTACTTCCAGAATTTGCGTTCAGGCGTTTCTGCTTACTGCAATTGCGCCGACTACGATCTCTTCCCTGATTTTGCAGACGGCTACAACTCGAATAGCTATACGATTGGCCTGATTCGAGCGACGGGTGGCAGCACCTACTACGATACGACGGGCCTGGTAGGTGGCAGTAGACCGCTGCCGCCAGCGTATTTCGGGTATTGAACAATGTGGTTTTCGCTTGCACAAAGTTCAGGATCAATGTTGAAAACCAATGCACGGGCCTTGTTGTTGATCGTTACAGCTGCTCTCAGCAGTTGCAGTCCCTACGTTGAACCCTACCGGTACATCCGCTTGTCTGACTCACCCGCGCTAGAGCAGTCGGCCGACCAGAGGCCTGAACTGCCTGGACTATATTTCGCCGGCGCGATGCCCATGCATTACCGTTTGCAGAGGCGGAACTACGCGGTCGACTTTGCCATTCCCGACGGCAGTTCACTGCCGGCCTTGGTGATGATGGTTGAGCCGCCGGGCCGTCGCCTGTTGCCCGTCGACGCAGAGGTGCCGCCTTCACCCGCCTTTTGTGGCGCCTGGTATCCCGACGCGAAAGTCCTAAATCGCCTCAGCTTTGGCTGGTCGCCGAAATGTGGTGACGAGGCGCCCTGGGAACTCGCATTTCGTGTCACGGACGGCGAGGGTGAGTCGCTGGGGCAGGAGAAACTGCGCTTTGTTCTGGACCGGAATGGCTGGTTGATCCGACTGGACGCCATTTGACATAATTTTTCGGTCGCTGGTTGACTGGAAAAAAAATAAAAAACAATAGCTTAGATATCTTTTACCGAAGCTCGGGGCAGGGGCACGAGGGGCGTAACTACCTTGCCCTGAACGCAGCAGGCGCCTAAACTGTTAATTCGATGACGCAACGCGCGAGAGCGCGGCGGCGTCTTTTTTTTTGGCCGATCGAAATACGAATAAGAACAGAGGGGATCCTGACCATGCGTAAGTTTAAGAGACGTGCTGTCACTTCTATGGCGGCCCTGGGGTTTGCCCTGTTGATGAGCCCGGCGCACGCGGTGCAGGTCTCCACCCAGCTCGGGCTGGTGGTCGATATTTCCGGCAGCGTGGACGCAGGGGAGTACAACCTGCAACGGCAAGGCTACGTGGATGCGTTCAACGACCCCGTCATCCAGTCACTGATCAGCAACTCGCCGAACGGTGTCGCCGTGGCCGTGTTCTATTTCAGCACCTTGGCCACCGCCACCCGGACGAATCCGTCGGACGGCGACTACGCTTCCTGGAGCGCGCCGATCCTGGACTGGACGCTGTTGGAGGACGGGGCGGACGCATCGGCTTTCGCAGCGGCTATCGGCAATATCGCTCGGCCGACCGTTGACCCCTTCGATCCGAAAGGCGATACGAATATCGCGGATGGCGTGCGGGCGGCAGCCAATTCGATCATGAACAACGGTTTCGAAGGCCGGATGGTTATCGATGTGTCGGGTGACGGCGCACAGAACGCCGAGCTCGACGGTACGCAGCCGCCCACCGGGTGCAACGGCGGTACGTTCTTCCTCGATGTTTGCCTGGATGTGGTCAAAGGGCAGCGTGACGCTGCGGCAGCCGGGGGCATCACTATTAACGGGCTGGCAATCACTACGGAATCGGCGCTCCTCGAAGGTTATTTTGCTGACAATGTCATCACGGACAATGGGTTTGTGCTGGTCGCGACTGACTTCGATGCCTTCGGCAGCGCGATTAGGGAAAAGATTGCTACGGAGATCATCCCCGTACCCGCCGCCGTCTACCTCTTCGCCTCAGCGCTGCTCGGGCTTGGCGGGCTGGCGCGCCGCCGGCGGAACAGCTGATTTGGCAGAGGATCTTGCTTTGAAGCCGCCCGTTGGCGGCTTCTTTTCCAGCGCCACGGGCAGGTGCTGAGCTAAGGGCAAGAGGCAAGGACAGATTCACTTGGGAGCCGCGCCAGGGCAGTGCGAATACGAGGAAATAACGATGAAGATGGGCAGAGTTTGGGCTTGGGCGGCCTTTGTTACGGCAGCGAGTCTATCCGGTGTTGTGAACGCCGCGACGATTTGGGATGAAAGCGTTGACGGTAATTTGTCCACGGATCCCGAAGCGCCCACCCCCGTTTCGTTCTCCGCCGGCAGCAACATCATCACCGGCGCGGTGGGCGGGCCGGGAAATGTCGGCGACTACATCACGTTCACCCTCGGTACCAACCAGCAACTCACGGGGCTGGTGCTGTTGGAGTTCCAGAGTGCCATGGGTGATAGTAAGGCCTTTCATGCCCTGAACCTGGGCCCCACCAGCTTTATTCCCAGTCCCAGCACCCAGGACAACTTCCTGGGCGGCAATCACGTGAATGCGTTCGAGGTGGGCACCGACCTGCTCCCCGGTCTGGCTCCCCCCCCGGCAGGCACCGGTTTGATAGGCAGCGGTTTCGACGTGCCTCTGGGCGCCGGCACCTACAGCTATCTGTTTCAGCAGACCGCCCCGGACCTCACGAACTACTCGCTGGATTTCCAGGTAGTTCCCATCCCGGCTGCGCTCTGGCTGTTCGGCTCAGCCCTGGGCATGTTGGGTTGGTATCGGCGCGTCGGCGCGCAGTCTTAGGCTCGCAGCGGACAGGCTAAACTCGGCTGCGGCCATTGGGCGACACGTTTGCGGAGTTTCTCGCGGGTCTCTTGAATCAGGGATCGGTGGCCGCCGCCTCGTCTTCCGGCAGGCGAAACGCCATCAGCCAGTCGCCTGGTTTTTCCGGGTACAGGAACTGGTGACCGCCGGCCGCCACCACCACGTATTGCAGCCCATCGATCTCGTAGGTCATCGGCGTGGCCATCGCGGCGGTGGGTAGTTTCCAGGTCCACAGCGTTCTGCCGTTGCGGATGTCGACAGCCCGGATCTTTTCATCGGGCGTGCCCGCAACGAAGATCACGCCGCCCGCCGTCACAATGGCACCGCCCGCACCCGGTGCGCCGAGGGTCACCGGCAATGGCAGCGGTGCGATTTGCTCCACCGAGCCCAGCGGCACTTCCCACTGCACTTCGCCGTTGGTGAGATCCATGGCCAGCAGCGTGTGCCACGGTGGTGCGGTGCACGGGGCACCCAGGGGCGACAGCAACGGGCCCTGTTCCGCTGCATAGGGCGTATCTTTGATCGCCCCGGGCGGGCCACCCGGGCGCCCGGCGCCGGGTGCATTGATCGCCTTCTTGTCCTGTTCGTCGGCTTTCAGCAGGCGCAGGAAGTAGGGGATACGCGTGACATTGGTAATGAGCCAGCCACGATCGATGGCAACGGCGCCGCCGCCCCAGTTCACGCCACCACCCATTTGCGGGTACATCACCGTGCCTGCCAGGCTGGGCGGGGTATAGATTGGCCCGGAACGCATGCCGGCAATCGCATCGCGGCACTTCGTTTCGTCGTAGAAACTTACGCCCCAGGCGTCTTCCGGACCAATGGTTTGCGGCACCAGCGGCGGTAGCACGGTCGGAAAGGGTTGGGTGGCAGACAGCGTTTCACCGGGCACGCCGTCGGTGGGCACCGGGCGTTCTTCCACCGGGTAGATGGGCTCGCCGGTGTCGCGGTTCAGTGCGAATACGAAGCCCTGCTTGGTCAGCTGAACAACTGCGGGAATGTCGCGCTCGTCTTTACGGATCGTTGTGAGTATCGGCTGGGCCGGCAGGTCGAAGTTCCACACGTCGTGGTGCGTGACCTGGAAGTGCCAGGCCACCTTGCCGGTATCGGCCTGCAACGCGACCACCGAATTGGCGTAGCGATTGTCACCGGGACGCGTGCCGCCGAAGAAGTCCGGCGAAGCGCTGGCTGTCGGGGCGAACACGAGCCCGCGCGCTTCGTCCACCGACAGCATGCTCCACGCATTCGCGCCGCCGGTGATCTGCAAGGCCACTGCGTCCCAGTTCTTCGCCTGCGGGTCGCCGGCATTGCGCGGCACCGGGTCGAAGGTCCACTTTAGCTTGCCGGTGCGCGCGTCGAAGGCGCGCAACATGCCGCTGGCCGACTTCGCCCGCCGCTGTTTGCCATTCACGGATGAACCCAGCACCACCACGTCGCGCACCACCGCCGGCGGCGACCAGAAGTTAACGCCATTGGGGTTCGCGTTTTGCGGCAGGGCCTTCACCAGCGGGTCGATGTTCACCACGCCGGCTTCGCCGAAATCGTCGCAAGGCTCACCGGTGCGTGCGTCTAACGCCACCAGGCGGCGATGGGTGGTGCCCATGAACACGCGCCACTCACACGCGCTGCCAGCCTGCGCACCGGAGTCCTTCCAAAGCGTGACACCCCGGCACTTATAAGAGTTGAATGGTCGGGATTGGATTTCCGGGTCGTAACGCCAGCGCTCCGCACCGGTGGCCGGATCCAGCGCAATCAGTTTGTTGAAGGCCGAGCAGAACAACAATGAACCGCCGGCTGCCGGTGGTGCCAGGATCGGCGTTGCGTGCAGGCCGAAGAACGCATTCTCGTTCACGGTCGGCGGCAGTTCGCCGGTCCGGTAGCTCCAAGCCGGTTCCAGCATGCGTACGTTCCTGCGCGTGAGCTGGGTCAGTTCAGAGTAGCGCTGGCCGCCGGCGTCGCCGCCGTAGTGGGTCCAGCCCTCGGCGCCGGCCGTTTCAGCGGCAAAGGCCACGGCCAGGGCCGCGGTCAGTAGCCATAACCTGCGCACTTACAGAGACACCCAGGGTCGCCGCAGTCGGTCGCGGGCCTGGAAGGCGAGAATCTCGTCGTCGCGCTTCTGCGTAACGGCAATGGCGTCGAGGCCCTCCATCAGCATTTCCCGGTCGGCCGGGCTGATAGCGAAGCCGTGGCGGTGACCGTCGGGCCCGGTGAGCTCACAGGAGCGCAGGCTCACGCTGAGCTGGTTGTTGGCCGGGTCGGCTTGCACCTGCCCGGCCAGCGACTCCACCAGTGCGTTGTCCAGCACTACGGGCAGGATGCCATTGCGCACGCAATTGCCCTGGAAGATGGCGCCGAAGCTGGGTGCGACGACACAACGGATGCCCCATTCGGCCAGCGCCCACACCGCGTGCTCGCGCGATGAGCCGCAGCCGAAGTTCTCGCCCGTCAGGATAATCTGCGCCTGCCGGTAGGGATCCTGGTTCAGGATGAATTCCGGGTTCTCTTCGCGCCCGCCCGGCTCGGTGTAGCGCCAGTTCGCGAACAGGCCGTCGCTCAATCCCTGCTTGGACACCCGCTTCATCTCCCGGCTGGGAATGATGATGTCGGTATCGATGTTTATGCGCAGCAGCGGTGCGGCGATGGCAGTGAGCTCGGTGAATTTTTTCATTCGCCGGCCGCCTCGCTGCCAGGTGCCAGTTCGCGCACGTCCGCCAGCCGCCCGGTAACGGCCGACGCTGCCACCGTGGTGGGGCTTGCGAGGTGCGTGCGGGTGCGCGGCCCCTGCCGGTTTTCGAAATTGCGGTTGGTGCTGCTGATCACCCGGGTTTTTAAACCGAAATTTTCGCCGCCGGCATAAAAACACATGGAGCAGCCGGCTTCGCGCCATTCGAAACCGGCATCGCGTAAGACGGTATCGATGCCTTCCGCTTCAGCGGCTTTTTTAACCTGTCCCGAGCCGGGTACGCAGATGGCTTTCACACCGTCGGCCACTTTGCGGCCTTTCAGTATCGCTGCGACCGCGCGCAGGTCGCTGAGCCGGCTGTTGGTGCAGCTGCCGATGAACGCCGCATCGATGGGGACCTCGGTCAGCGGCGTACCGGGCGCCAGGTCCATGTACTCCAGCGCTCTCTCCATCAGCTGGCGGCGCGTGTGATCGGTCTCTGTCGACGGGTCCGGCACCACCGTGTCGATGGCAGCGGTGTGCTGCGGGCTGGTGCCCCAGGTCACTTGCGGCACGATGTCGGCGCAGTCGATCACGATTTGCTGGTCGTAGCGTGCACCGTCGTCGGTGGCGAGCTCGCGCCAGTGGGCCACGGCCTGGTCCCAGTGCGCATCGCCCGGCGCGTATGGTCGGCCTTGCACGTACTCGATGGTGGTGTCGTCGGGGCTGATCAGGCCGGTCCAGGCGCCGAACTCCACGGCCATGTTGCACAGCGTGAAGCGGGCTTCCTGCGGCAGGCTGCGCACGCCTTCGCCGGTGAACTCGATGGCATATCCCACACCGGCGCCGGCGCCGTAGCGGCCTATCAGGTACAGAATCATGTCTTTCGCGGTGACTCCATAGGCGGGTCGGCCGTCAAATCTCACTTCCATTAGTTTGGGCTTTTTTACCACCAGAGTTTTGGTGGCCATCGCGTGCTCGGCCTCGGTAGAGCCGATGCCCCAGGCCAGCGCACCCAGGGCGCCCTGCGTGCAGGTATGACTGTCCGGGCACACCAGCGTGAGGCCCGGGTAGGCGATGCCCTGTTCGGGAGAGACCACGTGCACGATGCCCTGCCGATCGTCGCCCAGGTCAAAGAGTGTGATGCCGGCGGCCTTCGCGGCCTGGCGGGTGGTCTGAATGAAGTCTTTGCCGCCGGGCATCATGGTGTCGTCGGTGCGCCCGGGCAGCGTATCGACAATGTGGTCCATCACGCAGAAGACCTGTTCCGGGTTCCGCACCTCGCGACCAGCCGCCTCGAGACCCTTCAGCGCAATGCTGCCGGTGCGCTCGTGCAGGAAGACGCGGTCGATGTAGACGAGCCAGCTGCCGTCACCGAGGTCGGCCACTGCGTGCTCGTCCCAGATCTTTTCGATAATGCTGCGGCCCATGTAGTGATTCTCCGTGGCGGCGGGTACACTGAAAGCACCAGCCTGAGCAGCGTCGCTCGAACCGCCGGCCCTTCATGGCGGGCCTCGCGGTGAGTTCAAAAGCATACCAGTTCGCCCCAGGTCAATCATGAACGCCAAACAACCCGAGCCCCGGCTTTCGCACGTCGACGAACACAATCAGCCGACCATGGTGGACGTGGCGGACAAGGCCATCACCCAACGCAGCGCCCATGCCCGGGCGCGCGTCATACTGCCGGCCGCAGTGCGAGGCGCCATTGACGGTGGCGAAATCCAGGGGCCGAAGGGGCCGGTGTTCCAGACGGCGATCATTGCCGGCACGCAGGCCGCCAAGCGTACCCACCAGCTGATACCGTTCTGCCATCCCCTCGGTATCGAAGGCTGCAAGATTCAGATCGCGCTGAATGATGACGGCGATGCGGTCATCGACTGCCGCGTGAAGGTGACGCACAAAACCGGGGTGGAAATGGAAGCCCTGACCGGCGCCACCGTGGCCGCATTGACCGTCTACGACATGTGCAAGGCCCTGTCTCACGACATTGTGATTACCGATGTCGCACTGGTGGAGAAAACTGGCGGTAAGCGCGACTACCGCTCCGGCGCGTAGGCATGGCGCGTGCGCCGCTGAACGGGCTGGTACTGGCCGGTGGTTTGAGCCGCCGCTTCGGTCGCGACAAGGCTGGGCTGCAGGTGGATGGCGACACGCTGCTGGGCCGCACAGTGGCCCTGGTCAGGCCTTTCGTTCAGACCTTGCGGGTCAGCGTGCGCCCGGAACAACAGAATGATGAACTCCGAGCCGCGTTTGCCTTGCTGCCAGACACTGTTGAGAATGGTGGTCCTGCCGGCGGGTTGTTGGCGGCGCACGACTTCGCGCCGGGCGCAGCCTGGCTGGTGACGGCCTGCGACCTGCCGCTGCTCGATGCCGATGCCATTGGCCGGCTGGTGGCGGCGCGGGACGAAAAGCGCGACGCAACGGCTTATATAAGCCCCGTCGACGGCAAACCGGAGCCGCTGTGTGCGATATATGAACCCGTCGCACTGGCCCGGCTGGCGGCATTGGCTGCCAGGGGCGGCAGTTTGTCGCCGCGGGATCTGCTGGCAGAGGGCGACACGGCATTATTGCCCGCCGAGCGAGCGGAGACCCTGGCCAACGTTAATGAGCCCGGCGACCTGAAGCGCCTGCAGAATCGAGGACTGACTGAATGAGCAAGGACGACAAGCCGAGCCGTGAAGAAGCCGAAGCCGCCGTGCGGGTGCTGCTGCGCTGGATTGGCGAAGATCCTGACCGCGCCGGGCTGAAGAACACGCCGGGTCGCGTGATCAAGTCTTTCGACGACTGGTTTGCCGGCTATCTGCACGACCCGATGAGTATGCTGGGCTCGTCCTATCAGACAGTGAAGGACTACAACCGCGTAGTAACCTTGCGCGACATCGAGATAGCGTCGCACTGCGAGCACCACATGGCGCCGATCATCGGCAGGGTGCACCTCGCTTACCTGCCGGACAAACGGCTGGCGGGCATCAGCAAACTTGTGCGCCTGGTCGAAACCCTGGCCCGGCGCCTGCAGGTGCAGGAGCGATTCACCGCCGAAATCGCCCATTGCATCAACCAGGCCCTGGAGCCGCGCGGTGTAGCCGTGGTGGTGGAAGCCAAGCACCAGTGCATGACCACGCGTGGTGTCAATAAAACCCAGGTCAGCATGGTGACCAATGAAATGCTGGGTGCCTTCGCTGACAACGACCGCATTCGCACGGAATTCCTGAACTCCATCCGGAGTCCCGACTGATTCTGGCGTGCCGGGTCTGCCGCAGCGTTTCCACATGCGCTAACATCGCGCCATGGCCGTCACCATTAGCAGCATCGAAGACGCGCAGGCGCGCGTGGGCGAGGAACTGGGGCATTCAGACTGGATTCTCGTCGACCAGGAGCGCATCAACCTGTTCGCGAAGTCCACGGACGACTTTCAGTGGATTCATGTAGACACCGAGCGTGCGGCAGCCGAGCTGCCCATTGGCTCCACCATCGCCCACGGTTTCCTGTTGATTTCTCTGATCCCGGCCGCTGTGGACCAGTTCATCGTTTGGGGGAACCTGGACCGGGCCATCAACTACGGCCTGAACAAGGTGCGCTTCAAGAACATGGTGCCCTCCGGCAGCCGGGTCCGTATTCGCAGCAAGCTGGTCTCGGCCCGTAAACGCGCCGGCGCGCTGCAGGCAATACTCGAGCACACGATGGAAATCGAAGGTGAGACCAAGGCGGCCTGCATCGCCGAAACGATCTCCATGTATTTCTTCCGCGGCGACTGACGCCAGGCCCGGATCACGCCTTAGCCAGCAGGGCCCTGATCTCGCGGTGTACCGCCGGGCTGGCGGCCACCAGCATGTCGGCCTGCGCCTCCGGTTTGAATTCATCGAGGCCGGACAGCGGCGAACCGTCCAGCGCAGACACCGTGCCGCCGGCGTGGTGGACAATGAAGGCCATGGCGCCCCAGTCCAGCAGTTCGCCGCCGCAGCAGGCAAAGGCGTCCAGTCGACCCGTGAACAGGTCGTTCAGATTGTCGAAACCCCGTTCGGGGTCGTAGTCGTCGACGATATCGAAAGCGTCGTACTGTTCGCTCACCGCCTGATTCACCGCCGGGGCCTGGTAGGTCAGGCACACGCGGCTGCCGCTTTGCGTGCGCAGGGGCGGCATGTCTTGTACCCGCGGCGCGGCGCGCGTACCTGTCAATGCACCGCGGTGGCGCAGCGCGAGATAGAAGTGGCCACGCACGGGCATATAACTGACCGCGGCGACAAGTTGGCCCTCGTGGGCAATGCTCAGGATGATGTCCCAACTGTCGCGCTGGTGCTGGTAGAGAAAGGTGCCGTTCACCGGGTCGAGGTGCACGACCGTTGCCGCATCCGGGTTGAAGTATTTGTGGTTGACGGACTGCGCCCACTCTTCGCCGTAGAACCCGAGTGCCGGATCCCGCGCGATGGTGGCCACCTCGACGAAGGTCTGTACGGCGATGTCCGCATCCGTTACCGCTGCCACCCATGCATTC
>Ga0265303_10003250_pt1 | contig 10183 bp, 9 predicted proteins | sample Helome_2_FD_192494 | JGI IMG/M metagenome (GOLD analysis project Ga0265303, IMG submission 192494) | Marine sediment microbial communities from subtidal zone of North Sea - Hel_20160317 (Illumina Assembly) | ecosystem: Environmental > Aquatic > Marine > Subtidal zone > Sediment ... | reverse complement strand
CATGCAGAAGGATTCGTGCGATTTTCAGCGCGTCGCGGAAGTCATCCTGACGAATATAGTGATAGGTCGCCATCATTGCTATGCGCCGGTCCCAGAGTATTTCGGAACTCGCCAGGTCATACAAAACATCACGACTTCGTTCCTGCAGGTGCGGACCGATTATTTTGTGAGAGGAACTATCAACGAGGTCCCAGTTATTAACAAACTCGCGGTTATCCAGGTAAGACGCATAGAGACGGTCCTTCGTGGCAACGTCGCCACGTGCGTATTGATCGACGAGTAACAAGACGCCGAACAGGCGTTCTTCATGGTAGGACGACCTGAGCATTGACAGCGCAACAGTTAGCGGAGCATCGCGGTATCGTTTTACCTCTTGCCGCAGGATTGGCACCCGAATCCCGAGAAACTTGTCGCCCTCACCGTATTCGCCTTTGCCGCATTTGAAGAAACGTGCCGAATGCTCTGCAATATTATCGTCGGCGAGGGCGCGCAACGCTGTTCGCATCGAAACCGCAGTTATTTTCGCCATTTTAGAATTCGCCGTGCCAGCATCTCCATATCCCCGGCGTGGCGATGACGCATCACGGGGTCGTCCGCCGTAATATTCATACCGCGAACAGTTTTGCGTACCAGTCGCCCCGCTTTATCAAAATCAAAATCCATAATGTTCAGGCAACACATCGACTGGTCAAGCAAGCCGAAAGCCTCCAGACCCACCCCGGTGGCCCATCCGAGGACCGCCGCGTTCGTCCCGCCGTGCGCGAACACGGCGAGGTTATGCCATGAGGGATCGGCCAGCAGCACCTCCATCGCAGTGCTGATTCGCGCATAAAAATCGTGATAGCGCTCTCCGCGAAGAAATCTTGCATCGTCTTGAGGTGCCCGCCAGTGAGAAAATGCGATATCGGCGTAGATATCGTATCCGCCCGCCGTCTCTCCCTTTAACGGCCGGATTTCCTCGAGCTCCGAAATCACCCCCAGCTCGATCTCACGATTCCCCAGTATCATCTGGCCGGTCTGCCGGGTTCTGGGAAGCCCTGTACAAAGCGCCTTATCAATATGAACGCCTGCAAACAGCTCGGCCATACCGGCCGCTTGTGCCTTACCCCTGTCGTTGAGATCAACAACGTCAGGGTCAGCGACCCATTCGCCATTTTCATCGATGTAGTCGACCGCGCCATGCCGGAAAAGGTATAGACGGCGACGGTTGGCGCCATCTATCGCCAGGCGCCGATTCCCCGTAGGGTCAATTTGCGTGGCTTTGCTCATACTTCCTGGTAAGGCATCGATCGCATGATTTCGAATTGCTCAGCTTCAGATACGCCACGGCTCAACCAGTTGGCATGAGGTCGGAAAGCCTCCCTGGACGTCAGGGTTGTACTCGATGCAGACGACGCCCGGACTATCAACCATCAAATTCGACTCATCCAAGCACTGATGCCGCACTAGTAACCTCGCTCGGGGTCCACAACATTCAGCAGTCGCTCTCCTGCCGCGTACCGCCTGAGATTCTCTTTGAGTAATGTGAAATGTCGCTCACGTTCGGAACCACGGGACGCAACATGCGGCGTGATTATGACGTTGTCAAATTGCCACAATGGATGATCGGCCGGCAGGGGCTCCGGATCCGTAACATCGAGCCCCGCCCCACCCAACTGCCCGCTACGAATTGCTTCCGTCAGCGCCTCGGTATTTACCGTCGCCCCGCGACCAACATTGATAAACAAGGCTCCCGCTTTTGTAGCACCGAAAAACTCAGCGTCAAGCAGCTCCCGAGTCGCCGCCGTCAGCGGTAACGCGTTCACGATGACGTCCGCCTGGCCGGCCAAACCTAACAGTTCATCCGGCAAGCCGACGTAACTCACGAACGGTGGACCAACTCGGCTCCTGTTCCTGGTCCCTATCACCTTCATTCCCAGCGCCGCGCCGCGCTTTGCTGCTTCGGTGCCGATCCCGCCCAATCCGACGACGAGCATGGTCTTGCCGGATACCGGAAACATCGCCGACGTCGTTGCAGTACTCCGCATCCAGGCCCCCGTTTCCATGCCCTTGGCGAATACGGGAATTCGCCGGGCCAACGCAAGCATCATTGCCACCGCGTGCTCGCCAATTACGGGCGCAGACATCTTTTGCATATTGGTCAACACTACTTTACCGCTGGTCACGGAAGGCAGGTCGACGCAACGCTCTGCGCCCGACGAGTAAATCTGGATCCAGACCACATTGCTGGCAGCGGCGACCAGTCGCTCAGTGCACATACCTATGATGGCGTCCACGTCAGCCACCTTATCAATAGCTTCCGCTTCAGATCGTGCTACTACAAATTCAGTGTCAGGCAGGAGCGCCTGCAATGTCCCGAGCTCGTCGTCTACGCGCCGATAGAGAATTCTTCGCGCGCCATTCCATTGTGGCATGTCACGAATAGCCGTCGGGCCCTCCGTTAGTCCGGCCTCGCTGATAAGTTCATCGATGTGGATTTCCGCCGATACCGTCGACACTGATACCAAAACCACCGCGGCCGCAATCGTCCGTAGCATAATCATAGAATCCCTCGCTAGCGGCTCAGTTTACGCAGTCGGCCGCGAGAGCGACAGGGCAGCGCGGCATTGCAAATAACGCCGCGATACGATTTTGGTGTTCCCGGAAATAAACTTCCCGATTTGCATGGAAAGCGGAGGCGATGCCGAACGGCGTCGCAGGGCGATATCAGAAGGCTTGTCGACTAGGCCGGGAAGAAGTCGATCGGTTTGGTCGTTGTAATCGCTTCGACGTCCCTGGCCTCGAAGCGGAACAACTTGATGCGCTGAACCAGCTTGCGCTCAAGATCTGCGTCGCCGAGCTCACTGGAAAGGACCTCACACATCGTGACCTGCCCATTCGGGGAAATCGTAAGCCGAAGCACCAACTTGCCTTCGAGCGACGGATCCGCCCGCAGCGCGCGATTATAAAGAGCAAAAATGGCACCCTTGTTCTTGTCAAATACCAACTCAATCTCTTCACGGGACCGCGACGCTTTCCCGCTGGAACCTCTGCGCGATGCACCGCCACCCGCCTGGCCAATGTTGGCTACCGGACTGGCGACTTTCGTTGTCGACCGCCCCGCAATGCCGGTACCGCCGGTATTGCGGCTCATCCCGGCGGTGTTGATACCGGTCGACGCAGTTCCGGCTTTGGATGTGATCATCGAGCGTTCGTTACGCTCGGCCTCACCAACCGACGCCGTCAATGGACGGTCATCCGCAAGTTGGTCAACAAGATTCGTGTCAACCAGGTCTGCCAGGTCCTCGGCGAAAGGCATCAGAGCGGCCTGGGCCTGTTCGCGTGCAATTTCCTCGCGATCTGGCTCGGGCTCCGGCTCAGGCTCAGGTTCCGGCTCCGGCTCGGCCTCAACGACCTGCTCCGGTTCTACTTCCTCGGGTTCGGGCTCCGGCTCCTCCACCGGCGGAGGGGGCGGTGGCGGCAGCGGTTTCTCTTCGAGCAACAGTTGCGCGATCCGTGGTGGGATCTCAACTATCTCGTTCGGATCCGGCTCGGGCACAGGAATAAAGGGCCATAGCACGCCCAGCACGGCACAGATCAGGAATATGATGCCAAGCAGGCGCCTGAACTTCCTGTCCTGACCGCTGCCTGCGGTCCATGGCAGCTCATACTCTCTGTAAAAGGGTAGATCCAATTCCGCGACTCCTAATTCGTCCCTGTGCCTAGCGCGCTGCCTGAACGTTGTCCAGCTTGTCTGAACTCTTCTGCAGTACGGCCAGCGAAATCTGTCCATAATCTGATTGCGTGCACGTTGCCATTACCTTCTTCAGCAAACGGTACGGAATGTCTTTGTCACCCATAATCGTGACTTCTCGCCCAGCAATATCGTCTTGGGCCTCGCGACGCAGCACTCGGTCGTTTTGCGATAACAATGCTTCGCGCAGCGCAGGTATGTCGTTGCCTTTTCTCGCCATGACCTCGGCGACCTTCGCCACCGGTGTGCCCTGTACGATGATGTCGGTCTCACCGATCAGTATTACTACCGTCTCCTTGGCCTTTTCTTCAGCAATCGATTCCGGCAACTGCAGATCCTTGGCATTAGGCAAGGTCTCAACGTCGGATGAGTTAACAAGCAGGAAGAACACCAGGATCGTAAAAATATCCATCAGCGAAACGAGATTCAGTGCACCATGGCCTCTATTGCGCTTATGGTGCTTGGCCATGCGTTTAGCACGTGCTGACTTAACCATCGCTTAGGCCCCCCCATCCAGGACCGGCGCATCGCCGATCGATATATCGGGGAAAAGATCGGAACGCACGATCGACTCTTCCTCGATTTTTTCGGCCACACGTACCGTATCCATGACCTGGACCAGCGTGTCGTAAGCAATGTCCTGCTCGAGAAGGATCGCTGCATCCGACTTCCCCGGATACCTTTTCTTGAGCTCCGACAATTTCGTGCTCAGTGCTTCGTAGTCGTAACCATCGACGCCGTTCGGGTAGACACCGAGCAGCCCCTGGTTACGATCGCCCACTTCGATCTTCTCTTGACGAACGATGACTTCCAGTTGAAATGACTGTTCCTGCGGAGGCACGGGCTCGGATGAGGAGCCTGGCAGATTCAATTCAATAATCGCCAATCGCGAGAACACCGCGGTTATCAGCAGGAAAGGAACCAGAATCACCATCAGGTTCATAAATGCCGTGATGTTGAGTTCGGCCGTATCATAACGATGATGACGACCGCCTCCTCTGCGGCTACGGATCATGTCTTACGCTCCGTTCGTCTTCAGCTGACGTTCGGTGACGGCGTTTAGGAACTTGACGGTCGCCATCTCAAGACTATCCACGAGACCGTTTGTCTTCGTTTGCAGCAGTGCATGCACGAGTAGCAGCGGAATTGCGGCCATGAGACCGAACGCCGTCGTGTTCATCGCGACCGAGATACTGGCTGACAGCATGTCTGCCTTGTCGGCCGGGTTCGCGTTCGATACGGCTGTAAACGCGTTGATCAGACCGATAATCGTACCCAGCAGACCCAGAAGCGTCGCCACATTAGCCAGAGTCGCAATGTAATGCGTGCGCTTCTCCAGTCTTGGCAATACTTCCATCATGCTTTCCTCCATCGCCTTCTCGATGTCATCACGACGACGCGCCGACTTAACGCGATACAGGCCGTAAGTCAGAATCGAGCCGATGGCTGCCTTTGATTTTGACGTGTGCGCAGCGGCTTCCTGGAAATTGCCGGCCTTGAGATAAGGCACGATCTTCTTCCACAAAGCACGGTTGCTTGCACCCGACATCGTCAGGTACATCCAGCGCTCGATCGCGATCGCGGCGCCGAATGCAAATACAAACAGGATCGGGTACATAAACGCACCGCCATCCTGAAAAAACCGCACGATAGTGCTCATTTGTCTGCTCCTTAAAAAAACAGTTTGTCTACAATTCGAGAGGCCTCGGCCTACTCTTCTTCATCGCCGTAAAGGTCGCCGTAGTAATCGACCTGTCGTATGAATTCTTCCCTGTCGACGGGTGCGAGCACCTCATCGAGCAATGTGTTGACGGGCTTGCCCATCAGGTCGCCAGGGTCTGACTTTTGCCATGGCACGATGTAGAGCACTTTCGGCAATTCCTGGTTGCCGGTAATCTCGGTACGTCCAAGTTCAATCGAGTCCATCACCTGGTTGCCTGTCGTGCGTCGCGTGATGTCTTGTGCCAGTACCGGCGTATCTACGCCAGGCTGAAGCGCATCGATCTCTTCCTCGCGCATCCGGTCTTCCGGCGAACTTGCCTCGACCGCGGAGGTATCAACCGCCGGCATCAAATCATCGTCTGCTTCCACTGTCTCCTGTGCAAAACCGGCAAACGGTGCCAATAACATGGCGAGCATGATTCCGGTTCCGAATACGCTGTTTTTGCCGGTACTCATGTCCGTCATTCCGCCACGTTTGCCGTACGTTGAGCCGCCGCCAAGCGACGCCTCAGGTCCGCAATCCACTTCTCAACCTGCTTGTCTTCACCGACAAGCGTCTGGTAGGTCTCGAAATTCTCCAGCGCCACATCGAGGCGCCGCAGATACAATTCATTAAGGACTCCCAGGTTGTAGTGTGCCAAGGCATAGTCCGGGTTGACTGTGACGGCCTTCAAATAAGCGGCTTCTGCCTCGAGAAAATTGCCATTTTTGCGAAGTAGCATGCCCAGTTGATTCAGAGCCGCGGGATGGTTGGGATTCAGCGCCAATGCGGCGTCCAATGACGCCCTTGTAGCGTCGTTATTCTCGTTATTTGCGTGAATAATGGCCAAATTGACGTGGGCGCCCGGATAATCCGGGTACTGCAGCAGGAATTCCTTGAATCGCAGCTCGGCATCCACGTAGTCGCCAGCCGCCATCGCCGAGGCCGCCTGCTCGTAAAGCGTCTGAACCTGTGGCGGGATGGCCAGCTCCGCTTGCTGGCCATTGACGGCATCGCCGCCCTGGCGGGGCTGATCCGGCCGTGATTCCGGCGCCTTCGCAGGACCACCGCTGGCGCAGCCTGCGAACACAAGCAATGCCAACAAGACCGCAGGAATGCGACTATTAGTAAAGCGCTGTAACAACATCTTCGCTGCGCTCCTTCTTCGCGTATCTCGCGGGCATCAGGCCGGCAAGTCTTTCGAAACTCATTCTTACCCAATCGTCATAGACCCCATCGGACGCCCTGTCGGCATTAGCCTTGTAGAGGTCGATTGCTTTCTCTTCGAACGGGAATGCCTGTTCTTCGAGCAGCAATTCGTATTGCTCCAGTGCATCCACATCGAGCTCTTTCGGCCGATCGGAGTCCATGAGGTCCGAACTGAACTGCTCGTAAACCTCACCGAGTCGGAATGTTGCTGCCGTCGTCACTTCGGCCACCCCGTAATCGGCTGCGCTAGTGTACACGGCGATTACGTCTTCCATGAGAGACTTTTTGAGCTTCAGGCTATCGGCAAGAGGCTGCGTCAGTTTCACAACCCTGAATCGCTCACGAACAGGATCCGCAAGCTCCAATGAGGCTTTCGCCGCCAGGAAGCGCGTTCGGTCAGTCCGCTGTGCGCCGGCCGTCGCGTCGGCTTCGACCAGATCGCGCAGTCGAACGACACGTTCTTGCTCGTTACCGTTTTGTTCCGCGATTTGCAGCAAGCGGTAACGGGCCTCGATCGACTCCACCAGGGGATTCGGGTAGCGCGCGACAATGTCATTGAGGACTCGCTGCTCGCTCGAAATCGTGCCGGACTGTTTGTAAAGATCGGAGGCCTTCCAGAGCGCCTCGCGCCGCACATCGTCGGAACTCGATTCGGCACTGGCAATGCGCTCGAACTCGGCAGCCGCCTGGTCTGATTGGCCCGACTCAAGATAGGTCACAGCAAGTTTCTGGGTTACGTCATCGGCGAATTCGCTGTCCGGATAATCGCTGCGGAATTTTTCAAGCACTCCCGAGGCGCGATCCCAGGCCTGCAAATTGATGAGTGCGGCAGCGGCATCGTATTCGGCCGTTGCGCGAATATCAGAATCCGGAACCGCCTGGCCAAGCCGCGTAAAGTGCGAAACCGCCGTCTCCAGGTCCCCGGCATCCCGCGCCGTCTCGCCCTGTTTATAAATCGACGACGCGATTCGATCCTTGATCTCCTGGCCTGCCGCAACGTCGTCAGCCGGCGTGAAATCTCTCAAGCTGTAATATGCGCGCTCGGCCTCAGTGAAATTTCCAAGGTCAAATTGGGAGTGCGCGATAACCGTCCAGGCCGTGCGAGCCAGCTTGGTCTCAACCGGTGGTTGCTTCGCTACTACCGCCTGACCGACGGCAATGGCGAGGTCGAACTGGTTTTGTGCGAACAGGTCTTCAGCAACGGTCGCCAGAACCGCGCCAGACTCCGGGTGATTCGGATAGGTATCCGCAAATTTCAGGCCACTGTCGAGGTACTTCTTGTGCCACTCGTCTTTTGCAGTGCCGGCCAGGGACTTTTCGAATTCGCGATACGACAGAATTGCCGCGTACCCGGCCTCGGCAGATTTTTCGTGGTCGATATAACCGTACGCCGTGCGTTCGTATTCGGCCGTTGCTGCCTCAAAATCCTCACTCTCAAACAATATCTCGGCCAACAGGAAGTTCGTGTTGGCACTGTCGGCTTGTCCCGGGAAGTAGGCAAGATATTTGCGATACCAGTTGGCCGCTTCCTGATAGTCACTCTTCTTGCCATCCCGCTGCGCCTCGGCATGATAGTACTGCGCCAAATCGGTAAGATTGGACTTGAGATAGGACGCGACCGCGGGGTTCTCCTCGACGGGATTACGAACCCAGAATTCCCCGTCCATGCCGTAACGCTCGACAAAACCTTTCTTGCCGTCGAGCACGAGGCTCGGGAAGCCGCCGCGCTTGTATGCCTCGATCACTTCGACCTGCAGAATCGGCGCTTTGGGATGGAACGGATCCTGCGCCACAAACGCCTCATAGGTTTCGGCAGCATCGACATAACGCTCTTTCTCGAGATAAAGATCGCCAAGGTTGCTGTAGATAATGTAGCTGTACGCGGGGTTCTGACGGCTCTCGAGAAATTCATCGATGCTGGTCGCGCCCTCCATGTAGGAGAAGCTGATACTCAAGACGCGAAACGTATCTTCAACAAGCTCGCGTTCGGCGCGCTTTAGATCGGCAAGCCGTTCCTCACCTTCGCCAATATCGATCCCCTTGATCTTGCGATCCAGCAACGCGAAAAACGGATCAAGACTATCCTCGTGCCACGCCAACTTGAATTGGGACCAACCCAGCTTGTACAGCGCCTGCTCGTAAAAGCGGGAGCCTTCGCCGTACTTTCGTACATCCTGATATGCCACTTCCGCGTCGTTATAGTTCTTGCGAAGAAACAGCATCTCACCACGGCGAAACTGAACCTCGTCGATAAGCGCGGTATCCGGAAACTTCGCGACAAGCTCGTTGAGTACATCAAGGGCCTCATCTGTGCGACCGCCGATCTCGTAAGCACGCGCCAGCTGATAGAGCACAGTGTCGTTACGGCGGTAGTCCGGGTAGGCCTCAAGCAACTGCTGATACAGGCTCACGGCATTGTCATAGCCCGCCGTTTCGAGTGACTCGATATTTTCGGCCAGTTCTAGAGCCTCGGTCGACTCAAGCTCAAGATCGCCCAGGCGGCGCATGGCTTCGGCGCGTAATTCCGGGTCATCCGTGACGAGGTCCAGAAACGCACGGTAATTGTCGCGAGCAAGATCGGAGCTATCGAGAATAACGTTGCCAGGCCGTACCTTGACGGTCTTTCTTTCAAGACTCTTGATGGTGTCCTTCTTCTTTACGTCTGCGTTCGCTGCTGGCCCGCAAAGAACCATCACAAGAAACGCGAGCAGCAGGAAACGCGGCAGGTTCATTCCGAGACCTCGCCGACGGTCGCCGCAATATCGTAAATTGCCGCGAGTGCAAACCGCGCCTGCACGGTATAAATATCAAGTCGCTGTTTCTGCGCTTGCAGCTCGCCGACTGCAATCGACTGCAGAAACGCACGCTGCTTTGACAACGTGTCTTCAAGCCGCATTTTTGTCCCTTCAATACGCGGTCCCAATCCATAGACGCGGTCGTTCAGCTCTTCAAACTTAAGCGGTTCAAGACGCATAGTCTCGTCTATCTGACGTCTCGAACGCTGTGTCTCGACCAGCGCCTCGCCCGTCTGTCGGAGGTTGCGACGGATACGCCACAGGCGATCACCGAATTCACGCTCGAGGTCCCACTGCAGAACGCCCTTCAATAGTTGAATCTTGTCCCGAACTTCATCGGCTTCAGGAATGTTCGCCTGCAAAGCTGGCGTACTTTCAAGTCCCGTAATTTCGCCCCACATTTCGAACTCGGACTTCGTCGCAAGCGCCAGCCAGTCGTTGCTTTCTTCGATATTGTTCAATGTCGAATCGAATTCGAGCTTGCGATTCACCATGCCGTCCAGATCGGCACGCGCCAGTGCATCCTGCACACGCGGCAAACGCTGGGCATAGGCCTCCTTGCGAGTTTCGAGCATGTTGGCGTATACGTTGACGTTTCGCTGCCATTCGTCGAGATTCCGGTACAAGTAACTCAAGTCACGATAATTTTTCAGTCCTTCCTGAAACTCGTGTTTTGCAAGCAGGTGGAACAGGTAACGTGCTTCGGGGCCTTCGGGTAATTCCTCAAGGCGCCAATACCAACCG
>Ga0265303_10003249_pt1 | contig 10183 bp, 8 predicted proteins | sample Helome_2_FD_192494 | JGI IMG/M metagenome (GOLD analysis project Ga0265303, IMG submission 192494) | Marine sediment microbial communities from subtidal zone of North Sea - Hel_20160317 (Illumina Assembly) | ecosystem: Environmental > Aquatic > Marine > Subtidal zone > Sediment ... | reverse complement strand
AACGGCGTTGTCACCGCCGGGACAACCAGCACGCACGGTTACGACCAATCCCTCTCCCTGACAATCCCGCCACTGGGAGTCGCCTTCTTCGCTCCCCGGTAGACCTGCAGGGCACCGGTCAGGCTCGTTTTCGGCGATCAGCGCTCAAGTGGTGGAGGTACTCGGCGAGGTGCATGCCCCAGGCTCGGGCTCGTTCGACCTCGCCAGCCTTGAGCGGTCCGGTCATGTCGGTGACCCAGAAGGTTTCCGGCTTGGCGACGATCGATCCATGAAGCCTCTTGAGACGCTTTGCTGCTGACGCCGCCGCGGAGCCAGGAAGCTTCGGCTTTGGGACCTTGGTGTCAAAGGTGGCGAAGCCCTGGCCCCTCTGTATGTCGATATCCGCCAGCCAGTCTCGAATGCCTGTCGACGAGACCATCGGCTCCTCGGTTTCGCCCCTGGCGCTGTCACGCGTGGTCGCTCTGCTCATCGAGAACGCATGGGTTGGGCCCCCGACGATGAGCAGGTCCGGATGGTCAAACTCGTGGGGGGCGGTGCCGACCTCGAAACATCGAACGTCAACGTCCGATGCGAGTCCATCGGCGATCGCCATGGCAACGTCCCTCGTATTGCCGAACATCGACTCGTAGATGACGACAGCGTTCATTGCCTGCCCCTCCGTGATTGTTCAATGGTGCCATCCCATTGTCCGCCCACGGGCTGCCGGCGGTCAATCCCGTTGGACGATGTTTCGTCCTGCGACCTGAATCTGTGCAGGCATCGAACGACGTTCGGAGGCGGTCACGTCCAATCGAGGATCACCTTGCCGCATTCGCCGGACGTCATGATGGCAAACGCTTCCTCGAAGTCGTCCGCAGGAAGGCGATGGGTGATGACTGCTGACACGTCCAGGCCCGTCTCGAGCATGGCAAGCATCTTGTACCAGGTCTCGAACATCCGGCGTCCATAGATGCCCTGGAGGTTCAAACCCTTGAACACGATGTCGTTCCAGTCGATAGGTGCCTGTTTCGGTGGGATCCCGAGGAGTGCGATTCCTCCGCCGTTGTTCATGTGGGTGATCATGTCGTGCAGGGCGGCCGGACTCCCAGACATCTCGAGGCCAACATCGAATCCTTCCCTGATCCCGATCTCCTCCATTGTCTGTTCGATCGAGTCGCGATGGACGTTGATCTCTCGATCGGCTCCGAGGACCTCTGACAGCGTCAGGCGGTAGTCGTTGACATCAGTGACCACGATGTACCTCGCCCCCACATGGCGGGCGATTGCAACGGACATCATGCCGATCGGCCCTGCGCCCGTGATCAGGACGTCCTCTCCGACAAGGTCGAAGTGAAGCGTGGTGTGCACGGCATTGCCGAGCGGATCGAGGATGCTGCCGATGTCATCGTTGATGCCGTCGGGAAGGGGCTGGATGTTCGAGCCAGGGATCGCAACGTATTCAGCGAAGGCACCATCGCGATTCACGCCGATGCCGATGGTGTTGATGCACAGGTGCCTCCTGCCTGCCTGACAGTTTCGGCACCTGCCGCACACAATGTGGCCTTCTCCCGATACGCGTTGGCCCACCTCGAGGCCGGTGACCTCCGATCCGAGTTGCTCCACCACCCCCATGTACTCGTGTCCAATGGTCATGGGTGCGGGGACGGTGGCCCTCGCCCAGTCGTCCCATGCAACGATGTGGAGGTCCGTTCCACAGATCGATGTTCGATGAACCCGGACGAGGACGTCGTTCGGCCCGGGTTCGGGAATGGCGATGTCTTCGAGCCAGATGCCAGGCTCAGCCGACGTCTTGACCAGCGCCTTCACGAGATGACCCCCATTGCTGCCCCGACCCTGGAGAAGGCATCGATTGCGGCATCGATGTGTTCTTCGGTGTGAGCTGCGGACATCTGGGTGCGGATTCGTGCCTGTCCTCGCGGGACGACAGGAAACGAGAACCCGATCACGTAGATGCCTTCGTCCAGGAGCCCGTCTGCCATGGCACCAGCCACGGTTGCGTCTCCGAGCATCACAGGGATGATCGGGTGGTCTGCACCTTGCAGCTGGAACCCGGCTGCCTCCATGCCGGAGCGGAAGCGCGTGGCGTTCGATCTGAGGCGTTCCCGCAGGTGGCCGGACTCGCGAAGGATGCTGAGGGCAACCCTGGAGGTCGCTGCGATGGTGGGTGCCAGGCTGTTCGAGAACAGGTAGGGACGGCTCCGCTGCCTGAGTAGCTCAATGACTTCGCTCGGCCCAGAGGTGTAGCCGCCAGAAGCGCCTCCGAGCGCCTTTCCGAGAGTGCCAGTGACGATGTCGACGCGGTCCTGGACACCCCAGTACTCCGGTGTGCCTGCGCCACCGTCCCCGATGAAGCCAACGGCATGGCTGTCGTCGACCATCACCAGTGCGTCGTACTGATCAGCGAGGTCACAGATGGAAGGGAGGTCGGCGATGATTCCATCCATGGAGAACACCCCATCGGTGGCGATCATGCGAAAGCGGGCATCCTGGGCTGCGATCAACTGGCGTTCGAGATCGGCCATGTCGTTGTTGGCATATCGGTAGCGAGAAGCTTTGCAGAGCCGCACGCCATCGATGATCGATGCATGGTTGAGTGCATCGGAGACAATCGCGTCCTTGTCGTCGAGCACGGTCTCGAATAGGCCCCCGTTGGCGTCCCAGCATGAGGAGTAGAGGATCGTCGCCTCGGTTGAGAGGAATGCTGAGATGTCTGCCTCGAGCTGTTTGTGGACGTCCTGGGTTCCGCAGATGAAGCGAACGGATGCCATTCCGTAGCCGTGTTCGTCGACCGCACGCCTCGCAGCGTCGACAAGGCGTGGTGCATTCGCCAGGCCCAGGTAGTTGTTCGCGCAGAGGTTGATCACCTCGGAGCCATCATCGAGGGTGATGACGGCGTCCTGGGGAGATGCGAGCACCCGTTCGGTCTTGTAGAGGCCGGCATCGCGGATGGCCGCGGTCTCCTCGGCGAGATGATCGATGAATCGGGACGTCATGGCACCTCCGCTGCCGAGTCTATGCAGATCACTGATGGCGGGGAGGCCCACACCTACTGCTAGATTCTGATCGAACTCACCGGGGCAGGACCCATGACAGACGGCGCTTCACAGCCTCCAGACGAACCACAGGACGGCACTGCCGAAGCTGTCGACGAGGAGCCGAAGCCGAAGTTCGGCAAGCAGCAGGTGATCGCTGGGATCGTCACCCTGCTGATCCTCATCCTCGTGTTCGCCGTCGTGCTTCCGCAGCTCGGGGACTACGGGAAGGCCTGGGAGGCCATCAAGAACATGGAGGCCTGGCAGCTGGGCCTGATCATCCTTGCCACCATCGGGATGATCCTCATCTACGTACTTCCGTTCACTGCAGCGATGCCAGGCCTTCGGTACTGGGACGGCTTCGAGGTTCGTCAGACATCCTTCATGATCAGCAACGTCATCCCGGCTGGCGGAGCGTTCGGGCTCGCCGTCCAATACGGGATGCTCCAGAGTTATGGCTTCGGATCTGCGCCAGCGACCGCTGCCATCGGCGTAACAAGCGTGTGGAACGTGTTCATCACGCTGTCATTGCCTGTGCTCGGCCTCATTGGGCTGTTCGTGGTCGGCGAGGGGAGCAGTGGGGCAGTGACCGTCACGGTCATCGCAGCAGCAGTGATCATCGCGGCGATTGTCACGTTCACGTTGATTCTTCGCAAGGAGTCGACGGCTCGCAAGATCGGTGTGTGGACGGGCAACCTCATCCAGTGGGCTGCAGGCCTGATCAACAAGACCTCTGATGTGGACGCAGAACAGGGGATCGTGGACTTCCGGAACTCGATCATCGGCGTTGTTTCCGATCGTTGGGCGTGGATAACGATCGCCAACCTTGGGCAGCAGCTGGCCCAATTCTTCATTCTCTATCTCGCCGTCGTAGCCCTCCAGGGTGGCTTCGACGGTCCGATCAGTTTCTGGGAAGCGCTTGCCGCATTCGCCTTTGGTCGGCTGGCAACCTTCATTCCGGTGCCTCCGGGAGGGCTCGGGACAACGGACGCCATCATCGCCAGCGCGCTCACAAGCTTTGGCCTACCAAACAATGATGCCCTCGCAGCCACGATGATCTGGCGTGGAATGACCTACTTCCCGCAGGTCATCATCGGCATCATCACCTTCCTGAACTTCCGCCGTCGACAGAGCAAGGGCGAGGTCGGCTCGGTCGTTCCGGGCTCCTGATTCAGGCTCTCTGGACTCCTTCACTCCGAGCGTTGAGCAGATGAGCTTCGAGTCTTGAGCGCGGCCCCTGAGTCCCACAGCCACGAGGCCAATCACGCGGTCAGCCGCACCGTCGTCAAAAGGGAAGGCACGCGGCGACGGTGCGGCTGAGATCTGGGTGGGCTGTGGTCCTGCTACTCGGTGTCACCGCTTCCTTTTCGTGCCAGTGCAGCCTGGGCTGCTGCCAGCCTTGCCACGGGAACCCGCAGCGGTGAGCAGCTCACATAATCGAGCCCGATCGCATCCACGAGGGTGATCGAGGCTGGGTCGCCACCGTGTTCTCCACAGATGCCGACCTTGATGTCCGGACGAACCTCCTTGGCATCCCGCACGGCCATCTCGACGAGCTTGCCAACGCCGCCAGCGTCGAGGGTGTCGAATGGGTTCGTGTCGAGCACGCCCAGCTGGAGGTACTCGAGCAGGAAGTTCCGCTCGGCATCATCACGCGAGATTCCCATCGTCATCTGAGTCAGGTCGTTCGTGCCGAATGAGAAGAACTCGGCAATCGTCGCAAGCTCTGCAGCGATGAGCGCGGCCCTCGGGGTCTCGATCATCGTGCCGAACTTGTACTCCACCTCGACGCCGTGATGCTCAGCGAATTCGGCTGCAAGCTCTTCCGCCAGCTCCTTCATCGGCTGAAGTTCCGAGAGCGTGCCTGTGAGGGGGATCATGATCTCAGGCTTGGCCGTCACGCCCTCAGCGTGTACCTCGGCGACAGCCTGGAAGATCGCCTTGATCTGCATTCTCGGTAGATCAGGGAACACAATGGCAAGGCGTACGCCGCGAAGTCCGAGCATCGGGTTGGCCTCGTGCAGCGTCTCGACGCTGTGCAACAAGCGTTCCGCTTCCTCGAGCTCACGAAGGAGGTCGTCGACCTCGGCGAGGTTGCCTGCGTTCGTGAGCTTGATCTTGAGATCGGTGACCTGCACCATCAGCTCGTTGTGATCGGGAAGGAACTCGTGGAGTGGAGGATCCAACAGTCTGATGACAACCGGCTTCCCGTCCATTGCCCTGAACAGGTCAGCGAAGTCTGATCGCTGCAGCGGCAGGAGCTTGTCCAGTGCATCCCTGCGCGAGATGCGGTCGGTGGCCATGATCATGTCCTGTACCACCGGAAGACGAGCAGGATCGAAGAACATGTGCTCCGTGCGACACAGGCCGATGCCGTTGGCGCCGAGCGTGACGGCACGCTTCGCATCCTCCGGGTAGTCGGCGTTCGCCCAGACGTCCAGATCGCGTGCCTCGTCAGCCCATGCGAGGAGACCCATGAGCCATGGGTCCTCGATGTCAGGGACCTTGGTTCCGATCTGTCCCGAGAACACCTCGCCCGTCGTACCGTCGAGGGACACCCAGTCGCCCTGCCGGACAACGGTCCCGTTGACGGTGAACGACTTGGCGCCCAGGTCGATGACGATCTCTGACGCGCCGACAACGGCAGGCTTCCCGAACTGACGGGCAACGAGTGCTGCGTGGCTTGTGCGACCACCACTTGAGGTGAGAACGCCTGCGGAGGCAAGCATGCCATGGACATCGTCCGGCTTCGTTTCGGGCCGCACGAGGATGACAGGCTCGTCACGCTCCTCCGACCACTTCTCCGCCAAGTCAGCGTCGAGTGCGACGATTCCCACGGCTGCTCCTGGGGACACGTTGAGGCCCGTGGTCAGGAGGGCACCGGAGGCCTTCGCCTCGAGCTTCGCGTCTGCGTCGAACTGCGGGTGCAGGAAGAACTCGATCTGCTCAGGTGTGACCCGTCCGAGTGCCTCGGTTTTGTTGATGATTCCATCGCTCACGAGGTCGACAGCGATGCGCACCGCTGCCTGCGCTGTGCGCTTTCCATCGCGGGTCTGGAGCAGCCAGAGCTTCCCGTGCTCGATCGTGAACTCGATGTCCTGCATATCGCGATAGCGGCGCTCAAGGGCGTCTGCATAGTTCTTGAGCTCTGCGTGGAGTGCAGGCATCTCGCGTGCGAGGTCGTCGATGGTGCTCGTCTGACGAGTACCTGCGACAACGTCCTCGCCCTGTGCATTGATGAGGAAGTCACCTTCGAGGTTTGGCTCGCCGGTGGTCGCGCTCCGGGACACGGCAACACCAGTTGCAGAATCCTGGCCCATATTGCCAAAGACCATCGTTTGCACATTGACGGCCGTTCCGAGGTCGTCAGGAATGCCAGCTGCCTTGCGATATGCAAACGCACGCTTGCCGTTCCACGACCGGAACACAGCTTCGACCGCCATGGTCAGCTGCTCGGTGGGGTCGCTCGGGAAGTCCCGGCCCGCGAACCGCAGGACAAGGACCTTGAACCGTTCAACGATCTCTTCAAGGTCTTCAGCCGTGAGATCCGAGTCGCTTGCAACACCACGGTGGAGCCGTGCATCGGCGAGGGCATCCTCGAACGGTTCCTCCCTCACGCCCATGACGACCGTCGCAAACATCTGGATGAGACGCCGGTACGAGTCGAGCACAAAGTGCTTGTCGTCAAAGATCTCGATCATGCCCTTGACGACGTCATCGTTCATACCGATGTTGAGCACCGTGTCCATCATCCCTGGCATCGAGAACTTGGCACCGGAGCGGCACGAGACGAGAAGGGGTTTGGTTGGATCGCCAAACGTCTTCCCCGTCACCTTCTCAGTTTGGAGGAGCTCCTGGCGAACCTGCTCGGCCATTCCATCGGGAAAGTTCTCCTCAGCGGCGAGATAGGCATTGCACGCCTGTGATGTGATGGTGAAGCCTGGGGGCACGGCAACTCCGAGGCGGGTCATGTCGGCAAGGTTCGCACCCTTACCGCCGAGGAGGCCCCTGACCTCTTCCCAGTCACCACCGCAGATTTCTGATGCTTCATCCAGCTCGTGGAATCCGTAAACCCAACGCGTAGACATGTTCGTCCTCAATTGCTTTCCCTGAGAGTGCACTTCCGAGTGACAGTCTAATCCTTAGATGTTGACTTATGAATGCGGGAATTCGGATTTCTTCCATGTGAACAAGGAGTGAACGCGGGCATCTTCCCACTCCGAACCCGTACGATTGGCCCGTGGCAGATCAACAGTTCACTCCGACCGTGCTCGTCGTAGACGACGAACCGATGGTTCGTGAGGTTGTATGCGCGTATCTCGACCGCGAGGGCTTTGAGACCCTGGAAGCCGAGGATGGGCGCAGCGCGCTTGAGCGGGTTGCGTCTGATCAACCGGACCTGATCGTGCTGGACGTGATGCTGCCGAAGCTCGACGGCTATTCCGTGCTCGAAGAGCTCAGGAAGTCGACCGATGTGCCCGTCATTCTCCTTACCGCCAGGGCGGAGGAGGTCGACCGTGTCCTCGGTCTCGAGCTTGGGGCCGATGACTACGTTGTGAAGCCTTTCTCGCCCCGCGAGCTGGTCGCCAGAGTGCGGTCGGTCCTTCGACGAGCGGGTCCCACAGCCGAGCCCCTTCCGACGCTCGAGTTCGATGCCTTCGTGATCGACGGCGCTGCCAGGGAGGTCACCGTCCGCGGAACGGCTGTTGAGATGCCCCCGATGGAGTTCGACCTGCTGCTGTATTTCGCCGGCTCGCCCAAGCGCGTCTTCTCCCGATCGGAGCTTCTCGAGCAGGTGTGGGGATCGAGCGCAGAGTGGCAGGATCCGTCGACCGTGACGGTGCACATTCGTCGCCTTCGTCAGAAGATCGAGATCGATCCGGATGACCCCAAGCAGTTGGTCACGGTGTGGGGTCGCGGATACCGGTTCGAGCCGTGAGGGTCCTTCTCGGCTCCATTGCAGCGATTCTCGTTGGGCTGTCTCTTTTCGAGCTGACGATGCAGCCTTCGGGGGCAGAGCGCGTCGAACTGGCCTTCATCTTCGTCGTGATGGCGGTCATTACTGGGCTTGCGGCTGCATTCCTTCCGGCGCTCGCCGGTCGAAGCCGGAAACTGATGGCAACGCTCCTGGCCGTTTCGTTGGTGTCGGTGGTTATCGCTGTGCTTGGCCTGGTGATCGCGGCAAGTCGGATGTTCTTCAGCGATCACGATCTGGCCCTGCTGCTGGTGGTGCTTGGGTTTGGCCTCATTGCCGCGTTGGGCTTTGCAGCGTCTGCAAGCAACGCATTGACGGGCGACCTTCGCAAGATGGCCAGGACGGCGCATGAAGTTGCAGAGGGAGAGTTTGGTGCCCGCACGGGTGTGGATCGCAGAGACGAGGTGGGCCAATTGGCGACCGACCTCGACGTAATGGCCGCACGCCTGGAACAGGCTGCCAATGAGAAGGACCGCGAGGATGCCCGCAGGCGCGAGTTCTTCGCGGCAGTCGGGCACGACCTGCGTACACCCCTGGCGTCGATGCAAGCCGCCGTTGAGGCGCTCCGTGACGGGGTCGCAAGCGACACCGACCGGTTCTATCGCTCACTCGAGCGAGATATCGTCGCCCTCAACTCGCTTGTGGACGACTTGTTCCTGCTCTCGAGGATCGAGGCAGGCGATCTCAAGCTGGATCCCACCCCAACGGATCTGACCGACCTTGCTGATGAGGCGATTGAGGTACTCAGGCCGGTCGCCCTCAAGCACGGCGTCGACGTCGCCCTCAGCTCGCCGGTGCGAGTTGTGGTCACCACAGAACCAGAGGCAGTTGGCAGGGTCATCCGCAACCTGTTGGACAATGCAATCAGGCATGCGCCGGTGGGTAGCGAGGTCACGGTATCCGTTACCAGTGAAGGGGGCCCCACCGTCACGGTGCGTGACCAGGGCGATGGCTTCGCTGCCGATTTTGTTGATTCGGCATTCGACTCGTTCACCAGGTCCGACCTTTCGCGCACTCGTGCGACGGGAGGAGCTGGTCTCGGCCTGGCGATCGCCAAGGGCTTTGTTGATGCGCTTGGCGGGGAGATCTGGGCGGAATCCGGACCAGGGGGCGTCGTGGCATTCAGGCTCGTCTGAGCCTGCCCTTCAAACCGCGAGAAGGGCCACAGCAAACAGCGCCATGCCGATGCCGAGCCATTGGAACCTGTTGGGGTGTTCCTTCAGGATGACAATTGCCGCAAGCACCGTGAAGGCAGGATACAGGGAGGCAATCACCGAGCTCACGCCGAGCGGTCCGGACTGGAGAGCGAGGAGAATCGTGACGTTGGCAGCCATGTCGGCGAGACCAGCAATGGCCACGATGGGAAGCACGGCTCGACTCGGCGGCGCTGCCGACTTGCCAAGGAGGGCGATGGCAAAGGCCATGGGCACGCTGACGGAGCGAGCTGCAACGAGCGGCCAGATGCCGGAGTCGGATGACGTCTGGTCGAGCACGATGAAGAACGCTGCAAACCACACTGCTGCGAGCACCGACAGGCCGACGACGGATGCCGGTGCGTGGGATGCTGACCTGTCCCATGCCACGAGGATCACGGCTGCCACTGCGCAGCCAACGCCTATCCACTGACGTGAGGTGAGCAGCTCGCCCAGCACAAGCCCTGCCACAACCGGTATCAGTGCTGCGAGCGAGCCAGTGATCGGGGAAACGATCGACATCGAGCCGAGTGCGAGGGCGCCATAGAGGGAAGCGATGCCGAAGAGGCCCAGGATCCCGGCCACGGCTCCGAGGGCGATGTCACCCACACGGATCTCGGGTGCGTCGATGAAGATGAGCGTGAGGCCCAGCAGGGCAACACCGAAGAGCTGGGACCACGCAACAACGCCCCACAGTGCCATCCTGCGGCTCGCCAGTCCTCCCGAGAAGTCGGCTACGCCATAGAGCGCCGCTGTTGCGAGGGAGAGGAGTTGGCTCATGCCCACTCGAGCGTAGGAGCTGTCCTCAGCCGGTGTCACACAACACACCGGATATGACACCATGGGGCGGGTGACTGCCCGAACCCGCGCGATTGTCGTCCTGATCTATGCCTTCGTGCTTCTCGGTATGCCGGGATCCGCTCTCGGCGTGGTGTGGCCGTTCGTGGCGGACGACCTGTCCAGGAGCCTTGGAGATCTCGGCA
>Ga0265303_10003248_pt1 | contig 10183 bp, 10 predicted proteins | sample Helome_2_FD_192494 | JGI IMG/M metagenome (GOLD analysis project Ga0265303, IMG submission 192494) | Marine sediment microbial communities from subtidal zone of North Sea - Hel_20160317 (Illumina Assembly) | ecosystem: Environmental > Aquatic > Marine > Subtidal zone > Sediment ... | reverse complement strand
CCTGCGTGGCGAAATCTCTGTTCGCTAAATGGCGTGTCGTCTGAAGATCAATCGGCCGTCAGCCAAGTCTCACGCAATCTACGGAAGAACTCCGGCTGCGCAAACGCGGCACGGTGGATCTCCTCGTTGTAGTAACGGGTTTCAAAACCCCTTTTGGCGACCTCGTCGATACGGTGGCTTTGCAGCTGTGTGTCCCTGGCACCGATGGTCGCCGTCCACCAGCCGGTCGGGTAGATCGGTTGAGGGAAAAACAGGGTGCGAATGTCCTGAAAGCTTGCACCGAGCAGGTTGCGGTACATGTGCTCCAGGATGTTCTGGTGGATCAGTGGTGACTCGCTCTGTTGCACGATCAGGCCGCCGCCGGCCAGTGCCCGGTGGCATGCACCGTAGAATTGGGGGCTGAAGAGTATCTCGCCCGGTCCGATCGGGTCTGTGGAATCGACGATGATGACATCGAGTGAGGCCGGGGCCGCGTCTTTCATCCACTGAATACCGTCGATGAACAGCAAGTCGGCCCGAGGGTCTGCGTTGGATTCGCACAGTTCCGGAAAATGGAGCTTTGCGGCGCTCGTGACCTGCTCGTCGATGTCGATCTGGGTCACTTTTTCCACCTCGGGGTGCTTCAGCACATCGTGCAGGGTGCCGCAGTCGCCGCCACCGATGATCGCAACCCGCCTGGGCGCACGGTGGGAGTAGAGCGCGGGATGGCTCATCATCTCGTGGTACAGAAAGTTGTCGTAGCTGCTGACCATGGTGCAGCCGTCGATCATCATCAGCTTGCCGTAGCTGTCGGTTTCGAACACCTCGATCTTCTGGAACGGCGATTGCTTATCAAAGACTTTTCCACGGCCTTTCAACGAGAAAGCCGATCCGCCTTCTGCACAGATCTCGGTAATCCAGTCCTCATCCAGGGCCATGGCGCTGACTCCGCACTTTCGGGTTAATGAATTTGCGGCGCACCTTATCTGCGTATCGGACGTCGGGCAACAGCACGGCGTTAGGCGTAGCCTGCACAAATCCCGGATAATGAGGACTTCAAGCCAAGTGAGGTCAGCATGTCTGCCACCGTTTCCGAGGTTCCCCAGACCTATGGCGTAAACCGCTGGGGTGAGGGTTATTTCGGTATCAATGCCGAGGGCCACGCAACCGTCTGCCCCGACCGTGAACGACGCATCGAACTCGATCTTCGCGAGCTTGCCGATGATCTCATTGCCAGTGGCCTGCGCCTGCCGGTGCTGGTCCGGTTCAACGATCTTCTGCGCCACCGCGTGCAGGATCTCTGTGCAGCTTTCGCGGATGCCGCTTCGAAACTGGATTACGCAGGGGGTTATCGCGCCGTTTACCCCATCAAGGTCAATCAGCAGCGCAGCGTGGTTGAACAGATCGTTGCCGGTGGGGGGGAATGCGTGGGCCTCGAGGCCGGAAGCAAGCCCGAGCTTATGGTCGTCCTGGCCACTGTGCCGCCCGGTGGCACGATAGTCTGCAATGGTTACAAGGACCGCGAATATATTCGGCTGGCACTGATCGGGCAGGCGCTGGGTTACCAGGTTTACATAGTTATCGAGAAGCCCAGTGAGGTCGATCTGGTGCTTTCCGAGTCTGCCGACCTGGGTATCGAGCCCCTGCTCGGGGTCAGGGTGAGGCTTGCGGCTGTGGCGTCCGGCAAATGGCAGAACTCGGGGGGCTCCAAGTCAAAGTTCGGCCTGTCCGCGGCGCAGGTGCTTGCGCTGGTGCAAAGGCTGCGCTCATGCGACCGCCTGCATTGGCTGGTCTTGCTGCACTCGCATATCGGTTCGCAGATACCCGATCTGCAGGACATTCACCGTGGCGTGGGTGAGCTGACGCGCTATTTCGTCGAGTTGCGCCGGCTGGGTGTGGGTATCGCGATCATCGACGTCGGTGGCGGACTGGGGGTCGACTATGAGGGCAGTCGCTCGCAGCATTTCTGCTCCACCAACTATGACATCGCCGATTATGCCGCGGAGGTGCTGCGCCCCATCGAGCGCGTCTGCGCCGAGCAGGGGTTGTCCCAACCGATGGTCTTCACGGAATCCGGGCGTGCCATGACTGCCCATCATGCGGTGCTGATCACTGATGTTGTCGAACGCGAGTCACCCTTTGTTGATCCACAAAATGACCTCGCTGAGGGCGATGAGTTGCTCGTGCGCCTGAACAGGCTGCTGCACGATGTCGACAGTACCGGTGCACCACAGTGCCTCCAGAGCGCCCGCCAACTCATGGCAGAGGTTAACGAGCGTTTCGTCCGGGGTGACCTGGGGCTGCAACACCGCGCCCTTGCCGAGAGCCTGTTTTATGCGATAGCCCGCGCGGTAAAAAGTGTTTTGCGGTTGGGCTCGCGCCGACACCGCGAGTTGCTCGAACAGCTGAATGATCTCCTCGCAGATCGGGTTTTCTGTAACTTTTCGTTGTTTCAGTCCCTGCCTGATGTGTGGGCCATCGAGCAGATATTTCCGGTCATGCCGCTGCAGCGGCTGAACGAGGTGCCGGATCAGGCGGCACTGGTGCAGGACCTGACCTGTGATTCTGACGGCTGCATCGAAAACTATGTCGACCAGGACGGCGTCGAGAGTACCCTGATGCTGCATGCCCGGAAGCCCGGCGAGCCTTATCTGCTGGGGGTCTTCCTGGTCGGTGCCTATCAGGAAATCCTCGGTGATATGCATAATCTGTTCGGGGATACCGATGCGGTCAATGTGTCGATCGAGGTAGATGGTGGGTATCGCCTTGCCGAGCCGGAAAGGGGTGACTCGGTGGACGAGCTTCTCAAATATGTTCACTACGAACCCGAGGAGATGCTGGGATGCTACATGAGCCGGTTGCGAAACCAGGGGGTTGGCGAGCCATTCATCGGCCGTTATCTGCGCGAGCTCGAGGCCGGGCTGCACGGTTACACCTATCTGAAGGGTTGAATATCCCCTCCTCTAATTCGGACAAATGGGGCTTTCTTTATAATTAAGGCCAGGTTTTTCTGGATACTTGGTGCTTGCGAAGCGAGATCGCCACTGCTTACCCTGCAATTCGCCGGTTTGAAGGCTTTGGCTGTGCCGGGACGATAACGGGGGAGGAGACGGCGATGACCATGATAGAAAATCTGCACGGCATGCTCGAACGCGGCGTCGACAGCGCCCTTTTGCGTTACTCCCTGGGCAATGAGTTTCTCAAGGTCGGCGAAGCCGATGCGGCCATCGAGCATCTGCGCCAGGCGCTGCATTTCGACGCCGAGTATTCTGCCGCCTGGAAGATGCTGGGCAAGGCGCTGGCCACGAGCGGGAATCACGTCGAGGCTGTCGATGTGCTGTCCCAGGGTATCGAGGTGGCAGAGCGCAGCGGTGATCTGCAGGCAGCGAAAGAGATGGGCGTATTTCGCAAGCGTTCGCAGAAAGCCCTGGACGGCGGCAGTTAAGGGCAGAGGGTCTGATTGTCATCCACGATCAGCAGTGTCGCTGGAACCGAGCCGGCAGCGGTCACAACAGACCCCTCATCTTTTCGCGGGCACGGAAAAGGCGGGTGCCGGCGCCGGCGACCGAGATGCCCAGATGCCGTGCAATCTCTTTCTGCGAGTAGCCGAATACCACCTGCATCAACAGGGGTTCGCGGTATTCCTCGGGCAGGCGCTCGAGCGCCTGGCGCAGGACGAATGCCTCGGTCGAGGTGTCGTAGTCCTTGCGGTCTGCGGCCAGTTCCTCGGTCGGGATGCCGCTCTCCTGCGGGCGTTTGCGTTCGAAACGGCGCGCGTTTTCGCGGCGCAGGATGGTCAACAGCCAGCCCTTGACCGCCTTGGTGTCATTCAGCTTGTCCATCGACTTCCAGGCCCGAACCAGGGTTTCCTGCACCAGGTCGTCGGCGACAGCGTGACTGCCGCTCAGCCAGTAGCCATAGCGATACAGGTCGTTCATGTAGACGGCAATCAGCTGATTGAACTGTTCTTCGCGGCTGACGGTGGTTTTGTCGGTGCCGGATTGCAGGGCGGCAGTTTGAGCGAGGGCGATCATGTTGGCTTCCTTTTGCATGTGTTCGTCTTGATGACAGGTACATTGCAGTTGGCGTGCCAGTTTTTAACTTATTGTTTTAAAATGAAAAAGTATTGGATAGATAGCGTTTTTTTAACGAAACGTTGTAACGAAACGTTAACCTGATCCTGTCTGTAACGAAGCGTAAAAGTGACGTCCGGGTGGTGCCGGGAGGCCACACAGACGGCAGGGGGTCAGTCGCGACCGGGCAGTGTGAGACCGTACTTCTGGATCTTCCGGTCCAGCGCGGGGCGTGAGATGCCGAGAATCTCGCAACATTTACCCTTGTGTCCGCCGGTATGTTGCAGCACACGCTGGATATGTGCTGCCTCGACCTCGTCCAGGGACTGCAGGCGCAGGTCCGGCTCCGATTGCGATGGGGCAACGGCAGATTCCCGCCCCGGGGAATGTTTGAAGCGTATGTGGCTGTCGGTGATCTGACCATCCCGCGCCATCACCATGGCCTGGGTGAGGACATTCTCCAGCTCGCGCACATTACCCGGCCAGTTGTACCCGCGCAGTGCATCGACCGCCGTCTGGCTGAGTGCGGGTGCTGCCCGATCATTCTGACTCGCGGCCTTGTCCAACAAAAAGGTGGCCAGCAGCGATATGTCTTCGCGACGGTCACGCAGCGGGGGCAGCTCGATGCCGATCACGTTGAGACGGTAGGCAAGGTCCTCGCGGAATTTGCCTTTCTGCGCGAGGGCGAACAGGTCCTGGTGGGTGGCGGCGATGATGCGCGCATTGATCGGGATGCTGCCGGTGCCGCCAACGCGCTCGATGACGCGCTCCTGCAGTGCGCGCAGCAGCTTGGCCTGCAGGGCCGGCGCCAGTTCGGCAATCTCGTCCAAAAACAGGGTGCCGTCGGTGGCCAGCTCGAATCTGCCCGGCTTGCTGCGGTCGGCGCCGGTGAAGGCGCCTTTTTCGTGACCGAACAGCTCGCTCTCCAGCAGGGTCTCAACGATCGCCGCGCAGTTGATCGCGACGAAGGCGCCTTTGCGATTGCTGTGCTGATGGATCAGGCGTGCCACCACCTCTTTGCCGGTACCGGACTCGCCGGTGATTAGCACCGTTGCCGCATTGGCCGCCGACAACGCGATCTCTTTGCTGACCTCGAGCATTGCATCACTGCGGCCTATGAGATCGCCCAGCGGGCGGTCACGCGCGGGCGCAACGTGTTCCGGTTCCGGGGATTGACCCGCGAGCACCTTGTCGACGGTGGCCTGCAGGGTGGCCGCCTTTACCGGCTTGTGGATAAAATCCGACGCACCGGCCTTGATCGCCTTGATCGCCAAGTCGAGATCGTGCTGGCCGGTCATCATGATGACTCCGACTCCCGGCCGCGTCTCGAGCAGCCGCGGCAGCAGCGAGATGCCCTCGCCGTCGGGCAGCTGTTGATCGAGCAGGATCACCTCGACAGGCTCCCGCACGGCGATCTCGTAGCCGGCCTCGCAGCGATCGGCGCTGAACACGGTCATTCCCTGGTCCTCGAAGTGCAGGGCGAGGATCTGATTCAGGGCCGGGTCGTCTTCGATGATGAGCAAGCGTGTCGTCATGACCGCATCCTAGCAGCCTGATGCCGAAGGCAGGCTCAGGCCCTGTGCAGTGACCAGCAGCGATGCGGGGTGTGACGCCTGAAATCGACCGGGATCGTTTGCTTGCTGATCTCTGTCACCGAGGCCAGTTCGAGGACCGCGGGGTCGAGCCTGAAACCCTGGCGATTGTTCGAGAATACCAGTTCGCCCCCGGGGGTCAGCAGTTCGAGCGTGGTGCCGAGCAGGCTCAGCTGGTCACGCTGGACATCAAAGGTGTTGTCCATGCGCTTCGAATTGGAAAAGCTCGGTGGGTCCAGCAGGATCAGATCAAAGCGGACGCCTTCAGCCTGCATGCGTTGGAGAAACGCGACCACGTCGGACTGCACGAAGCTGTGACGCTCCAGGTCGTCGAGGCCATTGTTCGCCAGGTTGCGCCGACTCCATGCCTGGTAGGTCTTCGACATGTCGACGGTAACGCTGCGTCGGGCTCCGCCGGCTGCTGCGTAGACGGTAAAGCTGCCGGTATAGGCGAACAGGTTGAGGAAGGTCTTGTCGCGGGCGCGGTCGCGGATCATCTGCCGGGTGTCGCGGTGATCGAGGAACAGGCCGGTATCCAGGTAGCTGGAAAGGTTGACCTCGAATCTCAGGCCGCGCTCCGACACGGTGAAGGAAGGCGACTCTGTTGTGAGTTTTTCGTATTGATCGAGGCCGCGCTGACGACGCCGGTGCTTGATCACCACCTGTTGCGCCGGGATCTCAAGACAGCGGGCGAGTTCGGCCTGTATGCCCTCCAGGTCCGCACCATTCAGCCGGCGTTTTTTCTCAAAAACCTGGACGTGCAGCCAGTCGGCGTAGCGGTCGATTGCCAACGGGAATTCCGGTATGTCGCGATCGTAGATGCGATAGGCCTCGATACCTTCGCGTCTTGCCCACTTGACGAGATGACGCTGGTTCTTGAGGACCCGGTTGCTGAGCGCCTGTGGATCGATCACCTCATTCCCGGCCGGCGTGCCAGGCGAGCGCGCCCCAGCCGAGCAGAAAGGCGGTGCCGCCAAACGGTGTGATCGCGCCCAGCCAGCGGATATCGGTCAGTGCAAGAATGTACAGGCTGCCGGAGAACAGCAGGATGCCGGTGGCGAATGCCCAGCCGGCCAGCATCAGCGCCCCGCTGCGGCCATCTCGGCCGAGCAGGCCTACCGCCAGCAGAGCCAGCGCGTGCATGGCCTGATACTCGACCCCGGTCTGGAAAACCTCCAGCAGCCCGGCGCTCAGCAGGTTCTTGAGCGCATGTGCAGCGAACGCCCCGAACGCGACGGCAAGAAAGCCGTTGATTGCGCCCAGGAAAATAAAATGTCGGGAGGGATTGCTCAATGCAGTTTCAGTTTGCCGAGTTCATCGAGGATCTGCAGAACCAGCTGTCGGCCGCGGGTGTCGAGGCGTGCGCACAATATGTCGGGATCGCGTTCACCATTGATCAGGGGGCGGATGACGGCGGCCAAGCGGCTCATGTCTCCACCGACCTTGCTCATTTGTTCCGCCATCTGGCTGATCAGGGTCAGCGCCTGCACATTACCGGTGCCGGCTGCGTGGATCATGCCTGCCAGACCAGGTGCTGCCAGCGCGGGATCGGCTTTCTGGCTGGGATCGGGCAGGGTGGCGGGGTCCTGCAGGCCGCGCAGAATGGCCTCGGCGACCACCCGGTCTTCATCATCCAGCCCGGCGATCAGATTCAGGTCGCGTTTGCCGGAGGCGAACAGCCGCACCGCAGCCGCCAGCGCGGTCCAGCCGTTTTCCGCTGCAACTTTCAACAGTGCCTCCAGCTGGCTTCCCGCGTCTGGCTGCTGAATGAACTCGACGGCCTGGCAGATGAAAGCGGCGTGGGCCTGAATAATCTGTTGTTCGCGATTGGGAACCGGCATGGATACGCCCTCGGTGTGAGCTACATTCTACCTGACGTCGAAAGCGGCGGTGATCCGCCAGGTTTCCGGATGGCTCCATTATTCCGGTCCGGAGACGAGATCGGCGAGTGACTCCGTGGCGATCTCGCGGACCTCCCGGTCTTTATCCCTGGTCAGCTGTTCGAGCGCAGGACGTGCCTTTTCGTTTCCCGTCAGGCTGAGAAAGTGTGCGGCATCGGCCCTTGTCTGGGAATGCGGGCTCGCCGCAAGTCGGGAGATGTCGTCCACCAGATCCGACAGCAGTCCGTCTGTCGCCAGGTCTTCCAGCACGGCTCCTGCCCCGATACGCACCGCGAAGGGCGTTTCCGGGTCACCTGCAAGTGCCAGCAGAGGCGGCAGCATTTCCGGGCTGCGCCGGCAAACGGCGATCACCCGGTCGAGCTCGCCCGTCTCAAGGCTCTCGCGCAGATAATGCATCAGCCCGGTCTCGCTTCCGGCCCGGGTCGCGAGTTCCTTGAGCTCCGCCTGACTGTGTGCCCCGGTAAGTTCGAACGGTCCGATGCGTATCCAGGGAACCCCGCGGACGCCGCGTTCCTCCGCCAGCTCGGGGTGCCGGGCGATATTGATCACCTCCAGACGTCCGATCTGTCCGGCCTTGATCAGTTCGGCAAGCCCGGCAAGAACCACCGGGCAGTGGGCACATCCGGGAGCGATCATGAGTTCAGCGTCCGGGACAATCTCGTTGGACATTCGGGGTTTCCCTTGCGCGAGATCAAACAGTGTTGAAACGTTGTCGAGGTCCGCGGGCCTCAAGGGCCCGGCAGATAACTGGACAAAACATAAAATGTCATAAAAAACAGCTTGTTGATTCGGTGTATTAGAATAAGGCATAAGGCTAATTTATGCCAGCCAACCGTAAAATTGTTTGGCCTTTTGCCCCCACACTATCTATGTTTAGCGACCCCGAGGCCCCGCCGGGCGTGCGCGCTTCTGATGCAGCGCGTGCCCGACCTGGCAACTCTCGGCTATCCGGAGGCCGGGTTGCCAGACAGGGTAGGCCTAAAGACAGAAGTTGTCGGAAGATTTGATACGGATTGTTTCCGGAATGCTTCTACAGAGAAGTGTAGTCTCCGGGCGACATAACCACTGCAGTGTAACCTCAGGAGAAATCATCGATGCCTACATTCGTACGTACCGATAAGTGCGATGGCTGTAAGGGCCAGGACAAGACGGCGTGCATGTACATCTGCCCGCACGATCTGATGAAACTGGACATGGACGGTTCTGAAACCGGCCACGCCATGAAATCTTACAACCAGGAACCGGAGCAGTGCTGGGAGTGCTACTCCTGCATCAAAATCTGCCCGCAGAACGCTATCGAAGCACGTCCGTACGCTGACATCGTGCCGCTGGGCGCATCCGTACAGCCGCTGCGTGGCACCGATTCCATCATGTGGACCATCAAGTTCCGCAACGGCACCATGAAGCGTTTCAAGTTCCCGATCCGCACCACCCCGGAAGGTTCCATCGATCCTTACGGCGGCAAGCCTGCGGCCGATCTGGCTGATATCAGCGAAGTCGGTTTCTTCGTCAAGAACAACGGCTACCGTGTCGGTGATCCGAGCGAGCTGATCGCGAAGTAAGCGCGACCCGTTTGGAATCAAGAACTTTCTATAGAGGTACATACAATGGCTGAATTCGGTAAACCAGACGTCGTCGAAGAAGAGGTAGACATCCTCATCATCGGCGGTGGCATGGCTGCCTGCGGCACGGGCTATGAGATTGGTCCGTGGCTGGACGTTGCCAAGGCGCAAGGCGTCGACATCAAAGTAAAGCTGGTCGACAAGGCTGCAATGGATCGCTCGGGCGCCGTCGCCCAGGGTCTGTCTGCAATCAACACCTATATCGGCAGCGAGCAGGATCCTGCCGACTACACTCGTATGGTCTCCAACGACCTGATGGGTCTCACCCGTGACGACCTGGCCTACGACCTGGGCCGCCACGTGGATGAGTCTGTTCACCTGTTCGAGGAATGGGGTCTCCCGATCTGGAAGATGGACGAGAACGGCGAGCGTCACGACGGTTCCAAGGGCATGACCCCGCTGGCAGAAGGCGGCACCCCGGTACGTTCCGGTAAGTGGCAGATCATGATCAACGGCGAATCCTACAAGTGGATCGTCGCTGAAGCCGCCAAGAAGGCATTGGGTACCGACCGCATCCAGGAGCGTGTCTTCATCGTCAAGCTGGTCAACGACAAGAACGACAAGAACCGCATCGCCGGTGCTGTCGGTTTCTCCACCCGCGACCACCAGCTGTTCGTCTACAAGTGCAAGGCTGCCCTGCTGGTTGCCGGTGGCTGTGTAAACATCTTCCGCCCGCGTTCGGTCGGTGAAGGCCAGGGCCGTGCCTGGTACCCGGTCTGGAACGCCGGTTCCACCTACGCCATGGCGGCTGAGGTCGGTGCTGAGCTGACCATGATGGAAAACCGTTTCGTACCTACCCGTTTCAAGGACGGTTACGGTCCGGTTGGCGCTTGGTTCCTGCTGTTCAAATCACAGGCCACCAACGCCTTCGGCGAAGTCTACATGGTCCGCAACAAGGACATGCTCGACGACTATCCTCCCTACGGCCAGACCAAGGTTCCGGCTTCCTGCCTGCGTAACCACCTGATGCTGAAAGAGATGAAAGAGGGTCGCGGTCCTATCTGGATGGACACCGT
>Ga0265303_10003247_pt1 | contig 10184 bp, 12 predicted proteins | sample Helome_2_FD_192494 | JGI IMG/M metagenome (GOLD analysis project Ga0265303, IMG submission 192494) | Marine sediment microbial communities from subtidal zone of North Sea - Hel_20160317 (Illumina Assembly) | ecosystem: Environmental > Aquatic > Marine > Subtidal zone > Sediment ... | reverse complement strand
AAATAGATGATGAGCATTGATTGCCAGACACTGATCCCCCTGTTCGTGGCCGTGCCGCTGGGTTTGTCGTTGCTGGTCCAGTTGCTGGCACGCCGTCAGCCTGAGGTAGCGGAAGTGCTGGTCATTCTCACCCTGCTGACGTTGGCACTGATGAGTTGTTACAGCATAGGCGGGAGCGGGGTTTACCACCTGGGTGGCTGGCCCACCCCGGTCGGCATCGACATGCGACTGGATGCACTGGCAACGCTGTTGCTGCTTACCGTCAACATTGTCGGGCTTGCCGTTAGTATATATTCGGTCGATTACATGCGTCGATTCACTGCCCGCAGACATTTTTACAGCCTGTTCCTGCTGATGGTCACCGGTATGAATGGTGTCATCCTGGCCGGCGATCTGTTCAATTTGTATGTCTTCCTCGAGGTCGCGGCCATCGCCTCATATTCGCTGGTCGCGTTTGGTTGTGCCCACGAAGAACTTGAGGCCTCGTTCAAATACATTGTCCTCGGCTCCCTGTCATCAGCCCTGATCCTCACCGGCGTGGCACTGGTTTACGGTATCACCGGCACGTTGAACATGGCACATATTGCAGCCCGTATTGCAGAAAATGGCAAGGACACGCCCCTGCTGCTGGCATTTGGTCTGTTCATTTGTGGTTTTTCTTTCAAAGCGGCGCTGGTTCCTTTCCATGCATGGTTACCGGACGCGCATCCGGCGGCACCGGCGCCTGTGTCCGCTATGCTTTCCGGGGTCCTTATCAAGGCCATCGGTGTTTATGTGTTGGCACGCCTGGCCTTTAACGTATTCGGGATCAGCGGCAATGAACTCAGCTTACTGCGCTGGCTCGGCTTGTTATCAATGGTAACGGGTGGACTGCTAGCGGTTGGACAAAAAGACATCAAGCGCCTGTTTGCCTATAGCAGTATTTCACAGGTGGGTTTCATGATACTCGGGCTCGGACTTGGAACCCCGCTGGGCCTGGTCGGTGGTCTCTACCACCTGCTCAACCACGCATTCTTTAAATCACTGTTGTTCCTCAATGCAGGAACCATCGAATACGCAACCGGTACACGTGAGCTGAAAAAATTGGGTGGTCTGAACCGCAAACTACCCGTGACCGCCGCTACTTCGCTTATTGGCTCCATGTCGATCGCAGGTATACCCCCATTCAGTGGCTTCTGGAGCAAATTGATTATTGTGCTGGCTTGTATCGAGAGTGGTTACTACGGGTTCGCAACCGCGGCCGTGCTGGTCAGTATCGTTACCCTTGCCTACCAACTGAAAGTACAACGTATGGCCTTTTTCGCTGAACTGCCAGGAAACCTCAAGAAGTTACAGCGGGAAACGCCAATGATGTGCTTGGCCATGATCCTGCTGGCCATCGGCTGCCTCGCAACGGCATTTGCCGTGCTCACCGGTCTGCGTGATCCGTGGCTGGTCGGAGCTGCCCAGGGGGTACTGACCGCAGGTATTTTCGGAGGCTGACCCCAACATCAAGGACAGGATTGAATATGATACGGTCACTCGATACATTCAAACACAAACCCCTGGTCGAACGCCTGGTCTTGTTCGTCATCTCTCTTATTTTCTGGTTGATGCTGGCATGGCCGGTGTCACCCATCGACGGGCACCTGCTCATCGGGGATATTGCCGTTGGTGTGCTGGTCGCTGCTTTCGTGGCACTGGTCATGCACGAAATTATCCGTGTCGGATTCATCCGCATGGTAGATCCACGGAGCTGGTTCTGGATTTTCATTTACATGTTTGTTTTCTTCTACTACGTCATCAAGGGGGGGCTGGATGTGAGTTATCGCGTACTACACCCGCGTATGCCGATCCGGCCGGGTATTGTGAGAATCAAGAGTATATTGAAAACCGAGACCGGCAGAGCGGCACTGGCCAATTGCATCACACTGACCCCCGGTACGTTGACCATCGACGTGACCGACAACGGTATCTTTTATGTTCACTGGATCAATGTACTCAGCACTGAAGACGAGGTCGCAGCAAAATATGTGCTACGCAGGTTTGAGTGGTATATACAGAGGATTTTTGAATAGGTAAATATCATGACCACAATTGAATTCCTGGTTCCGTTACTGATTGTTGGCCTGCTCATTTGCTGCGCCATGTGTCTGTACCGTATCGCCAACGGCCCCACGGCCGCAGATCGCATGGTGGCCATCGACATCCTGGGTACTGTTGTGGTTGGATTTGTGGCCATCATAACCGCCGTAAGCGGCAAGGCTTACCTGCTTGATATAGCCCTGGTATGGGCCCTGGTAAGCTTTGTTGGCACGCTGGCGCTGGCCAAGTATCTGGTTGGGAAACAGCTCAATGAATGAACTCATCGGATTGGTACTTATCACCATTGGTGTGCTGTTCGACCTCCTGGGGTGTGTCGGGCTGGTACGCTTACCGGATGTCTATAATCGTATCCAGGCATCCACAAAATGCGTGGTGCTGGGCACCACGTTCTGCCTGCTGGGTGCCATGGTTTGGCTGGCAACACCCGCGGTGGTCGTCAAGGGCCTGCTGTGCATCCTGTTCTTATTAATCACGTCCGCCACCGCAGCGCATACCCTCGCACGCGCGGCGCATCGTTCAGGCGTGTCGCTGGCTGATGAGAGCGTGATTGACCGTTACGCAGAAGACCTCAAGGATCTTTATGAAAATGAGGAGACAGTGTCGTGAGACTGCCCGCTTTCATGCAACCGAGGATTCTGAAACAGGCGGTGAAGGCGGTTTTCTCACCCGCCTTCACCACCCGCTTTCCGGCCGAACCGTTCGAGCCGCAGGAGTCCTTCCGCGGACGCCCGCGTTTCAACGTTGATGGTTGTGTCGGCTGCGGCGCCTGTGCCCAGGTATGTCCACCCAAATGTATTGATGTAATCGATGATCTCGATAGTTCACCGCCAAAGCGTATCCTGGTACAGCACCTCGATGCCTGTATCGTATGTGGTCAATGCGAGCGCTATTGCCCGACACACAAAGGCATCCGCATGAGTCATGAGTGGGATTTTGCAGGGTTTACGCCCACGGACTTTGAGGAACGGATCGAGAAAGAACTGGTGCTGTGCGAAGTATGCGGTGACCTGCTGGCACCGGTTGACCAGTTGACCTGGCTGGCAGAACGGCTCGGCCCCGTCAGCTTCGCGAACCCCACCCTGGCCATGTTTTCCGGTCAGCGTCTGGGTTACGTGGAACAGGGTGTCAGGAACCCATCAATGACCACACTGCGAGCCGACCGCATGGCGATCCAATGCCCTAAGTGCAAACGAAAGACGGCCGCAGTCGCCTGAATATTTGTAACCGGCATACCAGCCCGGCTTATAGGTCCTGGAATTGAAATGAAACTAAACGACTGAACAGGAATGGAAAAATGGACAAACAACTGAAAGACCAATTGACCCATTTTATTGATGGGCGCGTTTGTCTGCTGGGTATCGGTAACCGTTGGCACCACGATGATGCAGTTGGTCCCTATCTCGTGGAAGCCCTCGAATCCCGTCCTGACTACGATGTCATTGACGCAGGAGTTATCCCGGAAGACTACATAGAAACGACTGCCCGCAAGCATCCGGACACCATATTGATGGTAGATGCCACGGATTTTGGCGGTGAACCGGGCGAAGTCAGGCTCTTATACCCGGACCAGGTGGCCCACACGGATGTCTCCACACATGCCGGGTCGCTTCGAGTGCTGGCCGAGTACATGGAAGCCAGAACCCATGCGCGTATTGCCTTGCTGGCGGTTCAACCGGCCGACACCAGCGATGGCAAAGGCCTGTCCCAACCCGTTTCCAAAACGCTTGATGACCTGCTGGATTCCTTACCGGATATTTGCGGTCATACCATTTCGGTATTGCACCACTAGGAACGGCTGATAATCAGGGGGGATTTATCAATAGGGTCGATTTCCCAGTGGAAACCGGTCCGCAGGAATTTTATTCGCCTTCGTTTCTGACAAAAACTGAAACTTCCTCATCACTATCCACCGTGACATCGAAAACGATTGGCCGGCAACAGACCTGGCAATCCTCAATGTAATTCTGGTGGGGCACGGAGGGATCGAGCAGTACTTCAATTGGCTCTCCGCAATAAGGACAAAACACGGTTTTTTCTTGAAGCTCAAGCATGGCTAATGACCGTTCAGTAAGCTTTTGGGGACACGTTAAGTATATAGGACCGTCGTGCCTTAAGCATTTGACCTGCGCCGTTTTGAAGTGATTCACTGGAAGCTCTTTTACTGTATGATTTGTATCAAGATGATATTGACATCCACCCTCAACTCCTGGCCAGCAAAATGACTGAAAACACCACTCCAGCGGACCCCCGTCTGCTCGCCTTTGAAGAGAAAGTAGCCAACGATCAGCGTATCGAGCCAAAAGACTGGATGCCTGATGCCTTTCGTAAAACGGTATTGCGGCAAATGTCTCAACACGCCCATTCCGAGGTCATCGGTATGCAACCGGAAGGCAACTGGATCACGCGAGCACCCACGCTTTACCGGAAAATTGTATTACTGGCCAAAATCCAGGATGAAGGCGGGCACGGTTTGTATTTATACAGCGCCGCGGAAACGCTCGGCACCTCCCGCGAAGACATGGTGCAGGCGCTGCACGATGGTAAAGCCAAGTACGCTTCCATTTTCAATTACCCAAGCCTGACCTGGGCGGATATCGGCATGATCGGCTGGCTGGTTGACGGTGCGGCGATCGTGAACCAGGTATCACTGCAACGGACCTCGTACGGCCCCTACTCACGCGCCATGATCCGTATCTGCAAAGAGGAAAGCTTTCATCAGCGTCAAGGTTATGAAGCGACCATGGTGCTGGCACGCGGTAGTGCTGAACAAAAGGCCATGGCGCAGGATTCACTCAATCGCTGGTGGTGGCCGTCACTGATGATGTTCGGCCCGCATGATTCAGAATCCGCCCATAGCGGTCAGTCGATGAAATGGAAACTGAAACGGGAAAGCAATGATGCACTGCGGCAGCGTTTTGTTGACCAGACCGTACCACAGGCTGAATTTATCGGCCTGAAAATTCCGGACCCGGATCTGAAATGGAACGAAGAGCGCGGCGCCTATGATTTTGGTGAAATTGACTGGGAAGAGTTCATGCAGGTTATTGCAGGCAATGGCCCCTGCAACCGCCAACGTCTGCAACATCACGTTAAAGCACAGCAGGATGGCCAGTGGGTTCGTGATGCCATGCATGCCTATGAATTGAAGCGCCAGGCGCGTCAAGCCGCCTGAAAACGGAGTTTTTAAATGAATCAACAAACCCTGCCCCTTTTCGAAATCTTCATCCGCTCCAAGCGGGGTCTGGATCACCGCCACGTGGGTAGTCTTCACGCGGAAGACCCGGCACAGGCGCTGGATTACGCTCGCGATGTGTATTTACGCCGCAGCGAAGGTGTCAGCATCTGGGTGGTCCGGTCGAGTGATGTCACGGCGTCGCAGGAAAGCGATGTCGAATCATTTTGTGAGCCGATGGATGACAAACCCTACCGCCATGCGACCCATTTCAAACTTCCCAAAGAAGTGGACAATATGTGATGGACGCCCAAAAAACAGCATTGCTCAACTACTGCATCGCACTGGGCGATGATTCGCTGACACTCGGGCATCGGCTATCCGAGTGGTGCCGGAACGGTCCCTTTCTCGAAGAAGACCTGGCCTTGACCAATGTCTCACTGGATTTTATCGGCCGGGCACGCTTGTTCTATAGCTATGCTGACGAGGTTGAGGGCCAGGGCCGTGGTGAGGATGACTTTGCTTACTTAAGGGACTGCCGTGAATACCGCAATTTTCTGATCAATGAGCTACCGAATGGCGACTTTGCCTTCACCATGGCACGTCAATTGATGGTCGATGCCTATGACATGGGCTATTTCACCGAACTCATGCAGTCCAGCGACCCGACCCTGGCAGCCATCGCGGCCAAGTCCATCAAGGAATCCCGTTATCACCTGCGGCGCAGCAAAGACTGGATTATCAGGCTGGGCGATGGCACCGAAGAAAGCCACCAACGCACACAAAACGCTTTCAACGAGTTATGGGCTTACGCTGCCGAAATGTTCGAAATGGCGGATGATGAACGACAACTGTTTGAAGCCGGTATCGCGGTCAACCGCTGTGCATTGAAAACGGACTGGACATCATCTGTGCACGCTGTATTAAAGGGGGCCACGTTGGAAATCCCGGATAATAACTGGGCCATTGGTGGTGGCCGTGACGGCCAGCACACGGAGCACCTGGGGTTTCTACTGGCAGAATTACAGTTCCTGCAACGCAGCTACCCCGGTCAGCAATGGTAGGCAGAACCAACAGCCCCGAAACCGATCGCTTGTTTGAGCTACTGAGCAGCGTGGTCGATCCGGAAATCCCCGTGTTGACACTCCAGGATCTCGGTGTATTACGTGATATTTCGATTGCTGATGGAGAAGTGAAAGTCAGCATCACACCCACGTATTCAGGCTGCCCTGCAATGGAGGCCATGCGGGCTGATATCGAATCGACGCTGGCAGCGGCGGGTTATGAACAGGTGGTTGTTCAGCAAATTCTGAGCCCCGCCTGGAGCACCGACTGGATGACGGAAAACGGCCGGGAAAAGCTCCGGGCCTATGGCATTGCGCCACCCGTTAAAACCACCTGCGGCCAGCCGGGCGGGCAGATCCAGTGCCCTCAGTGCAACAGCACCGGGGTGAAACTCATCAGTGAATTTGGTTCCACAGCCTGCAAATCGCTATACCAGTGCCAGGATTGTCTTGAGCCTTTCGATTACTTTAAATGCATATGACTTTGAGCTTCATAGCATTTCAACAGGGAAAACTGCCTTGAACCAGTCATTCTATCCATTGCGTGTCAAGCACCTCTACAAAGACACCGATGATGCGGTGGTTCTGACGTTCGATTTACCTTCGGAGCTTACCGATACCTTTGCCTTCATACAGGGTCAGTACCTGACCCTGAAGCATACAATCAATGATGAAGAGGTCAGACGTTCCTATTCCATCTGCTCAGGTCTGGACGATGGCCAGTTACGGGTAGCCATCAAACACGTACCGGGCGGGGTATTTTCAAGCTGGGCCAATCAAAATCTAAAAGCAGGTGACACGCTGGAGGTGATGCCGCCACGGGGTAACTTCTTCAGCAGCATTGATCCAGCCAAATGCAAAAACTATCTGTGCATATGCGCCGGCAGCGGTATTACACCGGTTTTATCGATCATCAAAACCGTGCTGGCACGCGAACCACTTAGCACGGTGACCCTGCTATATGGCAACCAACGCACCGCCAGCATGATGTTCCGTAACGACCTGGCGTTCCTGAAAAACGCTCACCTCGAGCGCTTCCACTGGGTCAATATTTTCAGCCGTGAGCCACAGGAAGTGGATTTACTGAGTGGTCATCTCGACAACCGTAAAGGTGGTGCTTTAAACCGGCGAATGATCAGTATCAGCGGATTTGACGAGTTCTTTTTGTGTGGCCCCGAAGCGATGATTTCAGAGGTATCGCGCGGTCTTCGCGGCGAAGGTATCGCAGAGGAAAACATCCATTTCGAACTCTTCGCCGCATCCGCTGAAAGCGCCCGCCAGGCGATCGAGCGTCACCAGTCACGAGCGAAAAACTACAAGGGTCAGGTCAGCGAAGTCCGCCTCCTGGCAGACGGCCGTGAATTCGCATTTGAACTAAGCACCGACGGCGAAAACATTCTCGACGCCGGTCTGCGCAATGGTGTTGACCTGCCCTTTTCATGCAAGGGCGGTGTTTGCGCCACCTGCAGGGCGCGGCTGCTGGAGGGTGAAGTGGATATGGATCAGAACCAGGCCTTGCGACCGGAAGAGATAGAAAACGGCTATATCCTGACCTGCCAGTCACACCCCATTTCGAAAAAGGTCGTGGTTGATTTTGACCAGGTTTGAAGGGGTCAGGTTCACTACGAAAAATTATTGACCTCAATCCGTTGCAAGCAAAAAAAAACCGGATAATCTGAGGGTTGAAAGAAAGGAATCATCAGGCATGAAAAAACCATTTCTGTTTCTACTATTCGCATTGTGTTTCAACACCTCCTGGGCTGATTTTTCAAATACCGCAGTATGGTCACACCCACTTTACGCTGCAGCCAATGAGCCTTACTTGCTCGATATCAGGGGCGACTGGTCCAACGATTGCCATCCGGGTGAGCAAAAACCTGTGATCAGCGAGTACACGGGTGACTCTGCGCTCATCGAGTTTGAAACTATCACGGATCATGTCACCTGTAACGATGTGGTGACACCTTACCGTGTGCTGGTCGATATGAGTGACGTGATTGACAGCGTTCCCGGAGAGTTTCCCTTTATTGACGTTACCATCCGTTTTGGCGGAGCCGAGTACATGAAACGGGTCTCGAGGCCATGTCTTCTATGCAGCCCGGTACCACCGCCGCGTGACGTCAAGCCCGAAGCCGGTCTGTATTACAGTAATGGCCTGGAAAAACAGGGTTTATTGCTTGCCCGGCAAAACCAGAGGATGGGAGCCTACCCACTTATCTATGACGAATCCGGCAGCAGTGAATGGGTGTTGGGTCCCGGCGGGATCGTTGAAGATGTTTTTTTTGCCGAACTTTTTGAGTCGACCGGCGGCCAGTGCCTGGGTTGTCCACCACCCGATGAATCACCGCAGTTGGGTGCAGTCGGCAAAATATCCATGTTGATGGATAGTGAGGGCGTTATCCAGGTAAGGATCAATGATGGGCTGTTCAAGACCTATGAGCTACTCGATTTCGGTTACGGGAGCAGGGACATCGGTGGGTCCCCACCTCGCAGAATTCCCGACCTGACCGGACGCTGGGCCTTTGTTGAGGATATCGTTAAGGCGCCCCAATTACCGCCTTCAGATTCAAACACATGGCTTATTCCGTTGGTCTTCGACATCAGATTGGCATCTGTGTTTCAACCTGAATTTGTCATTTCCCCATGGCCACCCGGGTGGGCCACGTATTCAGTTCAAGATAAAGGCGGCAATGCAGTTGCGCAGATGACGTGTGAGTCCGTTTGGGACTGGGCAAATAGTAATGCAGAGATGGTCTGCATTATGAACAACAGCGAAATCAATGACGGCGACCCGCTCTACAGGGTCAAGATGTTATCGACTGAGCGGCTAAGCATCGACTGGGTGGGTCCGGTTATTCCCGAAATCCCATTAGCTACGCTTATCGCTGTCCGTGTTGATTGATTAGTCCTCCACAAACCCAGTCCAACCGGCCATGTAGTTTACAAAAGCTTCGCCCAGGCCTTCTGACCGCAGGTACTCCCTCGTTACCGGCAATGTCACGGGTTCAAAGTCAGGATTGTCCGCCATCCGCTGTGGGAAATCGTGATGCAGGATCGCGGCACGTCCTAAAATGACAAAATCGGCACCTGCCTCAAGACACTGCCTGGCGTTATCTGGTGTGTGTATTTTGCCCGCCGTTCCCAGTTTAACTTCACCACGGTCCAGATTGGTGAAGTAGCTCAACAGGGTTTTACCCTTAAACGCTTCCTCCACAGGCTCCTTAAATGAGTCCCACAGCGACATATCGAGAAAGTCGATTTTTCCCTCAGACATCAGGCGTTGTGACACTTCCAGAATCTCACCGAGTCTCAAGTCGAAACGTTCAGGCGAAAGTCTGACACCCAGCAAGAACTCACGACCGCAACGCTTACGAATGCCATCAATGATGTCAAACATAATCCGTGCACGGTTCTCCAATGAACCACCATATTGATCGGTACGCTGATTGATGGTCGGGCTAAGAAACTGGCAGAGGATATAACCATGTGCACCGTGGATTTCGACACCATCAAAACCGGCCTTTTCAGCCCGCTCAGCCGCGGCTATAAAATCTTCCTTTAGCTGCTCAACCTCGATCAGGGTCAATGCACGTGCGCCGGTTTCTTCATTATCGGAAGGACATACCGGTTGCTCACCAATTTCCTCACGAGGCGAGCGCATACCCGCATGGTGAATTTGCAAGACGGCCAGGCTCTTTTCTACCTTGATACCGGTGGCCAGTCGGGTTAGTCCTTCAAGGTGATCATCGGAAAAACACCCCAATTGCCCGGGAAAACCCTTGCCATTCGCCTGCACATGGGATGCACAGGTCATGGTCCAACCGAAACCGCCTTTAGCACGCATGGTCAGCCAGCGGTACTCG
>Ga0265303_10003246_pt1 | contig 10184 bp, 8 predicted proteins | sample Helome_2_FD_192494 | JGI IMG/M metagenome (GOLD analysis project Ga0265303, IMG submission 192494) | Marine sediment microbial communities from subtidal zone of North Sea - Hel_20160317 (Illumina Assembly) | ecosystem: Environmental > Aquatic > Marine > Subtidal zone > Sediment ... | reverse complement strand
CAGTGACGAGGCCGCGCACCAGCTTGCCAAGCGCGAGAACGCGTCGGTGGGTGGCGTCTCGCTCAACGACAAGGACGATGACCTGGCTTACGTGTTGCTCGATCTGTCACAGAACGCGTCGCTCAGTGCAAGCCTTGACGTCGGCAACAAGGTCGCCCGCGAAATGGGCACGGTCGCCAAGATGCACAGGAAGACCGTGCAGCAGGCCGGGTTTCTCGTGCTCAAGTCGCCGGACATGCCGTCGATCCTCGTCGAAACGGCGTTTATTTCGAATCCGGCCGAGGAGCGGAAGCTCCGCAACAAAGGTCACCAGGGGCGACTCTCCAATGCTATTTTGGCCGGTGTGAGGAACTACTTCTATACGAATCCACCACCCGACACGCAGATTGCGGCAAACCTGAGGCAGTCACCGACTCGCCAGGTGCGCCACGTAATCACGCGCGGCGACACGCTTTCCGAGATTGCGGAACGCTACAACGTCAGCACGGCCGCGATCCGCGCGGCAAATAAGCTGTCTAACGACAAGATCCGCGTAGGCCAGACCCTGAGCATCCCGGTTTTCGCAGGCGGCTAGACAAGCTCGAACAAGACTTTTCGGCGGCGATTTGAAAAAATGGCGCAAATCGTCATTGAATTGTCGCAATGCCCATCCTCGAGCTCCCTGATCACCTTATCAACCAGATCGCTGCCGGCGAGGTCGTCGAGCGCCCGGCCTCGGTCGTCAAAGAACTTGTTGAGAACAGCCTGGACGCAGGTGCGCAGGCCGTGCAGATAGAAATCATTGCGGGCGGCCAGAAGCTGATCAGGATCAGGGACGACGGCAAGGGCATTGGCAGGGAGGAAATTGGCCTCGCCCTGTCACGCCACGCAACGAGCAAGATTTCGAGCCTTGAAGACCTGGAGGCCGTGGCGTCGCTGGGATTCCGCGGCGAGGCGCTGCCGAGTATTGCATCGGTTGCGCGCCTGACTCTGTCGTCGCGTGCGTTGGGCGCCGATGCGGCCTGGCAGGTGGAGGCCGACGGCGGCAGCGTCAGCGACCCCCGGCCCGCAGCGCATCCCCAGGGCACCACCGTCGAGGTACATGATCTGTTCTATAACACGCCCGCCCGGCGGCGTTTCCTGCGCACCGAGCGTACCGAGTTCGGGCATATCGAAAAATGGGTGCGGCGGCTCGCGCTGTCGCGTCCTGAGATCGCTTTTTCGTTAACGCACAATCGACGTACCGTGCTGAATCTCGCTGCTGCGCGAACCGAGGAGCAGCAGCGGCAGCGCGTCGCGGGCATCTGTGGTGAGGCCTTTGCCGAGCAGTGCGTCTCCCTCGAGACCGAGGCCGATGGTATCGCGCTGTCGGGGTGGATCGGCTTACCGACCTTTAACCGCAGCCAGCCGGATCTGCAGTACTGGTTCGTCAACGGCCGCAGCATATCGGACAGGACTCTGGCGCACGCTGTGCGGCATGCCTATCGCGACGTCCTGTTCCACGGACGGTACCCGGCCTATGTCCTGAACCTGACGATGGATCCGGCCGGGGTCGATGCCAACGCGCATCCCGCGAAGCACGAAATACGCTTCAGGGACGGGCGACGCGTGCACGGCGTCGTCGCGCGCGCCGTCGAACTGGCTCTGAAGGACACGCGCCCGGGCGGTCACAACGTGGCGCCCATACCGATGACGCGCGACCGGGTATTCAGCCAGGGCTCCATGCCGCTGGCCCCTTCGAGCAACGTGGTGCGGGAAACCCTGGCGGCCTACCAGTCGATGACCGCCGTTGAGTCGGAGCCCCGCGATGTGCCGCCGCTGGGGTTCGCGGTCGCGCAACTGGCCGGTGTCTACATACTTGCCGAAAACAGTGATGGCCTCGTCGTCGTGGACATGCACGCCGCTCACGAGCGCATCGTGTATGAAAAACTGAAGCGAGGGTTCGAGGACCGGGATCTCGTTCGCCAACCACTGCTCGTGCCGGAGACGATCGCGGTGGCCGAAAGCGAGGCAAATCTCGTCGAACAATCCTCGCATGTGCTGGAGAACGTGGGGCTTGTCGTCGATCGGTCGGGACCAACAAGCCTGACAGTTCGGGAAGTTCCCGCGCTGCTCAAGAACGCCGATGTCGAATCGCTATTGCGCGACGTATTGGCCGACCTCGCCGAGGCCGGGCGCAGCAGCCGCGTCGGCGATGCCGCTGACGACCACCTCGCGACGATGGCCTGTCATCACTCAGTCCGGGCAAATCGTGCCTTGTCGATCGACGAGATGAACGCCTTGCTGCGCGAGATGGAAACGACCGAGCGCGCGGACCAGTGCAATCACGGGCGACCTACCTGGACCACGATTACGATGTCGGAGCTCGATCGCCTGTTCCTGCGGGGGCGCTAGCCGTGAAACACAAGGCGATCCTCCTGATGGGCCCGACAGCATCGGGCAAGACCGAACTGGCCGTCAGCCTCTGCAAGCGGTTTCCGTTTGACGTCATCAGTGTGGACTCGGCACTTGTGTACCGCGGCATGAATATCGGCACGGCGAAACCCGATACCGACACGCTGCGTCGCGCGCCCCATCGCCTGATCGACATTCGCGATCCGGAGCAAAGCTACTCGGCCGGAGAGTTCGTTCGTGACGCGCGCGCCGCGATGCACGAGATTTTCGCGAGCGGCCGCATACCGCTGCTGGTTGGCGGCACGATGATGTATTTTCGCGCGCTCACCGAAGGCATCGCCGAACTGCCGGCGGCCGACGACGCTATCCGCGCCGATATCGATGCGCTGGCCGAGGCATCCGGATGGCCCGCCGTACATGCCGAGTTACGCGGGGTCGACCCGGCGGCAGCCCGACGCATCAACCCGAACGACAGCCAGCGTCTGCAACGGGCTCTCGAGGTCTACCGGATAAGTGGCAAGTCCCTGAGCGACTGGCAAGCCCGGGCGGAGACAGCCCCGGACGATGTTGATTTCGTGAAGATCGGCCTCGTCGTCGAACCTCGCAGCGTATTGCACCAACGAATTGCGTCACGACTTGCGGCCATGGTCGAGTGTGGTTTCGTTGACGAGTTGCGTCAGCTGCGGCGTCGCGACGGATTGAAGCGCGAGAGCCCGGCAATGCGCTCGGTTGGGTACCGACAGTTCTGGGCTCATCTCGACGGTGAGGCCTCGCTCGAGGAGGCATGCGACCGTGCGCTGTTTGCCACCCGGCAGCTCGCGAAACGGCAGTTGACCTGGCTGCGTTCGGAAAAGTCCGTATTTTCGGTCGATTCGCTTGAAGCGACCGCGATCGACACCATATCGACGTTTCTGATGAAACAGCTTAAATGACCGTTTTGGGCGTATTGCCTCGATTTCCGCTGTGTTAGACTTTTTCAACGCTTAGGCCGAATCGTGTGACAGGGCAACCCGGCGCCACCGGGCCGCAGGATTCGATGAGAACAACAATGAAAAATAAGGAGACCCAATATGGCTAAAGGGCAGACTTTACAAGACCCGTTCCTCAACATTCTGCGCAAGGAAAAGGTCCCTGTATCCATTTACCTGGTTAACGGCATTAAGCTGCAGGGCCAGGTGGATTCGTTCGATCAGTTCGTGGTCCTGCTGAAAAACAGCGTGAACCAGATGGTTTACAAGCATGCCATTTCGACCGTTGTGCCGTCGCGCAACGTGCGCCTGCCGCTGCCGGATGACGATGCAGGAGATGACGATTAGTCGAGCATTGACGTCACTCCGTCAGGAGGTCGTATTTGTTTGAAAGACCGCAAAGTGGCGAGCGAGCTGTTCTCGTCCATGCGAGTCCCGATGGCTTACCCGAAGAATCCGAACGCGAGGAGTTTGCCGAGCTGGCACGCTCCGCTGGCGCCGTTATCGCGGCCGAGATGTTTAGCGCGCGCCGACGGCCCGATCCGCGTTATTTCATCGGCAAGGGGAAGCTGGACGAACTCAAGGCGCTCATTCGCGCAAACGAGGCCGAACTCGTTATTTCCGCTGCCGCGTTGAGCCCCAGCCAGGAGCGCAACCTCGAGCGCGAGCTGAAATGCCGCGTTCTCGATCGTGCAGGCCTGATTCTCGACATCTTCGCGCAGCGCGCGCGCAGCTTCGAGGGCAAGCTGCAGGTCGAGCTGGCACAACTCCGGCACCTGTCCACTCGCCTGGTACGCGGTTGGACGCACCTGGAGCGGCAGAAAGGTGGCATCGGCCTTCGCGGTCCTGGCGAAACCCAGCTCGAGACTGACCGTCGCCTGATCGGCCGACGTATCCGGCAGCTCAAGGAAAGGCTCGAGCATGTCGATACGCGCCGCTCGATGAACCGACGCAACCGGATGCGCGCGGAAATACCGACCGTCGCGCTGGTCGGCTACACCAACGCGGGCAAGTCGACGCTTTTCAACGCATTGACGGACGCGGATGTGTACGTTCAGGACCAGTTGTTTGCCACGTTGGATCCGACAGTGCGGCGCCTCGATCTGCCCGAAGGTGGGCACGTCATTCTGGCCGACACGGTTGGATTCGTGCGCGATTTGCCACATGAACTGATTGCGGCGTTTCGCTCCACGTTGCAGGAGGCGCGCGAGGCAGACCTGATATTGCACCTGATCGATGCGAGCGACCCCAACCGCTGGCAGCGCGTCCGCCAGGTCAATTCGGTGCTCAAGCAGCTTGACGCGGACCAGGTGCCGCAGATCCGCGTGTACAATAAGATCGACAAGCTGGATCGAAAGCCCCGTATCACCAGTAATCGCGCGGGTGAGGGGCGTGCGGTCTGGTTATCGGCCCTGAGCGGCGAGGGTTTGCCGATGCTCAAGGAAGCCATCGCCCGCCGGCTCGGCCAGAAAACCGTGCACCGATTCCTGAGGCTGACTTCGGCGCAGGGGCGGCAGAGGGCAAAACTATTTGAGCTCGGTGCGGTCCTTAACGAGGAGGGTCGCGACGACGGTGGCTGGGCCCTGGAAGTAAAAATGACCGAAAAGGACTTGCGGCGATTCCTAAAGCGTGAAAATCTCGCCGATCAACAACTGGAGCCGATGCCGATAAGTCCGTCGGCGACGGCAGCAAACGAGTAAACAGCAAATGGCCTGGAACGAACAAGGTAATGGCAAGGATCCGTGGAAACGTGACGGGGACGAGCCCAACGATCTCGATCAAATCGTGCAGGACTGGCAGCGCCGGTTCGGCAGTATATTAGGCGGTGGCCGCGGGGGTGGCGGCTCAGGCGGCATTGTGCTCGCCGTAATGTTGCTCGTCGCCTGGGGCTTGACCGGGTTCTATCGTGTGGACGAGGCTGAGCGTGGCGTCGTGCAGCGCTTTGGCGCCTACACAGTGTCAACGATGCCTGGCCTGCACTGGCACTGGCCGTTTCCTATTGAAACCGTCGATCTCGTCAACACGATAGCAATTTCCAACTACGCGTATCGAACCGAGATGCTCACGGCTGATGAGCAATACGTCTTTATCGACATGGTTGTGCAATACCGTCGTTCGGATCCGGTTAAGTACAGCTTCGAGGTGGTCGAGCCGGATCTGACCATGCAGGACGTCACCGAAAGTGCGCTGCGTGAAGTCGTCGGTACGAGCACACTCGAGTCGCTCGTTACAGGGCGCCGTGACGAAATTGCCTCGCGTACCCAGGAGGTCCTCCAGGCCACGATCGACAACTATGGTGAAGGCACGGGCATCACGGTGACTTCGATCTCGCTCGAGACAGTCAACTACCCGCAAGCCGTGCAGGCCGCAGTGGACGATGCGCAGAAAGCGCGAAACGACAGCGAGCGCTATCGACTGGAAGCTGATAAGTACGCAAACGACGTAATACCGAAAGCGGCCGGCGATGCCCAACGTGTACTCGAAAATGCACGCGCTTACCACGATCGCGTCATCGCCGACGCACAGGGTGAGGCGGCCCGATTTGAGGCATTGCTGACGGAATACCAGAAAGCGCCGCGGGTTACGCGAGATCGCCTGTACATCGAGGCGATCGAAGAAGTCTACGGTAACTCAGCGAAGGTACTCATGGACAAGGAAGGCAGTGGCAATCTCCTGTACCTGCCGCTTGACAAGATTATCAACCAGTCGGTGCGCCCGACTCCTTCAGGCGAGGCAAATCGCTCCGCGGATTCGCTACCGAATTCAGCGCAGTTAGAGGCAGAGCAAGAAGCGCGCGATGAGCGCGAGAGGAGGATCCGGCAATGAACGGCGGAAAATTTGCAAGCGTTGTCATCGTCGGAGTCGTCCTGATCATCGTGGGCCTGTCGGCGTTTACGGTTAACGAGCGTGAGCTCGCCATCAAGTTGCAACTGGGCGAGGTCGTGACGTCCGATTACGAGCCCGGCCTGCATTTCAAATGGCCGTTGATACAAAACATTCGCAAGTTCCCCAAGCGCATACTGACCATCAGTGATCGTCCCGAGCGTATATTCACGGCGGAAAACGAAGCGGTGCAAGTCGACTTCTTCGTGAAGTGGCGCATCGTCGACCCGGTTCGGTTTTATACGTCTACCGGCGGTGCGTTGACGGTTGCCAATGGCCGTCTGTCGGAGATCATCAAGAACGCCATTGTTACGGAATTCGGTAAACGCTCCGTGTCGGAAGCGATCTCCGTGGAACGCCAAGAACTCATGCGTGACATGCTTAATCTGGCGGCGTCGACGGCTGAAGACCTTGGCGTGTCGCTGATCGATTTTCGTGTCAAGCAGGTCGAGTTCATGGACGAGGTTCGAAACTCGGTCTACCAGCAGATGGCGGCGGAACGCGCGCGTATTGCGACCGATCGTCGCTCGACCGGTCGCGCCGAAGCTGAGAAGCGCCGCGCCGGTGCGGATCGTGAAGTGACGGTCATTCTCGCGAACGCCTACCGTGATGGTCAGATAATTCGTGGTGAAGGCGACGCTCAGGCGGCCGAGATTTATGCGAACGCCTACACCAAGGATCCGGAGTTCTACGCGTTCTATCGGAGCATCGATGCCTACCGCAAATCGCTGGGTAAGTCCGGCGACGTCCTCGTGCTGGATCCGGGTAATGAGTTCTTCCGCTACCTGAACCAGTCGGACGGCACGCGATAGCCACTGAGATTTTCACGGCACTGGCGCTCGTGCTCATTATCGAGGGCATGCTGCCGTTTATTTCGCCGAGAAAGTACCGCCAGATGGTGACCGAGGTAACGCGGCTTCGCGATGATCAGATTCGCAACGTCGGGCTCATCGTCATGGTGGTGGGTTTGGTATTGTTGTTTGTGGTTCGCTGATTCCTGACAAACAAGAGCACAAAGGTCATGGGGAAAAACGTAGTTGTCATCGGCACGCAGTGGGGCGATGAGGGCAAGGGCAAGATCGTTGATCTGTTGACGGATCGCGCAGCAGCCGTGGCACGCTTTCAGGGCGGCCACAATGCGGGTCATACGCTCGTCATCAATGGCGAGAAAACCGTTTTGCACCTGATTCCGTCGGGCATTCTGCGAGAGGGCGTCAGCTGCCTGATTGGTAATGGCGTCGTCCTGGCACTCGATGCACTCGTGGCTGAGGCCGATGCCTTGATCGAGAGCGGCGTACCGGTCTATGAACGATTGCGCGTAAGTCCGGGCTGCCCGTTGATACTGCCGTCACACGTTGCACTCGATGCGGCACGCGAAAAGGCGCGGGGGTCGGGCGCGATCGGGACAACGGGCCGCGGCATCGGTCCTGCCTACGAAGACAAGGTGTCGCGGCGCGCGCTCAAAGTGTCGGACTTGTTCGTGCGCGAGAAATTTGCCTCGAAGCTCGGGGAAATACTCGATTACCACAATTTTCTGTTGAAGAATTATTTTCGTGCCGAAACCGTCGACTTTGCGAGGACGCTGGACGAGGCGCTCGACTATGCCGAAATCATCGCCCCGATCACCGTCGATATCACCCAGATCCTGCATGACCTGTCCGCGTCCGACCAGAGTATTCTGTTCGAGGGCGCGCAGGGAAGTTTCCTGGACATCGATCATGGTACGTATCCGTTCGTCACCTCGTCGAACACGGTTGCCGCTGCAGCGAGCACCGGCACCGGCATCGGGCCGCGAAACCTCGACTACATCCTGGGTATTGTGAAAGCCTACACAACTCGCGTCGGCGCAGGGCCGTTCCCTACCGAGCTGTTCGATGAAGACGGTGCGCACCTGGCCAAGGTTGGTGCCGAGTTCGGCGCTACAACAGGGCGGCCGAGGCGTTGCGGCTGGTTCGACGCCGTCGCGCTGCGGCGTTCGATCGTTAACAGCAGTGTGTCGGGTCTATGCGTAACCAAGCTTGATGTGCTGGATGAACTGGAAACTATTCAGATCTGTGTCGGCTACTCGATAGACGACAAGCCAATCGCCGGTCTGCCTGTCGTCACTGATCGCTTCGCCGAGTGCAAACCGGTCTACGAGGAATGGCCGGGCTGGCAGGAATCGACTGTCGGCATAACCGACTTCGCGTCGTTGCCGGAAAAGGCGCGCGATTATCTCGCGCGCATAGAAGAGCTGGCCGGCGTGCCCATCGACATTATCTCAACGGGTCCGGACCGCGAACAGACCATCATCAAGACGCATCCGTTCGAATAGAGCCGTTTCGTGATGCCGTTTTCCTTGTCCTTCAAAGCGGGCAGCGGTGCCCTGAAGTCGATTGGCAAGCATGGTTTTGATATTGCCAGCATCGGCACGATTGCGGGTGCCTCGGGGGGCGCGAAATGGCTTGTGCTCAGCCAGCTCGACCGGGCGATCCTGCAGAACGTGGTACCTCGAATACAGGGTCCCGTTCACCTGATCGGCTCATCGATTGGCTCGTGGCGTTTCGCGTGCTATGCACAAAGAGACCCGCTCGCAGCGATCGAGCGGTTTGAAAAGGCCTACCTCGAGCAGACGTACAGTAAGAAACCGGATATCCACGAAATTACTGCGAAGAGCCGGGAAATACTCGGGCTGGTCTTTGGCGAGTCCGGGGTGCAGGAAATCCTCGCTAATCCGGTCTTTCGAACACATGTCATGGCGGTTCGCAGCCGCAAAGTAACGGCCAGCGAACACCGCCTGGTGCTTGCAGCCGGGTTGCTGACTGCCGCGTTGCTCAACGCGGTGAGTCGCAAGACGCTGGGCTGGTTTTTCGAGCGCGCGCTTTTTCATGACAAGCGCGACACGCCACCGTTTTTCGACCTGACGGGATTTCCGCTGCAGCAGGTTGAACTGACAGCTGAAAACCTGGCTGACGCGGTCGTGGCCACAGGGGCAATACCGCTGGTGCTTTCCGGCGTCCGTGATATTGCCGGTGCCCGGCCCGGCGTTTATCGTGACGGAGGCGTCATCGACTATCATCTCGACCTGCCGCACAGCGCACACGAACGTATGACGCTGTTTCCTCACTTCTACGACCGGATCGTGCCGGGCTGGTTCGACAAGAAACTCAAATGGCGCAGGCCCAGCGCCGGTAATGTCGATCGCACGATCCTGATCAGCCCGTCGGCCGAGTTCGTGGCGCGGCTGCCGAACGCGAAGATTCCGGATCGCAGCGATTTCGTGAACTACACGCCCGATGAACGCGTCAAGGCGTGGCGTACATGTGTTGCGGCGTGCGAGGAACTGGCCGATGAATTTAGTGAGGTGCTTGAAAAAGACCAGCTGGCGGCGCGTCTGCAACCGCTGTGGTAGTCTCTTGGCCAAATAACAAAAAGGGGAATTGGGGTGGCAGAATCTCCATCGACACAGGCCAGGCCATATCCTGAGCTAACCTGGATCGCGCTCATCGTCGGATGGGTGATCGGTTGCATAATCGCGGTATCGATTGGCTACGCTGCCCTGATACTCGGTTTTTCGATTGAGGGCTCGGAGCTGGCCGCGATACTCGGTTTCGGCGTCCTGCGCGGCATCCTGCGGCGCAAGAGCATTATCGAGAACAATATCGTGCAGACGATTGCATCGGGTGTGAACGGCGCATCGTCCGGCATGATGTTCTCGGTACCCGCGATCTTTCTGCTTGGGTTCGGGGACCGCTTTGATCCCGTGATCCTGACTTTCGGATGCATTGCGGGCGCATTCCTCGGCATCGCGTTTATTATCCCGCTGCGAAAACACATGATCGACTACGAACGCCTGACGTATCCGGGTGGCGTGGCCGTTGCGACAATATTGAAGTCGCCGGGTGCCGGCGTTCGCAAGGCGGTCATTCTGCTGGCGGCAGCACTGATCAGCGCCGCCGTGCACTTCACCACGATCGAAAC
>Ga0265303_10003245_pt1 | contig 10185 bp, 6 predicted proteins | sample Helome_2_FD_192494 | JGI IMG/M metagenome (GOLD analysis project Ga0265303, IMG submission 192494) | Marine sediment microbial communities from subtidal zone of North Sea - Hel_20160317 (Illumina Assembly) | ecosystem: Environmental > Aquatic > Marine > Subtidal zone > Sediment ... | reverse complement strand
GTCCCGCCCCGAGTCTCATAAGACCAATACGCGACTGGTGGACACCAGCAGTATCCCAGAGCCTGACAATTTCACCCGTTATGGCGTGGAAGCTGCGACGGTTCTTGGCCCGTTCTCCTTACAGGGCGAGTACATGGGGGTCGCGGCACAGAGCGACCAGGTCAGCGATCCGGATTTTACCGGCTGGTATGCCTATGGCAGCTGGTTCATCACCGGTGAGTCGCGAAAATACAAGAAAGGTGCATTTGGCCGTGTGAGCCCGAAGGGCGTAGTCGGTAAAGGCGGTATTGGTGCCTGGGAACTGGCGGTTCGTTACAGTTCAATCGATCTCGACGATGCTGACACACGGGGTGGTGAAGAGGACAACATCACCGTCGGTGTTAACTGGTATGCGACCAAGTATGTGCGCTTTATGGCTAACTACGTTCATGTCGATGCGGATCCTTTCACAACGGAGAGCAGCCTGGATGTGGATCCGGGTGAAGATGATGACAGCCCCCACATCTTACAGGTCCGAGCGCAGATCGATTTCTAGCGTTTAATCCTCATGCCGGATGTCCGAGCCTTTGGGTAGAGAAGTCGCCGTAATGCGGCGGCTTCTAGCTCTTAGGTTACCAAGCAACAGAAAGGAACTAAGCAAGCGTGATAGCAAACAGAGTTCTTTTGATTGGTACAGGCATGGTGCTGGCTTGGGCGATCAGCTGTGGGCGCCGGCGATTATATCGAAGCTAAACGTTGTGGTTTGCGCTCGAAATCTGTATCTCAATGGCCGACAGAATTACACGGCGGTTCAGCGGAGTATGGCGAATGTCGCATTCTGGCCGAACTTGCCCGTATGCTCCAGCACCAGGTGGTGGCGTTGCGCTCGCGACGAACGGTGAGTTACAGATCAAATCCTGACCATTAGACTCAGTCCAAATAAGAATGCGCTAACAGGCCGTTCACGACCCAGGCTGTGTGAAAAGTCGCTTCATTACTCATTATGGAGCGATACCACAAATCATAGCGCATTTTTCGATCTGACCGACTGACGAGACGCTCTTGGCGATAAATATATAAGTCAATTGCGTGCGCAAATATCTCGCCGCCGAGAGGCGCTTTGATACGGCTAGGGTCGTATCAACGGCCCTGGTCAGGCCGCCCGCATCTTCAGCAACAGTCCTTCAACACCGAACAGGCTGATGGCGCGTTTCAGGTTGTATGCGAGCACGTGCAGACTCATCTCAGTACTGACATGTTTCAGCGTTTTCATTTGAAAGTGAGTCGATCCCATCCAGGACTTAATCGTGCCAAAGGGATGTTCTACGGTTTCTCTGCGTATCCGCATGCGCTCTGGTTCACGGTCCAGTCGTTCCTGCACGCGATCAAGCACATCATCCTGCTCCCAGCGTGATACGCGCCGGTACGGACTCGTGGTACATTGTTTTTTTATCGAGCACCTTGGACAGTTAGAACTCCAGTATTTGCTGATCGTTTTACCGTGCTCCTCGGTAGTAAAACGCCATATCAACCGTTCGCCAGCGGGACATTCAAATTCGTTATCTTGTGCAATCCATTTAAAATCACGTTTGCTGAACAGCCCTTTTTTGATACTCCCTGAGGTTTGTGTTTTGGGAATATAGGTTGTTATTTGCGAGCCCTCGCACCCGACAATCTCAGTACCACTGTAGTAACCCCGGTCGGCTACCACCTCTAAGGCATCTGCTGCTATGGCTTTCTTAGCACTGGCTGCCATGCTGTTCAGTGCTGAACGATCATGCCCTACATTGGTGACTTCATGGGCCACAATCATATGATGCTTTGTATCGACAGCCGTCTGCACATTGTAGCCAACCATGCCGGTGCCTCGGCCACTGGTCGCCATCGAGCGCGCATCAGGATCAGTCAGCGATATCTGCTGATCCGGTGTGTTCAGCATCTCCTTCTCTAGCTCCCTAAGACGTTTAATCTCCTTCTTGAGCGTGTCTATTTTGTCCTGGAGGTGTTCTGACTTTTGCTTGGCAACTTGAGTATCCTGACGGTCCGCACTCGCCACTTGAGACAGATAGCGTGCAATGCTTTCGTCGATCTGCTCCAGACGGCGTTTCATTTTTGCCTTGGTAAAGTTTCGGTCTCGATTGTTGACAGCTTTGAATTTGCTGCCGTCGATCGCAACAAATGCTTCAGTAAATAGATCAAGCTTGCGACAGATCAATACAAACTCTCGGCAAACCTTCTGAATAGACTTGCCATTATCTTTGCGGAAATCTGCAATGGTTTTAAAGTCAGGCGCCAATCTTTCGGTTAACCACATCAGTTCCACGTTGCGCTGCGCCTCCCGCTCAAGACGGCGACTGGATTGTATCCGATTGAGGTAGCCGTAAACGTACAGCTTCAGCAGCGTGGCAGGATGGTAAGGTGGTCGCCCAGTGGCTTCAGGTTCAGTTTTGAATCTGAGTGACCCCAGATCCAACTCATCGACAAAGACATCAATGACACGAACCGGGTTGCTTTCGGCGATGTAATCGTCAAGCCGCTCTGGAAATAAGGTGGCCTGAGTCCTGCTTTCCCCTTCAATAAAACCCGTCATTGGCATGGCTTCCCTGTATGAACGCCACATTATAGCGGTTCGGGGGTTTTCACACAGCCTGGACCCATAGTTGCCGTCCAGAAAATCTGGCTGTACGGTCAGAATGTAGTGTAAACGGTCGTTCCCCGACTGGCCTCGGATCGGAGACTTTCGACCCGAAGCGATCTTTGAGTAGACGCTAATGGAGCGTGTCCGGGGTGCTCGCAGTCAGATTAGCCAGAACGGCGGCAGACAACAAAAAACCGTCATGCGCTCACGATATGTTACCGGCCTGCCCTACGGCTGAAGCTTGCATAATCTCAGGGCAACTACGAATGCTGACAGTGGCATTGTAGACATTATGCCTATGAAATCTCGTGTCCCCTCGACCCTCAAACTGTCTGCTCTGCGCCTAGTGATTGCGATCAACAGCGGCAGTCTGAAAGCCGAGATCAGTCAAGACACTCTCAACTCGACAAGTACGCCGAACGCGGTACAATCCTCAATCGGTACCCTGCAGTTTGTCGATGGCGCTCCTTTGCCGGAGACCGCAGAGAAGGATTACGACTATCTGGATACTGCGCGGGCGATGGATTCATTCCTGAAGGGCATGCCAGGAGCGTCAGTAATGTCGGCGACGCGACATAAGGGACAACCGCGACGCTTGTCCGCGCACAGTCTTGGCTTCCAGGGGCGTGAGGTGGAGTGCCGCCTGACGGGGGAACGGATGGGGCCGCCCGGAAGTGGTGTCCTGGTCGGCGATTGCATCGTCTTCGGCCCAACAGACGGCCGTGAGATCAGTCTCGGTGATCGGTTGATCGAGCGCGGCTTCGCTCGACCCTGTGCTCAGCCGCAGGCCGTTATCGCGATCTGGCCCCCGGTCTTTGACTGCCAGTAGAGTGTGGAGTCCGAGAGATTCGCTGATGAACCTTATTTGGAGCCTTGTTGCAGTCGCCAGTCTGATGTCAGTTTCCAGCGCAACGATGGCAGAGGCGTCCGGTCCTGATTATTACCGTGTCGTCGATGTCGTGCCCAACGATGTGCTGAACATGCGCACTGGACCATCGGCACGCCACCCGAAGATCGGCGAGCTGCCTTTCGATGCCAATGGCCTGGCCAACCTCGGCTGCACCGGCGGCCTGACGTTGGCGGAGTGGGAGCAGGCTACGGCCGAGGAGCGGGCCGCGTCGCGGCATCGGCGCTGGTGTCTGGTCGGTTTCGAACGCCGGATCGGCTGGGTGTCCGGCCGATACCTCGCCGAGGGTGGTCCACCGGATGGCTTCGACAGCGGTGCGCCGCTCAGTCGACTGGCTGGTAGCGAGTGGCGCGCGAACCGGCTCGGTGCAACGCTCGTCGAGGCGGACCTCTTCGTCACCTTCCGTTCCGAGGGCGCGTTGACCGGTCACGGCGGCTGTAACCAGTTGACCGGTAGCTACACGCAGGACAGCAGTGCGTTATCGATCGGCCCTGTCGCGATGACGCGGATGAGTTGCGAACAGGGCATCATGGATGTCGAGCAGGCCTTCGTCGCGGCGCTCGAAGCCAGTTCGAGCTTCGTCGCAAGACATCTCGTGTTGGGCTTGCTCGGCGATAAGAACGAGATAGTGGCGCAGTTTCGGCGCACGGATTTTGACTAGCGGATCACTTCCACGAACATCGGTGTATAAGTTCGGCCTCGTTTTGCGGCGTTTAGCATCCCGCTGATGGTTGGAACGTCAGTGCGAGGCCCAACCAGCGCGAAGACCTGAGTATCCCTGTCTGCTAATGCCAAGGTCTGGGTGTTCCCTGTCCGCGAACGTCAAGTTAGCGTTCAATCCCGGACCTATTAGACCAATTCTAAATAAGAATCCGCTAACAGGCGGGAGTTGAAGACAGCAAGCATCATTAGCAAGTGACATTTCATGCACCGGATTGAAGTTCGCGTTGTGACAGTTAGATAAGTTGCCCGGCATTTCGCAGTGGTACGCCACCTTGTTACACTCCAGTCGAACCAGGTTGGGTTATAGACGAGGGCTGACATGCGAATAAAACCGGCATACCTAGTGGATTCATGTCACCAAACACAGGTAGGCACTGTGAGGTTTTGTGCGCTGTTCACTGTCACCTTCGGACTGGCGATACTGCTCGCTGGCTGTGCGCAGCACGGTCCCGACCTGGTAAAGGCTGGGCGCAATGACTACAACAATGTCCTCGTGCAGACGGAAAAAGAGGAGCGGTTGCTGAACTTGGTGCGGTTACGCTATGCAGACAGCCCGATGATGCTTCAGGTAAGCAGCGTATCCACCTCGTTCACCTGGTCTCAATCGGCATCGGCAGAAGCCTTCAAGTTCGAGCCGAGCAGTAGTGATAGCAATGTCGGGGCGCGAGGCAATCTGGCTTACTCAGAGAGACCGACCGTGACTTATACCCCGCTTGGGGGCAAGAACTTTGTGCAAAATTTATTGAAGCCCGTGGATCTCAATTCGTTGCTGCTGCTCGGCGGTTCAGGATGGAGTATCGAACGACTCATTCGAGTGATGGTGAACCGTGTCAACGGATTGCCTAATGCACAAGAAGCATCCGGACCTACGCCTCTCACGGCACCCAGTTATGAAGAGTTTATTCGCGTGGCCAAATTGCTGCGGATTCTTCAGGTACGTGATGCATTAACGGGTGGTTACCGCAATGTGGATGGCATGCAAATTCCAGCAGTGCGCATCGAACGCTCGGCCTTGGACTCGGATGAAGTGCATGAACTCTACCGGCTTCTGGGACTGAAGGCCGGATCGGAAATTATCGGACTTGATGACCGTGGCCGACTCCAGAGGTCTGACACAATTGGTTTTGAGCTGCGCCCACTGATCAGTATCATGTTCTTTCTGTCGCATGCCGTTGAGATCCCGCAACGTGACCAGGCTGCCGGGAGGGTTACTGTAACCCGCGACGGGGACGGTCAGCCATTCGACTGGTCCCGGATCACTCGCGACCTGCTTGTCATAAAGTCGCAGACCGAACCGCCTGTTAACGCTGCAGTTGCTGTCCAGTACCGGGGCAGCTGGTTCTACATCGATGATTCGGACATGAACTCGAAATATACATTCATGCTATTGGGGGCATTGACAGCACTTCAGGCGGGACAAATTGAAAGCGTTGGCCCGCTTTTGACCTTACCCGTTACAGGACAGTAGGTATCAGGAAAAAGAGCGTCTTTATCATTCCGGCCCAAAAACGCAGTTCACCATCTTGCCTTGAATGTCTGAAAGCGCAGTAAGCAGACATTCAATTTCAGCCGACAAGAACCACCCGTCTCTTTCTTTTATTTATCTCAATTGTGAGCAGTTGACTCAAAACTCGTTTGGAGCGCGTTTCCAGGGGTAGCCCGATTTGCCAAGGTCGTGCCCCAGATCAAAGAGCTGTCGCATGTACACGGGGTCGAACTGCTCTGCGGGCTGCCCTTCGAAATTCTCTGGGATGTCGGCCAGGTGAAAGTCCAGGCCGTCCCGCTGCGCCGCAAGGTAGACGCGAAACATGTCGCCGATGCCCTGCGTTCGGATGAGGGACTTTACCGTGCGGAGCGCGATCGGTAACAAGAGGGGTTTCATTGCCTTCCAGTCTGGCGTGTGGCAGGAATTGCGAATCAGGTAAACTTTCGGCCTGCCTTTCACCTCAAGTCGTTCCAGCACCCGCGCCCAGTTAAGCCCGGTCGGATAGAGAAAAATCTGTGCCGCCGCACCGCCGTCGACGTGCATCTCATCGTAGCGCCGGCCGTCAACCTCGACCTCGATCTGCACGGGGGGAAAGGCAATGGGTATGGATGCCGATGCCAGGATTACCTTGCGAATAAGCTCAAGCGAATCCGGGTGGTCGCTTGCCGCGATTCTGCCGATATTCCAGATCATCGGGCGCAGGGCATCAAGGTTCGTCGTCCCGATGCTCATTTGCCGTCCCTTGTCGTGAAACTCTGCGGCGACGGCTTCTAGCACAGACTCGTCAAAAAACTTGGAGATCTGATATCGCAAGCCTTTGGTGCTTAATATCGCGCTACCGGCTACGGCAGACATTGGGGTTTTCTTGACGAGATCCTTGGTGGAAAGAGTCGTATAGACCTCCTCCAGCCGGTGATCCCAGGCCGGTCCAAGAAACGCGAACGGTGCCGTGAGTGCACCCGTGCTGATGCCGGTAACGGCCGTGAACTCGGGGCGAGTGCCGGCTTTTGTCCACCCTGTGAGTAGTCCGGCCCCGAATGCACCGTTGGCGCCGCCCCCTGAGACTGCGAGGTAGTTGTGCTCACAGCCGACGATACCGCGGTACTGCGCATGCAACTCTTCCTTTGGAGTAGCGAACCACGCATCTGCCCAGTGGGGTGGTTCGTCGCCCCAGGTCCTGGCACGTGGGTCTCCCAGCACAATCGCCCGTGAACAGAGTTTCTGAGGAACAGGGTTCCGCTTGCTCATGGCATTAACGTCCGTCGAGGCCGGGCCCCGGCCAAATCCTGTTTAACCAGATTCGGGTTCAACTGAGCACACCGGCGCCAGTTAAGCGCTTGTCGGGTTGGCATTCCCTACGCGGGTATTCACCAGTTTAGCAGATGGTGCCGCCACCACGTTGTAATGATGCACAACCTGATGCGGGTGGCGGACTACAGATCACAAGCTACACTTGAATGACCGCTTTTTCTCAATCTGCGGTGTACCGGTAATCGGCAAGTGACGTGTAATGGCCAGAGATGCTATAAAATGCTCGATATGCGCATGAGTTCGTTTACAGGACATTTTGAAGGCCTTCGGAAAGGATCGAATAAACCGCCTCGGCATCGGATGTGATAATGCCAGTCCGCCTGATACTGCTGTTCTCTGCCGGCCTCTTGCTCGCTGGATGTGCAACAACGGTCCCCGTTGATCACGATCGTACGCCTTCCGCGGCCCTTGCCGATCCGGCATCGACCGAACTCGGCAAATTCTTCGAGTCTGAGATTGAGGCCCACCCCGGTGAATCCGGGGTTGTCCTCGTACCCACGGGCGAATGGGGTTTCCGTACCCGAGCCGGTCTTGCCAATCAAGCCGAGCAGACTATCGATGTTCAGTACTATATCTGGGAGGTGGATACCTCGGGATCCATTCTTGCAGAGCGGCTTCTGCGTGCAGCGGACCGTGGTGTGCGGATACGCATGCTGGTCGATCATGTAACGACAAAGGAAACGGATTTCAAGTTCGCACGGATGGATTACCATCCAAACATCGAGATTCGACTTTTCAATCCCTACGCGAATCGCAGCTTTCACACGCTTGAGTTCTTGTTCAGCCTGGAGCGGCTCAATCACCGCATGCATAACAAGGCGTTCATTGTGGATAATGCGATTGCCATCGTGGGTGGGCGAAATATCGGGGATAACTATTTTGGGGTTGATACGGATGCGAATTTCCGGGATCTGGACCTGGTGGTGGTTGGGCCTGTGGTGCAAGATGTTTCCCGAAGTTTTGACAAGTATTGGAACAGTGAATTCGCCGTACCGATCAGTGCCATCATTGAAGAACAGCTATCTGATGGTGAATTTCAGGTAAGGAAAGCGAGGCTCTACCGTTGGGTAGATGAATTAAAGGACTACCCCTACCCGATTGACGCAACCAGCGAGGTCACCATGGCCAAGCTTGAAGAGGTCCGTGACGACTTCATCTGGGCGCCCGCGAAGGCCCTGTATGATGAAGCCGACAAGCTTGAGACCAAAGAGGAGGATGTAGCGGATCATTTGATTCTGCTGGGGAAGGACAAGGAACATGAGGTCATGATCGAGGCCGCCTATGTCATACCTGGGCCCGAAGGTGTGGAAAGGACTCGGTTAAACCAGCAAAGAGGTATACCGCAACGCTTGCTGACCAACTCATTGGCGACCAACGACGTCGCAGCGGCACACGCGGGTTATGCGAAATATCGTCGCGACCTCATCAGGAACGGACTCGAACTTTACGAACTTAAACCAGAAGCGAGTTCCGTCAAGAAAAATTGGTCAGTACTGGCCGGTAGGTCGAAGGCTAGCCTGCATACCAAGGCTTTTGTGGTGGATAGGGAATTAGTCGCTATCGGTTCTTTCAATGTGGATCCCCGTTCCATCGCACTCAACACGGAAATCGTCATCCTGGTGCAAAGCCCGGAGCTGGCGGCACAGGTTCTTGGATATATGGATGAGGGGATTCAGCCCGAAAACAGCTACCGGGTGATGCTGGAAACCGACGCCAATACAGGAACCGAACGCCTGGTATGGATAACCGAAAGCGATGGCCAGGAAGTCCGCTTCTACTCGGAGCCGGAGGTTGGTCTCTGGCGTCGCTTCAGTACCTGGTTCATGGGGCTGCTTCCGATCGAAAAACACCTTTGATATGCATATGAGCTGAACACCGTCTCGGCGTTCGGCATGATGTCGCAAGCCAGTCAGGAACAGGTCGTGAATATCAACGGCTGTTGCCCACGGTTAAAGAGCGATTGGTGTTGGGTGGAAGTGCCAGCGAAAGATCGGAGCTGAATGACCGATTCTGTTGCACAGTTGCCCTTCGCGGGTCTCACACGTACGACCGGAGTTGGCCGGTTATCACCGTTGACGGCCCGGACAACGATCGGGGTTGATGATCACATTGAACGGCAGGTTGCTGGCCCAACCCGGTCTTACAGGAAGCTCTTATATTCGATTTCTCTAAAGGACAAAAGACGACCCATTACGGTCCTTCAGTAATCTCTTATATAAGCAGTGTGGTATAGGCAACAAACAACTCTTGTCTCGCCTTCATAAAAAATTCACGTACAGTGCGTGCAACTTGAACTTACAATTATGAATCGCACAGCTTCAGCGTTAGCTGTCCAATTTCCATAGAAAAATACTTTTTAAATATAGTTCGAATGGCAATGGAAAGAGTTAGTCGATTAACATAACTTTGATTTTCAACAACTCTGCGTCTGCGCAGGATGTCTAACTAACGTTAACAAGGAGAGTACAAAATGACAGATTATCGTCAAGCAACAGCTAAACAAGTTCGTGAAACGGCAAGCCAGATGGCTCACGACCGGGAGCATCCGGGGCACCAGAGCAACGGAGACGAACAGCGTTATGCTACCGCGAATTACGCTATGAGTTTCACAAAAGGCCTCGAACACAATTCGCAAACCGGATTAATCGTAAACGCAAACGACTTCAAGGCATTTCGAGCGGCAATCGACAACGGCTACGTCGATGCCTTCACCACCTCCGTCCCATCGGCAGCGAACAAAGCAAGACAATGGGAAGCGCCAACGGCGGGATTCGTCTACGACCTGCAGGGGCCTGACGCTCACGCGGTAACCATGGCACCGGCACCAGCACTCGGCTCCAGTGAACTGGCCTACGAAATAGCTGAGGTCTACGAACTGGCATTGTTGCGGGACGTGCCATTCTCGGAGTTCAGTGATGCTTCCGGCAACGCCAACATCGCGGCCACCGTTACCCGCTTAAACAACATCAATTATGACATCACAGGTGTCGATGGCCGTCTGCGTAAGCATGTAAATGGCAACATCACCGCCCAGACTGCTTTCAGGGGTTCCTCACCTGGCGTTGAGCACGGGCCGTACCTGTCACAGTTTATGCTATTGGGCAACAAGAGTGTTGCGGGTGACGGCAGTGTAACTGACGG
>Ga0265303_10003244_pt1 | contig 10187 bp, 10 predicted proteins | sample Helome_2_FD_192494 | JGI IMG/M metagenome (GOLD analysis project Ga0265303, IMG submission 192494) | Marine sediment microbial communities from subtidal zone of North Sea - Hel_20160317 (Illumina Assembly) | ecosystem: Environmental > Aquatic > Marine > Subtidal zone > Sediment ... | reverse complement strand
TGTCCGGCTCAGCTCGGCGCCGCACCGCATCGAAGTGCGCAAGTCCGGGTATCAGACCTGGTCGCGCACGGTTACACCGCGGCCCGGCTATCCGCAGACGGTTTCTGCCCGGCTGAGGTCCCTGGCAGCCATTGAGCGCGAAAAAGTCGAGGTCACGGTCAAGACAGCCGGCAACCAGGTCATGCGGCGCGTCGAACCCGGTACGTTCACGATGGGTTCCTCGCGTTCCGAGCAAGGACGACGGGCAAACGAAGTACTTGTTCCGGTGACTTTGACCCGCCCGTTCCTGATCGCCGTAAACGAGGTGACAAACGGTGAGTACGCGAAGTTCAAACCCGGCCACGATTCGGGCAGTGACATACATCCGTCGATGGCCGGCGGTAGCAATCCGGTCGCCAATGTCTCCTGGGCGGACGCGGCCGCGTATTGCAACTGGCTCAGCGCCAGAGAGGGATTCAAACCGGCCTACGAAGACAAGTTCGGCGAGTGGGTTCTGATTCGGCCCCTGACCAACGGTTATCGGCTACCGACCGAAGCCGAATGGTCATGGGCCGTTCGATACGGGGGCAGCAAGGGCGCGAGCAAGTTTTCCTGGGGCGACGCGCTGACGCCTGAGCGGGACAGCGGCAACTTCGCGGACAAGTCCGCGATCGATCTCGTGCCGACGATTCTGCCGCGCTTCGACGACGGTTTCGCCTCGACTGCGCCCGTCGGCAGCTTCACGCCGAGCGCAATCGGCGTCTACGACGGTGCAGGCAACGTCGCCGAGTGGGTGAACGACTTCTATACCGTGCCGACGCCAGGCATAACAACGCCGATCGTTGATCCGCTCGGTCCGAAAACGGGAACCAGTTACGTCATACGCGGTTCGAGTTGGCGGCACGCCGGCGTGCTGGAGCTGCGACAGAGCTTCCGGGACTCCGGAAGCGACGCGCGACCCGACGTCGGGTTTCGAATCGCCCGAACCGTAAATTGACATTTCATGAGACAATCGCGCATGAAAAAGGTCCAAGAAACATGGGCTGCCGTCACAGAGAGTTAATCGTGCACCGTTTGTTATCGTTGTTGCTTGTAAGCCTGCTGGTCGCCGTGCCCTCCTGGGCACAGGACGAAGGCCCGGAGCCGGACGCGACCGAGTCGTCGCAGGATGAAGCTGAGACAGAAGCCGACTCCGAGGATGCGACCGCAGAAGAAGAGTCGGTCATAGACGAGACGGGTCTCGACGAACAGGGCTTCAGCGACGAAGACAACGATTTCCGGCCGAGCGAAGATATTCCGGCCGACCAGTCGATTCCGTTTCCTACAGACATTTAGCCTGAATAGACACTATGAACAAGAAGAACATACCGGTCGAATTCGTTTTTCAGCTTTTTGCACTGATCATTGCGATCATCATCGTGCACGCTTTCTACGTTTCCGTCGTGCGCCCGAATGCGGCACAGATCATCGAAGAGCAAAACATCGCGGCGGAGGCCGATCCCGACTACGTCAGGGAACGACGTGTCTCGGTATTGATCAAGGACATGGAGCAGGAGGCGTGTTTCATCCTCGGCATCTGGGCGCTTGCAATCATGGGTTTCAAGACAGTGACGATTCTCGGTGAGCGTCGGCTGCTGGATGTGGATCTGGTACCTGTGGCTGAAGGCATGCGAATATTGCCGGAGGATACGCGCGAATTTGCGCGCCAGATACAGGCACTGCCCGAAGAAAGACAGCGGATGCTCCTGCCGCGAGCGCTGATGAATGCATTGCGGCGTTTTAGCACCACGCGCAACGTCCAGGACGTCTCCAGCAGCACGCGCGATATCTACGAGTCGGAGGCCGACCGCCTCGAGTCGGAGTTGTCGATGATTCGATATATTTCCTGGGCGATTCCGTCAATAGGGTTCATTGGCACGGTCCGCGGCATCGGCGAGGCGCTCGCGCAAGCCGACAAGGCGGTGCAGGGTGACATCGCAGGCGTAACCCAAAGCCTCGGTGTCGCGTTCAACTCCACATTCATTGCACTCCTGATCAGCATATTCCTGATGTTTCTCGTGCACCAGTTGCAGCTGCTACAGGAACGGCTTGTCTTCGATGGCGAAAACTACTGCAACGACAAGCTGATCCGGCATATGAAGGCCGACTAGTCAGAGGACGGTTGCCGACGTGGGTCTTTTAGCAGCACACATCAATGACGCCGGTATCCTGGTACTCGGCGAAAGCAAGGTACTGTATCGGGAGCCAGGTTTCGCGCTGCTCGATGATGACGAGTTGACGACCGGCAACGCGGCTCTTTCGCAGGCCCGGGTCAAACCGCGACGAATTCAGAATCAATACTGGTCGAATCTGAGCACGAATCCGCTGCCGGACCGGCGCTTCGCGCACTTGAGCGCCGCGGACCTCGTCAGCCGCCAGCTGGAGCAGATCTGGACGCGCGTCGCGGGCTCTGACGATCAGTTGTTCATTGCGGTGCCGGCCTACATGCATACTGAGAACCTGGGTTTGTTGCTTGGTGTCGCAGCCGAACTCAATGTCCCGATCGTCGGAATGGTCGACGCCGCAGTCGCGGCGACACGGCGTGAATACAAGGGTGCCGTACCCGTGCACCTGGACCTGAGTCTGCATTCCGCGGTACTGACCCGCATCGCGCAAGCCGGGCAGGCACAGGTCGACAGGGCCGACGTGATTGACGAATGTGGCTTGATTGCGCTTCGCGACGCCTGGATCGCGTTGATCGCAGAGACGTTCGTGCAGCAGTCCCGTTTTGATCCTTTGCACACAGCCGAGACGGAGCAAGTGCTGCAGGACAGACTGCAGAACTGGCTTGCTGCGGCATCCGCCGACAAACAGGTCGTGCTGGACATCGAGTATCGCGGTATCACGCACAAGGCCGAAATCGAATCGCTCGAGCTCGTCGCGGCTGCCGCGCCGATCTACCATCGTATTGTCAGCAGTCTGCGCGCACTGTACCGGGCGGACGAGACGCCGGCGCTGCAGCTTTCCGAACGCGCCTCCCGCATGCCGGGGCTGGCGGACATACTGAGCGCGCGAGTAGGTGGCGAGTTGTTCTTGCAGGAGCCCGGGGCTACAGCGCGTGGCCTGCTGTCACGATGTGGCGAGCTGCAGCTTGGCGAAAAGGCGGTTAGCCTGGTGCGGCAGCTGCCGTGGGATCAGGCGCCGGTCGACCTTCAGGCCGCCGGCGTTACCGGCCGCGGCGGCCAGCCGACGCACATCCTGTTCGACAACACGGCATACAGCATCGATACGCAACCGCTAACGCTGGGCTCCCAGCATGCCGATGCCGGACGAAGTATCGATCTGCAGCAGGACATGCCCGGAGTGTCGCGTCGGCACTGCTCCCTGGGGCTGGAGAACGGGCAATGCATCGTGCGGGATTACAGCCGCTACGGGACGTTCCTGAACGGGCATCGCATCGATGGTTCGGCCGTGCTGCAGGTTGGTGACCTGATCCGGCTCGGCACGCCCGGCTACGAACTTCGCCTGATCACGACGGAGCACGGCGATGGCGCGTAAACGGCGGCCATTCGAGGTCTTCAGCATGTCGTTCCTCGACTGCATGAGTTGCGGATTCGGCGCGGTCATCCTGTTCTTCATGATCATCAATGCACAGGTCAAGGAAACCACCGAGCAGGACCCGACGGACCTCATGGCTGAGACGCGCAAGATCGAAGTCGACATTCTCGAAGGCCGCAAGAACCTTGTATTGGCGAAAAACACGATTTCCGAGCTCAAATCCGAACAGACGACGGCAGAAGGGCAGATCGCGCAGATCATCCGGCTTATCGAAGAACTTCGGGCCGAGCTGTCGCAATACGACTCGGAAACCCTTGCTGAAATCGAGCGCATTGAGAAACTGCAGTCGGACATCGAAACGCTGGAAGAGGAAGTCAAGCGACTCCTCGCACTCGCTGCGGAGGACGAGGCCGAGGGCAATAAACTTCGCGAATTCAAAGGAGAAGGTGACCGGCAGTATCTCACTGGTCTCAAACTCGGTGGCAGACGCACGCTGATTCTTGTCGATCGTTCGGCCAGTATGCTCGACAACGAAATCGTCAACATCATTCGCCGCCGCAACATGTCTCTGAATGACAAATTACGCGCCGTCAAATGGCGTCAGGTGGTCGCCAGTGTCGACTGGCTGACGGCCCAATTTCAGCCCGGCAGCGAGTTTCAGATCTACATGTTCAACAATGTTGCGGAGCCCGTTATCAAGGGTAGCGACGGCGTCTGGCTGAAGGCCGACGACAGCAGCCAGCTGGATGAAGCGGTTCGCGTGCTGCGGCGGACGCCGCCAGAGAACGGCACCAACATGAAAGCTGCGTGGGAAATCGTCTCGCGCCTGAGCCCGCCGCCCGACAACATCATTCTGCTGGCAGACGGGCTGCCGACGATGGACGAACCGACGTCGGACCAGAAGACTATCAGCGGGCGAGAGCGTTACCGTATGCACTTCAATGCACTGCGTGAGCTGCCGAGTGGTATACCGGTCAATACATTCTTGTTTCCGCTCGAAGGCGATTACGAAGCGCCAATCGTCTACTGGGTGCTGGCTTATCGCACGGGCGGCTCGTTTATTAGCGTGAGCAGGGACTGGCCATAGGCCGATGGAGTACTCGAGATGAAGCGACGCCGCCGTAATGTCGAAGCCTTCAGTCTGTCGTTTCTCGACTGCATCTGCTGTGGCTTCGGGGCGATTATTCTGTTGCTGGTGCTCAGCAAGATTTACGAGCCTGTCATCATCGAGAAGACACAGGACGATCTCGAACAGTTGATCGCTCTGCTGCAGCAAGAGTTGTTCGATATTCGTGGCGAGACGGCCGTAATCAATCGCGATCTGGAAGACGTTCAGGAGCAGACATCGTCAAGCAAACTTCGCCTCGCGCGACTGCAGGGCGAGCTGAATACGGTGCAGGGCCAGTATGAAGCGACACAGCAAGAATCCGAGTCGACGCTGGACGAGGGCGCTCTCAGTGTCACCAAACAGCGGCTCACCGAAGAAATGCGGCGACTGGCGCCCTACTATCGTTCGGCGGACGAAGACGCGGTCGCCGGTATTCCGGTGGACAGCGAGTACGTCATTTTCCTGATCGATACGTCCGGCAGTATGCAGCAGTTCAACTGGGATCGCGCCATAGACAAACTCACCGAGACACTGGATGTGTATCCGCAGGTCAAAGGCATTCAGATAATGAATGACAATGGCAGCTACATGTTCAAGCAGTATGCCGGTAAATGGATTCCCGATACGCCGGGGCGCCGCGAGGCGATCATCAATACGATGCGTACCTGGCGGCCGTTCAGCGACAGTAATCCTGTCGACGGCATTATTTATGCGATCAGCACCTACTGGTCGCCGGACAAGAAAATCAGCATCTACGTGTTCGGCGACGAATTCAGTGGCCGGTCTGTGGAATCCGTCATCCGGCAGGTCGATTCCGTCAATCGCGAAGACGCCGCCGGCAACCGCATGGTCCGGATCCACGCTGTCGGGTTTCCGTTCTTTTTCGAGCCCGGCCGCAACATGTCCGACACGACGCGCCGCTATGCGCAGCTTATGCGGGTGCTTTGCGAAAGGAATGGCGGCACATTCGTGGCGCTGTCCGACCCGAATCGCAGCTAGGCTGCGCCACATTTCATCACAATTGATCGCCAGGTCTGCATGATACTGGCCGTTCGGCAGCGGTTTTCTGCCTTGTAATGATCGTCAATGTAGGAGCCCGCAATACGGGCGATCACATCGATTCAATTACAATGGAGGAACAACCATGCGCAAGCTATTTGTAGTTTTCCTGATCGCGGCTCTCGCCACGGCATCACCCGCATTCGCGGAACCATCCAAGCAGGAGAACATCGGTGTCGGCAGTGGCGCGGTCATCGGCGGTCTGGCGGGCGGCCCTGTCGGTGTCGTCATAGGTGCAGCGATCGGTGGCAAGCTGGGCGAAAGGATGCAGCGGAAAACCGAAAAGATCGAAACGCTCAGCGGCTCACTCGTCAGTTCAGAGAGTGACGTGGAACAACTGGAGCAAGACGTTCGCGAGCTGACTACGAACATCGACACGTTGAACGCCGAACTGGAACGCATTGAAACGATCGACAGGCCGAAACTGGTCAGCCTGATGCAGGCCGGCATCTCGATGGATGTGTTGTTTCGCACGGACGAGCACGTGCTGGCCGACACGACCGGAGGCCGGCTTGCCGAACTTGCAGGTGGCCTCGCATCGATGCCCGACATTCGTGTGCAACTCGACGGTTTCGCTGACGAACGCGGCGACGCCGATTACAATCTCCAGCTCTCCCAAAAGCGCGTCGAGTTCGTCCGTGATCAGCTGGTCTCCGCCGGTGTCAACTCGTCGCGGATCAAGATCAGTGCGCACGGCGAGGCAGCCGCGCAGGACGAATCCGCGGACAGTTACGCGCTCGAGCGCCGTGTCAGCCTGAAGCTGTTCATTGAGGACGAGCCATCCCGATTCGACAGCCAGCCGGTGGCATCGAATCCCTGAATCTTCTGAACTTCCCCGACTCGTTTCGAGTCTCCTGACCGCCGGCCCCTCGGGGCCGGCTTTTTTGGTTATAGTTGTGCACTATGATCAAACTAGTCGATCGCCACTGTAAGCCTTGTGAGGGCGGCGTGCAGGCGCTGCAACCTGAGCAGGCGCGGGAACTGCTGACAGCGCTGCACGACGATTGGAGTCTCAGCGACGACGGTCTCGAGATATCGCGCCGTTTCGACTTTCCGGCGTACAGCCGCACGCTGGGATTCGCCAACGCAGTTGCCTGGATTGCGATCAGTGAGGGCCATCATCCGGTGCTGACAGTGAGCTACGGCAGCTGCGATGTAAGCTACACGACGCACGCGATAGGCGGCCTGTCCGACAACGATTTCATTTGTGCTGCGAAGATCGATCGCCTGATCTCCAAGGCAAATACGGATTGAACGACGCCATTACGATCGCCGATGTCGAGGCTGCGGCAGCGCGACTGGAAGGCGTTGTCGTCAGAACACCGCTCCTGCAGAACACCGAACTCGATCTGGCTGCCGGCGGCAGGGTGCTCGTCAAGCCCGAGTGCTTTCAGCGCATCGGCTCTTTCAAGATTCGGGGCGCCTACAATTTGTTGCGACAGCTTTCACCGCAGCAAGCAAAGCGCGGCGTTGTGGCCTGGTCGTCAGGCAACCACGCACAGGGTGTCGCGCTGGCGGGAAAGTTGCTCGGTATTCATTGCGCAATCGTGATGCCGGAGGACGCGCCGCGCGCGAAGCTGGAAAACACGCGAGGCCTTGGCGGCGAGGTCATCACCTATGATCGCTACCATGAAGATCGCGAGGCGATTGCGCGGCGCCTCGCGGCCGAACGCGGCGCCGAGGTCGTACCGTCTTTCGATCATCCGGACATCATCGCCGGGCAGGGCACTGTCGGCCTGGAAATTGCGGAACAGTCGCAGAGCCTGGGCCTGGCTGTGGATCAGGTTCTGATTTGTTGCGGCGGCGGCGGCCTTACGTCCGGCAGCGCTGTGGCGCTCAAGGCGCGCCTTCCTGATGTGTCGATCTACGCGGTCGAGCCCGCGGGTTTCGATGACACGATGCGTTCATTGCAAACGGGTCAACGTGCCCGTGTCGATCCTGAGGCGCGATCGATTTGCGATGCGCTGCTCACCGAATCGCCCGGCCGGCTGACGTTTGGCCTCATGCAGCGGCTTGTCGCCGGGGGACTGGTCGTGACGGACCAGGAAGTCAGAGCGGCAATGCGGTTCGCTTTCAGAAATCTCAAAATAGTCGCAGAGCCGGGCGGCGCCGTCGCGCTGGCAGCGGTCCTGTCAGGCAAGATCGACACCGCGGACAAGACGACCGCAATTGTCATCTCGGGCGGCAATGTCGACGCGGAGTTGTTTGCGTCAATTCAGACGGAACGGACCTGAGGCTTGCGCAGCAGCGACACGCGTGAGAACGGCTGACGCCGAACCCCAGAAAGTCTGAGCGCGCGACTGCGACGCGCCTCCCAGCCATCGAGCCAGCCGACAATCTTCTCGATCTGTTCGACATCTGGCCGAACGCGGCTTCGCTGCATCTCGTGCAAGCCCACGCCGGCCTCTGCGGCGTGCACGAAATTCTGACTGTCGCGTAACACGGCGACGATCGGGATGCCGAGTGAATCGAGAAACCGCATCAGGCGGCCGAAGCTTTTAGTGTTCTTGCGCGTACGATTCGCGACGACGGCGAGCTTGCCCTCGTTGCGGTTGACTTTGGCAACCAGCAACAGATCTGCAATGCACTTTGATGCGGCGTCGATATCCATCGTCGAGGGCAGGACCGGCACGAGTATACTCGCGGAGTCCCGCGTCAGTTCGCGAAGATCGTCGTGCGTGATACTCGCTGGCGAATCGACGATCAGATTGACCGTGTCGTCAGGCACGCGCAGTTGCCAGCTCCTGGTGGCCTGCATCGATTTCTTGTAAGCCGCGATGCCATGGATGGCAGGCAGTTGGGCCGATCGGCGTCGCAGCCAGGCCATCGTCGAGCCCTGCGGATCGTAGTCCATGATCGCGGGTTGCGGGCCCTGCCGCGCATAGCAGGCTGCAATATTCGTGGCGAGAGTAGACTTGCCGCATCCTCCTTTGGGATTGAGGATGACGATCTTGTTGAGACTGTCCTGTTTCGGCGTGTTACGCATGGCCTCTACAATGTCCTGCAATTCGGCCTGGCAGTCCTTGCGCCAGTTCACATAATACCAGAGCGATGTTCGAAGTGCGGCCCATGTCAGCAGCGCTTTGCTGCGGGTATCGTGGCACCCTGCGGCAGTGAGCCGCAAGTCCGTCTCACTCAGAAGGCGGCGGGTAGGTATCGAAAACAGGCAACTCGCTGCCATCGCAGGACCACGCTGCGCGTGAACCGCCCATGATGCGCGCTTGCGGGCGTACACCCGGATCGTTGTCAAGCGTGCCGGCTGGCACGACCGCAATACTATAGTCACGCGCGATGCGCGGCATCGAACTGCCGCAATTACTGCAAAATGACGCCGCGAAGCGCTTGGCTTCGGGAACCGCGTAACTCTTGAGCAAATGCTCGCCCGCCGTCCATTTGACGGATTCCGGTGTCAGGATAATGTTGCTGGCATGTCCGGTACCGCTCGCCTTGCGGCAGCGCGAACAGTGGCAGTGGAAGAAGACCCTGCTGGTCCCGGTGATTTCGTAGGCGACGGAGCCGCAAAGGCAACTGCCCGACAGGTTTAGATCGCTCATCTGACCCTCCTTGCAATGCAAGGATCATAGCCTATCGCCGCTGGTGCGGCGCGTTGCACCCGAGCTGGACAAAGGAAGTCGATTCGCTCTCTGTGTTGGAGAAGGGGAATGCCCGCAGGGCGAGTCAGAACAGCTCGCTCGGGTCGGGCTGATCGTCCACGGGTTTGCTGCGGCTGCGAATGTACTCGCCCGTGATCATCTTGTCGTAGCTGAGCCCGGGGCCAACCATCGGGTAGACGCCAGCATCGGGGTCGATGACGACCTCGAGGAATGCGGGCCCGTCGAATTTCATAAACTGTCTGATGATTTTTTTCAGATCCGCATTCTTGTCGAGTTTCTTCGCGAACCTGAAGCCATCGGCCTCGGCAGCTTTGACGAAATCCTTACTGTGCAAAGACTTGTCACTGCCCGACATCCGGCTGTCGTAGTAGAGCTTCTGCCACTGACGGACCATGCCGTCGCCGTAGTTGTTGAGCACGACGACCTTGATAGGCAGTTTGTAGGTTGTGGCCGTCTCCAGTTCGCCGATGTTCATGCGGATGCTCGCGTCGCCGTCGATATCGACAACGATGCGGTCGGGCCGGGCAAACTGCGCTCCGATCGCCGCGGGTAGCCCGAAACCCATCGTACCCATGCTGCCTGAGGTGAGCCACAGCCGGGGTTCCCGGTAGTCGAAATACTGTGCCGCCCACATCTGGTGTTGGCCGACTCCAGTGGAGATTATCGCTTCGCCTTTGGCATGGCGGTTGATTTCCTCGATCACTGCGTACGGCTGGATCAGTTCGCTGTCACGATCGTAGTTGAGGCAATACTCTGTTTTGAGATGCGCAATCTCCTCATGCCACGCGGAATAGTCCCGGTTGAACTCAATGCGGCGCCCGTACTCGAGCAAGTCGGTCAGATCGCGACTCAGCACGCCAACATGATGCCAGTTGACGCGCTTGACCTTG
>Ga0265303_10003243_pt1 | contig 10187 bp, 5 predicted proteins | sample Helome_2_FD_192494 | JGI IMG/M metagenome (GOLD analysis project Ga0265303, IMG submission 192494) | Marine sediment microbial communities from subtidal zone of North Sea - Hel_20160317 (Illumina Assembly) | ecosystem: Environmental > Aquatic > Marine > Subtidal zone > Sediment ... | reverse complement strand
AGCAAAACACCCGAAGAGCTACGTAAGCCTTGACAACGCAGATCACCTGCTGTCGCGTAACGAGGACTCTCGCTATGCGGGCGAAGTGCTTGCCGCATGGGCGGCGCGCTACCTTCCGGCCAGCGATGCTACGAACGGACTGAGCGCTGAGCCCGGGGAAGTCGTGTCGCGAACCATGGGGGCTGGTTTCGCCACCGAAGTGCGCGCGGGCGGCCATGCCTTGCTGGCGGACGAGCCCACATCAGTGGGCGGCACCAATGCCGGGCCGACGCCGTACGATCTACTGGCCGCGGCGCTCGCAACCTGCACGTCCATGACCCTGCGAATGTATGCCGCACACAAGAAGCTGGAGCTTGAGTCGGCGACTGTGCGAGTCACCCACGGACGTATTCACGCCGAAGACTGTGTTGATTGTGAACAACGCGACGGTATGATCCACGAATTCCGCCGCGAGCTGCGCCTGGCCGGTAACCTCACAAACGAACAGCGTGGACGCATGCTGGAGATCGCGGACCGCTGCCCGGTCCACAAGACCCTGCACAATGAGATCAGCATTCAGTCGCGACTAGCAGTGTGGCCCGTGGACTAATCTGGCGCCTTGTTCGCGCCGCCCTTCTGCGCTTTTGACTCTGCTTCGACGACCCTGTTGACCTTCCACTGCTGTGCGATCGACAACAGGGTGTTGGTTACCCAGTAAAGCACGAGGCCCGACGGGAAGAACGCGAAGAACACGGTGAACATGATCGGCATGATCTGCATAACCTTCGCCTGCACCGGGTCCGCCGGTGCCGGGTTCAGTTTCTGCTGTCCGAACATTGCCGCACCCATGATAAGCGGCAGGATGAAATACGGGTCACGTGTTGACAGGTCCGTAATCCAGAGTGCAAACGGTGCCTGGCGCATTTCTACGCTTTCGAGCAGCACCCAGTAGAACGCCAGGAAGAACGGCATCTGGATGAGGATGGGTAAACAGCCCGCAGCCGGGTTGACCTTCTCGCGCTTGTAAAGCTCCATCATTGCCTGGCTTAGCGCCTGCTTGTCGTCCTTGTAACGATCCTGCAGCGCCTTCATACGCGGCTGGATCTGGCGCATCTTGGCCATCGAACGACCGCTCGACTCCGTGAGCTTGTAGAACGCGAGCTTGATCAGGAACGTCACGATAATGATCGCCACACCCCAGTTCTGAACGAACCCATAAATGAGGCTCAGCAACCAGAACAGTGGCTGCGAAATAATCGTCAGCCAGCCGTAGTCGACGGTGAGCTTGAGGCTCTCGTCGATTTCTTCGAGCTGACTCTGCAGCTTGGGCCCGACAAATAGTGTGGTTGCAAACGTCTCCGCAGACCCCGGGGCCACAGAAACCAGGCTACGCCGGATGGCGCTGCTGGTCGAAACGTCACCGGTTACAGCAACGTTGTATTTGTAGTCGATTCCGGGCGCCGGTACGACAGCGATCAGGAAGTGATGCTGAATTGCGCCGAACCAGCCCTGCTGCGCGCTGTATTCATGGTTGCCGTCGTCGATCAGGTCGTCGCGCTTCAGCTTCTCCGACTTTTCTCCGTCGTAGACGATCGGGCCGGTGAACGAATAGGAGTCGACGTTGAACATGGAGCGCTCGATCTCTGCAGAACGACGCTTGATGCGCACGTATTCCGCGCCGCGCCACAGGTTGGCTGATCCATTGCTCACAACCTGCTCCAGGCCGATCGCGTAGCCGCCGCGCGTGAAGCGATAGCGCTTCTCGACGACAACGCCGCTTTCGTCCCGCCAGGTCAGCGGAACGATGAGCTCATCGGCACCGCCCAGGTCGTAGTTTTGCCGGGTCGCAGCGAAAGTGGCGAGATGCGTCGCTTCGGCGCCACCGTCTGCCGCTCGAACGCCCGATTCGATGAGGCCGAACTCCTTACCTTCTGTCGCGAGCAGTTGCACCAGCGTGTCGGGCTGGTCTTTGGCGACGGGGTAGCCTTTCAGTGTCGCACCCTGGATGGTGCCGCCTGACGTGCTGATGACGACATCGAGCACGTCGGTGCTAACCGTAATCGTGGGCACTCCCGTTTTAGCGACGGGCTCGCTCGCAATCCCTGGCGCTGTTGGCAGCGCGTCGGGTGATCCGCTATCGGCACTATCGGTAATTGCGGGCAGGTCTTCATCACCAGCGACCGCCTCTGGCGCACTAAGCGCATCTGCCGTTTGCTCTGTGGCCTGTGGCTCGGGCTTCGGGCTGAAGTCGGCCACCCAGGTCTGGTAAGTAATCCAGGCCAGGAATGCAAAAAGTGCCCAAATCAGGAGTCGTTGGTTATCCATCTGTTCGCGATCCTTCGGTTCTCGCCTTGCTGCATCGTTGCCAGTGCTTCTCGAGGCTGTCTGCGATTTCTTGCCTGGTCGCCCTTGTGGCGCCCGGCTGATTGATCACGACAACGTCTAGTCCTGACAGCTGCGTCTGTTGCTGGCGAAAAGACTCTCGAATTATTCTCTTTATATGGTTACGTGCCGTAGCTAGTCGGCAGTGTTTCTTGGAGATTGCCAGACCCAGCCTGGCGGTGCTCGTCTGATTCCGCCGGCACAATACTGTAAACAGTTTATCGCGACTGCGGGTAGCTTTGTCGAAAACGCGGCCGAACGCAGCCGCATCAAGGAGCCGGTTGTTCTTCGTAAACCGATTGCCCTGAGTGTCTGTCAATCCTGTGCTGTTGCTGGTCGTCGCGGTGGACGCTTGACGACTACGGCGCTAACCGTGCGCGGCCTTTGGCGCGACGGCGCTTCAAGACGAGGCGCCCGGCTTTCGTCGACATGCGGGCACGGAATCCGTGCGTGCGTGCGCGCTTGATCTTGCTGGGCTGATATGTGCGTTTCATGGCCTTTCCCGGCGCCCTTTTATAAGAGCCGTTGTGTGGTTCAAAAAACGGCCCGCAAAGGGCCGTGCTTTAAGAAGGGCGGCAAGGGTACGCAGATGGCCAGACAGTGTCAATAGACTAATGTAAACATTGGGTTTTCGTCCACAGAGTGCCTGTGGATAACCGCATCTGGCGGGACCGCTGGATACGGTATAGACTGCCTCGACTTTCATCTTGTTACTGCTTTTTGGCGCACCTGGCGCCACCCGGGGACCTTCTTGCCAGCTGAATCGACGCTTTGGAACCAATGCATTCGCGTCCTGCAGGCGGAGCTGCCCGAGCAGCAGTTCAATACCTGGATCAGGCCGCTGCAGGCCGTTGATGACGGTGCCGTGCTGCGGCTGCTTGCCCCGAATCGATTCGTTATTGACTGGGTCCAGCAACACTACATGGAGCGGGTTCTGCAGCTGGTCGACGATAATGGTGGCAATGTTGAGGTCGTGGTCGAGGTTGGGTCACGAGCGCCAACGGCTCCCGCGGTCCCTGTAACCGATGGCCGGGCGGCCCGACCAACACCCGTCAAGATTGGCAGCCAGACGCCGGTGGTCTCTCGGCTTAATCCTCTTTTTACGTTCGACAGCTTTGTCGAGGGTAAGAGTAACCAGCTTGCCAAGGCGGCGGCGAGCCAGGTTGGGGAGAACCCGGGCAAATCCTATAACCCGCTATTCATTTACGGCGGGGTGGGCCTTGGCAAGACACACCTGATGCACGCCATTGGCAACGCGATGCTGAAGGCGAATCCGGCGGCGCGCGTCAGCTACGTTCATTCTGAGCGTTTTGTCAGCGACATGGTCAAAGGCCTGCAGCACAACAGGATCTCGGAGTTCAAGCGGGCATATCGATCGCTCGACGCGTTACTTATTGATGATATTCAGTTTTTTGCCGGCAAAGAGCGCTCCCAGGAAGAGTTCTTCCATACCTTTAATGCGTTACTCGAAGGACAGCGTCAGATCATTCTGACCTGTGACCGTTATCCGAAAGAGGTTAATGGTCTGGAGGAACGGCTGAAGTCCAGATTTGGCTGGGGCCTCACCGTCGCGATTGAACCACCTGAGCTCGAGACATCCGTGGCTATCTTGATCAGCAAGGCGACCGCCGAAGGCGTAGATCTGCCAAATGAGGTCGCGTTCTTTATCGCGAAACGTATCCGGTCGAATGTTCGTGAGTTGGAAGGCGCGTTACGAAGAGTCATAGCCAACTATCGCTTTACGGGACGAGCCATCAACCTGGAGTTTGCCAAAGAGGCGCTTCGCGACCTGCTGGCGCTGCAGGACCGCCTGGTGTCTATAGAAAACATTCAGAAAACTGTCGCAGACTATTTTAAGATTCGCGTCGGGGATCTGCTTTCGAAGAAACGCACCCGATCTATCGCTCGGCCGAGGCAGTTTGGTATGGCCCTGGCGAAAGAGCTGACGAACCACAGCTTACCGGAGATCGGCGACGCCTTCGGGGGACGAGATCATACGACGGTGCTTCACGGTTGCCGCCGTATAGAATCGCTTCGCGAGACCGATAAGCGCGTTGATGATGATTATTTAAATCTGTTGAGAACTTTGACAGGATGATGTGGATAACACGTGGAAAACTTAGCTGCGATATTTTATCCACAGGCTACACACAGGGGGCCTACTGGCTGCGAGCCAGATGTTAGGCTGGATTTTGTTACTTAACTTATTGATTTATATAGTTATAAAAAAGTTATGCACAGGCATTTGCTTGCTTAATAATAACAATAAATTAATATTTTCCAATATTTATTAACAGGTGGAATCTATGAAGTTTACCGCAGCTCGGGAAGCGCTGTTGAAGCCATTGCAGGCCGTTATCGGTGTTGTAGAGCGTCGTCAAACAATGCCGATACTCTCCAACATCCTAATGATTGCCAAAGACGGGCAGCTGGCGGTGACAGCGACGGACCTGGAGGTCGAGTTGGTGGCACACGCGGATGTGGATACGGAATCCGGTGGCGAGATCACGGTGTCCGGGCGAAAGCTCCTCGACATCTGCCGGGCTCTGCCAGAAGGATCGGACATCAACATTAGCGTAAGCGGTGAGAAACTCACCGTGAAGGCCGGGCGTAGCCGCTTTAACCTGGCGACCCTACCAGCAGCGGAGTTTCCTGTCGTTGAAGATATCAAGGCAGGACAGGCAATTTCTGTGTCGCAGGAGTCGCTGGGAAGGCTAATCGAGAAAACACATTTTTCGATGGCTCAGCAAGATGTTCGCTATTACCTGAACGGAATGTTACTGGAGACGGGCGATGGCCATCTTCGGGCGGTGGCTACGGACGGGCATCGTCTGGCTCTGTGCCAGGCCGATCTCGACGGCAAGCTCGATGAGCAACAGGTCATTGTTCCTAGAAAGGGTGTCCTGGAGCTACAACGCTTAATGACCGGCGAGGGTGACCTGAACATTGAGCTTGGGGCAAATCACATCAGGATCCAGCTTGAAGGCATTAGGTTTACATCGAAGCTGATCGACGGGCGTTTTCCGGAATATGAGCGAGTCATACCCAAAGAGTCGTCCAATGAGCTCAAAGCAGATCGGGGTGCTTTCAAAGGGGCGTTGCAGCGGACAGCGATTCTGTCGAACGAAAAATACCGCGGGATCCGGCTGGTTATCAGGGATAGTGGCGTAGTTTTGCAGGCCCACAACCCGGAGCAGGAAGAAGCGGAAGAGGAGCTTGAAGTCGAGTACAGCGGTGAGGACATCGAGATAGGGTTCAACGTCAATTATCTGCTGGATGCATTGGGGGCAGTCGAGAGTGACGAGGTAACGCTTTCGGTCCAGGACAGTAATTCGAGCTGCCTGATTCGTCAGCCCGGCAACGACGACTGCACGTTTGTTGTTATGCCGATGCGCCTCTAGGTCAGGATGAGCCGGCGGGTGGAAATGGCGTATCGATGATTCGCCGATTCAAGGTAAGCAATTTTCGCTGCCTGGAAAACGCTGAGCTGGTATTTAGCCCCGAGTTCAACCTTATCTACGGGGCGAACGCCTCCGGGAAGACGAGTCTTCTGGAGGCGTTGGCTTATCTGGGGCGGGGAAAATCATTCCGCGGCGCGACCGCGCCGAATCTAATCCGGCACGGCGAGGCCGAGTTTGTGCTGTTTGGCGAGACGCTGAGTGACGTTCGTTCCCAGAAACTGGGAGTGAGAAACAGCAAGGACGGCCTGGAGGTTCGCGTCGACGGTAGCGGGGAGGGCGGCGTTGCGGCGCTGGCCGAGGCGCTGCCACTGCAGGTGATCGATCCGGAGGTCCATAATCTCGTTGCCGGCGGGCCGGAGCTGCGCCGCCGATTCCTCGATTGGGTGGCGTTCCACGTGGAACACGATCACCTGGATAGCTGGCGGCGCTTCCGCCGCGTGCTCAAACAGAGAAATGCGGCGCTGAAATCTCGCTCATCCGCGGCAGCCATAAAAAGCTGGAACGCGGAGTTCATAGAACTCAGCGCGGCGCTGGATCAGTCACGGCGTCGGGCGCTGGAGGTCACGACCGAGTGCCTGTCGGAATACGGGCAGGGCCTGCTCGGCACTGAGCTCGGGTTCGAGTACCAGCAGGGCTGGAACAAGGAAAAAGAACTCGAAGAGTGTTTGCTGGCGGGGTTTGAACGAGAACAGCAGTTAGGCGCAACTCAGCACGGCCCGCATCGGGCTGACCTCAAAATCAGTTATGACGAGCACCAGGCGAGAAAGCTCGTTTCCCGCGGCCAACAAAAACTCCTGGCCAGCGCAATGATCCTGGCGGCGACCGAGACCGCGCAAACGGCACTGGAGCGGCCGTTGCTCCTGCTGCTTGATGATCCGGCGGCCGAGCTGGACGCTGACTCCTTATCGCGACTTCTGGATGCAGTAACCGGGCTCGGTTGCCAGGTTATTGCAACAAGCCTCGAAAAGGGCGCGCTGAGCGTGCCGCCGGGCGCGGCGGTGTTCCACGTGGAACAGGGTGTCCTGAGCGCCGCGGGAAACGCCTAAAACGCCTTAAAAAATAAAGCTTTGGGGGTACTTATCACCCCCGATTTTGATACAATGCGCCGGTTGTATTGAAAGGACCTCGAATGACCGACGAAACAGAATATACTTCCAGTAATATCAAGGTGTTAAAGGGCCTGGAGGCGGTACGCAAACGCCCCGGCATGTACATCGGCGACACCGACGATGGGACGGGCCTGCACCACATGGTATTCGAGGTCGTCGACAACTCTATCGACGAGGCCCTGGCCGGTCACTGTGACACTATTACCGTATCCATTCACGCTGACGAGTCGGTGACGGTTAGTGATGACGGTCGCGGAATACCGGTGGATATGCACCCGGAAGAGGGGCGCTCGGCGGCAGAGGTGATTATGACCGTCCTGCATGCCGGCGGTAAGTTCGACGATAACTCCTACAAAGTCTCGGGCGGCCTGCACGGCGTTGGCGTATCCGTGGTTAACGCGCTGTCTGAACACCTCGTCCTTACGATTCATCGCGATGGCAAGACCTATCAGCAGGAGTATGTACACGGCGAGCCGCAGGAGCCGCTGGCGGTGGTTGGTGATACCGACCGCAAAGGCACGACGCTGCGCTTCAAGCCCAGCCCCGGCACCTTCACCAATATAAAGTTTCACTACGACATCCTGGCGGGCCGCCTCCGTGAGCTGTCGTTCCTGAATTCGGGTGTACGCATTCACCTGATCGATGAGCGCGAAGAGGACAAAGAAGACGTTTTTGAGTACGAAGGCGGTATCAAGGCCTTCGTCGAGCACCTCAATCGCAACAAGACCCCCATCCACAGCACCGTATTTCATTTCACGGCCATGAAAGACGATGTGGGCGTGGAGGCCTCGCTGCAGTGGAACGATGGCTACCAGGAAAACATGTTCTGCTACACGAACAACATTCCACAGCGTGATGGCGGCACTCACCTGGCTGGCTTTCGGACGGCGCTTACGAGAACGCTGAACGGCTATATCGAGAAAGAGCTGTCGAACCGCAAGGACAAGTTTGCGCCAAGTGGCGACGATGCCCGAGAGGGGCTGACCGCGGTCCTGTCCGTGAAAGTGCCGGACCCGAAGTTCTCGTCACAGACCAAGGACAAATTAGTTTCATCTGAAATCAAAGGCGTTGTTGAACAGGCCATGGCGGGTCGCCTCGAAGAGTTCCTGCTCGAGAACCCGCAGGAAGCGAAGTCGATCGTCTCGAAAATCGTCGACGCGGCACGAGCCCGCGAAGCCGCTCGCAAGGCGCGCGAGATGACGCGACGTAAGGGCGCGCTCGATGTTGCCGGGCTGCCCGGCAAGCTGGCCGACTGCCAGGAAAAAGATCCGGCGCTTTCTGAGCTGTTCCTGGTCGAGGGTGATTCCGCTGGCGGCTCTGCCAAGCAGGGCCGTGATCGTCGTACGCAGGCGATCCTGCCGCTCAAGGGCAAGATCCTGAATGTCGAGAAAGCACGCTTCGACAAGATGCTGCAATCCGCCGAAGTTGGCACCCTGATTACGGCGCTGGGCTGCGGTATCGGAAGGGATGATTTTGACCCGGACAAGCTGCGTTACCACCGCATCATCATCATGACTGACGCCGACGTCGATGGCTCGCATATCAGGACGCTCTTGTTGACGTTCTTCTATCGGCAAATGCCAGAGCTCATAGAGCGCGGCCATGTCTATATCGCGCAGCCGCCGCTGTACAAGATCAAGCGCGGGAAACAAGAGGTCTACGTCAAAGATGATGCAGAGCTCGACTCTTACCTGCTCAATGCGGCAATGGACAACGCGTCCTTGTACGTTAACCCAGAGGCACCGGCGCTTTCCGGGGTGGGGCTCGAGACGCTCGCCAAGGAGTACATTGCTGTCGAGAACATCATCGCCCGGCTCTCCAATCGTTACGACGAAGCGGTTTTGCGTTGCATTAGCCGCTTGCCGGAAGTAAGCACGGACGCGGCGGAAGACCTCGATGCACTGGAAGCCTGGGCAGAGAAGCTCAGCGCCGCCCTGCCAAAACATTCTGGTGATCGTGCCGAGAAGAAGGGTAACGGGGGAAGTTACTCGGCAGTACTTGAGCGCGGTGATGAGGACGGCGAAGGCGTTCGCATTGCTATTACACGAGTTCAGCATGGCCTGGGCACCACACGGCACCTGCCACGCGAATTCTTCGGCACCAACGAGTACCGCCACATTATCGACCTGGCCGCCAAGCTGAATGACCTGTTGTCAGAAGGCGCGTTCGTGAAACGCGGTGAGCGTGAGTCGGCCGTGGAGTCGTTTGCCGACGTCGTGGAGTGGCTCATGAGCGAGGCGCGTCGCGGTCAGGCCATACAGCGTTACAAAGGTCTTGGTGAAATGAACCCGGACCAGCTGTGGGACACCACGGTCAATCCGGAAACCCGCCGCCTGATGCAGGTCAAGATCGAGGACGCCGTCAAGGCAGACGAGATCTTCACGACACTCATGGGTGACCACGTAGAGCCGCGGCGAGAGTTCATCGAAAAGAACGCGCTGACGGTCGAAAACCTCGACGTATAGATCAGCAACAAGACTGAATTATTGCGCGCGTAACAAGTCACAGGATACGAACTAGTATGCGATCGGTGCAGGCCGGTCGCGCACCACCTTTCAAAGGGGAGACACAGTGAAGAAACTATTTATCAGCGCGGTGGCGCTGCTGCTGGTTGCGGCTTGCGGCCAGGAGGCAGCCCAACCTGTCGCGGAGGAGCCGAAAGCACTCGCCTCCGGCATCGACCTGACGGCCATGGATTCAAGCGTTCGCCCTGGCGACGACTTCTTCGGATACGTGAACGGCGCTTGGGTCAGTCGGACCGAAATGCCCGCGGACAAGTCTCGTTACGGCGTTTTTGACAAACTTGGTGACGAATCTGAGGACGCCGTCAAGGCCATCATCGAACAGTCTGCGACCGGCGACTTCGCCAAGGGTACCGACGAACAAAAGGTCGGCGACCTGTACAACTCGTTTCTCGACTGGGACACGCGTAATGCGAAGGGCCTTGAGCCGCTGCAGGCAGAGCTTGATCGCATCAATGCAATTTCGAGCCATGACGACCTCGCGGTGTACTTTGCCGAAGCATCGAAACGCTCCCTGGACGCACCTTTCGGGGTCGGCCAGCTACCGGACCTCAAGGATCCAAAACGCTACGCCATGGTGGCCGGCCAGAGCGGTCTCGGGCTCCCGGATCGCGAGTACTACTTGAAGGATGATGAAAAGTCTGACGAGATTCGCGTCAAGTACGTCGAACACGTCGCGAAGATGTTTGATCTTGCCGGCCTCGCTGATGGCGCGGCCGCGGCAGACACGATCA
>Ga0265303_10003242_pt1 | contig 10188 bp, 12 predicted proteins | sample Helome_2_FD_192494 | JGI IMG/M metagenome (GOLD analysis project Ga0265303, IMG submission 192494) | Marine sediment microbial communities from subtidal zone of North Sea - Hel_20160317 (Illumina Assembly) | ecosystem: Environmental > Aquatic > Marine > Subtidal zone > Sediment ... | reverse complement strand
ATGGTGAAGGGAAACGCGACGCGATTGCGAGATGGCAGGCGGGCGAGGATCTGCCCGTGTCGCATCTCGCCCCGCTGGAAAAATTGACCGTATTCATGACCGCTTCCGCCGCGCCTGATGCATCGCGTCGCACCAAGACCTAAACACCCCGGTGCAGCACCAGCCTGTGTCGCGGCTGATCGCTCCCGGCCATCCCTGGCCGCCGCGACATCAGGTCGTCCTGACCAAGCAAGCCACTCCCACGAAAGAGTTCCTCGACAGTCACCGCTAGAGCCGTTTCCATCATAGAGCCCCTCGTGGGAGCGCTCCGTATTATTTGGTGGGAGCGGCTTTAGCCGCGATCGTCGTGGCCGAAACCTCGGCGCGAAGCGGACCTGAGTCGCGGCTGGCCGTTCCCGCACATCCATGTGCTTCACGGCATAAGGACTCCTGTCCAAAAAGCCACTCCTACAGGGAACCCGCGGGCAACTCCAGCAGCGTAAACCGCGCGCCGCGTTTACCCGTCACGTAGACGTCACAATCGCCCCATTCCGCCGGCAGCGCCCAGGTCACGCTTTCTTCCGGCTTGTATTTCGCGCGGCCCCACTCGCAGCGAAAATCGACCTGGTCGAGTTTGCCGCGAACGGCTTCCAGGGAAACCTGCCGTCGCAACAGGCGGCGGGTCCAGAACGGCTTGCCGGCTACCTCCACCAGGGCACCCTGCACCGCCAGGGCCTCGTTCCCGGTCACCAACTCACGCAGCGCTGCCGCTGCGTCGCTGAGCTGGGCATAGCCGTCGAGCGCACCGGGCTGGCGCTCGAGCCGGCTGTAGACCATCAGCGCCCCGGCATGATCGTTCGCCCGCAGCCTCAGTACGAACATTTTGCGCAGGGCGGCCTGGTAAAAGTCCTTGTCGAGATAGGCCACGCCGCCCCGCGTGGCTCGCTCCAGCCCCGCCAGGGCCTTCGCATCGTCGCCGGCCGCTTCGCCGATCAGCCCATACAGGGCCCAGAGCCGGGCGGTTTCATACAGGTTCCAGCCGTCGAAATCGCCGAGGCTCTGCCACTCCTGCTCCGCCCCCGCGGCATCACCCTCGGCCAGGCGCTCGGAGGCCCGCGTGTAGCCTTCGCGGAAGCGCAGGCCCGCACCGCGGCGTGGCAAGTCCATTGCAAAAGTCAGCACCAGTCGCGTCTGGCGCTGCGCCACCGGTTCGCCGTCCAGGGTCGCCGGGTCATAGCGCCAGCTTTTCACCGCTTTTAACGCAGCCTTGTCGAAATCCGGCTCGCCACTGGAATCCTCGATGATCGAATCCACGACTGAACCGTTCTCGCGAATCATGAAGCTGAGCATGACCCAGCCTTCCTGGCTGCGGCGCTTGGACGCGCGCGGATACTTTGGCGGTGTCTGCTTGAGCACCTGCGCCCGGGTGCCCGCATAACGCGGCACTGCGGCTGCCTGACCCCACGCGGCAGACGTCGGAATGGCGCAGATGAGCGCCAGGCAAAGAACTGCCGGCCGGCCTGCAGACGGGCTCAGTAGATCTGCTCCAGTGCACGCAGCACGTCGCGGCGGCTGATCTGGCCGACCAGGCGTTGCCGCTCGAGCACCGGGAAGCGCCGCAGCTTGCTCTCCATGAATTCTTCGGCCAGCTCGACGATGCTGTCGTCCGCGTCGACTGTTATTACGCCGCGGCTCATGTACTCACTGACGTCGCCACCGAGCTCGCCGTGATAGCTCGCCTGGATTGCAATGGGCAGACAGTCAGATTCAGACAGCATGCCGACCACGTTGCCACGCAGGTCCACCACCGGCAAACCCGATATTCGATGCTCGATCAGCAGGTGCACGGCCTCCAGGATCGACGTTTCGGGCGTCACCGTGATCGGATTCGCCGCCATATAGTCGCGGACTTTGACCTTGCGAAGTGGCATGAACTAACCCCCTGTCAGCTGGTTCACGGTAGTCCCGATGCCGCGGCCAGACAAGCTGTCAGCCCTTTGCGCCGCGCCGCCGGCTGCAGGGTTTGCTGCATGCCGCACATCGGCTGCCGCCGTCCAGCCCTGCCAGCGCTCCGCAGCTGCCGCGAATGCCGCTGCGCCCGAGCAGTCGCCCGACGGCCATTGCCGCGACCGCGCTCAGCATCAGCACCAGCGTAACCAGGAATACCGCCATGCTCAGCCTCCGAAATCGTCCAGCATGATGTTCTCGCGTTCCACGCCCAAGTCTTCGAGTATGCCGATGACGGCCGCGTTCATCACCGGCGGACCGCACAGGTAGTACTCGCAGTCTTCCGGCGCCGGGTGGTCTTTCAGGTATTCCTCGTAGAGCACCTTGTGGATGAACCCGGTGTAGCCAAGCCACTGGTCTTCCGGCCGCGGCTCGGACAGCGCGACGTGCCAGTCGAAATTGTCGTGCTCGGCAGCCAGCCCGTCGAAATCCTCCACGTAGAACATTTCCCGTTTGCTGCGAGCCCCGTACCAGAAGCTGATCTTGCGCGTCGACTTGAGCCGCCGCAGCTGGTCGAAGATATGCGAACGCATGGGTGCCATGCCGGCACCACCACCGACGAACACCATCTCTTTATCGGTATCGCGCGCGTAGAACTCACCGTAGGGACCGGATACCTGCACCTCTTCGCCGGGCTTCAGCCCGAATATGAACGACGACATCGCGCCGGGTGGCACCTTGGTCCAGGCGGTGGGCGGCGGTGTTGCAATGCGCACATTCAGCATGATGATGTCCCGCTCTTCGGGATAGTTCGCCATGGAATAGGCGCGCACGAGGGGTGCCTTCACGCTCGCATGCAGATCCCAGATCCTGTAATGATCCCACTCGTCCCGGAAGGCGGCATCCACATCGATATCCTTAAAATCGAGTTCGTAGGGCGGACATTCAATCTGGATGTAACCGCCGGCCTGGAAATCCAGCGTTTCACCATGCGGTAGTTCAAGCACCAGCTCCTTGATAAAGGTTGCGACGTTGTGATTCGAGCGCACCTTGCAGGTCCACTGCTTCACGCCGAAAACCTCGTCGGGCACGATGATCTTCATGTCGTGCTTCACGGTCACCTGGCATGCCAGCCGTTCGCCTTCCCGCGCTTCGCGCTTGGAAATAAGCGACTCCTCGGTTGGCAGGATGGAGCCGCCACCCTCGAGAATCCGGCACTTGCACGGGCCGCAGGTGCCACCGCCACCGCAGGCTGAAGCCAGGAACAGCTGGGCATCGCCGAGCGCCGTGAGCAACTTGCCGCCCACGGGCACGCGCAGCGTGCGCTCGTCATTGATCAGCAGGTCGACGTCGCCCGATGGCACCAGCCGGCTGCGGGCTGCCAGGATAAAGGCCACCAGCAGCATGACTACCGCAGTGAACAACACAACGCCGAGGATGATTTCCTGCATCGTGAATCCCTCAGCGCGTCAGAGCTGGATGCCCGAGAAAGCCATGAAGCCGAGCGACATCAGGCCGACGGTGATGAAAGTAATGCCCAGGCCCTGCAGGCCTTCGGGTACGTCGCTGTACTTCAGCTTTTCGCGAATACCCGCCAGTGCGATGACGGCCAGTGCCCAGCCGATGCCGCCGCCGAGACCAAACACCACGCTCTCGCTGAAGTCGTAGGTGCGCTCCACCATGAACAGCGACGCGCCCAGGATCGCGCAGTTCACCGTGATCAGCGGCAGGAAAATACCCAGCGCGTTGTACAGCGCCGGAAAGTAGCGGTCCAGCACCATTTCCAGGACCTGCACGATGGCCGCAATCACGCCGATGTAGGTAATTAGCCCGAGAAAGCTCATGTCGACGTGCGGCAGGCCGGCCCACGCGAGCGCGCCCTTGTCGAGCAGGAACTTGAACAGCAGGTTATTGACCGGCACGGTGATAGTCATCACCACGATCACCGCGATGCCGAGCCCGAAGGCAGTCGCGACGCGCTTGGATACCGCCAGAAAAGTGCACATGCCGAGGAAGAAGGCCAGCGCCAGGTTCTCGACGAAGACCGAGCGGACGAACAGGCTGATGAGGTCTTCCATCAGAGGACTTCCTGGCGGTGAATCGCGTGAATCTGGAATTCTTCCGGCTCTACCTGGTCGCGTTTCCAGGTGCGAATGCCCCAGATCATCAGGCCGATGATGAAAAAGGCGCTGGGCGGCAACAGCAGTAAACCGTTCGGCACGTACCACCCGCCGTCCTGCGCCGGATTCAGAATGACATAGCCCAGCAGGCTGCCGGCGCCAAACAGCTCGCGCACCGCACCGACAATGATCAGCACGGCACTGTAGCCGAGGCCGTTACCAAGCCCGTCGAGCAGGCTCAGGCCCACCGGGTTCTTGCTGGCGAAGGCTTCCGCGCGACCCAGCACGATGCAGTTCGTGATGATCAGGCCGACAAATACGGATAGCGACCGGGACACTTCGAACGCAAAGGCCTGCAACAATTGATCAACTACGATCACCAGTGACGCAATGATCGTCATCTGCACGATGATGCGAATGCTGGCCGGCATGTGGTTCCGGATCGCGCTGACCGCCCCGTTGGAGAACACGCAGACTACGGTCAGCGCGGCACTCATTATCAATGAATTCAGCAAGTTAGTTGTCACCGCCAGCGCCGAGCAAACCCCCAGCATCTGCAGCGTGATCGGGTTGTTATCGACCAGCGGATCCAGCAGTACCTTGCGCGGTGACGCATCCATTTCAGGCTCCTCCAGTGCGCAGATTGTCGAGGAACGGCCCGAAGCCCGACTCCCCGAACCAGAAGACAATCATGTTCGACACGCCGTTGCCGGTTAGCGTCGCCCCGGCCATGCCGTCGACTTCGTGAATTGCGTTCGGGCTCGCCGGGTCTACCCGGCCGCGAATCACGCGCAGGCGCGGCTGTCCCGATGCATCGAATACCTGCCGGCCGACCCACTGCGCGCGCCAGTCCGGGTCTTCAATTTCATCGCCGAGACCCGGCGTTTCAGCGTGTTCGTAGAAATTGATGGCGGCCACCGTATTCAGATCGCCTTCCAGCGCAATGAACGCGAACATCGTCGACCAGAGCCCGTAGGCCCGCACCGGGAGAACGAGCCGGCTGATCGCATCGCCGTCGCGCAAAATGTACACGCGCGCATAGCGTTCGCGGCGGCTGAGCCCGGCCACATCCGCGTCGTCCGGCAACTCGCCGCTCATGTTGGGGTCGCGCTTCGCAGCCCGCGGGTCGAAGGTGGCGGGGTTTACCGCATCGGTAAATTGCCCCGTATCCAGGTCAACGATGCGTGCCTCGATCTGCTGGAAAAGCTGGTTGACCTGCACGTCTTCGTCGCCCTCGTCGATCAGGCCCGCCGCCAGCAGCACGTTCATACGCCGGTTTTCCTGCTCCTGCGCAGCCTGGATCGGCGCCAGCAGTACCGCGGCAGCGGACACCATCAACGAGCACACCAGGCACAGGCTCACGGCAACAAACACGATCTTGCGCGAGTCGTCGTTCGGCAGCTCCAGCAACCGGCGAATCATGACGACACACCCCGGAAACGGCGCGCGCGACGGCGCACGTTGACCTGTACGACCACGTGATCGATGACCGGCGCAAACAGGTTCGCGAACAGGATCGCGAGCATGATGCCCTCCGGGTAAGCCGGGTTGACCACGCGTATCAGCACCGTCATCGCCCCGATCAGCGCACCGAACACCCAGCGACCCGGGTTGGTCATCGCGGCGCTGACCGGATCGGTGGCCATGAACACCAGGCCAAAGGCGAAACCGCCGAGCGCGAAGTGCCACTGCCAGTTCAGCGCAAACATCGGGTTGCTGTCACTGCCCACCGCGTTCAGCAGCAGTGTGGTCGCCACCATGCCCACGAAGACCCCGGCCATGATCCGCCACGACGCGACGCGCGTATAAATCATGAACACGGCGCCAACCAGGCAGGCCGCGGCCGACGTTGCCCCGATCGCACCCTGGATGTTGCCGAGGAAGGCATCGCGCAGGGTCACGCCGGCGGACTCAAGGCCTGCCAGTCCGCTGCTCGCGGCCACGGCCAGCGGTGTCGCGCCGCTGAAGCCGTCTACCGCTGTCCAGACGGCGTCGCCGCTCAGGTCGGCGGGATAGGCGAAGAACAGGAACGCGCGGCCGGCCAGCGCCGGGTTCAGGAAGTTCTTGCCGGTGCCGCCGAACACCTCTTTCGCAATCACGACCCCGAAGCTGATCCCCAGCGCGACCTGCCACAACGGAATGGTCGGCGGCAGAATCAGCGCGTACAGGGCCGAGGTCACGAAGAAACCTTCGTTCACCTCGTGATTGCGGACCGCGGCAAACAGCACTTCCCACACGCCGCCCGCGACCATCGTCACAGCGTAAATGGGCAGGAAATACAGGAAGCCGTGCCAGATGCAGTCGGCAATACTCGCCGGGTCGTACCCCAGGCCGAACCAGGCCAGCGTTGCGCCGCGCCAGCCGGGGGCCGCCGCCACGCCCAGGTCGGCCATCGCCAGGTTGGCCTGGTAACCCGTGTTCCAGATCCCGACGATTGCCGCGGGCATGGCCGCGATCACCACGTAAATCATCACCCGCTTCAGATCGATGCCGTCGCGCAGGTGCGGCGACGTCCGGGTCACGTCCGATGGCGAGTAGAAGATGGTATCGACCATCTCGTAGATGATCTGCAGTTTCTCGTAGCGCCCGCCCTGCGCAAACAGGGGCTCGAGCCGATCCAGCCAACGTCGCAAGCTCGGCATCAGCCTTCCTTCTCAATAATGTCGAGGTTCGCGCGCAAGGCGGGACCATAGTCGTACTTGCCCGGGCACACGAAAGACATCAGCGCCAGGTCTTCTTCATCGAGTTCCAGGCAGCCGAGTTTCTGGGCCACCTCGGTGTCCTGCACCAGCAGCGAGCGCAGCAGCTGGGTGGGCAGCAGGTCCTGGGGCATCATGGATTCATAGATGCCGATGGGTACCATCGCCCGCGGGCTGCCGTTCTGGGACGTGTTCAACGCGAATCGCCGGTTCGGGAACAGCTTCGATACAAACACCCGGGTTGCAGAGAACTTCCGCCGCCCCGGGCGGATCCAGCCGAACAGCTCACGCTCGCGCCCCTCAGCCAGCACGCTGAGCTGGTTGTGATAGCGTCCCAGGTAAGCAGCGTAGCTGGCGGCACGACGGCCAGACAGTACCGAGCCCGAGATCACGCGGCATTCCACCGGTGGCAGCTCAGCGCCAATCAAATCGTCGACGTTCGCGCCAGCCCGTGTGCGCAGCAGTCGCGGGTTCTCGATCATCGGGCCGCCAATGGCGATGATTCGCTCGGTCCACAGCACGCCTTCGTTAAACAGCTTGCCGATAGCGATCACGTCCTGATAGCCCACGGTCCACACGGACCTTTCCAGGTCCACGGGTTCCAGGAAGTGGATGTGCGTACCGGCCAGCCCGGCCGGATGCGGCCCGGCAAACTCGGCAACGGCCACTTGCACGTTGTCCGGCACCGGCATCCGGGCGCCGGGCGCTTCGCAAACATGCACCTTCCCATGGGTCAGCGTCGTCAGTATTTCTACGCCGGCTCTGAAACTCTCCGGCTGTTCCGCAATGACCACAGTCGGATCCGCCGCCAGCGGATTCGAATCCATCGCCGTCACGAAAATCGCGGCGGGTTCCACATCGGCGGCGGGGATCTTGCTGAACGGCCGCGTGCGGAACGAGGTCCACAGACCCGACTTCAACAGCCGGTCCACGACCGTGCCCCGGTCCAGCGCTGCGAGACTATGACCGTCGAGGGCAGGAAAGATATCAGCCGACTCGTCCTGGCCGTCCAGGCCCACGACGACCGACTGCAGACTGCGCCGCTGGCCGCGGTTGATGGCGGTGATCTCGCCACTGCCGGGTGCTACGAACCGAATCCCGGGGAGCTTCTTGTGGGTGAACAGGCACTGGCCCAGGCGGACCCTGTCGCCAACCTGCACCTCCAGGGCCGGACGCAGCCCGGCGTAGTCCACGCCTACCAGGGCCACTGAGCGCGCAAGGGGTGCGTCGACAATCGTCTGCGCCGGCGCTCCGGTCAACGGTATGTCGAGACCGCGACGCAGCCGGTATTGAGTGGACATCCGTAGAGGCCTTCGTTGCGAGGAGCAAAGCGGCGCATATGATAATGAACCCATGCGACCCCTGCCATGCTGAGTTTCCACCCTGCCCATCGCCGGAGGTCCCCGCCGTTGCGCGGCTGGTTGCTGCTCGCCAGCGGCTTGCTCAGCGCCTGCGCCCCGCCCGGCCCCCCGCCGCCCCTGCGCGGCGCAACCATGGGCACCGGCTACACCGTGCGGGTTACCGCGTTGCCGCCAGCACTGAACCAGGCAGATCTGCAGGCCCTCGTCGAACTGGAACTGCAGCGGGTGAACGCTGCCATGTCGACTTACGACCCGCTGGCGGAAATTTCGCGTTTCAACCAGCACCAGGGCGACGACTGGTTCGCGGTCAGCCCGGACCTGGCCCAACTGGTGCAACGCGCGCAGGACATCGGCGTGCAAACTGGCGGCGCCTTCGATATCACCGTCGGACCCCTGGTCGACGCCTGGGGCTTCGGCACTGCGGGCCCGCGGGACTCGCCGCCGTCCGCCGCAGAACTGGCAGCCGCCCGGGCGAAGGTTGGTATGGACCGACTGTCACAGCGCGTCGATCCGCCGGCGCTGCGCAAGGCAACCCCGACGCTGCGCATCGATCTCAGCGCGATTGCAAAAGGCTATGGCGTCGATCGCGTGGCTGCCGCCCTCGAGGCCGCCGGCATCGACAACTACCTGGTGGAGATCGGCGGCGAACTCCGCACCCGCGGGCGCCGTCATGACGGCGCGATGTGGCGGGTCGGCATAGAGCAACCTGCACCGGACGGGCGCCGGGTGCAGCTGGCTTTGCCCATGCACCGCGACGGTGCCGTCGCCACTTCAGGCGACTACCGAAACTTCTTCGAAACAGACGGCCAGCGCTACGCGCATATCATCGACCCGCGCACTGGCGAACCCGTAAACCACGAACTCGCGTCCGTTACCGTGATCGCCGACAACTGCGCGATGGCTGACGGCTGGGCCACCGCGCTGAGCGTGCTGGGCCCAGGCGAAGGCTATCAACTGGCGGAGAATGCAGGCCTTGCCGCACTCTTCATCGAACGCCGCGACGAAGCCTTCGAAGAGAGAAGGACAAGCGCCTTCGACGCATGGCTCGCGGCGGGCGACCAAGGCCAACAGGAGACTATAAAAAATGATTGACCACGTAGGCCTGATCGTCAGTTCCGGCGAGCGAAGCCGGGGTTTCTACACCCAGGCGCTGGCGCCACTCGGATATGAGTTGGTGGAAACTCACGCCGGCGCGGCGGCCTTCGGGCCACCGGGCATGCCGCTGTTCTGGATCTACGAAGGCCCGAATCCGCACACCCAGGTTCATATCGCGCTGTCGGCTACCGATCGCAACGCTGTGGATTGCTTCCACGCCGCTGCACTGGCAGCAGGAGGCACCGACCACGGCGCGCCCGGACTGCGGCCCGAGTACCACGAGCACTACTACGGCGCCTTCGTGCTGGATCCGGACGGCAATAACATCGAGGCGGTTTGTCATACGCCGGCATAGGCGACGCTGGTCAGGTTCTCTGGCCTGAAGAGGACACTCTTCCGGGCTAAACCTCCATCGCACATCCATGTGCTCAGTCGGATCGGCCCTCCGTCGCTCCCGCCGTCCATGGCTCCACTCCTCCGGGACGACGCCCGTAAGAGTGTCCTCTTCAGGCCAGAGAACCCGTGATCGACCCGTGGGAGTTCACCGGACGCGAAACGCCTGTGGGACCCCGGGTCGCAAAGGGTTCGCTTCGCGGAACGACTACCGGGTCCCGGCGAACGACGACACACGGTGCGCCCTCACTACCTCGTCGAGCATTAGTTCTCGGAGAAAACCCAGCGCCGCATCACGGGTGCTGTGGTGTGCGCTGATATGTCTTCCGGGCGTCGTCCGTGAGGAGCGGAGCCATGGACGGCGGGAGCGACGAACGGCCGATCCGAGTCCGGACAGGGATGTCCGGGCGAGGTTAAGCCCGGAAGACATATCAGCGGACGCCGCAGTGCCCGGCTTTCGGCCATAAAGATCTTTCTACAATCCGGTGGTGGCGCGGTGTCTACCAGTTGTGATATCGATCACGCTAAAGTGTCAGTGCGCAATAACCCGGAAAAACTTATGAAGCGCAGCCAAATTTCCGTTGTCGTCGCCCT
>Ga0265303_10003241_pt1 | contig 10189 bp, 8 predicted proteins | sample Helome_2_FD_192494 | JGI IMG/M metagenome (GOLD analysis project Ga0265303, IMG submission 192494) | Marine sediment microbial communities from subtidal zone of North Sea - Hel_20160317 (Illumina Assembly) | ecosystem: Environmental > Aquatic > Marine > Subtidal zone > Sediment ... | reverse complement strand
GTCTATGTAGCCAAGGGGATCTTCGTTGTAGGTGCCGTCTTCGTCGTCGTCCCAGTACGAAGAGGGGTCCTCATCGACCGAGCCGTCGCCGTCATCGTCGATGAGCATTATCCCCGGGAGGAAGTCGTGGTGGATGTCGTTGGGCAGGTCTTCGTCGATGCGTCCATCACGATCGTCGTCGGCGTCAGGGAATCCGTCGGCATCGAGATCCACGTATTCCGGCAGCGTGACGGCAAGCACCGCCGTGGCGAACGCGCTGCTGCCGATCGGCGGAGATGCTGGAATGGTCTGCTCGCGGATGTGCTCGGGCCAGTTGGTGTTCGGATTGTCGTTGCCTGGCAGAAGCAGCTGCCGCGAGTGGCCAACGGTCCTGACTATCCGCTCCAGTGCGAATGACGCGTCCCGCTGTAGCCTGTTCCGTTCCTCGACGAGTTCATTGGTCCCGAGCGCGTTGCTGACGATACCGCTGGTTGCGGCCAGCAGCAGCGAGGCGAGAGTGATCGCGACCAGCAGCTCGGTTAACGTGAATGCGGATTGTCGGGTCTTGCCGAACATCCTCAAAAACCCTCTGCCCTGACCGTCTGCAGCTCGTGGACCGTGCCCTCGGCCGCGACCCGTATCCAGATGAGCCCGGCATCGGTACCCGTGAACGGGTTGTCGTCGGCGTCGGCGTTGTCGCCGTCGTAAAGTGACAGATATACGACAAGACGGCCCGGCAACCCCGCGGTTTCGGAGTAAGTCGTCTCGATGCCGGGACCACCTGCGGCGGTGGCGGCGGCCTCGAGCTGCGCGAACGGTTCAGCAAGCAGTTCCTCCACGCGCGATGTCAGCCGGAACTGGTCGGTCGCGAGGTCGGCATGAACCTCGGCGCCTGTCACACTCGTCTGCAAAGCGCGCATGGCAGGTACGAGCAACATCGTCAGCAGCACCATCGTGATCAGCACCTCGATGAGGGTCAGGCCGGATTGTCTCTGCCGAGAAATCATTGCACCGTCACCCTGCCGGTTATGCCATCGACCAGTACAGTGCGCCGAGCGCCGCCAAGGTCGAAATCTACCTGGAAGGTATTGAGCAACACGGTTTCGGGGTCGGTACACCAGCCTGTGCCGTTGGCGTCGAAATAAACGTTCGCGTTCTTGTTGCAGGCGCCACGAAATACGACAGTGCGGTTCAGGGAGTCAGCGGCGGCAAGCGACTGCAAGTCCAGTTCGATATCGTAGAGTTGCTTGTCAACCGGATGATAGACGTCGTAGATCAAGGTCGGGGGGCTGGTGGCCTCGTCCAGGCGAAACACGCGAATGCGCTTCTCACTCACCTGTTGCCGAAATCCATGCGGCTTGCCAGTACGCATCGACTCGGTTCTGGCAAAGCGCATGGCGGCTGCGAATTTCTCGACTGCCAGGTCCAGTTTCTTGTCAGCACCAGACGAAAAAGCGGGCACCGCAATCGCTGCGATGACCGCTATGATCGTGACCGTGATGACCAGCTCGACCAGCGTGTAGCCGGTCTGTAATGGGGACATTCTGCTTTTTTCCGCTCCCATTTGCTCAAATAGCCAATTTGGCGCAGGAAAAAGCAGAATGTCCCCATTATCAGGGAACTATTCGTCGCCGATGAACTCGCCGGTAACCGAATCGAAGCGCCAGCCTTCGCTGCCTCCGGTCGCCAACCCGAGAACGCCAGTTGTGACAACGGTGACGGTGTTGTTCGCGGGATCGCCGAGCGGGTTATTCGGCAGGTCGTCCTTCAGGTACGGCCCGTATTTGAACTGGTTCGGATCGGTGCCGGTGCAGGCATCGCCCGACGAGTTCGTGTAATTACGGAGCTGCGCGATGAATGCCGGTTCACCTACTGCCGCGGCTACCGGAACACCGTTGACGCAGGCAGCGCCCGTTGCGGCGGCTGCGCCCGGGTAGGCATTGTGCTGCTGACGGTACAAATCGATCGACGCACGAATATTGGCGATATTCGTGTCGTAGGCTGCCTGATTCGCGTCGTCGGTCGCGGCCGAGAACTGCGGCACGATAATCGCCGCAAGAATCGCCAGAATGATGACGACAATCAGCAATTCGACCAACGTGAAACCATCCTGGTTTCGAGAACTTCTTAGCGAAATCATAGACTTATCTCCTGTGCGCTAATCTTTTGTCCGCTACTGGAGTCTTTGTCGGCCTGTTTCGCCGTTTCTTTAGCGACTGTGACGCATTTTCCTGAATATTTTCAGGGTCAGGAAACGGCCCGCGACAGCTTGAAAATCGGCAGTATCAGCGAGCTCACGAGCACGCCGACGACGACGCCCATGATCAGCAGCATGATCGGCTCGGCGAGCTTGGATACTGCGTCGAGTTTCTTGGTCAATTGGGTTTCGTAGTACACGCAGATACGGCCCATCACCTTGCCGAGATTGCCGGTCTGCTCTCCCGTCGCGATCATGTGCTTGGCGAGATCGGGCAGGAACGGCGAATCGGCGAGGCCCGCGGCGACGCCCAAGCCGGACTGCACGGAGTCCTCTACCTTGGCGATCTGGTTGCGGAACAGCGTATTTCTCACGACGTCGCGGCAGGCTTCGAGGCTTTCCATGACCGAAACGCCGTTGTTGAGCGACAGGCTCATTACCTGCAGCGACTGCACGAGGTAGATCTGTGTAAAAATCTCACGGACTCCGGGGGTATGGAGCTTGAGGTAATCGACACGGGCGGAACCTGCGTCGCTTGTCAGCCACTGGCGAAAGGCGATGACGAATGCTGCGACGCCTGCTACGAGGACTATCCAGTACTGTCGAATGATGTCGCTGACGCTCATGAGTACCTTGGTCGATGCCGGAAGCTGGTCGTAGATCGACTGGAACATGGAGCCGAACTTCGGGAACACGACGACGAGGACGAAGACGACGACGGCGAATGAGAAAGCGATCAGGAACATCGGGTAGGTCGCTGCCGATACGAGTGTGCTGCGCAGCTGCTCGCGCTTTTCGTCCATGTGCAACAGCTGTTCGAGGACTTCGTGCATGAAGCCGCCCGACTCACTCGCCGATATCAGGTTGACGTAAGTCGAGGAGAATACGTCCGGATGCTCGGAAAGTGCTGCGCCGAAGGAGCGACCCTCGCTGATGTCCTGCGCGACTTTCTCGACGATCGCGCGCATCTCCGCATTCTCGGTCTGCTTGACGATCGTCGTTAATGCGCCGAATAGGCTTTCGCCCGTTTCGAGAAGCAACGCGAGCTGTTCCGTGAAAAACATGCGATCGGAGGCGCCCGCGCGCTTGCCGCCAACGGGCAGGCTAAGGCTCAGACCGGCCGGCTTCCGTTCCTTTCCGGTCGACTCTTCGAGTTCTTCGGTGTCAAATTGAATAGCCACCAATCGATTCCTAGATGCTCGTCACGCGGGACACTTCTTCGATCGTCGTGTTTTTATCGAGTACACGTCCAAGCCCGTCCAGGAACAGGTTGTGAAAGCCACGCTGGTCGAGATAGGCACTGAGTTCGTCGCGGCTCGGGCTCGAAATGATGAGTTTTTGCAGGTCCACGTCGGTTTTCAGGATCTCGTGGATACCCATGCGGCCCTTGTGTCCTGAGTCGTAGCACTCCTCACAGCCTTTGCCCTTGGCAAGCTTGACGTCGCCGTGCTCGTCCCAGTGGTACTGTTTGACGAGTTCGGGTGGCGCGAGGAACTCGTACTTGCAGTTGGGACAAATCGTGCGCACGAGTCGCTGACCGACGACGCCAAGCAGGGCCGAGGACAGGAGATAAGGTTCCACGCCCATGTCGATGAGCCGCGTGACGGCGCCCACGGCGTCGTTCGTGTGCAGCGTCGAGAGTACGAGGTGGCCCGTCAACGCCGCCTGCACGGCGATCTCGGCCGTCTCGCGTTCACGAATCTCGCCTACCATAACGATGTCGGGATCCTGCCTGAGCACGTGTTTGAGTATTTTCGCGAACGTCAGGCCGATGCCATCGCGCACTTCGTTCTGGTTAATGATGTCGATTTGGTACTCGACCGGGTCCTCGATCGTGACGATGTTCTTCTCGATGCTCTTGAGGTAGTTCAGGGCGGCATAAAGACTCGTCGTCTTACCGCTGCCAGTCGGCCCTGTAACCAGGATCAGGCCGTGATTGGAATCCAGCAGGTTCTTGAAAACTCCAAGGTTGTGGCTCGCCATGTTGAGCTTGTTTACATCGAGTATGGCCTGGTTCTTGTCGAGGATTCGGAGTACGACTTTCTCGCCGTACAGTCCCGGCAGCGAGCTGAAACGCAGGTCGACCGAGCGTCCCTGTGTGTGCACCTGGATGCGGCCGTCCTGCGGCATGCGGCGCTCGGCAATGTCGAGATTGGCCATGACCTTTAGGCGCGAGACGAGCGCGGGATGCAGCTCGACGCGCGGCGCCGTGAACTCGTAGAGCAGGCCGTCGATGCGGAAGCGGATGCGGGAGTGCGTGCGGAACGGCTCGAGGTGTATGTCCGAGGCGCCGTCGTGAACGGCTCTCTGGATGATGGAATTGACGAGATTGACGACGGGGCTACCAGCCGCAACTTCGTCGATCGTGGAGTAGTCGTCGAGCCGCAGGTTTTCGACGACCTCGAAGTCTTCGTCCACGTCGCCGACCATATCGAACTGCATGTCGGCAATGCCCATCGACTCGCTCAGGATCTTCTGTATGTCCTCTTTCTTCGCAAGTACCGGCCGAACTTCGCACTGCAGACGCTCTGATACCTCTTCGAAGGTAGGCATGTCCTGCGGTTTCGGGGTGGCGAGGTAAAGAACGCTGCGGACGCGGTACAGCGGCATGACGCAGAGGCGTCGGGCCACGCTGGTGTCGAGCATCGCCGAGGTTGCCGGATCAAACAATCCGGGGCGCAGCCGCACGAACGGTATACCGAGCTGTTCGCCGAGTGCACGTAGTACGTCGTTTTCCTCGACCCAGCCCTTGTCGATTATAATTCGGCCCATGCGCTTGCCGAGGCGGTCTTGCAGCTTCAGCGCCTCGTCGATTTTCTCCTGCGTAATCAAATCACGCGCGACGAGGATATCGCCCAGCCGGGAACCCGGGCCGAAGCTGACGTCGCCGGACTTCTTCTTCTCTTTCTGACCGTCGCTATCGAGGAAGGCAATATAGTCCGAGATGCCGGTGATCTCGGCGACTTCGCCGATAATGCCGTTGTGTCCCGTGATCTTGATCCAGCCACCGAGTTGCATGAGGCGGTCCTGCAAGTCCATCAGGGAAGACAATGCAAGACTGTCGATGGTCTGTACCGACGCGAAGTCGACAATGATCTTGAGCTCGCCCGAGTCGACGCATTCGTCGATAACGAGCATCAGATCGGCCAATGCATCGTTGCCGACCAGTGAGAACTTCGGGGTGACGTGCGTTGCCACACCGATACGAACTCGGGCAACAGCGCCCTGTACGTTTTCGGCCGGCGTGCTCATGCCGACTCGGCCCTGGCCCTATCCTCGAGGCAATCGAGAATCTCCTCGACGGGGGCCGGCTTACCGATATGGAATCCCTGCACGTAGTCCACACCAATCCCTGCCAGTACCTCGCGGGTCTCATCGTCACCGACGAACTCGGCTACCATCATCAGTTGCATTTTCTTGCCGATCTGGCACATCGCGTCGACCATCGTCTGCGATACCGTGTCGCTTGTGACCTCGCGGACAAAGCTGCCGTCGATCTTGAGATAGTCGACGGGCAGTACCTTGAGGTAGCCGAAGGAACTCAGGCCTGCACCGAAGTCGTCAAGAGCAAAGCGGCAACCGAATTTCCTGAGCGAGGTCATGAATCTTATGGCATCGTCAATATTGGCGATCGCCGCCGTCTCCGTGACCTCGAAGCAGATGTTCTGAGGAGGCACGCCAGCATCGCGTATTTCGTCGATGATGAAAGCCTGGAAACCCGGGTTGGCGAAGGACTGGCCCGATAGATTGATGCAGAACACCGGATCGATGTCGGCGAAAGATTTCCAGCAACTTCCTAACGCCTTCAGCGAATGATGTACGACCCATCGGTCCACCATCGGCATGAGCTGGTAGCGCTCGGCGGCGGGCAGGAAGTCGATGGGCGGCAGGATTTCGCCGTCACGGTCTCTCATGCGGATCAGAATTTCGAAATGCGGTGGATTCGTTCTTTCCTCGATGGGCAGAACGGGCTGGCAATACAGCACGAAGTGATCGTCACGAAGGGCTTCCTGGACCCGTCCTATCCACTCGATTTCCTCGCTGCGCCGCACCAGCGTCGTGTTGTCCTGCTCGAATACCTCGATTCTGTCCCTGCCGCTGTCCTTGGCTGCTTTACAGGCAATTTCGGCTGCCGCCATCACTCCGACGATGCCCTCGGTATCCTTGTTGATCTGCGCAATACCGATGCAGGTCGAGACATCCAGCGTTTGCTTGGCCGATACAACGGATAATTCTGCGATTCGGGCCCTGATCTTCTCGGCGACAGAGTAGCCCTGTCGAACGTCGCAATTGGGTAACAGTACGGCGAACTCGCCACCGCCGATGCGCGACACGATATCGGTGTCGCGAAGCGCTTCACGAAGGCATCGCGCGACGCGCCGGATCAGCACATCGCCTTCCTGGTAGCCCATCAGGTCGTTGACCACGTGTAATCGGTCGATGTTGATATGCAGCAGCATGTGCTCGAGGTTCTTGCTCTGGGTTGCGGCCAGCGAAGCGACGAGTGACGACTCGAAGCCGCTGCGGTTCATGAGGCCCGTCAGTGAGTCGTGGTGCGTATGGATGATGCGCGACGCCTTTTTCGCCATGACCTCGAGCAGGTTGCGATCACCGTTTGAGAAGACGTGCATGTCATGGCGCGCGACAACGGCGAGAATGCCTATCGCTGTGCCGTGATCATCGATTACGGGATAGGCCAGCAGGTTCTCGCTTCGGCTGCCGAACATGCGCGCACGGTCCTCGTCGGACTCGTCGTTTAGAACAATACTCTGTACCTGGGATTCGATACGGTCGTAAATTGTTGTTTCGAGGAGTTCGAGCAGTTCGTCGACATTGGGTGGTGACTCGGTACTGTTGACGGTGTGCAGCGCGACGCCGCGGTCACGGCAAATCAGCGCCGCGAGTCCGACATCGAGGTAATCGGCGCAGTTGTGAACGAGGCGGACGAGCGCCTCCTGGCCTTCCTCGAAGTATTCGACCTGGTCCTTGGTCGAGTAAACGAGATTGAGTTCCTCGTAGCGTTCACCGAGTTCGGCCGCGAGCTGATTGCACTCGGATTGCAGCTCCAGTTCTTCCTGCAGGAATATCCTTGCGTCCGAAAATGCGCGGCGCAGGGGTTCGGGTGCGGCCGACATGCTGATACTGGGTTGAGTATCGTACGCGGCCATCAGCCAGGCGATAGCCCCGTATTCCCTGGACGAAACCGCAACACGAAACTGCACGCGACTCTCGGTCAACTGGCGCTTCTCGATGCCTGCACCGAACTCGGACCATGCGACGACCGGGTTATCGTCAGTCTCTTCTTGATCCCTGCTGGGCGACCAGCTCCAGAATAGCTCTCCGTGGCGATCACGAATCTCGAGCCTCGCAACGCCCGGAAATACGCGCGGCAACAGCCGTTCGTACTTTTTCATCGACAGAGACTTGAGCAGGTTCACGCGGCCCCCAGACTCGGTTCATCCAGGCTCTTGCCGATATGGGACAGCAAGCGCCGCACGCTGACTGGCTTCTCCATGAACGTCAGGTTGTCGATGTTGCGGGTCCAGTCGCGATGCTCCATCTCGGTCCTCGACGTCAGAACGACGATCGGGAATCCGCGGTCCGGGAACTGTTCCTCGATCGCATGGCAGAGTTCCCTGCCACCCATGCGAGGCATATCGATGTCGGTCACGAGAAAATCCGGCTGCCCGGCGCAGAGTTTCACGAGACACTCGGATCCGTTCGACGCCGTGTCGACCTCGTAACCGGCTTCCTCGATGCCGAGCTTGAGCACCCGCAGGACGGGCGCGTGGTCATCGACGATAAGTATCTTCTTCATGCCTAGATCGCCTGCCGGACGGTCGTCGCCTCGGTCCATAGGTTGATGATGAATTCAGCGCCTTCCTCGCGCTCGCGGTTCAGCAGTAACGTGCCGTGATGCAGCTCGACGATCTGTTTCGCAAGCGCGAGACCCAGCCCGTGCCCGCCGATCGACTGGACGCGCTCATCAGTTGAGCGGTAGAACTTCTCGAAAATCCTGGCTTCCTCTTCGTCGCTGACGCCGATGCCCGTGTCGGCAACCCGGATCTGCACGGCGTCCTCGGTGTCCTCGACGGTGACCGTGACCGTGCCGTCGTCCTTGTTGTACTTGACGGCATTGCTCATGAGGTTGGTTATCGCCACGCGAATCAGGTCCTTGTCGACAAACACGGGGTTCATCTCCCTGGGGACGTTAAGTTCGAAGCTGCAGTTCTTGTCGGACGCCATGGCCCTGGCTTCCTCGAAGGCTGCCGTGACTACGTCCTGCAATTTGACGAGGCTGCGGTCAGGAGAAATGCTGCCGCTCTCGATCTGGGTCATGTTCAGGAGACCCGTTATCAGCGTGCCGAGACGGTCAACCTCGGCCGCGATGACGTTGGCGGCCTCGATCTGGTATTCGCGCGACTTGCCGACCTCACCGAGCAGTGACTCGCTGTAGAGCGACAGCACATTCAGCGGGGATTTCAGCTCGTGTGACAAATGTGACACGAAATCGGTTCGCGCTTTGCGCGCGAGGGCTTCCTGGGTCTCGTCGCGGAAAACGATCAGGGTGCCGAGCGCAGAGTTGGGGCTTTTTGCGGAGAATAACGGGTAGGTCTTGGTCGCGACGGACCGGGAAGCGACCGAGTCGGTACTGAAGCGGATTGTTTCGGTAAAGTTGCGCGCCTTGTTCTGGGACTGGAACCTGGCCACGAGGTTCAGAACGTCCGGGTGCTCGCACCAGCTTTGCGGCGGCTGCGTCAGTATCGTTTCCTGCGTCACATTGAACATGGCCGCAAGCTTCTGGTTTGCGAAGGTCACGGTGCCTGACTCGTCCAGGATCATTACAGCTTCGGGCAGTGTTTCGAGTACCGTTTCGACGCGGTTCTTGCGATAGGTCAGGAGCTTGCTCGAGGTCAGCAGCCGTTCCTTGTCCTGCTCGAGCAAATCAACCTTCGATGACGCCATCTCGATGAAACGGTTGAAGCGCTTCATGAATTCGCCGAGTTCGCCCGTCGCCGAAATGTTGACCGACTTGAAACCGTCTTCATCGATGAGCTTGCTGATCTCGTCGTTAGCGGCCTTGATGGGGCGGATCTCCATCCTCAGCAGGAAGTAGAAGAAAGGTGCGAGCAGGAATACGGGCAGTGCGACCGTGGCCAGGAACGGCATCTGCTCTACGCTCAGCCCGGTTTCCGGATAGAAATAACCGAGGCGCACGAAGCCTTGCAGATCGCCTTGCTGCAACAGTGGCGCATGGAATTCGATGAAGCGGTGCTGCCCCGCGGTCTGTTCGGTGTCGCCGAGCCAGGCACTGGGTTCTTTCGGGATTTTAGCGACCGGGACGATCAGGCCGTCGGCGACGGCTTCCGCAACGGTGAGTCCCTGGCTGTCGCTGATCGTGACATAGGCGAGCTTCTTGTTGTCGGCCCCGTGCCTGAGTGCCTGCACGACGCCCTGCTGGGGACCGCCGGGCACGAGTTGCTCGTATGGCACGCCGGAAATGGCCCTCGCGAGGCTGACACCCTGGGTACGAATGTCCGCCAGCTCGTTATCGCGCTGGTTCTCGAACAGCAGGAAGGCAATCGCCGTTATGGCCAGCAATGACGCGACCACGATGACGAGGCCAATTCGATCGGCTTTCAACAAAGGACTTACCCGAAACATTGATCCTTAAGTAATATCGACGCTTCGGGAGCGATCTTTAGGTCGAAATGCGATGAAAATCAGCAATATTGTGGTTGTCACGAGCTTTGTCTGGCTGCTCGTTTCGTTCTGGAATCGCAATGACCTGCCTGGCGACATCGAGTACGTGCCCCAACTGGCCGAAGAACCCAGCCAGACGAAGACCCGCGAGAAGCCGTTCGAGGCCACCTACAAGGGCGTCGAATACCTCGTCGAGCCCGAGTACGAATACGATCTTCACGGCATGGTCGTGTCTTTTCGGCATCACGACGGCAACAGTCGCATGCATTTCCTGGCCAACGACCATCTCAACATGCTCGACGTATGCGT
>Ga0265303_10003240_pt1 | contig 10190 bp, 5 predicted proteins | sample Helome_2_FD_192494 | JGI IMG/M metagenome (GOLD analysis project Ga0265303, IMG submission 192494) | Marine sediment microbial communities from subtidal zone of North Sea - Hel_20160317 (Illumina Assembly) | ecosystem: Environmental > Aquatic > Marine > Subtidal zone > Sediment ... | reverse complement strand
CCGCACCTTCCCGCACGAGTTTACGACACCCGAGAATCCCTATTTCTCGACATTCCTCACGATCAGTCCGGCGGGCGACGAGATGACCACGGACTTCGCCAAGACCGTTATCGCCGCAGAAGGGCTGGGTGATGACGAGATCACCGACTTTCTCGGCGTCAGCTACTCCGCGACCGACTACATCGGTCATTTCTTCGGTCCCTCGAGCCTCGAGTCCGAGGACAACATCCTGCGACTCGACCGGACGCTCGCGGATCTCTTCGCCTATGTTGATCGGAAAGTTGGACTCGAAAACACTTTGATCGTGCTGTCTGCAGACCATGGCAGCCCCGAGGCGCCGGGATATCTGAACAAGATGGGAATTCCGGTCGACTACGTCTCGCCGGACGAATGGGACAAGGACCCGGTGATCGCGCGAATCAAGAACCAGTTCGGCATCACAGGTCAGATGATCGAGGGTTACGACCACCCCTATCTTTACCTGACCAGTGATTTCATTAATGACCCCGGCATCGATCTCGCGGCGATTGAGACCACGATCGCCAAAGAACTTGTCGCCTTTCCTGCGGTTTCATACGCGGTGGCCAGCACCTCGCTCGAGCTCGGGACGGTTCCCGACAATGGGCTGACGCGAGCAGTACTGAACAACTACAACGCGGCGCGCTCGGGCAATGTCTACGTGGTGTTCAACCCCGGCTGGTTCATAAACAATCTGGACGGGTTGTCGGTGGCTGTCGTGCACGGCTCACCCTGGCGATATGACACTTTTGTACCGATCATTTTCGCCGGCAGCGGCATCAAGCCGAAAACGGTCTCGCGCCGAGTTCATACGGTCGATGTGGCAATCACACTGGCTACAGCCATTGGAACGCGGCCACCTTCTGGTGCGTCTGGCGAGGTGCTGTTGGAAGTGCTGGGACAGGCGCCATGAGTTTCGACCAGGCCTTTTACCAGATAGACCATCGGCTAATCGCATTGGTAATACTCGCATTGCTTGCAGCTGCGGGCGAGATCGGATTCCGGTCGGGTTCCCGCAAGCGTGATTCGCAGGATTCGTATCGGTCCCTGGTGAGTGGTACCAGTGCTGCCATGTTGGGTCTGCTGGCCTTGCTTCTCGGATTCACTCTCTCCATGGGGGTTTCACGCTGGGATGAACGGCGCGATGTAATAGTCACCGAATCCAACGCGATTGGCACGCTTTGGCTGAGGGCCGGTCTGCTCGAAAAACACCAACGAGACGGTTTACGAGACGCGCTGCGCGACTATGCAGACACCCGTATTGCGCTGGGCGGAGCAGGGGGTGCCCGCGAAGCCATGAGGGCAGCCCGGAGTAGAAGTGAATTCCTTCACACGTCAATCTGGTCGGTGGTCGAGCAGGCCAACCAACCCGGCCAGAGTAACGCCGTTTTGAGTTCGCTGATCAGTGGGGCCAATGAACTGATCGACATCCACGAGTTGCGTATCTCATCGATCGAGAACTCTCTGCCGGCGGCCCTGTTTTTGTTGCTGATTACGATAGCCAGTGTGGCCATCTGGTTTTTCGCCTGGTCATTCGGCGCATCCAGCCAGGGCCGGCGTACGGCCAACCTGATGCTTGGAATTCTCATTAGTGCTGTATTGCTCGTGATCATGGATGTTAACCGTCCACAACGCGGGCGAATTACGGTTGGTACTGAGAGCCTACAGCGAGTCAGCGAATCGTTTGCGCCAAATCCTGATGAGCATCTTGAGAACAGTTCAATGATGAAGAAAGAGCAAAGAGTAGAAAAGGATTAAACAAGTGAAATATCGAGCACTGAATATCACTGCCGTACCGATGGCCCCGCTGCACCCATTCGGTGTGTTCGACCTGAGGCGATTACCACTATTCGTTCTGCTGATCGCTGTTTGCGCATTTGCGGTGGTTGCCAACGCCGCGGACCCTGAGCGGATCGTTGTCGCGAACACCCACTTGGCCGGCCGCGACACTCCCTCGCAGGATGTTGCCGTGAATCTCCTGATCGTCAACGGCAAGCTGTCCGTCGTCACGAAAGACACGCTTGTCATTGAGCCGGGCGATACTGCGGTGGATGCGAACGGTGGCTTTCTGTTCGGACAGTTGGCACTGGGTGCCCCTTCCAGCTTCGTGATCCTTGACGAGGATCCACGGGAGAACGTCGATGCACTGCTGGACACCAAGACTCATGCGCGTTTCGCAATTCGTGATGGGGTGATCGTCAAGAATGAGCTCCGGGCGATACCGGTTTCGCCTGCGGACACGACGCCAAAACCGCGTCGTTGGATGGCCTACACGCCCCCACCGATTGCCGTGCCGATTCGTTACTACGACAGCAGAAAGTGGAACAAATTCGAGACGGAGCCTGTCTCGGGACTGTTCATCGGCGCGGTCATGATGGATCGCCAGTATTGGTTTAGCCAGGACAGCAATAGCGAAGGCCAAGTGGGCGACCTCTCGCAATTCGAAGAAGGATATATCCGCGCTTTACGCTTCGGAGTCGTCGGCACATTGAATTTCAAGCGGCCGTGGCGCTATACCGTTTTCGCCGCAACCCATACTTTCGATAAGGGATTCGATGTCAACACGAACGACGAATTCACCTGGTTTGACTACCGGCTCGATATTCCTCTTCCTGCCAGCCTGATGCTGGCTGTGGGCAAGCAGAAGGAACCGATTTCGATGGAGCGGCTGGCGAGTCTGGCACACCTGCCTATGCAGGAGCGCAGCGCCATTGCCGATGCATTGATGCCGGCACGTAACCATGGGGTCGTTCTCTCCGGGATTGCGGCTTCCGACAATGTCAGCTGGGCGGTCGGGGCGTTCAACAACTGGATCGATTCCGATGAATCCTTCAGTGACACCACGAGTCAGTTGGTAGGCCGTGTAACCTGGGCGCCGGCGGTTTTTCAGAATGAGGGCAATCTGCTGCACTTCGGGCTCGGCCTGCGCTATTCAGACGCGAAGCAGCCGCTTCGCGCCCGCAGCAGACCGGAGTTTAACAACGCGCCGCTGTACGTTGATACGGGGCAGCTTTCGGCGGATGACCAGATCACCTACAACCTGGAAACCTACTGGCGCAATGGACCGTACATGGTTGGCTTCGAGTACATCGGGGTCGATGTGGATTCGCCGCAGACAGGGAACCCCAACTTCAGTGGCTATCACATTACCGGTTCCTGGGCGGTCACCGGCGAATCGCGTGCCTACCGCAAACGCAGCGGGACGTTCGATCCGCTACCCGTGGCCAGACCGGTCAACCAGGGCGGATGGGGTGCCGTCGAACTCGCATTCCGGTACTCGAACACCGACCTGACCGACGGGACCGTGGACGGCGGTGAGATGGACATCTATTCGCTGGGTGTCAACTGGTGGCTCACCCGGAGCACGTCATTTGGCGTGAACTACCGGTATATCTCGCTGGACCGCTCAGGCATTCAGGGGGACAGCTCGGGACTCAATGCCCGGCTCATGTTGATGATGGACTAGCCCGAAACGAGGACTTGAAAATGGAATCCTTAACGAAAATTATGAACTGGGAGATTTTCAGACTGGGTGAGGCGTCGATAACCATTAGCCAGGTGGTTGCAGTATCACTGACCATTGCCGTGGCGATGGTCATGGCCGGCTGGTTGATCCGCAGGCTCTCACAGCGCCTGTTGAAGGGGAACAGGGATGCCAACCAGATACAGCTGATCAATAGGGCGCTGTGGATCGCCGTCATCGCAACCTTGTTCTTCACCATACTGAGTATTCTGGAAGTCCCGCTGGGTGCGTTCGCCTTCATTTCCGGCGCGATAGCCATCGGTATCGGATTTGGCGCACAGAATATCATCAACAATTTTATCAGCGGCTGGATACTGATGGGGGAGCGGCCGATCCGCATCGGCGACCTTCTTGAGATCAACGGCACCCTGGGCCGAGTCGAGGCCATTAACACGCGTTCGACGCGCATCAAGCGGACTGACGGTGTTCGTATTGTCGTTCCCAATAGCCATCTTCTGGAAAATATGGTGGTGAACTGGAATCTGGGCGACGATGATATACGAGTCTTTGTCAGTGTGGGTGTTGCCTATGGCTCACCCGTTCGCCTGGTGGCCGAACTGCTCGAAAAGGCGGTAACCGAGCAGGAAGACGTCTTGCAAGATCCTGCACCGCGTATTTTGTTTCAGGATTTCGGCAACAGCGCATTGGTGTTCGAGGCCTATTTCTGGACACAGCTGAGGCCCGGTGGGGACATGCGTCGATTGCGTAGTGAAATTCGTTTCCGTGTTGATGAGCTTTTCCGGGAAAACGATATAACGATAGCATTTCCACAGCAGGACGTGCATCTGGACGGGGTGTTGAAACTGGAGTCCGGTGACCGTGAAGTCGATCAAGTGGTGCCAACTGGTCCGGACAAACGCTGAGCCGATGGGAAATTTCATCCGATTTCGACTGGAACGCTGGTTGCAACGAGGGGCTTTCCACCAACTATTGCTGGTAACCGCCGTCATCATTCTCGTTGCGGTGCTGGGTGGGCTGGCTGCCTTTCTGACCACAGATGCCTTTGATGATCTTTTTGACGCGGTATGGTGGTCATTTCTGCGACTGACCGATCCCGGATATCTTGGTGACGACCAAGGTATGGCACTCAGGATCATCTCCACCATAGTGACCGTACTTGGATATGTCCTGTTCCTGGGCTCACTGATCGCCATCATGACCCAGTGGCTTACATCCACACTGGAACGGTTTGAAAGGGGTTTGTCTCCCATTTCCTTGCAAGGACATGTGGTCATTCTGGGTTGGACCAGTCGTACGCCGGAAATCGTCCGTCAGCTGTTGCAGGCCAGGGGCCGCTTGGAGCGGTTTCTGCAAAGTCATGATCAACGACTGTTGCATATCGTGGTCGTTGCGGAGGATGTCAATGCACAACGACGGTTCAGACTCCGAAAATACCTCGGCAGCGCCTGGAACAACCGCCAGGTTTTTCTGCGCTCCGGCTCGCCGACCAGTTTGGAGGACTTGCAACGATTTGGATTGCCGAAGGCAGCGGCAATCGTCATACCCGGTGATGAATTCAGGTTTGGCGGTGGTGGGGCCTCGGATGCGCGCACCGTCAAAATTCTGTTGAACCTTGGCGAGACCCTGAATTCTCAAACGTCAGTGGCAGGCCCTGCGATAACGGCTGAAGTCTTTGACCCGCGTAAAGAAGCAGTCGCTAAGAGGGTTCTTCAAAGAGATATGGAAGTCGTGACAGGCGAATCCGTTGTTGCGCAGTTGCTGGTGCAGTCAATACGCGATCCAAGACTGGTGGATGTGTATATGGAACTGTTGACATACAACAACGGGTGTTCACCCTATGTTCGTGCGTTTTCAGAGTTTTCAGGCCAGCACCCCACTGCACTGAATACCCGGTTTGAAAAGGCAGTCGTGCTTGGCGCGCTCCGCATGGAAGAAGGCGAGATTGTCACCTATCTGGGACCTTCAGACAACTTCAAGCTGCGTAAAGAAGACCGCCTGGTATTCATCGCACGCAGCTACAACGACTGCCTCCCATCTTCAGAAAATCGTTCAAATCCAAGAGTTGAATCAAATGCCAGCACTGACTTCAGAGCAGAACAGGTGTCAGTCAGGTTAATGGTTGTGGGATGGAGTCGGCGTGTTCTGGTCTTGCTCGAACAATTACTGAAGTCGGGTTTTCAGGCAGTGGACATCACCATAGTCTCCCGTACTCCCATCAAGCAACGCAAGGCGGCATTGCGGTGGCAGGCCTTCGATCCTGCACGCCTCGCAATTCATCACATCGAAGCCGACTTCACAGCACTAGGTGTCGTTGAAAACCTTGAATATGAGGGGATAGATTCCGTTTTCTTGCTGGCAGGCGGCAATGCAAACAGTGCCGAGGACAGCGATGCGCGAGCCATCGTCAGTTATGAGCTCCTGGTTTCTGCTTTCGAGACAAACTTCCAGTCTGAGGATAGGACACCAAACGTCACGATCGAAATGGCTCACGTCACGAGCACGCTGCGACATGCCCGGAACAGTGATCTGGTATTGGTACGCCCCCGTGTTCTCGGCTATATACAAAGCCATGTCGTACTGAGCAGGGAATTGAACTCCGTCTTCTCAGCCCTCTTTGCGCCCACCCAAGGTGCGAACATCTCCATCCACGATATCAGCGCTTACCGGGATCTGGAAGGAGGGGGCTTGAGCTTCGCTGAGCTGGAAGGACTGGCCGCAGAGCGGGGTGAAGTTGCGGTTGGTTTACTCGTCTCCAATAACGGCGCGGAGTATGAGGTTGAGCTTTGTCCGCCATCCGAAATGATCTGCAACAAACATGCTCATGTCATTGTTTTGTGCCAGCGCGCCTAACCCGCATATTGCACCAGTCGGCATTGGGCCTCACTGTATATGTATGAATAAGTTACATAAAATTTCATATTTCACTAATAAGTTCGTGGTACGTTTTGTACCCGGCCCAATACCTATTCCGGCGTACGACTGGGCTTGGTCTTCCCTCAACCAATAGCTACGGCTATTGATTTCGGTCCAGACCGGCGTCCAGTCGCATCTGTCCGGCGCCATCATCCGGAATACTGGTGCAATATGCGGGCTAAACGATCAGAGCAAATGGTTCACACCGCACATACAACGTGAGCTCTCAAGCGACGTAATGTTCACCAGTGATCAAGCCTAGTGCGACAGCCTTTGTAACTGCTTCGCGACGATTTTTGACGTTCAATTTCTCATAGATATTGTGTGCATGGCGTTTGACGGTCGCCGTTGAAATGTATAGTCGCTCGCCAATCTCGTTGTTCGTCAGACGCTCGACGAGCAACGCGAGAACCTCCTTTTCCCGGCGCGACAAATGCTCGGGCATTCCCACTACGTCCCGGACAGTTACTCGAGTGTTCGTATCTTGTTGTATAGCCCTGGTCCGCTCGCCTTCTGCCTGAAATGCTGACAGGATGCGACCCACATACTGGAGTTTCTCACCATTTACTTCGAGACGACTGAGTATGGGCACCAATTCTGAGCCGATGTCGACAAACAAACGGATAAAGCCACCCGTCTGGGCCAGTGACACTGCTTTGCCGAGTTTCGCGACGGCAAGCGCCGTGTCCCCGGTCTTTTCACTAAGCAAAGCTCGCAGTGCAAGTGCTTCAATCAGGAATCGCTTGTTGTGGATCCCCGTCAGGTAATCCTCGAGTTTGGGCAAAAGGGCTTGCGCCCGCCGGCGGCTGGCGGCAGAGTCGTCCAGAATCAGGATTTTCGCGAGGCACATTGATGGCGAAAAGAAGCAATACGTCGGCCCAAGAGGTTCCGGGTCATACTGGCTTGCCCATTTGAGTGCATCTGCCATTCGTCCCTGCCGTATCGCAAGTTCCGCAGCAAGCGCCTCGGAGAGTCCGATCATGAACGGATTATGTGTTCTGAACGCAAGGTCGCGCAGTGTCCCTGAGGTATTCAGTGCATCGTCCGAGTTCCCCAGCGCTTCCTGCGCCATTGCAAGGATTATGAGGCTGTGTGCGTATGACTCAGGGCTGGCGATCGCTTTCTTGTGGAGCAGATCCCGGAGTTCATCTTTGATAGCAGATAGTCTATTCTGGTGATAATGACAGCTTGCAATGAAGTGCAGGGCTACGCTCAAGACTTCCCAAAGATCCGCACGCCTGCCCAATCTTCTAGTATCTTTTGCGACCAGGTCGAGTTCCTTTAGATCGGCATCCATCCAGTAGACGTAACAAAGAGCGGCAAGCAGGCGCGTCATATAGGTAGGGCGATCTTCATCCTGTGTTGATGCCTCAGATATTGCGGAATAGATGTTGTCTTTGGCGCCTTTGACGTCACCCGTCATCTGCAGCGCCGCACCGAGAAGAATCATCGCGAAGCCACGCTCTGCCAGGTCGTCCGGAGGAAGTAATTCGAGTGCTTGTCGTGCGGCTCGAATGGCGGCTTCTCCGTCAGACTGCGCATAGAATTGATAACAGCGCATAGAAGCGAGGGAGCCATAGAGTTCTTTTTTGATCCCGTCGTCAATCACTGCAGCATCAAGTAACGATTGGGCAGCATCCAGCGTCTGCACAAACTCCACATTTTGTCCGGTAGTCCTGAAGATCCTTGCTTTCAACAGCTGAAATTCAGGCCGAGACGCGACGATTTGTGGTGGCAACAGACGAAGCCAGATGCCGAGCTGATGCCAGCGCTCGTGATTCATGATCATATTTCGATGTCGACTAATCACATCAGCCGCTTCGCCAGGGCAATTGGCGCTGAGCGCATGCCGTATCGCGTCCCCAAGAAAATCATGCTCCTCGAACCACCCGGATGCGCGTGAGTGGATGTTGCGAATTTCTTCTTTACCGAGCCTGGTCAGCGCAAGGTCCTGCAGCATGCTCTGGAAAAGGTGATGGAACCGGAACCAGTTTTTACTCAGGTCCAACGGTATCAAGAACAGGTTGGCCTGATTGATGTGGTTCACGAACTCTTTGCCTGAGATACCTGCGGAGTCTTCTGGCATTACCACTTCGCAAAGCTCTGCACAAAACCGGTCGAGGAATGCGGTCCGTAGCAGGCACTCCCGAATCTCGGCAGGCTGGCCCGCGAGCACCTCTTGCATCAGGTACGTACGAACGGCATGACTGTCTTCGGGCAACCGGTCAACAACAGTTGCTGTCGAACTTGCTTTCGCCTTCGCCAACCTTGCTAGACGAAGGGCTACGGGCCAACCTTCCGTACGTTGGTGCAGCACCATGATTTCGTCATCCGTAATCGTGTCATTAACATCCAAACGAATGAGTGCGCAGGTTTCGTCCTCGCGGAATCTCAGTTGTTGCAAACGACACTCACGAAGTGCGCCACGAGCACGCAGGGCATGCAAGGACAACGACGGGTCGCGACGCGATACGATAATCAAGTGTAAATTCTGGGGCGGGTGTTTGAGCACGGTATCGAGAAAGCTGTCGACATCCGATGAGGACAACCGATGGTAATCATCGAGGATAAGGACCATCGTTTCCTTATAGGCATCGATTTCGTTGCAGAAACTACCTGCCAGACTATGGGCGTCCGGCAAGACCGCAGATTGTAAAATCTCGACGATTTCAGAACAACACCCCGGGTAGGTATTGCGCAACGCCGCAACAACGTACGATAAGAACTGCGTCAGGTCGCTGTCTTCATTATCCAATGATAGCCAGGCTGATTCACACCCGAGTAGATCCAGCCATTGACTAACCAGTGTACTTTTACCGTAACCAGCAGGCGCCGAGACAAGGCTTAGTGGAATTTGCGTTGCAGATTGTGCCAGCGACAGCAGGCGCTGGCGCTGGACAATATCCGGCGCCAGCGGAGGTGGGTACAGCTTGGTCCGGATTATGGGAATCGGCAGATTTTGCATGGTGCCTGAATATCCCTCTGGCTTTCTACATTGTTACGGTCATTAAGTATGCTGAGAAGACTACCATAAATGACGATTCTGGCCGTCATACGACTCAGGTCAATAGAATTTGGCGCGTATAAATCGCAGCGATTAATGCGCCGAGGGTCACAACCCAGGCCAGTACGGCATTGCGCATGCCACGGCGTGCTTTCTCCTTGTGCCACCACACGCGTGGGTGGATGCGCTTGAGCAAAAACACGATTTTGCAGGCGAGGTTTATGCAGACTATGTTGATTGCAAGCAACAGAGATGAAGATCGTAACGCAGCCTTGTCAACAGCGGATTTTTATCTCATGGGTCCCATTCGTTAGGCATACACATAGTTCTCCTATGGCCGATTGTTGCTATAGGAATCGCTGAGATTCAGGCAAGATGTATAGCTGCTATGTGGTGAAAAGCGGACGACTAAGTCCGACCTTTATTGGACACTGTCTGTCAGATCAAGTTTGAGCTATTACAGCTAAGATTGTTAACACCAAGCGACTTTGTCGTATTACAACCAAGATACAGTCATTGGCAGCCGCCATGAAGATTGCTGAAACTGGATTAATACATCTTATTATTTAAAAAACTTGCTTTTGTTTTTAAAACAAAAGACGAAAGAATACGCTGAAAAGGTGACTAAAAAGAGACTAGAATATCGGTTGTGTGCTGTAATATATTGATTTAATGGTGCCGGCACCAAGATTACTCCGGGCATCCTGCCCTCCGCCCCTGCGGGGCCGTCTCCCGATGGTCGACGTTCAAATTTGTTCCCGACAACTTTGT
>Ga0265303_10003239_pt1 | contig 10192 bp, 9 predicted proteins | sample Helome_2_FD_192494 | JGI IMG/M metagenome (GOLD analysis project Ga0265303, IMG submission 192494) | Marine sediment microbial communities from subtidal zone of North Sea - Hel_20160317 (Illumina Assembly) | ecosystem: Environmental > Aquatic > Marine > Subtidal zone > Sediment ... | reverse complement strand
ATGCGATGTATATCTTCGTGGCTATTGGTATCGGTCTGGGGTGCGGCATCGGCGCGCTTGCCGTCACGACCATCATCTCGTTCGCGTTCGTCATGGCGACGTTGTTTATCTGGCGACTCGAGTATGGCAAGACACTGGCCGGCCCGTTCCTGACCATGCTGACGAGACGCGATGCGGGCGAGGACGAGTACGATTAGCGGTCACAGCATACTTCTGGTTCACGGTCGGGACTTCAAACCGGCCGAAGAGTCCCTCATGGATGTCTCGGTCGCTGCGCTGCGCGCCGGCGTCGAGCGCGACTATCCCGATCATGTCGCTGCACTCGATGCCGTGCACAAGGACATTGCCTATTACGGAGACCTTGGTAATGCGCTGCTGGAGTCTGGCGGCAAGCGCTACGACGAATCGCTCGATATCGGCGACCGGCGAAATGCCCTCAACTCGCTGCGCGCCGTTTCGGCCCGCAAGCGATTCGGCATAAGGCAGTACGACCGCCTGCCTGGAAAATCCGCCTTACGCGAGTTTCTGGCCGACGTTGCGGCGCCGTCTCTAGGCGCGCTCGGCCTGACGATGCCGCTCATTTCCAGTATTTCCAAAGACTGCGCCGAATACCTGAAAGACCAGTCCGCCTACGCGGACGAAGTGCGCGAACGCGTGCGCATCAAACTCTGCGAACTCTTCAAGCGCGGCGACCCGATCATGCTCATCACGCACGGTCTGGGCTGCGTCGTGAGTTACGACGTGCTTTGGGAGTTGTCGCACGAGCCGCAATACGCGGAGCAGTTCGGCGGTTCGAAAGTCGATGCCTGGCTAACGCTCGGGGCGCCGCTCGGCGACTCGAATATCCGCAAACGCCTGCGCGGCGCGAAAGAGAAGCGGGCCGAACGCTTTCCGACCAACGTCATTTCCTGGCACAACGTTGCGGCGGAGGACGACTACACGTGCCATGACAACACCCTGGCAGACGACTTCAAGAAGATGATGGACCAGCGTCTGGTCAGCGGTGTGCATGATTATCATATCTACAATCTCGCCGTTCGCTACGGCAAGTCGAATCCGCACAGTTCAATCGGTTACTACATCCATCCGCGCATTACGAAGATCGTCGTCGACTGGCTGAGCGCCGGTGTCGCTATCGAGGCGCCTAAATACAATTTCTGACGATCGCTCTGTCGAGTTTTTTCGGGTCGTCGATTGTCTCGTAAAATCTGTCGGAGAATTTCAACAAGTATTTGCGGCTGCCTTTCGATAGCTCGGGCAGACCGTTTACAAGAGCTTCGATGGCAGGGCGATGTGTTCGAAACAGTCCGAGGCTGGCGTCCAGGTACTCGTTGTTGACGCAGCGACCGCGATACAGGCGGTCGCGAACCGACCGCAAATTGAATCGCGGGTTCGGAGTGGCATACGCAGCGTTGACCCAACCGCTTCTGTCAAAGTCGTAGGGAATCGTGTAGTGCAAGCCATCGTCCGGTGCGAACAGCGCTTGATTGTGGCAACAATCTTCATCGGGAGCGGTCGCAATAGGCGAGAAATCAGTATTGGCCAGGAAATACTGGAACACGGAAGTGAGATTCAGGTCCGCCGGACGTATGTCACTGACCCGCACCCTCTCTATAGCGACCGGCTTGGCGCCAATTCGATTGTCGACGCGATCCTTGTGCTCTATCAGGATCCCATATGACTCTATCCGCCTGTCTGCATCCGTGTAAGCATAGGTAATGCGTAATAGTCGCACGCGAAAGCTGGCGTTGGTGAGCAGGTTCAGGATGCGGTACGCCAGATACTCCTTTAGCAGGGCCTGTTCGAAGATTGTCGATTTGCTTGCACAATGCGTGACAAGCTTGAGCTTGTCCTGCTTGTGGAACAACGTGTCTTTGGTCTGTGACTTCTTGAAGTTGAGGCGCATCGGCGGAAATTTACATATTTCCTTTTCGCGACGATTATTGCCGCGAGTCCTTATTGCGACGTCAAGCTCGAGAACAGAACCATCGTCCGCATCCATCCGGAATTTGCCGGGTGCCTCTTCTTCATTGGGCCGCTCTGACAGGAGCATTCCAAATGGCCCATCGACCGTGACTCGTAGCACCTCATGGCTGTCGAACAAAGGATCAAAATCCCTGATATCCTTCTCGTTGGCAGCCGCCGCCAGCGGGAACAGCAGAACGAGAGTGATTGTCCTGGAAAGAAATGACACGGCGGCCTCAATTCAAAGCAAATCTTGACGATACAGAGATCTTAGTAGGGAACAGCCCACATTGCATAAGCATATTCATTTTTTCTTGTGGGTGCTTGGCGCACAGCTGGCGCTGTCCACGACAGCGGCAGCCGGTGAGTGGCAGTTTGAAGATGTCGCCCGCGTTGTCGCGATAGCCGATATCCATGGTGCCTATGAGCCAATGGTTGCCGGTCTGCAACATGCTGGTGTGCTCGATGAGCAGTTAGCCTGGTCTGCAGTCGATGCTCACCTCGTCATTGTTGGCGATATCCTTGATCGTGGGCCCCGGTCACGGGACGCGATGGACCTGCTGATGCGCATCGAGGACGAAGCCGCCACGGCCGGCGGCAAGGTACACGTACTGATCGGCAATCATGAAGCGATGAACCTGGTTGGCGACCTGCGCTACGTGTCGGCCGCTGAGTACGCCGCCTTTGCGGACGATGAGGCACCTGAGGAGCGTCAACGGTGGTTCGAGGCTTTCACGGAGAAGAGATCCAACGGCGACGAGAGTGACGAGGCGTTGCGCACGATCTTCAAACAGAAGTATCCGGCCGGGTATTTTGCGCACCGGCGCGCCTTTTCGACGGGTGGAACGTACGGTGAGTGGTTGCTGTCGAAGCCTGTCGTCGTCGTGATCAACGGCACGGCTTTCGTGCATGGCGGACTCTCGCCAATGGTCGCCGAAACCGGCCTCGACGGCACGAACGAGAGGCTACGCGGCGAAATGGTCGAATACGTACGTCAGCTCGAGGTTTTATACGGCGCCAGCGTGCTTCTGCCGACGGACAACTTTCACGATCATAAGGAGTTGCTGAACGCATACATGCCGTCGCTCGACACGGGAACCAATGTTCTGGATGCGATGAAAGCGGTGAAGTCGCTTTATGATTCGAATCTTTATTCGCTCAAGGGACCGCTCTGGTATCGCGGCAACGTCGTGTGCAGCGAGTTGATCGAGGAAGACAAGCTTGCCGAAACCCTGGAGGCAATAGGCGCGAAGCGTGTTGTCATCGGGCATACACCCACGCCCGGACGTTCGGTGCTCGAGCGCATCGGTGGGCAGATCATACAGATCGATACTGGCATGCTGAAAAACTATTACGGCGGCAAAGCAAGTGTGCTCACCATAGAGAATGACACAGTCAGTGTTACTACTGAGAAGGTAAATACGCCGGTGCCTCCGCTGCCGCATCCACGCGAAGTGGGCGCGCGCCCGGGCGGAGCTATTTCGGCACAGACGATCGAGCGTTTGCTCTCCAGCGGTGAGGTCGTAGCAACAAACGAAGACGAGCAGGGTCGCGAAATCGTGACAATCAGCGACGGCAAGCGAACCATCGAGGCGTTCTTCGCCCAACGGCGCAGCCGCGGTTTCTATCCGGAGGCTGCCGCGTATCGACTCGACCTGTTGCTGGGTCTCGACATGGTTCCTGTTGCGGTCAGGCGTGAAGTAAATGGTGATGACGGGACACTGCAGTTTCGGCCGAAGAACTGGATAGACGAGACGGAGCGTTCGCGCGACGGCCGGGGAGGCGGCGCCTGGTGTCCGCTCGACGAGCAGTGGAACGCGATGTTCGTCTTCGACACCCTGCTGCGGAACCCGGGACGGAACGGCAGCAACCTGCTCTATAACCTCGACATGTGGCAATTGATGCTGATCGATCACAGTCGGGCGTTTGTCGCGAAAAAAGGTATGCCGTCCCGGCTCGAGTCAGTACCGTTTGTTGTGGGTCAGGCGTGGAAAGACGCGCTGGCCTCGCTCACGGACGATGTGCTGCAGGAGCAGCTCGGCGACGTGCTTGACAAGAAACGACTGCGCTCACTCGTTGTGCGGCGCGACGAACTTATCGAACGACCCTAGTCCACCACCGCAATACACTCGATCTCAGTGCGCGCATCGAGGGCGAGTCCGTTCGCACCGAGCGCGCTGCGTGCCGGCTTGTTAGGGAAGAACGTCGTATAGACCTCGTTCATCGCCGCCCACTCGGACATGTCGGCCAGAAAAACAGTGCATTTGACGACTCTGTCCATCGAAGACCCAAAATTCTCGAGAGTCCGCGAGATGTTCTCGAGCGTCTGGCGCGTTTCGGCCTGGATACCACCTTCGACGAGACCGCCGGCTTCATAGTCGTAGCCGAGCTCGCCCGACAGGAACAGAAGGTTGTCGACGCGCACAGCCGAGGAAAACGGCAGGTTCATCTCTTCGGTACCGGGCGCCTTGAACCACTCGATCTCCGTATCCGTTTCGACGTTGACTTCACAGCCAGTGATAGCAAGTGCGGCCAGAGCCGCAAACAGAGTTCTCATGATTATTTTTCACCATCTTCGTGTTGTGGCCGCAAATCTAGCACAGGGCCGTATAATGGTCGCCATGGGCAAGCTGACGACGCATATTCTCGACACGGCAAATGGCGCACCGGCAGCCGGTGTGGACGTTCGACTCTACGCGCTCGAAGATGAGCGGACTCTGCGAGCGTCTGCGACGACAAATGCCGATGGGCGCACCGAGCAGCCGCTGATGCAGGACGAGGCCATGCGGACCGGAGAGTACGAACTCGAGTTCGATATCGGGCCATACTTCGGTGCGCTCGGAATCGAGTCTCGGGAACCGGTGTTCCTGCAGACCGTCGTCATTCGGTTCGGCGTGCACGCGGACGAGCACTATCACGTGCCGCTGCTGGTCACGCCATGGAGCTATTCGACCTACCGCGGCAGCTGATGATGAGTGATGCTGTTACCGATATCGATGAGCAGGCCGGCACGATTCGCTTCGTGCTCGACGGCGAGGTGATCGAGCTCGACAATGTCGACCCGAGCCGCACGGTATTGCAATACCTGCGCGAGGATCTCCGCCGCACCGGCACGAAGGAAGGCTGCGCAGAAGGCGACTGCGGCGCCTGCACCGTTGTGCTTGCGGAGCTGAATCGTGAGGGCGACGACGTCGAGGTGCGCGCAATCAACTCCTGCATTCAGTTCCTGCCGACGCTCGACGGCAAGGAGCTCATTACGGTCGAGAGTCTGAGCAAGAACGGCGAGCTGCATCCCGTGCAGAAAGCGATGGTCGACCACCATGGTTCGCAGTGTGGTTTCTGCACGCCTGGATTCGTCATGTCGCTGTTCGCGCTCTACAAGACAAACAAGCATCCGTCGCGCCGCGACATCGATGACGCGCTGGCGGGAAATCTGTGCCGCTGCACCGGCTACCGCCCGATTATCGATGCGGCGGAGGCGATGTACGACTTCGGCACGGGCGAGGACTGGCTGCGGCAGCCTGCGGACAAGCAGGCCAGGCCGCAGAGTCGCGTCGAGGCCTTGCGTGGCTTGCGGCGTGCCGCGGGCGTGCAACTCGAATGCGATGGACGCCGCTTTTTCGCACCGATGAATTCGGACGAGCTTGCCGCGCTGCTCGCGGCAGAGCCTGAGGCGACCGTTCTCGCCGGCGGCACCGATGTCGGCCTCTGGGTGACCAAGCAGCATCGCGAGCTGGACACGGTCGTCTACACGGGTCGCGTTGTCGAACTTACCGAGCTGAACATTTCCGCCACGCACATCGAGGTCGGCGCGGCCGTGTCACTGACCGACGCCATGGCGGTGATAACGAAGTACTATCCGCGCCTCGACGATTTGTTCTGGCGTTTCGCTTCACCGCCGATTCGCAATGCCGGCACACTGGGCGGCAATATCGCGAACGGCTCGCCGATCGGCGACTCGATGCCTGCGTTGATGGTTGCAGGCACAACGCTCGTGCTGCGCCGCGGCCGCAGCAAGCGCGAGCTGCCGCTCGACCAGTTTTATATCGACTATCAGGTCAAGGACTTGCGACCGAGCGAGTTCATCGAGTCGATACGCATACCACTGCCCGCCGACGGTGTCGTACTACGCAGCCACAAGCTATCGAAGCGCTTCGACCAGGACATCTCGGCAGTATGTACGGCATACAGGCTGCAGCTCGACGGCGACGAAGTGGCATCATTTCGCATGGCCTGCGGTGGGTTGGCCGCCACGATCAAGCGTGCGACCAACTGTGAGGCCGTGATCGACGGCAAACGCTGGGACGAGGCGACCATTGCAAAAGCCGCGGAGGCGCTGGCAATGGACTTCACTCCGATCAGCGACATGCGCGCATCCGCGGACTATCGTCTGCGCGCGACGCAAAACCTGTTGCGGCGCTTCTACCTGGAAACGACCGGCAAACTCGACGAGACGATTTATACCTATGGACGCCAAGTCTGACACGATCGTCATAATGCCGCGCAACGCCGTCGGCAGGGCGCTGCCGCACGACAGCGCGCATCTGCACGTCAGCGGCAATGCTGCGTATACCGACGATCTCCCGGAACCGCGCGATCTGCTGCACCTTGCCGTTGGCATGAGCGGCAAAGCGCACGCGAAGGTGAAAGGCATCGATCTGGACCCCGTTGTTTCGGCGGACGGTGTCGTCGACATTTGTGTCGCCGAGGATATTCCAGGCGAGAATCAATGGGGAGCAATCATCGCGGACGAACCTCTGCTCGCAGACGACGAGGTCGAGTACGCCGGACAGCCGCTGTTCGTCGTGGCTGCTGCGACCGTGGACCAGGCGCGCAAAGCCGCGCGGCTTGCAGAAGTCGACTACGAAGAACTCGAGCCGGTACTCGATCCACTAACAGCCATCAAGAAAGGCATGTTTGTGTTACCGAGCGAGACCATTACACGCGGCGAGCCCGACGAGGCGCTGCAGAGCGCCGAACATCGGCTGCAGCGCAGGCTTGAGCTTGGCGGTCAGGATCAGTTCTACCTCGAGGGCCACGTCGCGATGGCGATTCCGGGCGAAGACGGGGCGCTGCTGGTCTACAGCTCCACACAACACCCTGACGAGGTGCAGCATCTGGTCGCCGATGTGACGAAGCGCGCATCCAAGGACGTCGACGTGATCTGCCGGCGCATGGGCGGTGCGTTCGGCGGCAAGGAGAGCCAGGCCGCTATGATCGCCTGTCTCGCCGCGCTGGTGGCGGTCAGAACAGGGCGTGCCTGCAAACTCAGGCTGGATCGCGATGACGACATGATCATGACCGGCAAGCGGCATGATTTTGTAATGGACTATGACGTCGGCTTCGACGACACGGGTCTGATCAAGGGCATCAGCTTCATGTTTGCGTCGCGCTGCGGCATTTCGGCCGACCTGTCGGGCCCGATCAACGATCGCACGATGTTTCACTGCGACAATGCGTATTTCCTGGAGAACGTCCGCATCGTTTCGCACCGTTGCAAGACGAATACGGTGTCCAACACCGCGTTCCGCGGCTTCGGCGGTCCGCAGGGCATGTTCGCAATCGAATACGTGATCGACGACATCGCGCGTACGCTCGGCAAGGACCCGCTCGAAGTGCGCAGGCTCAACTTTTATGGCATCGGTGAGCGCAACACGACGCAGTATGAGCAGACGATCGAAGACAATATCATCGATGAAATCGTCGATAAGCTCGAAGCCGATGCGAACTATCAGAACCGGCGGGAGGCCGCGCGCAAGTTCAACGCGTCCAGTCCCGTACTGAAGAAGGGCATCGCGCTGACGCCCGTGAAGTTCGGCATTTCGTTCACGGCCACGCACCTGAACCAGGCGGGCGCGCTCGTTCACGTCTACAAAGACGGTACGGTGCATCTGAACCACGGCGGTACGGAAATGGGGCAGGGCCTGTTCATCAAGGTCGCACAGGTCGTTGCGGATGAATTCGGCATCAGCGTCGATCGCATCCGCAATAACGCGTCTGATACGAGCAAGGTGCCGAACGCCTCGGCAACGGCTGCCTCGAGTGGTTCCGACATGAACGGCAAGGCCGCGCAGCTTGCGGCGGCGAAGATTCGCGGCCGGCTCGCCGAATTCGCGGCGCGGCATTTCTCCGTGGCGGAGTCGTCGATCGAATTCTCGGACAACGAAGTCACGGTCGGAAAGCAGACGCTGAGCTTTGCCGAACTCGTGCAGCTTGCCTGGTTCGATCGCGTCTCGATGTCGGCGACAGGTTTCTACAAAACACCGAAGATCCATTACGACCGCGAGACGTTCAGTGGCCGGCCGTTTTTCTACTATGCCTACGGCGCGGCCGTATCCGAGGTTATCGTTGATACGCTGACCGGTGAGTATCGCCTGCTGCGTACGGACATCCTTCACGATTGCGGCGACTCGCTGAATCCGGCCATGGACCTGGGGCAGGTCGAGGGCGGCTACGTGCAGGGCGTCGGCTGGCTCACGTCCGAAGAGCTGTGCTGGAACGATGCAGGCGAACTGACGACGCATTCGCCTTCGACCTACAAGATTCCGACCTGTTCGGATCTCGCGCCCGACTTCCGTGTGCAGCTGTTGAAGGATGCGGGCAACCGCGAGGACACGATCTATCGCTCGAAAGCTGTCGGCGAACCGCCGCTGATGCTGGGCATCTCGGCCTTTCACGCGATACGGGACGCGATTGCAACCGAGTCGCAGCCGCTGCCGCCTCTGCAAGCGCCGGCGACGCCCGAGGCGGTTCTCGATGCGGTCGAGGGCCGCAGCCCGTGAATGAGTGGATTGACGAACTGTCCGATCTCGCGGCTGCGGGAGAACGGGTCGTGCTCGTGACGGTAGCGGGAATCCGCGGTTCGGCGCCGCGGGAAGTGGGCGCGAAAATGATCGTGACCGGCGACGCAACCGCAGGCACGATTGGTGGTGGCCAGCTGGAGTACCAGTGCACGCGGATCGCCTGCGACATGCTGGGACAGGACGAGACCCCGGTTTTGCGCAAGTTCCCGCTCGGCACTTCCATGGGGCAATGCTGCGGCGGTGTCGTCGACATACTCTTCGAACCATTTTCAAGCGGATTGCCTGCCTGGTTACGGGATTTGCGGGCCCTGCACGGGCAGCGTCAGGCTGCGGCTATCGTGACCGATCTGGGCGGCGTCGAAGCCAAACGCGTCGTGACCGCTGACAGCACGTTCGGTGATACGGGCGATGCAATGCCGTCGGCAATTGTCGAGCAGGCTCGCGAGGGTCTCGAGGCGGGGCGCACCGCACATCGTATAGAAAACTGGTTCTTCGAGGACATTGTCGGCGCCGACCTGAATATTGCCGTGTTCGGTGCCGGTCATGTCGGGTCCGCTGTCGTGCAGGCGCTGTCGGGTCTCGACTGCAACATTCGCTGGATAGACAGCCGCCGCAATATCTTCCGCAATACGCCGTCCAACGTGCGCGCAATAGAAAGTGCAGAGCCCGCGCTGGAGGTGGCCGCAATGCCGGCGCAAAGCTGTTATCTCGTCATGACGCACAGCCACGCGATCGATTTCGATGTTTGCGAGCGTATCTTGCGGCGTGACGACGCAATCTATTGCGGCCTGATCGGTTCGATTACGAAGCGGCGCCGCTTCGAGAAACGCTATCGAGCTGCAGGTATGGAGGAGCACCGGATCGATCGGCTCGTCTGCCCGATCGGCGTCGAAGGCATCAGTGGCAAGAAGCCGGCGGAGATTGCCGTAGCGGCCGCGGCGGAACTGCTGCAGGCCTACGAGCGCGCGACGGTCGCGGCGGGCCCGGCGTATCCGCGCAACGTTCACCCGCTCAAGAATCGTAGCTAGCGTGGAGGCTTATCTCGCAGACTGGCTCAATCTGCTGGCTCGCTGGCTGCACTTCATCACGGGCATCGCCTGGATCGGTTCATCGTTCTATTTCGTCTGGCTGGACAACCACCTCGCGGCGCCCCGGCAAGCGGATGATGCGGACAAAGGCGTTGCCGGCGAAGTGTGGTCCGTGCATGGCGGCGGTTTTTATCACGCGCAGAAATACCAGGTCGCACCGGCGGTGATTCCCGAGACGCTGCACTGGTTCAAATGGGAGGCCTACTGGACGTGGATGTCCGGCATGTTCCTGCTCGCCCTGGTGTACTGGTACGGCGCACAGGTGTATCTGATCGACCCGTCGATTGCTGCCCTGTCTTCTGTGCAGGCGGTCGGTATCGCGGCGGGTTCCATCGT
>Ga0265303_10003238_pt1 | contig 10194 bp, 7 predicted proteins | sample Helome_2_FD_192494 | JGI IMG/M metagenome (GOLD analysis project Ga0265303, IMG submission 192494) | Marine sediment microbial communities from subtidal zone of North Sea - Hel_20160317 (Illumina Assembly) | ecosystem: Environmental > Aquatic > Marine > Subtidal zone > Sediment ... | reverse complement strand
ACGGCGGCGCCGATGCTGTTGGTGCCCCACTGGGCCGGCGTGGGATCGATGCCGCCGAATTTCCAGCCCGTGTCGCGTTCGATGTCTGCGCACAAGGCGGCGACGCGCCGGAGCACTTGCGCATAGGCAGCAGCCAGTGCCGGCCCTGCGGCCACCGGGTCCTGCCGTTCCCGGCAAACGGACAAGAAGAGTCCGGCGGCTTCCAGCCCGACGGCGAAACGGTCGCCGCCGCCGTCGTGATAGCCCGCGGGAAAAAACGGGATGCCGGGCGCTACATTGGCGATGGCAGCAAAATTGAAATTGGCCGCCGCATCGGTGTCCGCAATCCGCCGAATGACCCTGGCGGCCGCGTCTACGGCCGGGCGCTGTATGTCCGTCGCGGCGCTGCCGATGACTATCGTCGAACTGATGCCCAGGGTCGCCGCCATCACCGCCGGCGCGATGGTCAACTCGGCGTCGTCGTCGATCCAGCGGGGGCCGATGGCCAGGGAATGCGGTTGCGCGGCAGCCTGCAGGACCTGCAAGAGTTCGCCAAATGCCGCCACCGGCAGGTCGCGCGCATAGTCGGCCTGGGGCTGGGTCACGATGCGCGTGGTCTGTACCGTGAGTCCCGCGGCCTCCAGTCGCCGCCGGGCGGCGCTGAGAAACCCACCGGCGCGTTTCACCGCCGCCTCGGGGTTGGCCGGATCTACCGTCACGCCGGCCGTAATCGTGCGCACGGGCACGGCCACATCGCTGGATCTGGACTCGCCAGCGCTGGCCAGCCGCTGATAGGTGGCCGGCAGCGCGGCGGCCAGCAGCGCGGCGCCGGAGCCGAGCATGAATTCGCGTCGCGGCACCGGCGGGTTCAGGTCGTCTTTCATGGGCGGGGCCGTCATCGAGGGGTCAACGCGGCCATTATCAACCCATTTACCTGGTGCAGGAACGGCCGGGGCAGACCAGTGAGCGCGCAGGCGGGTAGTATCCGCTCGTGACCTTCGGTGAAGAATTCTATCTGACTACCCGCAGCCCGCGCCTGTTGCAGACACTCATGGCACGGCGGATACCGACAGCTAATGGGTAACAGAAAAACACCGGCCGGTTTTAATCGCGGGATTACCCGGCGCGATTTCCTGAACGGTGCCGCGGTGGGTGCCGGCAGTGCGCTGTTGGGCGCGCCGGCGCCGGGCTTCGGCCAGCCGCAGGTCCAGGCCCCGCGGCCGTCACTGGATCCCGACTGGTACGGTTTTGGCGGGGTGGGGGATTACCGGCTGTCCCACGGCAATACCCCGGACGTCGTCGCGGCCGCGCACCGGCTGCGCGACGGCGAGTTCCCGACCAGCCTCCGGCAATTCAGCGAGGTGGAAGAATACGATCTCGTCATCGTCGGCGGCGGCATGGCGGGTCTCGGCGCTGCGCTGGAGTTTGCCAAGACCCGCAAGCCCGGACAGACCTGCCTGCTGCTGGACAATCACCCGATCTTCGGTGGCGAAGCGAAGGAAAACGAGTTCAACGTGAACGGCACCCGCCTGATCGGCCCGCAGGGTGCGAACGGGTTCTTCGTCCCGGCCGCGGTGGTGGACAACCCGGAGCGGGCAGCAGGCGACGCGCGCTACTACGCCGAACTCGATGTGCCGCGGGACTTCAGGCTGCAGGACTGGCCGGCGGATGCGGAACCGCTGCGCTTTTGCGCCGACAACTACGGCTACCTGGTGCGGGGATTGCAGGCCAACACCAGTGTCGGTCACTACTTCGATACTGACGATTCGAAGGGAGGCCAGTGGGCTGTCGACATGTGGCAGCAGCGCCTGGCCAACGCACCGCTGCCCGCAGCGACGCGCGCGATGCTGCTGCGCTGGTATCAGGCGGGTGCCAGCAGGAAATTCGAGTCAGATGCCGAGGCCAGGCGCTGGCTCGATACGATGTCCTACAAGGACTTTGTCGAGAACGAACTGCAACTGGGGCCGGACGCGGCTGCACAAGGCGACCTGTTCCTGGCTTCTGCCTGCGGTCTCGGCAGTGACGCGGTGTCGGCCTATGCCGCCTCCCAGCTGCCGATGCCCGGCCTCGCGGATGTCCCGCCCGCGGGCCTGAAGCGTTATTCGTTCCCGGGCGGCAACTCGGGCTTTGTGCGTTATTTCCTGAAACGCCTGATCCCGGAAGCCATCGCCGGGCGCCCCGACTTCGACGACATCATCACCGGGCGGATCAACTTCGGCGCGCTGGACCGGGCCGGGCAGCCATTGCGAATTCGCCTGAGTTCGACGGTGCTCAGTGTCGCCCACGAAGGTGATCCTGATTCAGCCGGCAGCGTCAGCCTGGTCTACACCCGCGACGGCCGGCTGCAAGGGGTCAGGGCCAAGGCCGTGGTCATGGCCACCGGCGGCTGGATGAATCGCTACGTGGTCCGGGACCTGCCTGTTGAATACCGGCAGGCCTACGAACAGTTCCAGCACGCGCCCTTCCTGGTGGCGAACGTCGCGCTGACGAACTGGCAGTTTCTCTACAAGCTGGGCATCACGGCCGCAATCTGGAACAAGGGTGAAGGCGACTTCGGCTACACCTGCAATATTCGCAACCCGATGCAGGTGGGCAGCTACCAGCCACCGCTGGATCCCGACCAGCCCACTGTGCTGTCTTTCTACACACCCTTTTATTATCCCGGGCTGCCGGTCGCAGCGCAGTGCCGCATGGGGCGCGCGGAACTGCTGTCCACGCCGTACCCGGTCTACGAAAAAAAGATTCTCACGCAGATGGTCAAGCTGTTCGGAGCGGCGGGCTTCGACCCGGGCAGGGACGTCGCCGGCATCATCCTGAATCGCTGGGGCCACGCGTACTCGGTGCCGTTCCCGGGCTTCTACGGTGGCGCGACGGGCAATGCGCCGAGGGATGTGATTCGCAAGAACTACGGGCGCATTGCCTTCGGCCACTCGGAACTGGACGGGCTGCAGCACTGGGGACCGGCCGCGGACGAGGGCCGGCGCGCATTCAACCAGCTGCGCGACGCGATCTAGCGCGGTTCAACGCGCGTCTGTAGTCCTGACGCCCGCGCCTCCTGCCCCGCTAACCAGGCGCGCTTCAGTCGCTGGCGATGCTGGCTGCCAGCGAATGGGCGTAGCCGTCGTCGCGGATGCGGGGGCCGGCACCGAGCAGGTAGGCCTCGTCCGCCTCAATGCCCGTGGTGGAGACCAGCCGATTCATGAAATTGAACAGGCAGGTCACCAGGACCGCATCCTCGATCGCGTCGTCGTCCCAGCCGGCGGCGTAAGCCGCTTCGAAGTCGGCGTCGGTGACCTTGTAGGCGGCTTCCGTGGTCTTGCGGCAGAGGGCAAACAGCGGTTTGAGCTGGTCGTCGATATCTGCACCGGCCAGGTCCCGCTGGCAGTCTTTCGCCAGGTCGCCGCCGATGCCGTAGGCCTTCACCGCCTCGTTATGCACGTCGTGGCAGTAGGGGCACGCGTTCAGCGCGGAAACGAAAGAGCCGAGCAGTTCCCGTTGCGCCGCTGTCAGCGCCGACGGGCCGCGCATGATCTGGTCACAGAAATCCACGAACGGCTGAAAGGTTTGGGGGCGCCGGGCGAACAGCTCATACACCTTGGCGTCTTTCGGCAGGGATTTCAGTCGCATCATTGTTGTACTCCCGGTCAGTTGTTTCGCCAATTATCACACACCGAGATTTTCGCGGATCGTCGAGACAAGCACGATCAGGATAGCCACAGGTGCGATGTAGCGCGCTGCCAGCCGCCACAGGCGAAAAGTCGGTGTATCGCCGAAGCCGAGTTCATTCATCACCGTATGACGAGACATCATCCAGGCGACGAATATCGCCATCAGCAGTGCGTTGGTTGGCAGCAGCAGGTTGGCAAGCAGGAAGTCGAGGAGATCGAAGATGCCCTTCTCAGCGAGCAAGGGCACCATGGCCAGCGGCCGCACGTCGCGCCACAGGTTGAAAGACAAAGCGACCACAATGCCGGCGCACCAGGCCACCAGGCCGGCCACCGGCGCCATCCAGCGCCGCTGCCAGCCGCGGTGTTCCGACAGCCACGCGACCGACGGTTCGAGCATGCTGACGGTGCTGGTGAAGGCGGCGAAGGCGAGCAACAGGAAAAACAGCGCACCGATGAACTGGCCGCCGGGCATTTCGCCAAAGGCCACGGGCAGGGACTGGAACATCAGCCCGGGGCCCCCGTCGGCCGGAAACCCGTAGGCAAACACGATCGGGAAGATCGCCAGCCCGGCCAGCAGGGCCACGCCGGAATCGGCCAGGCAGATGGTCAGGCACGCGCGGGGAATGGAAATCGACTCCGGCAGGTAGGCGCCGTAGGTGATCAGGTAGCCGCCGCCCACGCTCAGGGAGAAAAAGGCCTGCCCCAGGGCCATCAGCACCGTCGCCACGCCGACCTGGGAAAAATCCGGCCAGAACAGGAACTCCACCGCCCGGCCAAAATCGGCGGCCACGATGCCGTAGCCCACCATGATCAACAGGATCACGAACAGGCCGGGCGTCAGCACCTTGGCCACCACCTCCAGGCCGCCCCGCACGCCGCGGGCGACGACCACCGTGGTCAGGCCGATAAAGATGGTGTGCCACAAAATCAGCCGCGACGGGGATGCCATCAGGCCGGCGAACACGGCACGCGAGCGGTCGGCGTCCAGCGATTCGAACAGGCCCAGCAGGGCGCGACCGATGTACTCCAGCGACCAGCTGGCGACGACGCTGTAGAAGGACAATGCGAGCAGCGGCATGATCAGCGATAGCCAGCCGATGATGACCCAGCCGCCGGAGCGATTTTCCTGCCGCGTGACTTTGCGCAGCGTGTTCACCGGACTGGCGCTGCCGCGGCGACCGAGCAGGAGTTCGGCCATCGCAATGGGGACGCCGACGCCAATGACAAAGCCGATATAGATCAGCACGAAGGCGCCGCCGCCGTTCTGCCCGGCGACGAACGGAAAGCGCCAGATGTTGCCGAGACCCACGGCCGCGCCGATGGTCGCCAGCAGGAAGGCGGTGCGGGAGGACCACAGCTGGCGACCCGGTTCAGGCATGTCTGACGCGCGGGGCGGATTTAAAGATAATCATCCGGGTCGATGTCCTGCTCACCGGGGATGGTCTTTTTCTCAAATTCAGCCGCGCGACCGAACGGCCGCGTGGCATCGATGCCCACCCGCCCCCAGTGGTCCCGGTGCGGGTCCCGGTAGAAGCCTGGCACGTCGTCGATCACCATTACGCGCCGGTCCAGTCGGCCGCGGCTGACGATGGCGCGAACGATCTCCTCGACGTCGTTCGGGTCATCGTCTTCGTCCACCACGATGCACAGCTTGTTGTAGTCCATGTCGGCGCTGAAGGCGGCGAGGAGCACCTGCCGGGCGTGGCCTTCATAGGCCTGGCGAATGCGGATGGTGGTATTCATGAAACCGGGCGCACAGCTGACGTCGAGGATGCCGGGCAAACGGGCGTCGAGGTGCTGGAAAGTCTTGGCCGCATTGATGGCCTGCAGCGGCAGCCGGTCTTCCGTCGAGCCGCACAGGATGCTGTGAAAGACTGCATCCGGCTGCCAGTACACGGCAGTGACTTCGAACACGGGGTTCTCCGCTTCCGGCACGTAGTAGCCGAGAAACTCGCCAAACGGCCCCTCGGGGCGGCGCACGCGCGGCAGGAATCGCCCTTCGACCACGACCTGGGTGCTGGCCGGGATCGGCAGGTCCACCGTGGCGGCCCCATAGCTGGCGATGGCTTCACCGGCGAGCGTCGCGGCGAGGTCCAGTTCGCTGGCCGCGGCCGGGATCGATGCACATGCGGCCATGAAGATTTCCGGCGCGACGCCGATCAGCATCGCGGCTTCCAGCGATTCGTCCCGCGCCTCGGCGTCGCGGTAATACGCGGCCAGGTTGTGCGTGTCGCCGAGACGCACCCGCAGCTCCTGGTCGCTGACATACATGGAGCGGTGGAAGGAAAGATTAGGCACGCCGGTTTGCGGGTCCTTCGCCAGGTAGATCGGGGAGGTGAAATACGGACCTGCATCTTTGCTGTGATAGGTGATCAGCGGCAGCTCGCTCAGCTGGCCCGTCACCAGGTTGGCCGGCCGTTCAATGGTAGTAGTGGCGGAGTCGGGCGGTGACGCGAGTTGGCCGATGAGTTCAGACCAGCGTCGGCAAAAACCCTGTTCCCCGGCGCCGATCAGACTGGCGAGGCGCTGACGGCTGCCGTACAGGTTGGTTACGACGGGCAAGTGCGTGCCCTGCACGCGTTCGAACAGCACCGCCGCGTCGCCACGCTGCTGGAAGGCCCTCGTTACGGCGGCCAGTTCAAAAACCGGGTCGACCTCGCGCGAGATTCGGACCAGGCTGCCGTTGCGTTCGAGTTCTGCCAGGTAGTTACGCATGAGTCTTTAGTCTATCGCCAGGGCCGGCTGGCCGCCGTCGCCGGATCGCACCAGGTCCGGGTACGCGGGCAGCAACAGCAGCAGCAGCGAGGCGCCGAAGTTCAGCACCGCGCAGAGAATCAGCACGTTTACATACGAGCCGGTGACGTCGTAGACCACGCCGAAGGACACCGGCCCGAGGGACGTGCCCACCAGCAGCGCGGCGAACATCACGCCGTAGACGGTGCCGAAATGTTTCAGGCCGAAGTAGCGGGTGGTCAGGTACGCCATCAAATCCAGTTCTGCGCCGATGCTCAGGCCCACGCCCACGGCGGCCAGGAAGGCCCAGGGTCCGCTGCCGCCGGCCGCCAGGATCGCGATCCCTGCGGCCGACATCAGGAAAAACACCAGCGCGACCCGCGGGGCGAAAAACCGGTCGATCAGGTAGCCGATCACCGCCCGCGCGATGATGATGGTGACACCGATCGTAGACGCGGCTAACGCTGCGTTGCCGGCAGTCATGCCGCGGTCCGTCAGCATCGGCACCAGGTGCGGCAACAGTCCGTACAAACTGAAGGCCAGCGCGCCGAATATGATCCACAGCAACCAGAATTCGGTTCGCCGCAGGGACTGCGACAGGTCTGGTCCCAGGGCCTCGGCCGGGACGGCGCCGGGCGGTGGCGATGGGTCGCCATCGGGCATCAATCCCTTCGTGGTGGGGGAGTCGCGAAACACGAGGCCGACAATCGGCGCGGCGATCAGGATATTGATTGCGGCCAGCAGCAGGTAGCCGCTCTGCCAGCCGTAGTTCGCGATCATGTACTGCACCAGCGGTGGCACATAGGCAAAGCCGAAACCCGCGCCGGCCATCGATAGCCCGATGGCCAGACCGCGGCGGCGGTCGAACCAGGCCGAAATCGTCAGCATGTAGGGCAGGCTGTTCGCGCCGGCACCCAGTGAGCCGATCACGAGAAAAATCGCCCACAGGTGCCAGAGCTGCGTGACCAGCGGCATCGCGGCCAGCGCAAAACCGCAGACCAGGATCGACGGGACCACCACCCGGCGGCTGCCGATGCGATCGACCACGCGACCGGCCAGCGGCAGGCACACGGCGAGTGACACGGTGAACACGGTGAGTGCAAGGCTCATCTCGGCCCGGCTCCAGCCGAAGTCGCGGGTCAGCGGCGCCATGAACAGGCCCAGCGAACCGAAGGCGAACTGCGAAGGCGCCGACGAGATACCCACCATGGCCGCCATCACGATCCACCAGCCGTAAAAGATGCCCTTTTGTGGCCGTTGGCTGATGGACGCGTTGCTATCGATCATGGTTACAAGGTGGCCACTTGACCCTTGCTACTATACGCAAACACCGTGGCGGTTTTTGCCCATGCGCATCGACGATGACTACCCCGTAGGCGACCTCGTTAGGCCCGACGCCGTGAACGCGCGGGTCTATTCCAACCCGGTGCTGTTCCGACTGGAGATGCACCGCATCTTCACGCGCAGCTGGAACTACGTGGGGCACGCGAGCCAGGTGCCCGCGCCCGGAGATTTCTTTCAAACAGAGGTGGCCCGGCGCTCGGTGATCATGATGCGCCTGGAAGATGGCGAGATCTGCGTGCTGCGCAATCGCTGCGGCCACCGCGGCGCACGCATCGTGACGGCGCGCGACGGGCACTGCGGAGTGCTGCGCTGTCCCTACCACGGCTGGACCTACCACACCGACGGGCGTTTGAAATCGATTCCGCTGCCGGAGGGTTATGCCGGCACCGGGGTCGACATGAAGGGCCCGAAACAGCGATTGCCGGCCCTGCGCATGGCGAACTACCGGGGGTTCGTCTTCGCCCGCCTGAGCCGAACCGGTCCACCCTTCGAGGACTGGCTCGGTGATGCGCGCCGGGCCCTGGACAACATGGTGGACAGGGCTCCCGGCGGTGAACTGGAAGTGGCGGGCGGTTGCCTGCGCGCGATTCAACGCAACAACTGGAAGATCTATCTCGAGAACCTCCACGACGGTCTGCATCCCGCCGTCGTGCACCAGTCATCTATCGCTGCGAGCCAGGCGCAGCAGCGCAAGGCGATGGCCGCCACGGGCGAGGTGCCCTTGCCGGTGCAGATCGTGCAGGGCAATGCGCAGAGCCTGCGGCAACTCGGGGCGCTGGAAGTCAGCTGCTATGCCCATGGCCACAGCGACATGCGCGGCTTCCGGGAGCCGCGCAGCGACGACGCGATCTTTGCTGAGTACCAGGAGGCGCTGGCGCGAGGGCAGGGCACTGACAACGCGACGGCCACCCTCGACCTGAACATTCACAACGCGAATTTCTACCCGAATTTTTCCGTGCACCCGAGTTTCATGCAGATTCGGGTATTGTTTCCGCTGGCCGTGGACCGAACCCTGATCGAGCACTGGACCTTGCGCCTGAAAGGTGCACCCCACGCATTCAACCGCCGCAACATCGTGTACGCGAACACGGTGCATTCGCCGTCCTCGCTGATCAAACCCGATGACCTGGAGATGTATAGCCGAGTGCAGGACGGCGTTACCGAGGGCGGCGGCCTGTGGATCAGTAATCACCGGCGAGGCGCAGGGGAGACAGGCGAAGGCGCGCACAGCAGTGCCCTCAGCGAGCAGTTCATCCGCAACCAGTACCGGGCCTGGCGGGACTACATGGAGGCGCCGGATGCACGGTGAACCTGCTCTGCTGGGGCGTGTCGACGAACTCGCGCAGCGCGAGATCCAGTGGCTGCTGGACCGGGAGACCGAGTACCTGGACCAGGGTCGCTACCGGGAGTGGCTCGAGCTCTATGCCACGGAATGCATGTACTGGGTGCCGGCTGCGCCGGGCCAGACGGACGCGGTCGACCAGGTGTCGCTGTTCTACGAAGACCGGACGCTGATGGAGATGCGCATCGCGCGCCTGACTGGCGGCAGCGCGCATTCACTGGAACTGCCGGTGCGCGTCAGCCACGTGAGCGGGGTGGCGCTGCTGGCGGCGGTCGATGCTGATACGGGTGACGTGAAGGTGACGCGTCGCTTCCAGGTGACGGAGTATCAGGACGGGCGCACGCGACACTTCGCGGGGCTCTTCAGTTACGAGCTAACACGCGCCGACGGTGCGTGGCGTATACGGACCAAGCGGGTCGACCTGGTCGACTGTGACGGACCGTTCGAGCCGCTGCAGGTCTTTATCTAGCGACGCACTCAGTCGTCTGCCGGGCATGCATCGCCCGGCGCCGCGTCACCCGTAACCCGCACCGGCAGGTGGGTCGTGACCGCATAGGTGGACATACCCACGACTCCCTGGCGTTTGTCCGTATCCAGCAGCCGCGCGTGTTCCACGTCCAGCGTGTAGTGCACGCCGGGCCGCCACGCGCTGCCGGGAATCACGACCTGGTCGTTGGCGAAGGTCAGCAGCGTGTCCGACGGCTTGTCGGGCTCCAGTGGATTCGGCGTGTCCAGCGGCCGGCCCGAGTGAAACGCACGTTCGCCCCGGCAGTCTTTCATCATCACGAAGATCAGGTCGTCCGCAATCCCGTTCGGGTCGGCGCGGCCTGTTAGAAATGGTGTCCAGGACACCACGACGTCTACCCCGGGCGCGATACCGTCATTCGGCACCAGCGCGCCGGCCTGCTCCAGGTTGATCACCGGTCCCGGGGGCAGGTCGGTTTTCCCATCCGCACCCGTCAGCGCGATGTCGAAGTCCTCGATATTCCGCGCCGGAGTGGCAAAGCGAAACAGGTAGGTGCCGTTCGGCAGTTCGGCGTCCAGGGTCTCTATGGCCTGGTGCCGGACGCCGCTCATGCCGTACAGCACCGCACCGCCATCGCCTTCCTCGTCGAAGGGAATCGGCTC
>Ga0265303_10003236_pt1 | contig 10197 bp, 10 predicted proteins | sample Helome_2_FD_192494 | JGI IMG/M metagenome (GOLD analysis project Ga0265303, IMG submission 192494) | Marine sediment microbial communities from subtidal zone of North Sea - Hel_20160317 (Illumina Assembly) | ecosystem: Environmental > Aquatic > Marine > Subtidal zone > Sediment ... | reverse complement strand
TGGCGTTAATATAACTAAAAGCGCTGGCCATCCCACGGTCTTTAAAAGAAGCGCTGGGGTTTTGACCATCATTTTTAAAATAAAACTGCAGGCCGACCTTTTCCTGCAGAAGGGGATTGGCTTCAACCACCGGGGTATGACCTTCACCCAGGTATACAACCGCATCCAGCGGAATCACTGGACCGATAAACTCGTGATATCGATAAATGCCTTTTAAGGCCGGAATGTTCAACAGCTTACGGTAGTCAAATATCTGCCGCCATGCTTTGCCTGGAATCTTGGTCAAGCGCTCAAAATTCAGATCATGGATTAACTGGACCTGTCCGCAGTCCGGGCAAACATATATAAGCTTTTCAATACCGCATTCATGACCACAGCCCAGGCAGCGATAGATCAGCCGACCCGCATGCTGCGGAAGGATTTCGGAACGAATGTCACTTGGTAAATCATCGAGTTTCACGGTTTTATTATATCCATCCCCCCCATATAGGATTGAAGCACATCGGGTATGAGAACGGCGCCATCGGCCCGCTGAAAATTTTCCAGAATTGCCGCCACACACCGTCCGACAGCAAGCGCCGAACCATTTAGCGTATGGACGAGTTCGGTGCCTTTTTTGTTTTTTCGCTGGAAGCGGATATTCGCGCGCCGGGCTTGAAAATCTTCGAAATTACTGCAGGAGGAAATTTCGCGGTACAATCCCTGAGCGGGCATCCAGACCTCGATATCAAATGTTTTGGCGGCCGAAAACCCCAGGTCGCCCGTACACAGTTCGATCACCTGATATGGAAGTTTAAGCTCCGCTAATATAGATTCAGCATCCTGCAGCAAGGTTTCAAGCTCATGATAAGAGGATTGCGGTGTGCTGAATTTTACCAGTTCGACTTTATTGAACTGGTGCTGGCGGATGAGCCCGCGGGTATCTTTTCCGTAGGAACCGGCCTCCGCTCGGAAACAGGGCGTATAAGCCGTATAGCAAATCGGCAGTTGCGCTGCATTCAGGATCTCACCCTGATGGATGTTGGTAACCGGCACTTCTGCCGTAGGAATAAGGTAGTAATCCCAGTCATTGAGTTTAAATAAATCCTCTTCAAATTTTGGCAGTTGACCGGTATGGGTCATGGACTGTCGATTCACCATAAAGGGCGGTAACGTTTCAGTATATCCATGAGAATGGGTATGCAAATCGAGCATAAAATTAATCAGCGCTCTTTCCAGTCTGGCGCCGGCCCCGAAGTAAAGCGGAAATCGTGCCCCCGTAATTTTGGCGGCGCGTTCAAAATCGAGAATGCCAAGATGGGAGCCGATCTCCCAGTGCGGCTTGGGGTCGAAAGTAAACTTCGGTGGTTCTCCCACCGTTTTGATGGTCGGATTTTCCGATTCATCTTTGCCGACCGGTACCGAAGCATGCGGAATATTCGGCAATCCCAAAAGAATGCTGTCGATCTTTTCTTGGATTCCGCTAAGCGCTTTATCCATCTCTTTAATCTTTGATGAAACATCGCGCATCCGAATCACAATGTCTTCGGCATCTTCCCCGGCCTTTTTCATTTCGGCAATCTGGTCGGAAACGACGTTGCGCTCATGTCTCAGGGCTTCAAGCTCCTGTAAAATTGCCCTACGTTCATCGTCACAGGTTTTAAACGTATCAAGATCTGCTGCTTGACCCCGTGCTTCCAAAGCTTTTTGAACGCTGTTTAAATTTTTTCTGACGAACTTGATTTCCAGCATTTTTTCCCTTATAATAAAAGGTTACGGGTCGTGTTGAAATTTCCGCCACCGGGGCTAGACCCATACGCGAAATACTGGCGCAATTAGCATGCTAGAGTGGTATAGTCAATGATTATTGACGATTAACCTCGCCGCCCCAAGCCTTATCTTAAAAAATAACCATCGCTTAACGGAGAAATCATATGGAGGAAATCCAGCTCAAAAAAAGTGAACTTCGTGAAGAAATCGCTAAAAAAGTTGCCGCACTGCCGGCCAAAGAAATCGCTGAAAAAACCAGCGCCATAGAAACCAGGCTTTTCGATTTTGCGAACTTTCTGGAATCAAAAATTGCACTCATGTACGTTCACAACAACGGTGAAATCCAAACCGGCAATATCCTCCGGCGAGCACATGATTACGGCAAGATTGTCGTTTTGCCGGCCTATAATATTGAAAACTATAGGATGACCCTGCTGAAAGTAGACAATTTTGATAAAGACTTACAGGACGGACCGCGCGGTATTCTGGAGCCGGATGAGACCCGTTGCAAGGTCGTTCCGATTGAGCGCATCGATATTGCCATCATTCCAGCAATCGCCCTGGATGAGAAAGGCGGTCGCATCGGTACCGGAGAAGGATACTACGATCGACTCATTCCCAGACTGGCGATCACCACCCGCAAGGTTGCCCTTGCCCTTGAACAACAGATCGTCCCTCAGGTTCCCATCGAATCTCACGATAAGCATGTCGATATTATTATCACCGAAGACCGCGTGATATATAAAATCTGAGAAAGGAAATCGACACAGAACGATGCCCTATCAGATGGCCCCTTTTAGCGGTCCCGATCAGGCGCTATTGAATACCGCTTTTATTGCCCGTCGATTTTGGGTTCAATGCCCATTCAAGCTTCTGCAAATTGCCGCCTTCGCCAACGGCGATAACCGTGTCATTGGGGGCGATGACCGCCTCGTATGAAGGGTTAAACAACATGTCGCCATCCGATTTTTTAATGGCGATGATGATAAGATTGTAGTTTTGCCGGATCCCGGAGTCTTTCAACTGGACATTTACCAGCTCAGATGCATTACTGACCGGAATTTCTTCCATCTGGATATCTTTGCGCTTGTGAGCAAAAGCCAGGTCCAGAAATGACGTCACTGTTGGGCGGATAATCCGATGGGCCATGCTCACCGCTCCCATTTCATAGGGAGATTCCACAAAATTCGCACCGGCGGCGCGCAGCTTGATTTTGGCCGTTTCCTGACTTGCGCGGGCCATAATCAAAATCTCCGGTGCCAGTTGTCTGGCAGTTAACACCAAAAAAACATTGTCGGTATCCGTGGCCAAGGCGGCAACCACCGCCTTTGCACGCTCGATGCCGGCTTTAATCAGCTTTTTTTCATCGGTGGCTTCACCGACAAGATAAAGAACGCCATCCTCATCCATCACCGGGATCTGTTCCGGATTTTTTTCGACAACGGTGATATCGATATGCGCTCTTTTAAGGTGCCGGCAAAGTACCCTGCCAATGCGTCCATATCCGCAAACGATATAATGATTTTTTAAGCGATCTATCTTTTTGTCCAATCTGCGCCTCCCCATAATGATTCGGATGCGACCTTCGACCATAAACTGCACGACGGCCGCCGCAACGTAAAGGGTAAATCCGACACCGGAAAAAACAAGAAAAATGGTGAATATCCGGCCCCCGTCACCAACCTGATTCACCTCCTTAAAGCCGACCGTGGAGATGGTGATCACCGTCATGTAAAGGGCATCGATAAGCGGCCAGCCTTCAATCATCATATATCCGCTGGTGCCTGCCGCAAGGATCAGGATCGATATCACAATACAAAAAATCAGCTGTCGGGTGCCTACCATTTCATATCCTAAAAATGTCGTATCGTATTCGGCCTAATGTTTTGATTATTGTAGTATTTTCTAAAAGGATCAAGGCCTTTTTTCTAATGGACCTATAATTGACAACCTAGTCAAAACGAACATGATTCCGGTTCTCAAGTGAAAAATCGTCATGGGCGCCGCTTGATAATCTTGACCTGACCCGGCTGAATTGGTAGAAAAGCGAATATGAAAAAGGAATCGATCAAATACGAACGCCAGCGCAAGGAAATGGTTCAGCAACAGATCGCGGCACGCGGAATAACAGATGCTAAAGTTCTGGCGGCCTTTCGCAAAGTCCCGCGGCATTTATTTGTCAGCGAAGCGCTTAGAGATCAAGCCTATGGAGATTACCCGCTTCCCATCGGTGAGCAGCAAACCATCTCACAGCCTTACATTGTTGCGGAAATGACCCAGGCTTTGGAACTTAATAACGATGACCGGGTTCTTGAAATTGGAACCGGCTCCGGATACCAGGCAGCCATTTTGGCGGAAATCGTGTACCGGGTGTACACCATAGAAAGAATTCGCACGCTGTATGTTCAGACCCGCAACCTCCTTGATAAGCTAAAATATCATAGCATTGTCATGCGATGCAGTGACGGCACTTCTGGCTGGCATGATGAAGGCCCCTTTAATGCCATCATTGTAACGGCAGGTGCTCCTGAAGTTCCGGAAAAAATGCTGGACCAGCTTGTCGAGGGGGGGCGCATGGTGGTGCCGGTCGGCAATCAGCATTCCCAGGAGCTCATCAAGTTCACCAAAAATAAAAGCGGCATTCACAAATCCAATTTAGGAGGCTGCCGTTTCGTCAAGCTGATCGGTGCCCACGGCTGGAAAGAAACCAAGTAAAAGTGCCTGAAAAATCGTTCGGTTGAACGATTCGCCCCTGTCAGCGGTTACCCGCAAAGCCGACTCAAACAGCTAAATCGGCCAGCCGATTTCAGCGTAAAGAAGTATTTTTTTTTATTGGAGCAAATTTATGCCTAGTACGGTTAAGCGTTCTTGGAAAGATGCCTTTCTTGCCAGCCCGGGTCCGGCCTCCCTTAAAAAAGCCAGTATATTGTCGCTAAAAGGCCTGTGCATGGGGTCAGCGGATGTAATACCCGGAGTTTCCGGCGGAACCATTGCTCTGATTACCGGGATCTATGAGGACCTGATTCTGGCGCTTAAATCGATAGACGTCAACTGGGTCAAAAAAATACTGAATCTCGACCTGAGAGGCGCCCTGGCACACGTGCATGTTCGTTTTTTGCTTTCGCTGTTTGTGGGAATCGGCACTGCCATCATAAGCCTTGCACGCTTGATGAACTACCTGCTGCATCATCATCCTGTTTTCACCTGGAGCCTTTTCTTTGGCCTCATTGCGGCATCAATCTTGGTGGTCAGCAGACGGGTGCGAAACTGGTCCGGCCGTGTGGGCATCAGCTTTGTTGCCGGCACCGTTATCGCTGTTTTCATTGTGAATCTGATACCGATCGCAACGCCCGATGCACTCTGGTTTATTTTTCTGTGCGGCGTCATTGCCATCTGCGCCATGATCCTGCCGGGCATAAGTGGTGCGTTTATATTGCTCATTCTGGGCAAATATGAATTTATTACGGCCACATTAAAAAATCCATTTCTAACCCAACACCTAATGATCATTGTCGTATTCTGTTTGGGATGTCTAATCGGATTATTGAGTTTTGCCAGATTGCTGAACTATATGTTAAAAAATTTCCACCAGCTCACAATGGCCTTTTTGACTGGCTTGATGGTCGGATCCATGCCAAAAATCTGGCCGTGGAAGGAAATACTTGAAACCAAGATGATTCGTGGAAAAGTGCATGTGATTTGGGGTTCCAACATGATGCCGGAAACGATCAACACCGAAGTACTGGTCGCGCTTGGCCTCGCGATCCTCGGGTTTATGATCGTGCTAACAATTGAAAGATTAGCCCGAGGAAAAGAAAGTGCCTAAAATGAGCTAAAGTGCCTAAAATTATGGTGTCGCTCGCGCAGCGCAGGCGCTTGCGCCGCGTGTCACTCCATCTTTTTTAAAAAATGGACTTAATTCCGCGACCCTGGCCCAGACCTTGATTACAGATTTAATGGGTTACTCGAAATCATGCACCGTTAACTGAAGTAATCACATGATCATATTTTATAGCGCGAGGGCGGGCTTTAGGCATTTTAGATCACTTCCAACTTTAGTTCACTTTTTTGTATATTTTTTCTTCTATTTGCTTGAAAGCTTTTGCTCTAAAAATTCCAAGAAAGCCTCAGACAAAGGTGAGGGGCCGCGGTATCTGTGCCAGGTAAGATAAAAATTACGTTTCAGATTTAAACCATCTACTTCAAGGGCAATTAACTTCTGCACCTGAAGATCTTCAGATACAGCCAGCGTGGAAAGAATCGATGCGCCGGCGCCGGTCTTAATGCCCTGGCAAATTGCCTGGGTGCTGCCTAATTCTGCGACAACCTTCAAGTCTTCGATATGATGACCCGTCTTCACAAGGCTTTGCTGCAGCGACTTTAACGTTCCGGAGCCCTTTTCGCGGACGATAAAAGGCTCTGTAAGAAGCATTGCCAATGACACACGTTTTTTAACCGCCCAGCGATGATTAGCCGGGACGATAAGACACATATCATCTTCAATTAGTTTCTTTTGCAAAATTTTTTTGTTTTCTGCTTTAGCGCCAACCACTCCTAATTCCAAGCTTCCGCTCAAAATCCCTTCGATAATGTTCGCGCTATCTCCGATTGTTAAGGAAACAATTACATCCGGATATTTTTTTTTAAAATCACTGATCAGTTGTGGAATCAGATAAGTTCCAGGTATGGTGCTGCCGCCGATAACCAGACGGCCTCTTATTTTACCCTGGAACTCCGCCAAAGCAGTCTCGGTTTCATCACGCAAGGCCAACATGCGTTTCGCATATTCATACAACAGATCACCGGCTTTGGTGGGAACTGCTTCTTTGGACAGTCTATCAATTAATCGACAATCGAAATAGTCTTCCAGATCTTTGATGTGACTGCTTATGGTGGGTTGAGACAGGTGCACGGCCTTCCCGGCCCTGGAAAAGCTCTTAAGCTCGATAACTTTGCAAAATATATTAAGCTGCCAGAGATCCATCAGATTGCCTGATTGAGCGCTAAGCGCTCAATCCAGGTTATTCGTTATTGGTTATTGCTTATTTGTTTAAGAAGAATAAAATCCATTCTGACTTATCATCAATTGTCAAATGCTAATAACGAATAACAATTAACGCCTCGATTGCGTTAAAACGCAATCGAGGTCTTGCTTAATTTTTCCCGGACTGCCCGGATCCGGGTGTAATATCAAATTTCTCCATCAGCATTTTTTGCACCAATGGCGGAACCATGCCTTCGATATTTCCGCCGAACTGAATGGCTTCTTTGATAATCGAAGAACTGGTGAATATCCACCGCAATCCGGTCATCAGAAACACAGTTTGGACCTCACGATTCAGTCGCCGATTCATCAACGCCATCTGGAATTCATACTCAAAATCAGACATGGCGCGCAGCCCTCGAAGAATGGCATGGGCTTTTCGACTGGACGCATAGTCCACCAGTAGGCCATCAAAGTTGTCGATTTCAATATTTTTTAATTTCTTCAAGCTGTCTTTAAGCATTTCCTGGCGTTCTTCGAGAGTAAAAAGATATTCTTTGTTGGGATTGTGAAGGATCGAAACTATGATTCTATCAAACAGCTTTAATCCTCTTTCAACAATATCAATATGGCCGTTGGTAACAGGATCAAATGAACCGGGATAAATGGCAACTTTTGGCATTTTTTACCAATCCTTTTTGAGAGTTCTCATTTATATATTGCAACCTAACCATAGATTCAATCCATAGGGGAAATAGAAACTATAAATTCATAGCATATAAAATAAAAACGAGACAAGCGTTTTTCCATATCGCCGCTGGTCGGAAATTTTAAATCTTTGATCTTGCGCTGGGATCGATTCCTGCGGTGAATGTTCGATCGCAACACAGGCACCGTTTTCAATGCACTGGCTTTTGTCAAGATTTGATAATGTCGGTTGTATCAGATTCTGATTGTAAGGCGGATCTATAAAGACGAGATTAAATGCCGGTTGAAATGCGAGGATGATATTTAGATTCTTTAATATATTCCAATTAATGATCTTCGCTCTGCTTTCAAGCGAACACAATTTGATATTTTTCTCTAAGGCCGTCAAAGCACTTTTATCATTGTCTGCAAATAAAACGGATTCGGCTCCCCGGCTTAAGGCTTCGAGCCCCATGGCCCCGGTACCCGCAAATAAATCTAAAACCAATGCATTTCGAACGCGATCGCCAAGAATATTAAATATGGATTCCCGCACCCGATCAGCAGTCGGCCGGGTTTGCCTGCCAGATACCGTAACCAGTTTTCTGCCCTTTAACTCCCCACCGATAATCCGAATCGTCAAAATTTTTATCCCTTTTAAAATACAAAGTATCCAATTTATAGATGGCAAGAAAAACAAGAAGCGGTCTCAAAAATAGTAGATCACCTTTTTAGGTTGGCCAGTTGAGTCGGTTGTGCCCGTTAAAAAAGGAAAAATATCATGTTTTTTAGCCGGCAAACAGGATAACGAGCAACGGGCTCTACAAAGAGACTTTAGATGCACTTTTAAACGAAAAAGTTTCCAATTTATAAATAAAAAGAAAAACCAGAAGCGGTCTTAAAAATATAAGTTTCCATTTATAAATGAGGATTTTTTTTGTTGAGCAAGGCCGCACAAGGGTTTACGAGGAGGCGTACCTAAAGTACGTCGAGGAAGTAAACCCGCGGAGAACACAGCTCAGCGGAAAAAGGGCCATTTATAAATGGAAACTAGTTGAGGCTCTTGATCTTTTTGTGAAGATAACTCCTGCCCACCTTAATCGACTTGGCGGTTTTGGTAATATTGTTCTCGTTTTGCAATAGTTTTCTTTTTATAAATTCTTTTTCAAACGCTCTGCGGGCTTCTTTAAAATTGTCTATCTTCATGCACTGGGGGCCCTTCGAATACGCCTCTTCACTGTAAGCTCCCGGTTGATATGAATCGGGAATATCGGCCGCATCAATAACATCCTTATCGACCATGATCGCCAGCCGTTCTACAAGATTTCTGAGTTCGCGGACATTGCCGGGCCAGGCATAACTGCTCAACATGCTGATTGCAGCCGGGCTCATTGTTTTGCGCTTGCTTCGATTCTGAACGGCAAACTCCTCTAAAAACACTTCAACCAGAATGGGAAGGTCTTCGATTCGTTCTCTTAGGGGCGCAACTTCAATTGGAATTACATTTAAACGATAGTACAGATCTTCTCGAAACGCTCCCCTTTCGATTTCTTTTTCGAGATTTTTATTTGTGGTAGCGATAATTCTTACATTGACACTGATCGGCCGGCTTCCGCCAACTCGTTGAATCTTTTGTTCCTGGAGCACCCGTAATATTTTGGCCTGTGAGCTTAAACTCATATCTCCGATTTCATCCAGAAATATCGTCCCGTTGTCGGCCAATTCGAATTTGCCAACTTTTTTAGCAGTGGCACCGGGAAAAGAGCCCTTTTCATATCCGAACATTTCGCTCTCGATGTGTTCGTCCGGTATGGCCGCACAGCTGACATCAATAAGCGGTTTATCCGCCCGGGGGCTTAACTGGTGGATCGTACGGGCCACAAGTTCCTTGCCGGTACCGTTTTCTCCGTTAATGAGTATCCAGGTATCCGACGGTGCCGCAACTTCAATATTCTTTCTGAGTTCCTTGGTGCTTTCAGAATTTCCGTCGATAGAATTTTTTTCCAGAGTTTTTGTGCGAAGATATTTGTTTTCTTCTTCAAGACGTCTGAAATTCAAGGCATTATTAATGGTCAAAATAATTTTGTCGATGGAAAGCGGCTTTTCGACCAAATCAAAAGCGCCCAGCTTGGTGGCCTTAACGGCCGTTTCGATTGTTCCGTGACCGGTGATGATGATGACCTGGATGTGAGGATTGTATTTTTTGATCTCCTTAAGGGTTTCAATCCCATCCAGTCCCGGCATCCAGATGTCAAGTAAAACCAGATCCGGCGAATCCGAATCAATAACTTTTAAGGCTTCGTGCCCATTGATGGCAGTTGAGATCTTATAACCCTCATCAGAAAGCAGTCCACTTAAAGACTGAACTATCGATGGCTCATCATCAACAATTAAAACAGATGGAAACATTTGCGTTAGCTCCTTACAAATCAGAAAGCTTTTACTTTATAATTATGTTCTAAACTGCAACTTCTAAATCCTGCTCGAGCATGGAGCATGGGGCACGGAGCATGCAACATGTCGATTAAGCTCATTTTATACCATGCACCTTGCTCCCTTCCCAATGCGAATCAGACCGGCAACTCGATGACAAATTTAGCACCGCGGGGTGTGTTATCCTGTACATTAATCATTCCGTTGTGATCAGCAATAATCGTGTTTACGATCGTAAGCCCAAGACCCATTCCCGCTTTTTTTGTAGAAAAATTCGGCTGAAATAATCGGGTCTTATCTTCATTGGAAATACCCGGGCCGTCATCGGCAATTTCCATGCGAAC
>Ga0265303_10003235_pt1 | contig 10198 bp, 5 predicted proteins | sample Helome_2_FD_192494 | JGI IMG/M metagenome (GOLD analysis project Ga0265303, IMG submission 192494) | Marine sediment microbial communities from subtidal zone of North Sea - Hel_20160317 (Illumina Assembly) | ecosystem: Environmental > Aquatic > Marine > Subtidal zone > Sediment ... | reverse complement strand
GAAGGCGCGCGAGTTTTGCGCTGTAGGTTTCGCGCGCTTGCTCGCCCTCGAGTCGAAGGTTTCGGGCCGCTTGCTTCTCGGCTTCGAGTGACGCGCGGGTCGCGGACAGCTCGGTGAGCATGCGGTCGAGCCGCCGGTCCTCGTGATCGAGAAGCTCACTGGCTCGATCGAGCACCCGCTGTGGCATGCCCATTCGCGCGGCGACGGTCGTCGCCGACGAGGCGCCGGGCGAGCCGATGCGGACGCGATAGGTCGGCGCCAGGGTCTCGGGGTCGAATTCGACACTCGCGTTCTCGAAGCGTTCGTCGACCTCGGCCATCTCCTTCAGGAGATTGTAGTGCGTGGTCGTGATCGTCCGTGCGCCCGAGTCCGCAAGGGACTCCAGTGCCGATTGGGCGATCGCGGCTCCTTCGGAAGGATCTGTGCCGACGCCGACCTCATCGAGGCAGATGAATGAGTTCCCATCGGCCTCGCGCAGGATCTCCGCAAGGCTGGCCATCGCCGCTGAAAACGTCGAGAGGCTCTCGCGAATATCCTGATGGTCGCCGATGTCCGCCTGCACCTGATCGACGAGATCGACCCGAGCGCCGGAGTGGGCGGCGACGTGCATGCCGGCCCGGACCATGAGCGCCGCGAGCGCCATGGACTTCAGCGCGACTGTCTTTCCGCCGGCATTGGGTCCCGAAAGAATCAGAACCGAGAAATCTGCACCGACTCGCAGGTCGTTGGGGACGCACTCCTCGCCGGGTATCAAAGGATGACGCAGTCCGGGCAACTCGAAGATGCCCTCGCATTCGACTCGGGGTTCCACGCCCTCCAATCGGTTGGAATACTGGCCACGAGCCAGCGCCAGGTCGAGGCGTGAAAGGCTCTCGAGATTCGCGCGCAAGACAGGCACCGTCTCGCCGACTTGCGCGGAGAGTTCACGCAAGACTCGGAGGATCTCGCGTTCGACCGTGAGTTCTGCCTGTCGATGCCGGTTGTTCAGCTCGACCATGCCCTCGGGTTCGACGTAGAGCGTCGTGCCGGATCGTGATGCGTCGTGGACGATGCCCCGAACATGTCCTTTGGCGTCGGCCTTTACCGGAAGGACGAAGCGACCGTTTCGGACGGTGTAGAACCGATCCGAAAGATGCGCAGCGATCTCGCTGTTGCCCAGGCTGCGCTCGATGCGATGTTTGAGATCACCGCCGAGGCGATGGGCTTCGCGACGCGCCTGGGCGAGTGTCGGAGACGCGGCGTCGCTGACTTCACCTGTCGAGTCGAGGCAACGCGCGATCGACGCTTCGAGTTCCGGCAGTGCCGTGATGTGAGTCGTCAGCTCGCAGAGCGCTTCATTCTCTTCGTGATGGCGGTCGAAGAATTGCTGGGTGGCATGCAGCGCCTCGAGGGTCGCGCGGATGTCGAGGAGCATCGTGCTCTCGAGGACTCCGCCCTTCGCAGCGAGCGAGAGAGGTGTGTCGAGATCGCAGCATCCGCCGAGCGGCGGAAGCATCCCTTGATCGATCAGGGCCCGTGCTTCGCTGGTTTCGCGAAGGAGGCGACGCACATCGGCCTCATTGGCTTCGAAGAGCGCATCGGGCGCGGCGTGCGAAAGGCGGAGACGCCCCTGCGGCGTGCGGCAGGACGAACGCAACTCGTCCGCAACGCGCGACCATTCGAGACTTTCGAGCGTCGATTTCGAAACCCTGAAACCCATTCTGCGATCCATGGTGAAGAGACGAAGGCCATTCTAGAGGGCGCAGGGTCGGAGCGCCGCGTAGTCCGCTTCAGTTGCGGATTCGAGGGCCGAAACGACAACGAGATGGCCGAACGACGTCCCACCGAAGCTGCCCTCGAAGGTGCCCAGGCGCTGGATGAGATGAGCTCTGAAGAAGTCTTGCGCTTGATCCATCGAGAAGATGGAGTTGCGCATGCCGCAGTGCTCGATGTCCTGCCGGAGATGGCCGAGGCCGTTGAATGCCTTACGTGTTCGCTCTCCGGGGGCGGGCGCTGGTTCAACGTCGGGGCGGGGACGAGCGGGCGCCTCGGCGTGCTCGACGCCTCGGAAATTCCGCCGACCTACGGACTCTCTCCAAGAGTGGTCCAGGGCATCATCGCAGGCGGCGACCGTGCGCTTCGGCACGCAGTCGAGAACGCCGAGGATGATTTCGAAGCGGGCGCTCTCGAGCTCGAAGAGCGAGGCGTCACGATGGGTGATGTGGTCGTCGGGATCTCTGCGAGCGGATATACCCCTTTCGTGATCGGCGCCCTCGAAACGGCGGTTCGACACGGCGCGCGCACGATCGCGATTACCTGTGATCGCGATTCTCCTCTGGCGGAGTCCGTCGAGATCTCCATCGCGCCCTCGGTCGGGCCCGAAGTCGTGGCCGGTTCCACGAGGATGAAGGGTGGCCTCGCCCAGAAGATGATCCTGTCGGCGCTCTCGACGACGGTGATGGTTCGAATGGGGCGGGTACGTGGCCATCATATGACCCATGTCTCGCCAGCGTCCGGGAAGCTGCGGGGACGCGCGGTCCGCATGCTCATGGAGATCGCTGAGATCGGGCGTGATGAAGCCCGCGAACTCTTGAGGGCGTGCGACGGTTCGGTCGAGCGCGCGCTCGAGACGATCGATGCGGAAAAGTCGAGTGGCGCTCGCTGAACGGACGGGGGCGCTGTGACGGCGCGATGCCTGATGGTTTGTCTCGAGCAGCGCTGTACCCCCTGAGAAGGGTGGATGCGCGACATCAGAACGAAAAAGAGGCCCGAGCAGTTCGACTGCTCGGGCCTCTCATCACTCACATCCCGATGGGCTCTAGATGCGGCTCTGGGCGTGTTCGTGGACCGATTTCTCAGGCCGCGTACTGCTGCTCGAGGGCGCGGAGCTTCTTGTTGAGCTGCGCGATCTTCTTTTCGAGCTTCTTGACCTCGTCGAGGCGAGCCAGCTTGAGCGTCGTGTAGACACGGTCGACGCCCTGCTCGACACCCTTCTCGACGCGCTTCTCGAGATCGCTTCGGAACTCTTCGGCTCGCTTCACGCCGGGCAGCTTGCGGAGCTCTGCCTGGATCTGGGCGACGCTCCTGTCGATTCGCTTTTGGGACTGCTTGCGGAACTTGGTGCTGCGGCTCTGCAGGTCGTCATTCCACTTTTCGAGTTCTGCGCTGATGCGGTCGATGCGCTCGTTCGCCCAGTCGGGTCGAAAGTCTTCCCAGTTGAATTCGTTCTTCTTGGACTTTCTCTTCGCCGTCTTCGCCTTGCTCTTGGTCGCCATTTCCTGGACTCCTCGGTTGAATTACCCGGGGCGCCGACGATCTTGGCAGATCGCTCGGCTTTCCCCGGTTCGGAGCCGACCATGGTTCCATCGACCAGGCTTGATCACTGGTAATGGGGTCGAGTCCGAGTTGAATGTGTCAGTCATGATTCTGACGCACCGCGTTGGCCGGCGATCTGCCTGGCGCTCACGGTTCGCTCCTGCGATGCGGCGGATTCTAGACACACCGCGTCATCGTTTCAACCTCATCGGCGAAACAAAAAATTTCTTCATTCAAAACGGATACTTGAAGGTAATGCGGTGCGGCATTTCGAGGGGTGCGCCGCATCTGTCGGCCCGCGGAACGCGATGCCGCGCTGCGTCGGAGCGCGCTCTGGCCCCAGCGCGCTCTACCCCCAGCGCGCTCTAGCCCCAGCGAAGGACGGCGGAGCCCCAGGTGAAGCCGGAACCGAAGGCCGTCAAGGACACCAGCTGCCCGGGTGTCAGGAGCCCGGAACGAGAGGCTTCGGCCAGCAGGATCGGGAGCGCGCCCGCCGAACAGTTCCCGAGCCGCTCGATGTTGTTGAACAGTTTCTCCTCGGGAATCTCGAGCTTCTGGGCGACGAACTCGTTGATGCGCAGGTTGGCTTGATGGAAGAGGAAAAGGTCGATGTCGTCGAGTTTGAGGCTCGCGGCGTTGAGCGTCTCGAGCAGGACCTCGGGCATCCGCGTCACCGCATGCTTGAACACGAATCGGCCGTCCATGTACGGATAGACGCGCCGGTCATCGATCATCTCATGAGTGATGCGACCCTGGACGGAGCACGCCGGCGCCTCGAGCCACAGTCTTCGCGCGTGCTTTCCCTCGGAATGAAGACGGATCTCGATCAGACCGACGTCGTCTTTGGAGTCGGTCGCTTCGAGGATGACGGCACCCGCACCGTCCCCGAAGATCACGCTGACGTCGCGGCCCGCTGTGCTCAGGTCGAGACCGGTCGAATGGACCTCGGCGCCGACCACGAGGACACGCTGATATCTTCCGGCGATGATCAGCGCGTCCGCCATCTGGAGCGCGAAAAGGAACCCGCTGCATTGCGCACGAAGATCGACGCAAGGCGTATCGCCGGCGTCGATGGCTTCATGCAAGAAGAACGATGTCCCCGGGAAGTCATGCTCGGGCGACAGCGTCGCAAGCAGGATGCAGTCGATGTCGCCGACCTCGAGGTCGGCTTGTTCGAGGGCGGCGAGGGTCGCGCCGCGGGCCAGGTCCGAGGGCTTCTGACCGGGCTCGACCCAGCGGCGCTCCTGGATGCCCGTGCGCTGCTCGATCCATTCCTCGGTCGTGTCCATCCATTGTGTGAGGTCCGCATTGGTGACGACCCGATCGGGCACGCACATGCCCGTTCCTACGATTCGCGAACGCGTTCCCATAATCCCCTCCGCGGCTTGCCGCCTAGCCGCCCTGGGCAGCCAGATCGACGAACCGTCCTTCTTCGCCCGGTCGCAAGTCCTCGTCGTTCCAAAGGATCTCTTCCGCCTGGGTCAAGAGTTCGCGCAATCCGGTCCCCTCGAGTGCCGAGATCGGAAGCGCGTGATAGCGCTTCGCGAGTCCCGCGACTTCGTCGTCAGGCAGACGATCGATTTGATTGAAGACGAGAAGTTCGGGTTTGCCGTCGAGCCCGAGTTCACCGAGCACGTCGTGTACCGCCGCGATCCGACGATCCAGATCCGGGCCTGCCGCGTCGACGACATGCAGCAGCAGGCTCGCATCCCGCAGCTCCTCGAGCGTCGCATGAAAGGCGGCCACCAGATCCTCGGGCAGGTCGCGAATGAAGCCCACGGTGTCGGTGATGATGACTTCGCGTTCGCGAGGGAATCGCAGCCGACGGCTCACCGGGTCGAGAGTCGCGAACATCTTGTCCTCGATGTGCACTTCACTCTGGGTCAAGGCCTGGAGCAAAGTGCTCTTGCCCGCATTCGTGTAACCCACGATCGAGAGGACCGGGACGCCGCGTCGGCCCCGGCGTCGGCGCCTGCCCTCGCGCTGCGCCGTCAATCGCTTGGCCTCACGCTCGAGTCGGGTGATGCGGTCCCGCACCCGCCGCCGATCGCTCTCGAGCTTCGTCTCTCCAGGCCCACGTCCGCCGATCCCACCGGCGAGGCGTGATAGCGACAGGTCCGCGCGCTGGGCCAGCCGTGGCATCCGGTAGCGCAGCTGTGCGAGCTCGACCTGGAGTTTTCCATCACCGGTCGTGGCGCGTTGCGCAAAGATGTCGAGGATCAACTGAGTGCGGTCGATGACCCGAAGCTCCATTCGCTCCGAGAGGTTGCGCGCCTGACCCGGGGTCAGGTCCTGATCGAAGATCACGAGGTCGATGTCGCTCTGGAAGCATCGGATCACGAGATCCGAGAGTTTGCCGGCACCGATGACGGTCTTGGGGTCGACCTTGGGGCGCACCTGGGTCACGATATCGACGACCGTGACGCCGGCCGCACGTGCGAGTTCTCGCAGCTCGTCGAGATGCAATTCGAGCGTTTCACGGTCGCGCCCAGCCGTCACGGACACCAGGATGGCCCGCTCGCCCTCTTCGACGTCGTGCGTCGCCGCGCTTCGCGCGAGTTCGTTCTCGAGATCGCGAATCCAGACGCTGAAATCGAGGTCGAAGTCGGCGGGGTGGACCGGCGGCAATCTCTCGATGGATTGGCCATCGTCGTTGGCGGGGCAAAGCGAGGCGGCATGAGCGAGACCTGGCAGCCCGTCTTCGCCCACCGCAATCGAAACGACGGCATCGAGGCGCAGCAGCGCGAGATCCGTTTCGTCGTCGCGCGTCAGGCCTTCGCCCGCGAGATGGGTATGGATCAGGCGCAAACCGCGCAAGCGGCCGCGACCGGCCCGCAGGCGGCCCCAATCGGGCAGTTCCGTGCCGGAGCGAGTGCCGACCATGACGTGCTGGACGCAGCCCTGCCGATCGACGAGCACGCCCACCTGCCGACGGATGTCGGCCGATAGTTCGGTCATCGAGCGCGCCAGCTCGTTCGTGACGAGGCTGTCGGACGACAGCCGTCGCCGCCCCAATCGTTCGAGGGCCTTGACCGAGCTGGCTTTCAGGCCGTGGGTATTGCCGTGGACTTGGATGGAGTGCTCCTGGGCGAACCGATCGAGCGAGTCGCCCGGCGATTGCGCAGTCCGACTGTGGTCATTCCCTGGCCCGGACGCCGCCTAGGGTAGGGGAGCGACCCGGTCGCTGAAAGAAGATCGGACCCTAAAGGGCCACGATGCCCCACGGGAACAGGGATCAAGATCCCGATTGTTCGCTTGCGGACCCCAACGTGGGGGGCCGTCTCCGCAAGCCGGTTGCTGCGGATAAGGGATACTGTCCCGCGGTGGGGCTCAGCCACGCCATAGGAGGGGTTCATCGCGGAGTCGACCACTCCGGCGAACGAAGGATTTTCGGGGGTTCAGGGCCCTCCCCCGAAATGGGCAAGCTTTGCGCGCGGCGACCGATCAGGGGAAGAATCGACGCGTCATTATCTGCCCCAATGGGGCACTCACCCCGGCGAGCAGAATCTGATCGACCAGACCCGAACGAGAGGAGCTTCGAGTTGAGCGATACGGCCGTGATCGTCCTGGCGGCAGGCCAGGGTACCCGCATGAAGTCGAGACGCGCCAAGGTGCTTCACGAGATCTGTGGCGTGCCGATGCTGGGTCATGTCCTTCGCAACGCGAAGGCGTTGGCTCCGTCACGTTTGCTGATCGTCATCGGCAAGGACGCAGATCAGGTCGAGGCCGACTTTGCCGGCGAGGCGGAGTTCGTCCTCCAGCGGGAACAGCTCGGGACGGGTCATGCGGTGCTCGTCGCCGACCCGGTCCTCGGGCCGGTGTCCGGAGACATTCTGGTTCTCTACGGCGACACGCCGCTCCTTCGCTCGGAGACGATCGAAGAGATGAGCGCTGTCAAACGCGAACGGAATGCTGATCTGGTGATGCTGACGGCGCGTGCGAATAACATCCCCGGCCGAGTACTGCGTGGATCCGATGGTCGCATCTCCCGCATCGTAGAAGCGCAGGACGCGACCCCCGATGAACTCGCGATCGAGGAACGCAATACGGGCGTCTATCTGTTCGACGCGGAGCTACTTCGTGAAGGCCTTGCATCGCTCGAGGCGAACAACGATCAGGGTGAGCTCTATTTGACCGACGTCGTGGGTTATGCGGTCGCGAAGGGCTTTCGCGTCGAGGGACTCGAGATCGAAGACGCCGATGAATGTCTCGGGATCAATACACGGCGCGAACTCGCGGATGCTGCCCGCGTGATGCGAGCCAGAATCGTCGAGCGGCATCTCGATGAAGGCGTTTCGTTCACTGACCCGGACGCCGTCTATATCGACGCGGACGTGCGCATCGGTCGCGACTCGGTGATCGAGCCCGGCGTGATGATCACGGGCGAATCAGTGATCGGAGAAGGCGTGCACGTGAAGGCGGGCTGCATGATCGAGACGAGTCGACTGGATGACGGCGTCGAGATCGGACCCTCCGCCCATCTTCGTCCGGGCACGCGACTGGGGCGCGGCGTGAAGGTCGGAAATTTCGTCGAGATCAAGAATTCGACTCTCGGCCCCGGAACCAAAGCGGCGCATCTTGGATATATCGGCGACGCCGATGTCGGCGCGGACGTCAATTTCAGTTGTGGCGCGATCGTCGTGAACTACGACGGCTTCAAGAAGACTCGCAGTGAGATTGGCGATGGCGCCTTCATCGGCTGCAACGTCAATCTCATCTCGCCGGTCCAGGTCGGGCCGAAAGGCTTCGTGGCGGCCGGTTCGACCGTGACCAAGGATGTGCCCGGCGACGCTCTGGCGGTCGCACGGCAGCGTCAACGGAACCTCGATGGCTGGGTTGCTCGGCGGGAAGGCCGCGCAGCGGCCGAACCAGCCGTTGCCGCCTCGGATTCGGGAACCGGATCGACTCGACGTGCGTCCAAGCCAGGGTCTGGCGCGAAGAAGTCGACCAAGAAGAAGTCGACCAAGAAGAAGACGAAGAAGAAAGCGAAGAAGAAGGCTGCCAAGAAGAAGGTCGCCAAGAAAGCCGCGAAGAAGAAGAGGTCGGCTCGCAAGTAACGCAGTCGGCCGAAGGATCCAGACGTAGGATCGCTTGTCGCGTACGCTCGAGCTCGGGAGACTTGTTATGTGTGGAATCGTTGGATACGTGGGGCGCGAGTATCAGGCGGCGGATGTGCTGATCGATGGCCTTCGACGTCTCGAGTATCGCGGCTACGACTCGGCGGGAGTGGCCATTCTCGACGGCGCTCGTCTGGAGGTGCGTCGCGCGAAGGGAAAGCTCGTCAATCTCGAGGCGACCCTGCGTGAGAAGCCCCTCCCCGGATTCCTGGGCATCGGCCATACTCGCTGGGCGACCCACGGCAAGCCCTCCGAACGCAACGCGCATCCTCATCGGGCTGGCTCCGTCGTCATCGTGCACAACGGGATCATCGAGAACTACCGCGAGCTTCGTGCCGAACTCGAAGGCGCTGGCGCTGAGATCCAGTCGGATACCGATACGGAGCTGATCGCGCATTTGATCGACGCCGCCGTCGAGTCCGGAAGTGATCTGCTGACGGCGGTTCGAGAATCCTGCCTTCGGCTGAAGGGCTCCTATGCGTTGGCCGCCGTCTGCGAGAAGCATGCCGATGTGCTCATCACCGCCAAGAACGGTGGAAGCCCGATCATCATCGGACAGGGCGACAAACAGTCTTTCCTGGCGAGCGACATTCCCGCGATTCTGCCTTATACGCGCGACATCCTCTCGTTGCACGACGGCGACTTTGCAGTACTGAGCGAAGACGGCATTCAGGTCGTTGATATCCAGGGGCGGTTGATCGAGCGGGAGTTTCATGTCGTGCAATGGGACCCGGTCTCGGCCGAGAAGGGCGGCTTCGACCACTTCATGCAGAAGGAAATCTTCGAACAGCCTCGCGCGATCACCGACACGATCGGCACGCGACTCAACGAAGCCGACCTCGACGTCGATCTCGACGGCATCGACTTCGGAAAGCGTGAACTCGACGAGTTGCAGGGCGTTACGCTCGTGGCCTGTGGAACGTCGTATTATGCGTCGCTGCTCGGGAAGTACATGATCGAGCAACTGGCCGGGATCCCCTGTGAAGTCGACCTCGCGAGTGAGTTTCGATATCGCAAGCCGATCGTCGGCCCGAATCGCATCGTCATTCCGGTTTCCCAGTCGGGAGAAACAGCAGATACGCTCGCAGCGGTTCAGGAAGCGAAGAACCAGGGTGCACGTGTGCTCGCGATCTGCAACGTTCGTGAGTCGACGATCGCCCGAGCGAGCAATGACGTCCTTTATACGCACGCCGGTCCGGAGATCGGTGTCGCTTCGACGAAGGCCTTCGTGACCCAGGCGGTCGCGCTCTATCTGATCGCGCTCAAGATGGGGATCGTTCGTGAGCGACTCAGCCAGGACGAGATCCGAACGCGTCTCCACGACGCGATGCGCCTTCCGCGCATGGTCGAAACGGTGCTCGCGTTGGATCAATCGATTCTCAAGATCGCGCGCAACTATTTCAAGGCTCGAGATTTTCTCTTCCTGGGGCGTGGCATCCATTATCCGATCGCGATGGAGGGTGCACTCAAGCTGAAGGAGATCTCCTATATCCATGCCGAGGGCTATGCCGCAGGTGAGATGAAGCATGGGCCGATCGCCTTGATCGATGAAAATATGCCCGTCGTCGTGATCGCAACCAAGGGTCAGCTTCATGACAAGCTGATTTCGAATCTCGAACAGGTTCGTGCGAGGGACGGTCAGGTCATCGCGATCGCTTCGATCGGCGACGACGAGATCGCCGAGAAGGCGAACGAAGTCATCTACGTCGAAGACCTCGGTGATTTCCTCACCTCGATCTTGACGGTGGTTCCGCTCCAGCTCCTCGCGTATCACATCGCCACACTGA
>Ga0265303_10003234_pt1 | contig 10200 bp, 6 predicted proteins | sample Helome_2_FD_192494 | JGI IMG/M metagenome (GOLD analysis project Ga0265303, IMG submission 192494) | Marine sediment microbial communities from subtidal zone of North Sea - Hel_20160317 (Illumina Assembly) | ecosystem: Environmental > Aquatic > Marine > Subtidal zone > Sediment ... | reverse complement strand
CGGAGATACGCTCAAATTCCTGCAACACGGCTTCCTCGACCAGGTCGGTGAGTTGTTCGATGATGAAGGATCCCTGGTTGGGGTTCTGATTTTTCGCAAGCCCCCACTCGTTGTTGATAATCAGCTGGATTGCAAGCGCACGACGTACCGAATCCCCGGTCGGAGTCGTGATCGCTTCATCGAAGGCATTGGTGTGCAGGCTGTTGCAATTGTCGTATACCGCGATCAGCGCCTGCAGGGTAGTGCGGATATCGTTGAAGTCCATCTCCTGTGCATGCAGCGAGCGGCCCGAGGTCTGAATGTGATACTTGAGCTTCTGACTGCGTTGATTGGCGCCGTACTTGTTTTTCATCGCGGTCGCCCAGATGCGTCGTGCGACACGGCCCATGACTGTGTACTCGGGATCCATGCCATTGCTGAAGAAAAAAGACAGGTTCGGGGCAAAATCGTCGATCTGCATTCCTCGTGCGAGGTAGGTTTCAACGAAGGTAAAGCCATTCGAGAGCGTAAACGCGAGTTGCGAGATCGGGTTGGCGCCTGCCTCGGCGATGTGATAGCCCGAAATTGAAACCGAGTAGAAATTACGAATGCGGTGATCGATAAAGTATTGCTGGATATCGCCCATCATCTTGAGCGCAAACTCGGTCGAGAAAATACAGGTATTCTGTCCCTGGTCCTCTTTTAGGATATCGGCCTGCACCGTGCCGCGGATGTTTTCCAGCGCCCAGTCGCTGATCTTGTCGATTTCCTGATCGGTTGGCTGGTGCTTGTTCTGGTGCGAAAATTTTTGCAACTGCTGGTCCATCGCCGTATTCAGGTACATCGCCAGGATAATCGGGGCGGGACCATTGATCGTCATCGAGACCGACGTCGACGGGCTGCATAAATCGAAACCGTCATAAAGCGCTTTCATATCTTCCAGCGTCGCAATCGACACTCCGGAGTTGCCAACTTTGCCGTAAATGTCGGGACGTTCATCCGGGTCGCAGCCGTAAAGCGTTACCGAATCGAACGCGGTCGAAAGGCGCTTGGCCTCGGAATGCTCGGACAGCTTTTTGAAACGCCGATTGGTTCGATACGCATCGCCTTCGCCGGCAAACATCCGGGTCGGATCCTCGTTTTCGCGCTTGAAAGCGAAAACGCCCGCGGTAAACGGGAAACTGCCCGGAAGATTTTCCAGCAATAACCATTTCAGCAGTTCGCCATGATCCTCGAAGGCTGGCAGTGAGACCTTGGGAATGCGCGATCCTGAAAGCGTTTCGTATTTGAGATCGGTGCGTATTTCACTATCGCGAATTTTTATGACGTACTCATCACCGGAATAACTCTGGCGGACTTCGGGCCATCGTTCGAGTAGTTTGCGCGAGTTGCTATCCAGTCTGGCTTCGCGTTTTGTTATCAGGGCATTAAGATCGGTTGTGTCCGATCCTTGCTTGCTCTCGATGAGCATGCGCCGGGTTTCGCCGAGCTGCTGACGTTCGCGCGCAAGCGCAACCTGTTGCCTGGCGTGGTCGTGGTAGTCGCGCACAGTAGTGGCGATCTCGGCGAGATAGCGTACCCGTTCAGAGGGCACGATGACGGTGCGCCCTGTCGATTTTCGGGTTTCGAACCTGGGAAGGTGACTCGGGCCAGGGTCCAGTCCTAAGTCCTCCAGTTTGGCCATGACTTCATGGTAAAGCGCTGTGGTGCCGTCGTCGTTGAAGCGTGACGCGATGGTCCCGAAAACCGGCATGGTTTCGATGCCCTGCGAAAAAGCCTCGCGGTTTCGCTGCACCTGTTTGCAGACATCACGGTAGGCATCTTCGGCACCCTTGCGGTCAAACTTGTTGATCGCAACGATGTCGGCGAAGTCGAGCATGTCTATTTTTTCAAGCTGGCTTTGCGCGCCAAATTCCGGTGTCATCACATACAGCGATGTGTCGACCAGTGGCACGATGGCGGCATCTCCCTGGCCGATACCCGGGGTTTCAACGATGATGAAATCGAACTCGCAAAGTTTGCAGGCGGCGATCACGTCGCCGATGACTGCCGGGATTTCACCAACCGAATCGCGAGTCGCAATCGAACGCATATAGATATTGGGGTGATCGATCGCATTCATGCGGATCCGGTCGCCGAGCAGTGAACCCCCGGTTTTGCGCCGTGTCGGGTCGACTGCGATGACCGCAATCCTGAGCTGATCGCCGTGGTCAAGGCGGAAGCGGCGGATGATTTCGTCCGTCAGTGAAGATTTGCCCGAGCCGCCGGTGCCGGTAATGCCAAGCACAGGGGTACTGCGCTCGGCGGCGCCTTGTATGATTCGAGCGCGCATTTCTTTGCTGGCGCTATCGTTCTCGAGCGCCGTTATCAGGCTCGCAAGTGCTGCAGTATCGTGCTCGAATAAAGGCTCGATTGAGGTCGGTGCCTGCTGGCCGGGATCGTACTGGCAGCGCTCCAACATGTCGGTAATCAAACCCTGCAGGCCCATGGTCTGGCCATCCTCGGGCGAGTAAATTCGGGTCACGCCATAGGCTTCGAGTTCGCGAATTTCGGCGGGTATGATGACACCACCGCCACCGGCAAAGACCCGTATATCCGGGCGCCCCTTGTGTTTGAGCATGTCGACCATGTACTTCAGATACTCGACATGCCCGCCCTGGTAAGAGCTCAACGCAATCGCATGGGCGTCTTCCTGGATGGCGGCATCGACGATTTCCGCCACCGAGCGGTTATGGCCGAGATGAATCACTTCGGCGCCCGACGACATCAGGATGCGACGCATGATATTAATGGCGGCATCGTGCCCATCGAACAAGCTCGCAGCGGTTATAAAACGTACCTTAAACGGTTTGCTCGAACTAGATGGGATTGTGATTATCTTTTCCGGTGCGGAACTCATAGCCAGGGCCTCAACGGCATAATTTTGGTTGCATTGTGCGGCGTATTAAACTACCTTACGTTTACGTTAACGTCAACTACTGAATATTAGAACAATCAACCGCTATTTGCCCATCTTTTACCCGTATCGATATGACTAGTCAATTTGAGCCCAGAGATCCCGATTTCAAAACCCGGGTAAAACAGAGTTTCAGCGAGCAGAAAGTGATGCGGACAATAAACGCCTCGCTGGCCGCGGTCGAAGCCGGGCGTGTTGAAATTGAAATCCCCTATCAGCTCGGGTTAACCCAGCAGGATGGATTTATCCACGCCGGCATCTCGTCCACGATCATGGACAGCGCCTGTGGTTACGCGGCTTTTACGTTGATGCCGGCCGAGGCGCGGGTGTTGACGATTGAATTCAAAATCAACCTGCTTGCACCAGCCGCGGGTGATCATTTTAGCGCGGTCGGCCAGGTGCGCAAACCGGGACGAAGCGTGTTCGTCGCCGAAGCCGAGCTTTTTGCCCGCAGCGATGGAACCGACAAACTCATCGCTACGATGACCGGGACCCTGATGACGGTGCTTGCGCAATGAGATCTGCATGAATCAAATCGAAACCAGCGATAAAACCTACACCATCGGTGAACTGGCCGAAGAATTCGGGATCACTTCGCGTGCGTTGCGTCTGTATGAAGAAGAAGGTCTGCTCGATCCGCAACGTGAAGGTACCCGCCGAATATATAGTGAACGCAATCGGGTGCGCTTGCGCCTGATATTGCGCGGCAAGCGGCTTGGCTGGTCGTTATCTGAAATCAGGGAATCATTCGATCTTTATGATTCATGTCTGGGTGAGGAAGCCCAGCTCGAATGGATGCTGGAAAAGCTCGCGCAACGTCGTGACTCGCTGATGGCGCAGAAAAAGGATATCAACAATGCGCTGCAGGACCTGGAGCGAATCGCCGCTGACGCCGAGCAGGCGCTGCATGGCATTCGTTCGGGGCAACGCAAGGCGGGTCAGGCATAAATCCTGGAGATAGCCAATGATACATCTTCCATCTTTGAATTTTGAACTGGGCGAAACGGCCGACATGCTGCGCGATGTGGTACAGGACTTCGCGCAGACAGAAATTGCACCGATTGCGGCCGAAATTGATCGCAGCAATGAATTTCCTAATGAACTCTGGCCCAAGCTCGGCGACATGGGTTTACTGGGCATCACCGTGCCCGAAACCTATGGTGGTGCCGAAATGGGCTACCTCGAGCATATCGTTGCGATGGAAGAAATCAGCCGCGCCTCGGCCTCGGTCGGTTTAAGTTACGGTGCGCATTCCAACTTGTGTGTGAATCAGATTAACCGCAACGGTAACGAGGTTCAAAAACAGAAATACCTGCCAGGGTTGATCAGCGGCGAGCATATCGGCGCACTTGCCATGTCGGAATCGGGATCCGGATCGGATGTGGTCAGCCTGCAAATGAAGGCTGATAAAACGGACAGCGGTTTCTTACTGAATGGCACCAAGATGTGGATTACCAACGGCCCGGATGCGGATGTCATCGTGGTTTACGCGAAAACAGATCCTGCCGCGGGCTCGCGTGGAATCAGTGCCTTCCTGGTCGAAAAGGCGTTTGGTTTTACGACCGCGCAAAAGCTCGACAAGCTCGGCATGCGTGGCTCCAACACCGGTGAGCTGGTGTTTGCCGATGTCGAGGTACCGGCTGAGAATTTGCTCGGTGAATTGAACCGTGGTGCCGCGGTGTTGATGAGCGGGCTCGATTTCGAGCGCGCGGTACTGTCAGCCGGACCCACCGGCATCATGCAGGCCTGTATGGATGCCGTGGTGCCCTACGTGCATGAGCGCAAGCAATTCGGCCAGGCAATCGGCGAGTTTGAATTAATGCAGGGCAAGCTGGCCGATATGTACACCACGATGAACGCAACCAAAGCTTATGTTTACGCGGTTGGCAAGGCCTGCGATCGTGGTGAAACCACGCGCAAGGATGCCGCCGGAGCGATCCTGTACGCGGCCGAAAAGGCGACCTGGATGGCGCTGGAAGCAATCCAGGCGCTGGGTGGTAACGGTTACACCAACGATTACCCGGTCGGCCGGCTGTTACGCGATGCCAAGCTCTACGAAATTGGTGCAGGCACGTCCGAGATCCGTCGCATGTTGATTGGACGGGAATTATTCAACGAAACTTCTTAACCAGACTGATACGAGAATGTCATGAGCGAAAATATTGTCATTACCGGCGCCGCCCGCACCCCGATGGGCGGATTTCAGGGCGTCTTATCGGATGCCAACGCATCCCAGCTTGGGGCCGCCGCAATCAGGGTCGCAGTGGAACGCAGCCAGCTGCAGGGCGATGCGATCGATGAAGTCATCATGGGCTGCGTTTTGCCGGCCGGGCAGGGACAGGCGCCGGCACGCCAGGCCAGCCTCGGCGCTGGACTGCCGCTTTCTGTCGGCTGTACCACTATCAACAAGATGTGCGGCTCGGGCATGAAGGCGACCATGTTCGCGCATGACCTGCTGCGAGCGGGTACCAATCGCATTATGGTTGCGGGTGGCCTCGAAAGCATGACCAATGCGCCATACCTGCTGACCAAGGCACGTGGCGGATTGCGTATGGGTCATGGACAGGTACACGATCACATGTTCCTCGATGGGCTCGAAGACGCCTACGACAAGGGTAAATTAATGGGCGTATTCGCCGAGAATACCGCGGACAAGTATGGATTCACGCGCGAGCAGCAGGATGAATTTGCGATCACGTCGCTCAAACGTGCCCAGGCCGCGATCGAAAGCGGAGCCTTCAAGGACGAGATTACGCCGGTCGTGATCAAGACCCGCAAGGGCGAAGTCACGGTTGACACCGATGAACAGCCGTTCAACGCTAACATCGACAAGATTCCATCCTTGCGTCCCGCGTTTCGCCCGGATGGTACCGTTACCGCGGCGAATTCGAGTTCGATTTCTGATGGCGGCGCGGCACTGGTATTGATGGGCGAAGCCGAAGCCGTGCAGCGTGGCGTGAAACCGCTGGCAGTCATCCGTGCTCACGCTACCCACGCACATGAACCCGAGTGGTTCACCACCGCGCCGGTCGGGGCGCTCAAGAAGGTTCTGCAAGCCGCTAACTGGTCCAGCGACGAGGTCGATCTGTACGAAATCAATGAAGCCTTCGCGGTGGTCACGATGGCCGCGATGACCGATCTAGGGCTCGATCACGCTAAAGTGAATATCAACGGCGGTGCCTGCGCACTCGGACATCCGATTGGTGCCTCGGGCGCGCGCATTATCGTGACGCTGATCCATGCGCTGCAGCGCCAGGGCCTGAAGAAGGGCGTCGCCGGGCTCTGCATCGGTGGTGGCGAAGCGACCGCGATAGCGATCGAACTGGTCTGAACGTCGCGATGGAGCTCAGCGAAGAACAACGGTTAATTCGTGATAGCGTGCGCGAATTCGTGCAGGCCAGGGTTGCGCCGTTCGCTGCAGACTGGGATAGAGACAATCATTTCCCGCGCGAGCAGCTGGCCGAAATGGCTGAACTGGGTCTGTTCGGCATGTTCATCCCCGAAGAATGGGGTGGCAGCGGTGCGGATTATTTATCCTTTGCGCTCGCTATCGAAGAAGTCGCCGCCGGCGATGGGTCCTGCTCGACGATCCTGAGCGTGAATAACTCCGTGGTGTGCGGCGTCCTGCTCGCTTCCGGCAGCGAGTTTCTGAAACAAACTTATTTGAAACCGCTCGCGTCGGGAGCGCAACTGGGCTGTTTCTGCCTGACCGAACCACAGGCGGGTTCCGATGCTGCGGCGCTGAAAACGCGCGCGCAAAAGCAGGGCGATGAGTATGTTTTGAATGGGACCAAGGCGTTTATCACTTCCGGCAAGAATGCCGACGTCGCGATCGTGTTCGCGGTAACCGACCCGGATGCGGGCAAAAAGGGTATTAGCGCTTTCGTCGTGCCCACCGACAATCCGGGATACGAGGCGACTACCGTGGAACAGAAGATGGGCCAGCATGCCTCCGATACCGCGCAGATTTTTTTCAAGGATTGCCGGATTCCAGCTGATCATTTGATTGGTGCGGAAGGCGAAGGCTACCGGATTGCGTTGATGAACCTCGAGGGTGGCCGAATCGGAATCGGCGCACAGAGTGTCGGCATGGCGCGCGCTGCTTATGAATGTGCGCTTGATTATGCCAGGCAACGTCTGAGTTTTGGCAAGTCGCTGGTCCAACACCAGGCAGTCGCATTTCGTCTTGCCGACATGGCGACGCAGCTCGAAGCAGCCAGGCTGATGGTGCATAGCGCGGCGCGTTTGCGCGACGCCGGAGAGCCCTGCCTGAAACAGGCGAGCATGGCCAAGTTGTTCGCCTCCGAGGCCGCCGAAAAAATCTGTTCCGATGCGATCCAGGTACTTGGAGGGTATGGCTACCTGCGCGATTACCCGGTTGAGCGCATCGCGCGTGACGTGCGCGTCGCCCAGATTTACGAAGGCACCAGTGATATCCAACGTATCGTTATTGCCCGCGAAATTATCGACCAGTCATGAGTGTCATCGAATCCAGAATCAGTAGCCGCTCGGCGGAATTTCAGCAAAACCGCGCCGCGATGCTGGAACTGGTTGACGACCTGCACACGCGGGTTGAGACCATTGCACTCGGTGGTGGCGAACGCGCGCGCGCGAAGCACCTGGGCAGGGACAAGCTATTACCGCGCGATCGCATCGATAATCTCGTCGATCCCGGATCGCCTTTTCTCGAGCTGGGGCAATTCGCCGGCTTTGAAATGTATGGTGAAGACAATGTTGCCGCCGGCGGGTTGATCACCGGTATCGGACGCATCAACGGGTTGGAGTGTATGATCGTGGCCAACGATGCTACGGTCAAGGGTGGCACCTACTATCCGATAACGGTCAAGAAACACCTGCGCGCGCAGGCCATCGCCGCGGAAAATAATCTGCCCTGCATTTACCTGGTTGACTCCGGCGGCGCCCATTTACCGAGCCAGGACGACGTATTTCCGGACCGCGATCATTTCGGACGTATTTTTTTCAACCAGGCCAATATGTCCGCTCGCGGCATTCCCCAGATCGCGGTGGTGATGGGCTCCTGCACCGCTGGCGGCGCCTACGTTCCGGCGATGTGCGATCAATCGATCATCGTGCGGGAACAGGGCACGATCTTCCTCGGCGGTCCACCGCTGGTGAAGGCCGCGACCGGTGAGGTTGTCAGTGCCGAAGAGCTCGGTGGTGCCGACGTGCACGCACGTATCTCCGGTGTGGTCGATCATTACGCACAGAACGACGAACATGCACTCGCGATGGCGCGTGATATTGTGGCCTCGCTGAATCGGGCCAAACAGGCCGATATTGTGCTGCGCGCACCGCTCGAACCGAATTATCCGGCGGAAGATCTCTACGGCATCGTCCCAGGCAGCCTGCGCAAGCCGTTCGACATTCGCGAGATTATCGCGCGCCTGGTCGATGGCAGCGAGTTCGATGAATTCAAACAGCTCTACGGCACCACGCTGATTTGTGGTTTCGCGCATCTCTATGGCATTCCGGTTGGTATTGTCGCCAATAACGGCATCCTGTTCTCGGAATCTGCGTTGAAAGGTGCACACTTCATCGAGCTCTGCGCCAAGCGCCGCATCCCGTTGATTTTTCTGCAGAATATCACCGGTTTCATGGTGGGCCAGAAATACGAACATGGCGGTATTGCCCGCGATGGCGCCAAGATGGTAACCGCGGTTGCCTGCGCGCGCGTGCCCAAGCTGACACTGGTGGTCGGGGGCAGTTTCGGCGCCGGTAATTACGCGATGTGCGGACGCGCCTACGGCGGAAGATTCCTGTGGATGTGGCCGAATGCACGCATCTCGGTGATGGGCGGCGAACAGGCCGCGACCGTGCTAGCGCAGGTCAAACGCGACAATCTCGAAGCCAGGGGTGAAAACTGGAGCCAGTCGGATGAACTCCTGTTCAAGGAACCCATCAAGGCACAGTATGAATACCAGGGACATCCTTACTATGCCTCGGCGCGGCTGTGGGATGATGGCATTATCGATCCGGCCGATTCGCGCCGGGTGTTAGGGTTGGGCCTGTCGGCGGCGTTAAATGCGCCGATCGAAGCGACCGAGTTTGGCATCTTCAGGATGTAACGCTGATGCATCAGTCCGGGCCCAAACATGTTTAGCAAAATCCTGATCGCCAATCGCGGCGAAATAGCGGTTCGTGTCGCCAAAACTGCGCGCAGGCTGGGAATAACCAGTGTCGGGGTTTATTCGGTTGCCGACAAAGACGCGTTGCACGTGGAAGTCTGCGATGAAGCCTATTGTATCGGTGGCGCCGCAGTCAGCGAGAGTTATCTCAACGCCGAGCGGATACTGCAGGTCGCGCAGCAATGCGGCGCCGAAGCGATCCATCCGGGCTACGGTTTCCTGTCTGAAAATGCAGCGTTTGCCCGGGCCTGCGAAGCGGTCGACATCGTGTTTATCGGACCCCCGGCCAGCGCTATCGAAGCGATGGGATCAAAAAGCGAGGCCAAGGCGCTGATGGAAAAAGCCGGCGTACCGCTGATCCCGGGCTACCATGGTAACGATCAGCAAGATGACCTGCTCGCCACCGAGTCTCAACGGATTGGTTACCCGCAATTGATCAAGGCCAGCGCCGGGGGTGGCGGCAAGGGAATGCGCCTGGTCGAGAATCAGAAACAATTTGCCGAGGCCCTGGTATCGGCGCGGCGTGAGGCAAGCAACGCATTTGGTGATGACAGGGTTTTGATCGAGCGCTACCTCGGCAAACCACGCCATGTTGAAATGCAAATTTTCGCTGACCGCCTGGGCGCTTGCGTGCATTTGTTCGAACGTGATTGCTCGATTCAGCGCCGTCATCAAAAAGTCCTCGAAGAAGCCCCGGCACCGGGACTCGACGATACTATTCGCGCTGCGATGGGAGAGGCGGCCATCAACTGCGCCAGGGCCATCAACTATGTCGGTGCTGGTACCGTCGAATTCCTGCTGGACCAGGACGGCAGTTTTTATTTCATGGAAATGAACACGCGCCTGCAGGTCGAACACCCGGTCAGCGAAATGATAACTTCGCAAGACCTGGTCGAGTGGCAATTGCGGGTTGCCTTCGGCGAAGCCCTGCCGCTGGCACAACAGGAAATCGTGAAACAGGGTCATGCGGTTGAGGCACGAATTTACGCAGAGTCTCCGCAGAATGATTTCATGCCCGCGGCAGGCAGGATCAAGTACCTGCGATTACCGGAAACCTCGAGCGCGGTGCGCGTCGATACCGGGGTTCGCTGCGATGACCTGATCGGGATTAACTACGAC
>Ga0265303_10003233_pt1 | contig 10201 bp, 10 predicted proteins | sample Helome_2_FD_192494 | JGI IMG/M metagenome (GOLD analysis project Ga0265303, IMG submission 192494) | Marine sediment microbial communities from subtidal zone of North Sea - Hel_20160317 (Illumina Assembly) | ecosystem: Environmental > Aquatic > Marine > Subtidal zone > Sediment ... | reverse complement strand
CAGTACCACGCACGCACTATCACCTATGTCTGATACCAGTAAGACCGAGGCGCGGCGGCGCCGGAAACGAGCCGCGCAGGGCAAAGACCGCAAGAAGAAGCTGGAGAAGCAGGGGAGCACCCCGAAGTTTCCGATCGACCCCACTGCGACCCCAAAAGAAGACTGACGTCTCGCACACTAGTGTAGGGTGTGGGATTCGCCGTCATGCTCGACCAACGGCACGCCTGCATCACTCACCGCGTCCGTCTCGGCCTCGGGCATTGGTGGAGGAAGCGTAGACGCCGCTGCTTCGAGCTCCTCGCGATGGCCCATCTGTTGAAGCTTGAGGTGGTGGTAGCGGCGCCTGCGGCGATAGGCGACGAGGACCAGGATGGCGGCCAGAACCCAGATCGTCGTCCCTCCGAGGAGCGCCGGCACGATTCGGTACCGCTTGCGTAGGCTTTCGCGCCATTCACGCTCGAGCCCGATGCTGGTCCACCCGTAGGCTTTTGAGAGCGCCGTGTCGAACGTCTCGCCGGCACGCATGGATTGGATCAGCCGATGGAAGCGTCGCTCGTCGTTAGGGGTACGGCGCAGGAACCCGACGACGTCCGCGCTCTGTGCGTAGGCGACGTTGACGTCGTGAGGCCGGTTTGGGAATCGGTCGGAGAGCTCGGACAGCCGCAACATCGAGCGCTCGGCCGCGGCGCGCAGCAACGATTGCATCCGCGGTAAGAGACGGACCTCCGATTGGTGAATTGCGACACCTTCGCTGAACCAGCGCGGGACGCCGTGCCCGTCGACGGCGCGGAAAAGCGCTACGTGAGAGAGCTCGTGCACCAACACGACCTCGAGGTCCGGAGGCTGCCATGTGTCCGGTGCCGACATGGTGAGCAGGATCACGCCCCAGGGCGGGTACGCGACTCCGGTTGCATAGTCCGGGGGTGGATACCCGATCGGCGACAGCGCTTGCATCTCGCGTGGATTGCGCGCGACCCGGATGGTCAGGTGCTGATCGACGAGGACCCCGAAGTCATTGGCGACGTCGGCCCAGTGCTTCTCGACGCTTTCGATCAGGGGGACGACTCGAGCTCGCTCGGAGATTGGAAAGGTCCAAGTGATCGGGCCGATCTGCTCGGACTCATAGCCGGTTGGCGGCGCAGGCAAAGGGGCCTCCGGAGGCGCCTGAGCCGCTGTGACGGTCGCGAAGAGGGTGGCCGCGACCAAACACAGAATCGCCCCGGGCCAGGGTCGTTCTCGTCTATTCGTCACCAGGCCTAAATCTTAGCAGCGGAGGTCCCGGGTCGTTAGTGCGACGCCGGTCAACTATGAGGTAGGTTACACCCGCGGCGAGAAGCGCACCAACCACGAAATAGGGCCAGGCCTTCTTGATCCAACGTTTTTTCTCGGGTTCATCCGTTGGCTTGCCGCTTGCATCGAGTTGGGCGCCGGTCGCGTCGACTTGGGCGTCAGCAGCGTTCGGGTCTTGGAGCCATCGCGCTTTTGCGGTCTCGGCGCGGCGCTCGATGTAACGCACGCGCTCCTCGGATGTGCTGTCGTCGATGTCGAGGGCGCCTTCGTAGAACTGGGATGCGCTGGCGTCGAAGACTTCGAGCTTGATGGTGCCCTCACGGTGGAGAACGACCAGCGCGTCCGCTCCCGCGATGGTGCCAAGACGCTTATACGAGGCTAGGTCCTGCCGAGGATCGACGCCGAGACTCCGCCGAATCGAACGAAGCCCTTCGAGACCGTCTGTCTCAGCGCCCGGCTCCCCACGGAGGGCGGCGCGGAGGGCCGCGTCGGCTGGGGTGCTGAGGCCAGCGCGAGTGCACTCTTGCTCGATTTCGGAAGCCGTGGTGCGGAGCGGCTGATCGGGATCGCCAGCGACGACGATGGCGATTTTGGGGGGGAGGGCGTCGGCGACAGTCACAGTGTCAGTGTCAGTGTCAGCGCCAGTGCCAGCGACAGCGCCAGTGTCAGTGCCAGCGCCAGTGTCAGTGTCCGCGTTCGGGATCGCGTCCGCGTCCCCAGCGGCCCCTTGCGCCGAAGCGGTGGCTGCCGTGAGGGCTAGGGTTAGGGTCAGAATCAGCCGCACTGTCGGACGATAGGCAACGACGGCCATCCGCGCTAGCGTGCGGCCGGGCTTAGATGGGGACTGAGAAGCTGCAATTTCCGCATGGCGTCTGCTTGTGCCTCGGCTATGACGGCACCGACTTTCACGGGTGGCAGGCGCAGCCGGGCCTTCGAACGGTCCAGGGGATGATCGAGGAGGCCATCGACGAGATGGGACTCGAGCATTCGCCGGTCAAGGGGTGCAGCAGGACCGACGCTGGCGTGCACGCCCACGGTCAGTTGGCGAGCTTTGCATGCACGCTCGAGGTTCCCCCGGAGGGCTGGGTCCTTGGTCTCAACGCTAAGTTGCCCGACGACATCGTCATCCACGATGCGCAACCTTGCTTTCGCAGATACAATCCGCGGTTTCATGCCGCACACAAGCGATACCGGTATCTCGTGCGCGTCGGTCGTCACCGCGACCCACACCTTCGAAAACGGGCTTGGCAGCTCGGCCGCAAGGATCAACGGAAGGACGTGCCGCCCGGTGGGCACTTCGTCGAAGACTATCTCGATGTGGACGCGATCCGAGAGGCGGCGAAGCATTTCCTCGGAACCCATGACTTTCGCGCGTTCCGCCAGTCAGGGGACCAGCGCGAAATCCTAGAGCGGACGATGTTTGCTATCCGGGTGTTTCCCGGCTGGAACGGAAGGCGCGACCTCTTGGCCATCGAGGTCATCGGCAATTCGTTCCTCAAGAATATGGTGCGGATCATGGCGGGCACCCTCGTCGAAGTCGGCCAGGGGAGAATCGCACCACGAGATGTCCCGGGCATGCTGCACGCGGACGCCGACCGCGCTAACGCTGGGCAGACCGCTCCTGCGCGCGCCCTGACGCTCGTTGAAATCAAGCTCGCTCGTTTCGACGGGCCTGCCGATGCCTTCGATCGCCCCACGGTGGGCGAGCCCCCGCGACGAAGTGCCGTCTAGAACGTCAGGCCGACGCCGCCGGTGAAGTAGAAGATGTCGCCCACGGGGGTCCGGCTATTCGCATCGGAGCCCGCAAACTCGAAGAAGAAGAACGAGCTGTTGATGCCCCAGTCTTCGTCGAGGGCATTGGCCCGCCGCTCATTGACGAAGTTGAGCTCGATAGCAAACTGCACCGCCCAACCGAATCCGTGGCTCCTGCCGGTGGATTTGCCACTACCGTCGTCCTCGTTGAAGAAGACGCTGTCGAAGCCGACCTTGCCGGTGAACACGAACGGCACAGGGGTCTCCCGAGCAAGGGCGTCGATTCGGAGAACCGCCATCACGTTCAAGGGGAAGAGATTGAATTTCGAGGTCTGCGTGGACGGTACGCAAGCCGGAAGGCTGGCGGTCTCGCAGGCGGCGCCTTTGTAGCCGGCCCAGCCACCGGCGATTCCCAGGCCGATCGGACCGATGAAAGGGATCCGGTACAGATAGAAATCGAATTCGACCAAGAGAATCGGACCGTTATCGCCCGGGTAGACGAGGTCGAAGGTCTCGCTCCCGGGATCGGGATGATACGCGCCGACCCCGAACGAAAGTAGATATCCCTCGGGGGTCCACCCCTCTTCTGCCGCGCGGCCGATCGCCTGGGCGCTCACGCGGTCGGGCAGCAAGCTCACCACGGTGACCAGCATGAGAACCAAAGCGATTCGCTTCACCGGCGGAGCCTCCAGACGCAAGCGAAAATCAAGAGTAGGCCGAGAAACCATGCAACCGATCTGGGACCGTATCCGCTAGCAAGGCTCGCGTGAGAGACCGAGCACCCGCCGCACTCTCCACCGACGTCGCAGAAGCCAGACACCGCAACGTTCGTGACCATGACCCCTTGGGAGAGCTCCCCCTCGTTGGCGAGAAATGGGTCGGAGACGAATGCCTGATCGAAAGCGTTCACGTAAAGGAAACCAGACTCGCCAGACCCGAGACCCAGCGTCGTCGCGGAGATCGTCTGGCTGCGCGCATTCAGAGACGCCGTGACGTTCAGCTGTGTCGCCGTCGACGGGTTGTCGGTCTCGGAAAACCAGAACGACCACAGCTGGATATCATCCGCGGGGTCGGGGTCGTTCCAGGAGAGATTGAAGTTGGATTGGCGTTGGGGAGTGGTGTCCACGATGGGCCGGTTCGGCGGATCAACGTCCACCGTGAACGTGGCGATCCCGTAGTTCGATGGGTCAATCTCGCTCGAGCCAGGTGCCTGATTCCGAAACGCGTAGATCTCGTACGGGGTGCCTCGCAACCCAGATTCGCAGGTCACGATGTCCGTGTCTCCGGAACGCGCGTCGAGCAGGTCCTGGAGCGTTAGGTCGCTGATCGTGGTGTTGGTACCCACGGATTGCGGATTCCCCGTCACTTCGCCGCAGGTCCCCATCGTCTCGTTTCGGTTCTCCGGCCGCTGGCACTCCGCATTCTGGCCGCCGACCCAGAGATATACTTCTTGCAGCGAGCCGGTTTCCTGGAGACGGATCTCGAAGGTCGTGGTTGCGGGGTCGCGTTTCTGCACCGAGGCACTGATGTCGCCGGGAGCGCCGAAGAAACCGCCGAAGCCAAACCCACCAAAGCCATCAAAGCCACCCACGCCACCAGCCCCACCGATACCCCCGGAACCGCCCGCGCCACCAGCTCCACCGGTGCCGTCAACGCCGCAGTCGTCCCGATTGAAATAACGAAACTGGTTGTCGGACTCGAAGTCGGTGTCGCCGTTGATGGAGACTATCAGGTCGACCAAGGCGCTGGGGGGGTCTTGCGCGAATGTGCTTGGGACGAACGCCATTCCTGCTGCCAGCAGCGAAACAAGAAATAGAAGACAGTCCTTCATGGCGTGATTTCCGTGCAATCCTCGGGCCAAACACGCAACCCCAAAAGCCGTGTGTTTTCGGGAGGCCGGAGGACAAACTGGCATCATCCGCCCTACTTCTACGCCAGGCGCTGACATTTCGTCACTTTATTAGAACTTCTTCCGCGATTTGGACCGCATTGAGGGCGGCACCTTTCCGCAGGTTATCGGTGACGACCCACATCTGGATCCCCCCAGGATTGCCCACGTCATCGCGGATGCGGCCCACGTAGACGGGGTCCTGTCCGGCCGCATCGACGGGCTGCGGGTAGCGCCCTTCGCCCAAATCATCAACGACCACCACACCCTCGGCGTTCTCGAGGAGCTCCCGGGCGCGCGCAGCAGTCAAAGGCGCGTGGGTTTCGACAGTCACCGCCTCGCTATGGGAGGTCACCACCGGGACACGGACGGCGGTCGGTGAGACAGCGATGGAGGGGTCCCCGAAAATCTTGCGGGTTTCGGAGACCATTTTGAGCTCCTCCTCTTGGTAGCCCGTATCGGGATCCGGCTTCCAATGCATCAGAAGATTCCGGCTCAACTGGCCAGAAAGCTTCTCCTTTTCGACCTTGTCGCCGCGGCTAGTGGCCGCTTCCTGCGCCTCGAACGCCGCGACGGCTTGAGCACCGGCGCCGCTGATCGCTTGATACGTCGCAACGACCACACGCTTGAGCCGGGCGGCGTCGTGAAGCGGTTTCAGGGCCACCACCATCTGAATGGTCGAGCAGTTCGGGTTGGCGATGATGCCTTTCGGACGGTCGGCGGCTGCGCCGGGGTTCACCTCGGGGACGATCAGAGGGACCTCGGGGTCCGCGCGAAACGCCGACGAGTTGTCGACCACCAGGGCCCCCTTGCTCGCCGCGATCGGGGCCCACTCGCGCGAAGTCCCTCCGCCCGCCGAGAAAAGCGCCAGGTCGACCCCCTCGAACACCTCGGGCGCGATTTCCACAACCGTGTGCTCAGCTCCCTTGAACGTCACGGTCTTGCCGGCGCTGCGAGCCGATGCGACGGGCACCAGCTCGCGGACCGGAAACGCACGCTCCTCGAGCACGCGGAGCATTTCCGCGCCCACCATGCCGGTGGCACCGACCACCGCAACCTTGAGTCCCTGAGCCATAGGCGACGCCTATAAATCGGCGTCGAAGGCACGGCAAGCTGGCCCGCCCGTGGCTGACGTATCATGCATTCCACAAGGAGTATTCATGAGCATTCATCGGCACACCTTCGTCATCGGGATCGCGGGCATCCTGTTCGGTTTGAGCGTGACTCCCGCCCACGCGCAAGCCCCACCCCAGGCTGAGCCGGAGATCAAGCCCGAGTCAGTCGAACCGCAGGACGACGCCGCCGCAAGAGCGCTTCGATCCCTCTACGTGCCCGACGGACTGACCTCGGATCAGGCCGTTCAGCAGGTGGTCGCAACGTCGCCGGACATGAGGCGCACGAAGGCCTTGCTCAAAGAAGCGAAGGGGGGGGCGCTTCGGGCGATCTCTGGGTTGGTGCCGCGGCTCGACCTCATTGCCCGTTACTCGAGGCTGAGCCCCGTCGAGACCGCAGGGATCACCACCGGCGGCGATACCGGTGCGATCGACGACTTGATCAACCAGCTCCAGGATCCTGCCGCTCAATTGCTGTGGACAGGTCTTACAGACTTTCAGTTCCCCTCGCTGACCGACCAATACGCTACCGACGCGACCCTGGTGTACTCCTTCACCGACTCGCTTGCCGAAGCGATGCCGGCTTATCGTGCGGCGAAGAAGAGCAAGGTCGCGGCGCGTTATCAGATCGAAGCCGAGCTCAACAACGTCGCGTTCGACGGGCGCCAGGCGTACTACGAGTACGCCCGCGCCGAAGCGGCCCTTGGGGTCGCAAACTTCGCCTTGGAAGCCGCGGTATCGCAGCGTGAGGAGACCAGAGCACTGGTCGGGGCGGGTTCTGCGGCACGAGTCGACCTGCTTCGCGTCCAGGCGCAAGAAGAAGCGGCACGCGTTGCGGTCGAGCAGGCGAAGCTCGGCGTACAGGTCGCCGCGCGAGCTCTCCAAGCGCTCATGCACACCGAGGAGCTGCCGTCGCTCGGCGAAGACCTGTCCGAACCGGTCACCGGGATCCCCACTGAGAGCGAGCAGACGCTCCAAGAGCGCGCCTACCAAAACCGCCCCGACCTCCTGGCGATTCGCGAGTATGTCGAAGTGACGAGACACCAGCTTAGATCGGCCAACGGTGGGCGCATTCCGGACCTGTTGGTCCGTGGGTCGGTGCAGTACTCCAATCCAAATCTACGAGTCGTCCCGCAGCAGCAACGGTTCGAAGCGACATGGGAGGTCGGCGCGGTGATTCGATGGGCGCCCAACGACACGATCGAAGCGCAGGGGCGTTCGCGGCAACTCGAGGCCGACCTCGAGCGAGCATACGCGGACGTCGACCTACTCGAAATTGCGATTCGCGTCGAGGTCGCCCAAGGTTACCATGGAATGCTGGCAGCGCAGTCGGCCATGCAATCCGCCAGGCTCGGGCTCGAAGCCTCGCGTGAAGGCTATCGGGTTACGCGCGAGCAACTCCAAGCGGGCATCGTCAACACGACCACCTTGCTGCAAGCCCAATCCGAGCTCATTCGCGCTCAAGTCGACGTCGTCGAATCGGCGATCGGGCTTCGTATTGCCAAGGCGCAGTTGCGGCGCGCGATCGGGGAGGCACCCTGAAGTGCCGGTTCTCGTCGCCGCCGCTCTGATCATCCGAGACGGCGCAGTGCTCCTCACCCGCCGCGCGCAAGGGCAGCACCTGGCCGGGATGTGGGAGTTCCCCGGAGGCAAGCTCGAACCGGGAGAGTCGCCTGAGGAAGCGCTGGTTCGCGAGTGCCAAGAGGAGTGTGGGATCGAGATCGCGGTCGCCGACATTCTGGAGGTGACCTTTCACCGCTACGCAGACAAAGACGTGTTGCTCCTCTTCTACCGCTGCTCGATCGTGTCTGGCGAGGTGCGCCACCTGCAGGTAGACGATCACGCGTGGGTCGACCCCAAGGACCTCGATCACTACGAGCTACCCCCCGCCGACGCGGGGGTAGTCGCACGCATCCAGGCGCTCCGAGCGTGACAAGGGCCGGACCGCTTCGGCGGGTAATTGGTCCCGACCCACCACTCGCATCGACTAGGCCGGACCGCCTTCGGCGGGCAATTGGTCCCGCCCCACCGCCCCCGCACTATCGCCTAGGTGCGCGCGCCTTCGATGATCAGCCCCTTCACAAGGGTCACGTCCTCGACAGGCATCGTCACCGGCTGGGCGAGGATGTTGATCGTCTGGCCGGTCGTCACGTTCTGGTGCGTATAGAGCATGCCCTTTTTTGGAATTTCTTCGGGTTCGCCAAAGAGGTCGGTGAGCTGGAGGATGCTCGGCTTGGCTTCGTCGTCGAACTGGTAGACGATGCGCGTCACCACTTCGCCGGGTGTCGTGAGGATGATCCGATAGCCCGAGTAGTGCATCACGGCCTGCGCCGTCGTTCGCGCCATGATCACGCCCTTGAGCTCTGCGGCCACCAGGTCGACGGTCGGACGCTCTTTGCTCCAGACGCGCACCGCCCTTTGGACCGACCTGAGGACGGCCTCGCTGCCCGCCGTCGGTGTACCAGGCGCGGCCTGTTGTTGCTGTTCCGCCGGCTCATTTTTTGAGCAGGCGACCACGCATAGGGCGATCAGAAAGACCAGGGCACTTCGCTTCAACACATCAGCTCCTCGTTGGCGTTTGTACCGCGAATCGGGCCATCGCCGAAAAGAACGCCCAGTGGGCTCAGTGCCTCGAAAGAGCGTCTGCCACGCTACCATTCGCTCCGGTGGCGATCCGCACGGTGAACGCGTCACGTGCCGAGCCGATCCGCTTGAGCGACGCCGGGCTTCCGAAGAAGGCGCCGGTGACCGCTTCGAGCGGGCCCTTGTACACGTCGTAGGTGGCATCGTCGTTCGGGGCTGCGAGTCGATCCTGGACCCGGAACAGCACCTCGTCGGTGGCGAAGTTGAACCCTAGCTCGGCCTCCGACTCGAGCAGCTGGCAGGCGCGGAGGGCGCGCCGAAAGGCGTCTTCGATCCCAGCCTGGAAATCCCCTTCGAAACCCCGCTTGCGACTATAGAGCAACCCGGGACGGTCATCGGCCACATCGAGGTAGTAGTCCGATTGGTGGCCGATCAGTACGACGCCCGGGCCCTGCGGAACGTGCGCGTAGTCCGCGACATCGATCAAGAGCTCGTCGGGAATCTTCTTTTCGCGGATCCACGTGTGGAAGACAGGAACGAGCTTCTCGAGCTCGATCTCGCCGGCGCTCGTGTAGAGCTTCACCTGAAACTTCGTCGGTTTCATCGTTACTCTGCAGCTGCAGCTGCAGCGGCTGCCTCAGTCAGACGCTGATAGCACGAATGCGCCGCTTCGATGAACAACTGCGACTCGTCGAGCGTGCGGTGCGCAATCTCGTCGTTGGCGTTCTCGTAGGACTTGTCCGCGTGCATCTTCAGCAGATAAATCGCGAACTTCCCTTTGGCGAAGGGATCGTGGAAGAGCTGTGTGTCGTGGAGGTGCGTCTTGAAGTTCGTCACCACATCGTCGGCATCGTCCTTGACCTGCACGTCGAGATGTCGAACCAGCGCTTTGGCCGCGGTGACCATCGCATCAAACCCGCCCGCCGCAGCGCTCGCCGCATGGCCGGCCTCGAGCGCGTCCTGGGCGTCGTGGAGCTGTTGCTCGGCCTCCTGAAGGCCAAACTCGACGAACGGGACGATCTCGCCGGCACACTCGCCAACACCGATGTCGCCGATATTGTATTCGCGAGGGTCACCCCAGTCACTGTAGTAGCTCGGGTCTTCTTCGTAGCTCGGTGGCTTCTGGATGGGTGCCAGGACCTTACGGAAGTCCTTTTTGCCCACGCGCGCGATGAAGGCCTGAAAGCTTTCGTCGCCCTCGCGGCTTTCCATGTAGTGCGCGGTGATCAGCTCGACGGCCTTGGGGATGTTCTTCGAGGGCACGGCGCCGACGACCAGGCCATAGCTCTTGGCGTTTTGGGTCCATTGACCGCCGAGAACGAGATTGAAGTGGGGTACCTTGCGGCCGCCGACCTGTCGGCTGACCCCGGTGAACCCAATGTCCGCAGCATGGTGTTGGCCGCAGGAGTTGAAGCACCCGCTCGCCTTGATGCGGAGGGCCTCGACCGCTGGGGGGAGGTCGTTCTTGATGACATCGAGTCGTTTGCGAAGCTCGCCGGTCAGACCGCGCGACGCGGAGATCCCGAGCTTGCAGGTGTCGGTGCCTGGGCAGGACGTCATGTCGGTGATGGTCCCG
>Ga0265303_10003232_pt1 | contig 10209 bp, 10 predicted proteins | sample Helome_2_FD_192494 | JGI IMG/M metagenome (GOLD analysis project Ga0265303, IMG submission 192494) | Marine sediment microbial communities from subtidal zone of North Sea - Hel_20160317 (Illumina Assembly) | ecosystem: Environmental > Aquatic > Marine > Subtidal zone > Sediment ... | reverse complement strand
TCCCGCTGTCATGGAACAACCCGGCCTCGGTACCGAAGGCGACCTTGCCGGTGGTGTTGCCGCCGCTGAGTGCCTTGGCCAGGGCCACCACCTCGGCGTCTGGCGGCGTTTCCAGCCCGGGGAAGGACGACATCTCTTCCCAGGTGAAGCCGGTGTCGGGCGCGATCGCCTTCATCGCAGGCTCGACCTCTTCGTGGGCGTAGGCCTTGACCTCCGCCAGCAGTGCTTCCGGATCGTCTTCCGGCAGGTTGCGGAACTCGAACTCGAAGCTGCAGCCGCCGGGCACGATGTTGAGCTGCGTGCCGCCCTGGATCAGCCCTGTGTGCACCGTGGTGTGGGTCACGTCGTAGTCGCTGTCGTAAGGGCCTTCCTCGGCCTTGCGCCGGGCCATGTCGGCCAGCTTGGCGATCACCTGCGCGGCCGCGTTGATGGCATTGACGCCCATGGGCGCGAGCGAGGAGTGGGCTTCCAGCCCGCGCACCTGACAACGCTGGGACAGCTTGCCCTTGTGCGCGGTAATCACCTTCATGCTGGTCGGCTCGCCGATGATGCAGGCGAAGGGCTTGACCGGCTGGCTGGCCAGGAACGCCAGTAGCCCGCGCACGCCGACACAGCCGATTTCCTCGTCGTAGGACAGGCAGAGATGGATCGGCGTCGCGAGCCCGCGTTCGAGAAAACGCGGCACATGGGCCAGCGCCACGGCGACGAAAGCCTTCATGTCGCAGGTTCCGCGGCCATAGAGCTTGCCATCCTTCTCGATCACCCGCCAGGGGTCGCTCGACCAGTCCTGACCGTCGATCGGCACCACGTCGGTGTGGCCGGAAAGCGCGATGCCGGGACGGTCGTCCGGGCCCAAGGTGGCGTAGAGGTTGGCTTTGCAGCCGTCGGAATCATGGGTCAGGTGGGATTCGACGCCGTGCTCGGCCAGATAACCCTGGACGTAGTGGATCAGTTCCAGGTTCGAGTTGCGGCTGGTCGTATCGAAGGCGATCAGCCGCTCGATCATGGCGCGGCTTTCCCGGCTTACGTTGAGGTTCTGGGGCAAGACCTGTCTCTCGTTGGCTACCACTGGGCGGGAGACCAAAGATGGCAGAGGCAGACCGGTTGCGCCAGAGCGAGAGCGGCACGGCCGTCGATAGTTTGATCACGCGGCGTCGTGGAAGATGATGCCCAGTGCGTAGCGCTCGCCGGCGTGGATCTGGCTGACGCCGTGGCGCATGGCGGCGCGCAGCATGCCGCGCTTGCCCTCGACGGGGCGCTCGAAGACCGGGAAGATCAGCATCTCCCCCTGATCGGGTGCTATGGCCGTGCCCCGTGCCTGCTGGCGCGGGCGGTTTTCCACCAACAGGAACTCGCCGCCCCGATAGTCGCGATCCCGCCGGCTCAGCATGATCGTGGCCTGCAGGGGAAACAGCAGGTCGCCATAGAGGTCGCGGTGCAGGCAGTTGTAGCCGCCGGCGCGGTAGCGCAGGAGCAGCGGCGTCGGCTTGGTCTGGCCGGCCGCGTGACATTGCCGGCGATAGGCCTCGAGCGTGGCTGGATAGCGCGGCTCGGCCCGCAGTGCCGACATCATGCGGTTGGCGATGGGCGCCAGGTGGGCGTAGAGCGCAAGGCGCAGTTCGGCCACCACATCGGGCAAAGGCTCGGCGAAATAGGCGTAGTCGCCCTGGCCGAAGCGATAGCGCGCCATGTCGATCCGGCTGCGAAAACGCGCATCTTCGTCGTACAGCGCTATTAGGTGGCGGCAGGTATCCGGCGACAGCACCGGTTCCGTGCGGGCGTAGCTCTGGGCCGCGATGGCCGCTTCGATGCCGCTCCAGTCGAGCGCGGCGAACTTTTCCTCGGGTGGGCTTCTGGTCATCGAATGGTCTCTAGCGTGCCCGGCGCGCGGATTTCTATCCGGATCCTGTGCCGTTCCGCTGATTCTCCAGGGCCGCTTCCTCGAACAGCCAGTCGCGGAAGGCCGTCACTTTAGGCCGCTCGGCCCCGGACGGCGGAAAGACGACGAAATAGCGGAATTGGGAGGGGACGCTCGGGCCGAAGGGCTGCACCAGACGCCCTGCGTCCAAGTCGTTGCCCATCAGCGCGCTGCGCCCCAAGGCCACGCCCTGGCCTTCGATCGCGGCCTGTAGCACCATGGAGGCATCGGTGAACCCGGGTCCGCGAGAGGTGTCGACGCCGGCCACGCCGGCCATTTTGAGCCAGCTGTCCCAGTCGTTGCTCTCGGTGGCGGCGGTCGGATCGTGCAGCAGCGTGTGGTTATTGAGATCGGCCGGCTCGCGCAGCGGCGGCCCGCTTTCGAGCAGCTTTGGGCTGCACACCGGAAAGACCACGTCGTCCATGAAGTGCTCGACGATCAAGCCCGGATAGTCGCCCCAGCCATAGCGGATCGCGATATCCACCCCGTCGCGGCCGAAGTCGGCAAGTTCGTTATGGGCCGACACCAGCACGTCGATGTCCGGATGCTTGTCGCGGAAGCGCGACAGGCGCGGCAGCAGCCACTTGGCGGCGAAGGAGGGCAGCACGCTGACCTTCAGCGAACCGGTTTCCTCGGCCGTGCAGAGCCGGTCCGTCGCGGCGGCGATCTGATCGAAGGCCGCGCGCAAGGGCGGCAGGTAGGCCTGTCCTGCGTCGGTCAGCATGAGCCGCCGGTTGAAGCGCTGAAAAAGCTTCACGCCCAGCGTTTCCTCCAGTCCCTTGATCTGATGGCTGATCGCCGCCTGGGTTACGAAGAGCTCCTCGGCGGCCTTGGTGAAGGACAGGTGGCGGGCCGCGGCCTCGAAGGCGCGGATCGCGTTGAGCGGTGGCAGACGGCGGGCCATAGGCGATCATCAGATTATAAATACTTATCTGGCCCATGAGATAACATCGTTTGCGGGGGCCGCCAAGAGAGAATATCTAAATCATCAGAAGTTGGCTTAGAAAAACGTTTTGTTAGCAAGATTCGGAAATACCAGCCGCCCGGATCCGGCTACAAAATCCAGCCTGACCGAAAGCAGCAAGACACAAGAATCGGATAAGGAGAATTGATATGTCGTCCACACAGTGCCAGACCTTGCAGTCCCCCATCACAAGCTTCCGTGAGCACCGCCTTGGCTTTGCCGGCTCTCTGAAGCAGGCGGTCGCGACGGTCTTCGGTGCGGCCTTTCTCTGGCAGGAGCGTGCCGCCCAGCGGGCCCACTTGGCGACGCTCGGCGATCACATGCTGAAGGACATCGGCGTGACCCGTGTCGAGGCCGACCAGGAGGCCGCCAAGCCGTTCTGGCGCCCCTAGTTCCCCCCGAGTGCCGGCAGCCCCGCGCCGGCCGAGCCTGAGGCGGTCACTCACTGGTGGCCGCCTTTCTTGTTGCCGCCCTGCAGAATGTCGAACTACGGCTGGAACTGTTCCTGGAGGATGCGTTGCTCCAAATTGTGCTCCGGGTCGAACAGCAGGTGCAACGAGACGCTGGGGTCTTCGCAGATCTCGACCCGGGCGACGTCGCGCAACTCGGTGTAGTCCGCCGTGGCGCTGACCGGGCGCTTTGCCGGATTGAGGATGTCGAAGGTGACCCGTGCCGTGTTAGGCAGCAGCGCGCCACGCCAGCGCCGCGGCCGGAAGGCGCTGATCGGCGTCAGCGCCAGAAGCTGCGTGCCGATCGGTATGATCGGGCCGTGGGCTGAAAGGTTATAGGCGGTGCTGCCGGCGGGCGTCGAGATCAGGATGCCGTCGCAGATCAGTTCCGCCATGCGCATGACGCCGTCGACGCTGATCCGGACCCAGGCGGCCTGACGGCTCTCGCGCAGCAGCGATACCTCGTTGATAGCCAGCGCGTCGACTTTGTCGCCGGCCACTGACTGTGCCGTCATGCGCAGCGGATGCAGGGTGACCCGTTCGGCCCGCGCCAGGCGCGCCGGCAGGTCGTCCTCGTTGTAGGCGTTCATCAGGAAACCGACCGTGCCGCAGTTCATGCCGTAGATCGATACACCACGTTCGATCGTGGCGTGCAGGCTCTCGATCATCAGGCCGTCGCCGCCCAGCGCTACGACGATATCCGCCTGCGCCAGCGGCACGGTGGTGTAGCGGTTCTCCAGGCTCTTGCGGGCCGCCTCGGCTTCTTCCGTGTCGGCGGCGACGAAGGCGAAGCTCGGTTTGGTCATGGAAATCCTGGTGCAAGATATCGGTGCGGCAGCGAGTATAGCGTCTGGCAGGCCGGATGCCAGGAACGCTTGCCAAAGGGCCTTGCGTTCCGCAGTCTGGCGGCTCGGTTTCTGGTATTGGGGAAACGGCAATGAGGCGGTCGGACGGTGTTTTGGCGGCGGCTTTCTGCGGCCTGCTTACGATCTTGCCGCTGGCGGCCCCGGCGGCCGAGCCGAGCGAGGACAGGCACAGCGGGTACTACTATCCGAAGCCCGACAGCCAGGAGATCTATAGCGCCCGGGCGCAAACCCTGCCCGAGGCGAACCGCCGGCTGAGGGTCGGTTTCGTCACCGGCGCGTCCCAGGCCATGGCGGGGCGTGCCTATGCGCCACGCTTCACGCTCTTCGCCAAGGGTGAACGGGCGGATAAGCTGGTCATAGTGGCGCTGGCCGATGGACCGATCGATACGCTGTACCGCGCACGCGCGGTGCTAGCCGATCTGACCGCGATGTCCCGCACACTGCCGATCTTCAAGGAATTCGGCGTCCAGGACTGGTTCACCTTCTTCGACTTGGCGAAGATGATGGGCTTCAAGCAGATAACCATCTCCGACGGGCGCGCGTTCGCCCATCAGATCATCATCCAGTAAGCCGTCGATGAGTTGATCCAACGATAGAGGAATAACGCCCGGGCCCCGACGACCGGGCGCACCCCATCTTTCAAGCGGGACCCGAAAGTCCCGCCAGACGCCCAACCGCCGGATCAGGCGGACTTCAGGGCCGTAACCTTGGGCTCCTTACTGCCGGACTTGTCGCTGTCCAGGCGGCCGACGTAGCCCTCGAAGGAGGCGCCGCGTTCGAGCTCGAGGTATTCCTGATAGATATCGCCGGTCACATTGGCGGACTTGGTCAAGATCACTTTCTTCGCCCTGATCTCACCGCTGAAGGTACCGCAAATGCGTACCGTCTCGGCCTTGACCTTGCTGTTGATGATCGGCTCGGCGCCCAGGGTCAGCGTGCGGCAGGTGATATCGCCATCGACCCGACCGTCGATCTGCAAATCGCCGGTGCAGACCAGATCGCCTTTGATCGTGAGGTCTGAGCTAATGATTGATTGCTGCGGGGGCTTTCTCTTCGTGGTCTCGGCTGGCTCGTTGTAGTCAGCGTCCGATGGGGTCGTCTTGTTCGATTGAAACATCATACTTAAAGAGCTCCTAATGGTGCGTTGAACGCGATACGACCCTTCCACCCAAATCCAACCCCCATCTTGCCACCAAGAATCATTTACCGGTGTGCGTTTGCTGTGTCATTTACCATAGTAAACAGCCATACACCACAGTTAGCGCATAGCATGCCGCGCGCCTGAACCATCGACGATTTTCGTGCTGGCCGCGAACGGCTGGACCGGCTGTGCGGCTAGGGCGAAGGGAAGATCAGAACCAGCGCCGGGAGGCGCCGCCGCGTTTTTCCATGTACTGCTGGTGATAGTCCTCGGCCATGTAGAAGGTCGAGGCCGGCGTGATCTCGGTGACGATCGGCCTGCCGAAACGGCCGGACTGCTCCTCGTGGGCCAGCGACGCGCGCGCGGCGGCTTCCTGCTCGGGGCCGTGGAAGAAGATCGCCGAGCGATACTGCGAGCCCACGTCCGGGCCTTGGCGGTTCGCGGTGGTCGGGTCGTGGACGTCCCAGAAAAGATTTAGAAGCTCGCCGTAGGAAACCCGTTTCGGATCGAATTCCAGCTGCACCACCTCGGCATGGCCTGTTTGGCCGGAACAGACATCATCGTAGGTCGGGTTTTCCAGGGTGCCGCCGCTATAGCCCACGGCGGTGGTCTTCACCCCCTTCACCTGCCGGAACGCCGCCTCTATGCCCCAAAAGCAGCCCGCACCGAATGTCGCTTTTTCCATGGTCAGCCTCGTTGTCGCGAGAACCCGCTATATGGTGACTGGATCGGGGCCTGTCAGCCGCCAGTGTGGCTCATATGGCGGCTGACGGACGGGCGTTTGTGCCGGCGGTCGATGATGAAGTCGTGGCCCTTCGGTTTGCGGGCGATGGCTTCATGGATCGCGTTATCCAGCAGATCGTCGTCGTCGCTCATCCGAAGCGGCGTGCGCAGGTCGGCGGCGTCTTCCTGCCCCAGGCACATGTAGAGCGTGCCGGTGCAGGTCAGACGCACCCGGTTGCAGCTTTCGCAGAAGTTATGGGTCAGCGGCGTGATGAAACCGATCCGCCGGCCGGTCTCCTTGACGCTGACATAGCGCGCCGGGCCGCCGGTCTTGTAGTCGATCTCGTCGAGCGTCCACTTCTCGTTCAGTTTGGCGCGCACCATCGACAGCGGCATGTACTGATCGACCCGGGTCTCGCCGCCGATATCGCCCATCGGCATGACCTCGATGAAGGTGAGGTCGAAACCCTCATCACCGCACCAGGCGACCATGCGGTCGAGTTCGTCGTCGTTGACACCCTTCAGCGCGACCGCGTTGATCTTGATCGCGAGGCCGGCGGCCTTGGCTGCCTCAAGCCCCTGCATGACCTTGTCCAGCTTGCCCCAGCGGGTGATGGCGGCGAACTTGTCCGGGTCGAGGGTGTCGAGCGAGACGTTGACCCGCCGCACACCCAGATCCACCAGTTCCGTAGCGTACTTGGCGAGCTGGCTGCCGTTGGTGGTGAGTGTCAGCTCGTCGAGTGCACCGCTCTTAAGATGGCGCGACAGGCCGCGGCAAAGGTTCATGATGTTGCGCCGAACCAAAGGTTCGCCGCCGGTCAGGCGGAGCTTGCGGACACCCTGGCGCACGAAAGCACTGCACAGCCGCTCGAGCTCTTCCAGGCTCAAGACCTCGGCCTTGGGCAGGAAGGTCATGTCTTCCGACATGCAATAGACGCAACGAAAATCGCAGCGGTCCGTCACCGAGACCCGCAGATAAGTGATCGCCCGTCCAAAGGGATCGATCATCTCGCCCATACACCCCTCCCGTCGGCCTTCATTTACTCAGGCCGTTAAACCGGTTCGAGCCCTAATATAGGGGCAAACAAACCGGATTTCGCCCCTAAGTTTCCTATGGAATCGGGGTGTCTTGCAAGCACTTGCGGCGCACCCTAGCCTTGCCGGCTATGGAACCGACTGGAAACTCCGTACTGGACCGGCCCGCGGCGCGCTTGGTGGCGCTGGGCGTGGCCTGCGGTGTGATTGCCTGTCTCGCCTACATTCACCGCGACGATCTCTTCCCGCCGGAAACCCAGGAAATAGCGGCGGACGATCCGGTGGCGCTCTGCCTCGCCGAGCGCGCCGCGGGCATTGACCAGATGCTGGCCGACGGCACGATCAACAGCCAGCAGGCCGGCCTGTTCAAGAGCCGCGCCGAGGCTCTTTGTCAGGCCCAGCTCGGCCAGTCCGGGCGGACACAGCCATAGTATCGGAAGCGCCCGATGTGCCCGTGCTCTCGGTGCTCGAGACCTCGATCGTGATGGCGCCGATGGGGCAGACAGAAGTGCAAAAGCCGCAACCGTCGCAAAGCGCCGGCAGCACCTCGGGTCGGGCAAAGCCGCCCAAGAAGCTGCGGAAGCGAATCGCCCGAGCTAAGCAAGATTCCTGGCAAAGCGCGCATATGACACCCTGCATAGCGAGGCACCGGCCATCCGCTACAACGGCGATCGGGCGATGTTCGGCTTCGGAGGCTCGGTGGGTCTGCGTCCCACACTTTCCTGCGGAATTGCCGCAGTTTGTTTTCACCATGGCGGCTGCCCCTTGATGATCTTCTACAAGGGCATTGCAACCGTATTTCGGACCGGCTGCCCTGATTTACGTCAATTCCTATGCTGATTGCGCCGGGCGTCTGACCGCGGTGATGCCCTGGCCGCATTCCGTCTCGACCCGGGCGGCCAGGTCGGCCAGCGGCTCGATTACGACCAGCATGTCGAGGGCATTGGCGTGCACCACGCGCCAGTCGTCGAGCGCGATGGCGACGTGGTCGGGCAGGTAGATCAGGTCGCCGCGCTCGCGTTCCCCGTCGAGCGGCCGGGCCTCGCCCAGGCTCTCGGCCTGCATGTCGCTGTCGCGCGGGCAGGGCAGGCCGGCGCGGTTGAGCGCGATCTGTACCAGGGCGGAGCAATCCAGCCCCAGGCTCGACCGCCCGCCCCAGAGATAGGGCACGCCAAGAAACTGCAGGGCGGTCGCCACATGGTCCGGCGCGACTTCGTCGAGTGGTGCCAAATGACGCCGGTAGACCCAGCCGCCGCCGGCCAACTCGCTGAACCCGTCGGTTTCCCGGACCAACGCCACCGCAGCGGTCATGGAGAGACAATCCAGCGCCGGCGTTTTCAGGTCAGCTTCTGAATAGACGAAGCTGCGCAGCACCGCGACCGCGTGGCTCGGTTGCCGGACCTCGGCGCTCAGGGCCTCCGCCGGCACATAGCCGACGTAGCCGTCGGTCATGTTTTGGACCCAGGCCCAGCCGCCGGCCTGATCGTAGAGCGTGACGATCTCGCCGCCCAGAAGCTGGCTGTCGAGCGGGGCGTCGGCGGCCGGCTTGCGCCGCAGATCGGCGAGGCCTTGCGCCACCTGCCGCCGTTCGCCGGCCGTAAAGCGTGCCGCCTTGACCTTGCCCTTCAAGTACTCGGCGGCCAGGTCCGGCCGGAAGGCGTGCAGCCTTGGGTCGAGCTCTGTCATGGGCCGTCTTTACAGTGCGCCGGTTAAGGCGCCGCTAAGTCCCACCGCCATCGCCGCCGCCGTTCGCCTTGGCACGGTCGGCCAGGACCTTGGCGCGGGCTTCCTCGATATCGCGTTCGCGCAGGTAGTCGTCGGTCGTGCGCGGAATCGGCCGCGGCGCGCCGGCGAGCGGTGCGTCGGGCTCGTCGAACTGGACCACCACACGGCAGTCCTCGCACATCATCAGCCGTTCGACCTGCGCGTCGCTCGCGAACATGGAATGCTTGCCGGCCAGCTGATCGGCGATGCGCTGGATCGAGCGCTCGACCCCGAAGGGCTTGCCGCAACGGATGCAGTGGAACGGCTCGGCCTCGTTCAGCTTGATCGCGCCGCGCGCCTCATCGGTGAAGTTCAGCCGCGGCGCCAGCCCGATCACCCGCTCCGGGCAGGTCGCCTGGCACAGGCCGCACTGCACGCAGGCTTCTTCGTTGAAACCGAGCCAGGGGCGGTCCTCGGCGTCGCGCAACGCTCCGGTCGGGCAGGCGCCGACGCAGGCTAGGCAGAGGGTGCAGCCGGCGGTGTCCACGGTGACCGCCCCGAAGGGCGCGCCGGCCGGCAGCGGCAGGATATCGAGCGGCTGGGGCGCCGTGTCGTGCAGGTGGCGCAGGGCCAGCATGGTGCGGCTGCGCTTGCCGCCCATGGGCAGGAAGCCGCCGGCCGGGGCGGCCGGGCCCGGCGCCATCGCCCAGAGCGCTTCTTCGACCTGATCCGGGTCGGGCCGGTCGAGCAGGTGAATCCGCCCGCCGCCGTGGCCCAGGCCCGCCATCACGGTTTCCGCCAGGCCGACCTGCTGGGCCAGCCCGCTCAGCTCCTCGCGTTTCGCGGGGTCGACCAGGATAGCGATTCCGGCGGCGCCGTAGGCCAAGGCCGCGGCCAGGAAGTCGAGGCCGACCTGGGTCACCTCGTTGACCGCGAAGGGCAGGACCTTGCCCGGCAGGCCGCGCCCGGCGCGCGCCATCATGGCGATCATCTCGGCGCCGTGGCGGCTGTCGTGCAGCAGCAGGATCGCCTCGGCGCCGCCGGCCGCGCGGTAGCCGGTTAGCAGCGTGCGCAGGCGCTGGAACAGGCTGTCGCCGCCCGGCAGCTGGTAGCTCGCCGCGCCGGTCGGGCAGACGCTGGCGCAGGCCCCGCAGCCGGCGCAGGCAAAGGGATCGATCGCCACGATATCCCCGGCCGATGTGATCGCCGAGGCCGGGCAGGCGTCCAGGCAGCGGGTGCAGCCGGTCTTGCGGCTGCGCGAATGGGCGCAGAGCCCGGCGTCGTAGTCGACGTAGATCGGCTTCTCGTACTCGCCCACCATGTCGGCGATGTCGAAAAGCGCCTTTTGCACCGCCGCCGGGTTGCCCGGGTCGGGCCGCAGGTAGCCGTCCACTTTCTCGTGGGCCGGA
>Ga0265303_10003231_pt1 | contig 10211 bp, 10 predicted proteins | sample Helome_2_FD_192494 | JGI IMG/M metagenome (GOLD analysis project Ga0265303, IMG submission 192494) | Marine sediment microbial communities from subtidal zone of North Sea - Hel_20160317 (Illumina Assembly) | ecosystem: Environmental > Aquatic > Marine > Subtidal zone > Sediment ... | reverse complement strand
GCCGGTACCCGCTGAACACGGTGGGCGCCTGATTCGAATTTGAGCTTGGCGTAGATGCTGCTGCCCGTGATGCGGCTGATGATTTCCTTGTAGCCGCCGTGCTCACCCTCGCGTGCAGACAGAATCTCGATGTTCCACCTCATGGTCTCGGCATATTTCGAGTACATGCGGAACAGGTCTCCCGCGAAAATCGCAGCCTCGTCGCCGCCGGTACCGGCACGCACCTCGAGATAGACGTTGCTCTCGTCGTACGGGTCCGCCGGTATCAGCGACTTTTGCAATTGCTCCAGCAGCGCTTCACGACGCTCATTCAGTCCCTCCAGCTCCTCCTGGCCCATCGCGCGGACGTCCTCATCCGGGTCTTCAGCCATCTCTTCGGCATCCGCGATATCGTCGAGTACGGCCTGGTATTGCTGGAAGTTCTGCACGACGGGTTCTACGCGCGCGTATTCTTTTGACAGGTCGCGGAACTGGTTCTGGTCGGCGATGACGCCCGGGTCGGCGAGCAATCCGGCGATTTCTTCGAAACGATCCTGCACGGACTCGAGCTTGAGGCGGATGGAGTCTTTCACGGCTCAGTCCGTGTCGAGGCCGAACAACTTGCGGGCGGCATCGATGAGTTCCTGGTCCGACGCCTCGCCGGCTTTGCGCAGCGTCACGCTTGGCTTGTGCAGGATCTTCTTCATCAATGATGCCGTGGCGAACGCGATGGCGTCATCGGCGGACTCGCCGCGCGCCAGACGTCGTCTCGCCTGCGCGTTGACGTCGTCGCAAACATGCTGGCTCTGCTCGCGGATCGCCGCGATGACAGGCACGACTTCCTTGGATCGCTCGATGCCCGCATAGCGCCGAATTTCCTCGTCCAGCAAACGGCTGGCCTCGACGGCCGCGGCCTCGCGGCTTCCCTGGCCTTCCTGGATCACTTTGTCCAGATCGTCAATCGAGTACAGATAGACGTCGCTGAGTTCACCGGCTCCGGCCTCGATATCCCTGGGTACCGCGATGTCGACCGCGAAAATCGGCTTGCGTTTGCGCGCCTTGATTGCGGTCTCCATCTGCTCCAGCGTGATCACGGGCTCGGTCGCAGCTGTCGAAGTGATGAGAATGTCGGCTTCGGGTAATGTGCCTTCGATTTCCGAAAGCGGCAATGCGAAACCGCCGAGGCGCCCGGCCAGTTCCTGGGCACGCTCCACGCTGCGGTTGGCAACGAATAGTCGGCCGATGTTTTTCTTGGCAAGGTGCTTGGCGACAAGTTCAATCGTGACGCCGGCGCCCACGAGCAGCGCCGTGTGCTTGGTGAAGCCGGCGAAGAACTGGTTGGCGAGGTTCACCGCGGCAGAAGCGACCGATACAGGGCTTGCGCCGATCTCGGTATCGGTGCGTATCTTCTTAGCGACACCGAAGGTGTGCTGCATCAGGAGGCTGAGCCTGTGGCCGAGCGTTTTCGCCTGCTGCGCTTGCCGAAACGCGTCCTTGATCTGGCCCAGTATCTGCGGCTCGCCGAGCACCATAGAGTCCAGCCCACATGCGACGCGGAAAATATGCCGGATTGCGTCTTCATCCTGCAACGTAAACATTGACTCGCTGAAGGAGGGGTCGAGCTTGCGGTCATCCTGCAACCAGGACTTCAGTTGCTCGCGGCCGCCGTCATTGGTCATGACATAAAACTCGGTGCGGTTGCAGGTCGACAGCAGCACGGCCTCATCCACGCCGTCAAGCTGAACGAGGTCCTGCAATGCACGCGGCACCTCGTCGCCCGCGAACACGACTTGTTCGCGAATTTCGACAGGTGCCGTGTTATGGTTCAGCCCGAGTATTTGCAGCGGCATAACGTCATAGGCGCCGCTGATACGGCACTCAAGGATTTCGGAGTGCGTATGATAAGCGAACTGAAAGCGGAGTTCCTTGTCTGTGTACTAAACGGACGACTTTTTATGCCTGAAATACGACGATGCTGGTCAGCGATGGCGCTGATTACGCTAATCGCGCTGACTGCCCCCCCTGTCAATGCCGACGAGGCCATCGCCTCGGACGCAAGCGCGCACGTGCTCGCCGCCGAAATGGCCCTGCAGGCACAGGATTACCTCAAGGCGGCCACCGAATACCGCAAGGCGGCCGAGCTCAGCACGAGCGTGGAGATTGCGCGCAAGGCGACACGCGTCGCATTCGCCTACAAATTCAACGCTGACGCACTGATATCGGCGAAGCGCTGGGCCCGGCTGGACCCGGACAGCGACGAGGCTCGCCTGTACCTGGCGCAATGCTATTTCCGGGTCGGCGACCTCAGGAACTCTCGCCGCCACTACGCCGTGATCATTGAGAACGGCCTGGAGCCGCCTGGGCAGCGACTGTTGTCGCTGGTGCGCTACCTGTCGGAAGAGGGCGACCCCGAGAAGGCCGACAAACTCATGCGGTCGCTGGCAAAGCCTTACAAGGACTCTCCCTGGGCTCACTACGCGGTGGCCGCGCTGGCGCTGGAAGCCGGTGACACCGGGTATGCGAAGGAGCGGGCACTGCGCTCCGCCGAGCTCGCGCCAGAGAACGTGAAGCCCAAACTGCTGTATGCACGCATTTTGATGATCGATGGCGAGATCGACGAGGCGATCCAATACACAGCGCGCATTATCGGCGATGACCCGAGCCCGGACCCCGACGCGAGGATGGAGCTGGCCGTCATGTACATGATGGCGGATCGTGATGACGACGCGCTGAGCCAGGTGAACCAGGTGCTGCTCGAACAGTCCGGTCGTAGCGACGCGCTGCGCCTGATGGCAATCATCAATTTCCGCCAGGAGCATCTCGACGCGGCATGGGACGATTTCCAGGACCTGTTGGCGACCGGTCAGTACCGAATGGATGCGCTCTATTACCTGGGACGCATCGCGGACTATCGGGAGGAGTACGATCGCGCGATCCGCTTCTACAGTGAAGTCAAATACGGTTCCAACGCGGTCGCGTCGCGGCGTCGTGCAAGTGCGCTGCTGGCCGTCGAAAAAGAGGACGTCGACGCAGCGCTGCAACTGCTCGACGAGTTTGCCGAGGAGTCTCCCCCGCATGCCGTGGATATGCTCATCGCCAAGGCCGCGCTGCTGGCTTCCCTGGAGCAATACGAACGTTCCCTGGAATTCTACGACCAGGCCATCGAATACCGCCCTGAACGGGAAGGCCTCGCGCTGAGCCGCGCCGAGTTGCTTCTGCAGATGGGGCGTGTCGATGAGGCGATCGAGTCGTACGCGGCCGCCGCGAAGAAATGGCCGAAGAGCGCGCTGTCGCTGAACGCTTATGGCTACACGCTCGCCGATCGGACCGATCGTTATCGCGAGGCCGAGAAACTGATCCGCAAGGCACTCAAATACGACCCGGACAACCCCGCCATCATCGACAGCATGGGCTGGGTGCTGTTCAGGCTTGGCCGCTATGAAGAGGCGCTCGCCGAGCTGCAGCGCGCTTACGATGCGTTCGATGACCACGAAGTCGCAGCCCATATCGTCGAGGTACTGGTGGTATTGGAACGCCGCGAGGAAGCGCTGGCTTTTCTCGAGTCGGCGGAATCCCGCAAACCCGACAGCAAACTGCTGGCAGATGTTCGCGCGCGCCTGTTTGCTGATTAGCCTGACGCTGCTCGCGGGCTGCGCCACGACCCGGCAGGGAATCGCACTGCCCGATATCGGCAACTGGGATTCGCGCAACGAGGTGCTTGGCGACCTGCGTGCCTGGGAGTTCAAGGGGCGCATCGCGGTCAAGGCCGGCGATGAAGGTTTCAACGGCAAAATCCACTGGTCGCAGCAGGGCGATACGTTCAATACGACGGTCGGCGGTCCGCTGGGCATGGGCACTGTGCGCATCACGGGCGATGGCCGGCGCGTGGTGCTGACCGACAAGGACGGCGTCGAGAAGACGCTCGAGGACGCCGAAGTCGAACTCTGGTACCGCTATGGCTGGACTATCCCCGTCGCGAGCCTGCGCTACTGGGCGCTGGGGATTCCGGATCCGACCATGCCGGCAGAAACGGCGATTAACGAGGAGGGCCTCCTCACGCGGCTGCAGCAGAGCAGCTGGAGCGTCGATATTTCCCGCTATCGGGAGGGCGGCGGCCAGCAAATGCCGCGTATCCTGACGGCCACGAACCCGGATACGCGCGTGCGCATGGTCATCGATCGGTGGGCATTTTTCGATCGTTGACAGCACTGTACCCTCACCGCACAATTGCCGCGCAGGTCATACTTCATTCTATTGGGGCGTAGCCAAGCGGTAAGGCATCGGGTTTTGATCCCGTGTATCGCAGGTTCGAATCCTGCCGCCCCAGCCATTTCACGACACAAGGGGATATCGTGGAAGTCGGAACAATGGCGGTCTTTTCGGGTAACGCCCATCCGCAGCTCGCACTGGACATCGCTCGATACCTCCGCATTCCGCTGGCAAAAGCACACGTTGGCCGATTCTCGGATGGCGAGATCAGCGTAGAGATACTCGAGAACATCCGCGGTCGCGAGACCTTCATCGTGCAGCCGACGAGCCCGCCCTCGGCTGAGAATCTCATGGAACTGCTCGTTATGGTCGATGCGGCCAGGCGCGCGTCTGCAGCACGTATCACGGCCGTCATCCCGTACTTCGGTTTCGCCCGCCAGGATCGTCGCCCGCGCGCCTCGCGTGTGCCGATCACGGCAAAACTCGTGGCCAAGCTGATCGAGACATCCGGCGTCGACAGGGTACTCACGGTCGATCTGCATGCCGACCAGATCATGGGATTTTTCGATATCGCTGTCGACAACGTGTACGCCTCGCCGATCTTGCTCGGCGACGCCTGGAAACAGAAGTACGATGACATGGTCGTCGTCTCGCCCGACGTTGGCGGCGTGGTCAGGGCGCGCGCCCTGGCCAAACGCCTCGGCGACGCCGACCTGGTCATCATCGACAAGCGCCGCGCCCAGGCCAACCAGTCCGAGGTCATGAATATCATCGGCGAGGTCGAGAACAAGAACTGCGTCATGATCGACGACATGGTCGACACCGCCGGCACGCTGTGCCACGCGGCCGGGGCCCTCAAAGACCATGGCGCCATGAGCGTCGACGCGTACATCACACACCCGGTACTGTCGGGCCCGGCCGTCTCGCGTATCACCGGTTCGGCGCTCGATCACATGGTCGTGACCGATACGATCCCGCTCAACAAAGATGCGCGGGCCTGCGCCAAGATCCGCCAGCTGTCGACGGCCGAGCTGCTGGCCGAGACCATGCGCCGCATCAGCACCGAAGAGTCCGTTTCCTCCCTTTACGTGGATTAGCGCCTGCGGTACCATGCGCGGCCTTGCGCGGATTGGTCGCGATCCGTGTGTCTTGAAACGCTTATAAAATATAAGCAAAAACAATCAGTTATGGAGAACAGTCATGAGTGACGACTTCGATCTGATTGCGGAAACCCGTGAGGACCAGGGGAAAGGTGCGAGCCGCCGCCTGCGTCATCAGGGAAAAGTACCCGCAATCATCTATGGTGCCGGGCGTCCGCCGCGGGCACTCGCGTTCGACCACAACAAGGTCATCAAGCAGCTCGAGAACGAGTCGTTCTATTCGAGTGTCCTGAACATCAAGGTCCGTGACAAGAGCCAGGCCGCGATTCTCAAGGACATGCAGCGCCACCCGGCGAAGAACCAGATCATGCACATGGACTTCCAGCGGATCGTCGCGGATCAGGAAATCAAGATGAACATTCCGTTGCACTTCATCGGCGAAGACGTGGCACCTGGCGTCACGGCGGGCGGCGGCAAAGTGTCGCACCACATGACCGAAGTCGAGATTGTCTGCCTGCCGAAGCACCTGCCGGAGTACATCGAAATGGATATTACCGAGGTGGAGCTCGATGAGATGCTGTACCTCTCGGATATCAAATTGCCCGAGGGTGTCGAGATGCCTGCGCTGGCGCAGGGTCCCGAAGCCAACCGTGCCGTCGTCTCGATTCACGTGATCAAGGAAGTCGTGATCGAGGAAGAGGAAGAGGAAGAGCTCGAGGAAGGAGCGGTTCCGGTCGAAGGCGAGGAAGGAGAAGAACCGGAAGGAGAAGAATCCGGCGAAGAGCCCGCAAAGGAATAAGCACTGCCACTTGCCGTATCGAAAAGACCGCCCTACGGCGGTCTTTTTGTTTAACATTGCCACGCCATGTCCAAGCACATTCGCATCATCGCCGGCCTCGGGAATCCCGAGGACAGGTACGAACGCACGCTGCACAATGCCGGTTTCTGGTTTGTGGATGCGCTGGCGCGTAAATACGGTGGTGACTTCCGCTTCGACAAGAAGTTCGATGCCGACTATTGCCGCATCAACCTGCATGGCGATGATGTCTGGCTCGTCAAGCCGCAGAGCTACATGAATAGTAGTGGCGGCCCGATACGGGCTGTACTCGACTACTATCGAATACGGCCGACCGAGCTGCTCGTGGCGCATGACGAGATCGACCTGCCACCCGGCACGACGCGTCTCAAGGACGGTGGAGGCCACGGCGGGCACAACGGCCTGCGGGACATTATCCAGCACTGCGGCGCCGACTTCGTGCGCCTGCGCCTCGGCGTCGGACACCCCGGGGAAAAAAGCGAGGTGACGAGCTACGTGCTGAAGCGCGGCTCGAGCGATGTCGAAAGTGCCGTGATGAAGAACGTCGACGAGGCTGTGGGCGTTATGCCGACCTTACTTGATGATGGCCTGGCTGCAGCACAGAAAGCACTACACACACGAGACTGATTCATGGCTATTACCTGTGGCATCGTCGGCTTGCCGAATGTCGGCAAGTCGACACTGTTCAACGCGCTGACCGCGAACGAAATTGCGGCGGAAAACTACCCGTTCTGCACGATCGAACCCAATGTCGGAGTAGTGCCTGTCCCTGATCCGCGCCTGGATATGTTGGCAGATATTGTTAAGCCGCAGAAGATCCTGCCGACCACAATGGAATTCGTCGATATCGCGGGCCTTGTTGCGGGCGCATCGAAAGGCGAAGGGCTCGGCAACCAGTTCCTGGCCAACATCCGAGAGACCAATGCCATCGCGCACGTCGTGCGCTGTTTCGAAGACGACGACGTGACGCACGTAACCGGAACGATCGACCCGCTCGACGACATCGAGACAATCAATACCGAGCTTGCGCTTGCGGACCTTGAGTCCGTCGAGAAACAGCTCGACAAGGCGACGCGTAATGCCAAGACCGGGCAGAAGGACGTCATCGCGCATCGCGATGCACTGGCCGGCATCAAGGCGCATCTCGACGAGGGACTGCCCGTTCGATCGATGCAGACGACAGACCTGCAGAAGCAAATACTCCAGAGCGTGCACCTGATTACGGCCAAACCGGTCATGTACATCGCCAACGTTGCCGAGAACGGATTCATTGACAACCCGTACCTGAAAGCGGTGGAGGAGTACGCGGCGAGTGAGGGCGCCGAGGTCGTGGCGATCTGCGCGGCAATCGAAGCCGAGATCGCGGTGCTCGACGAAGAGGACAGGGCAGAGTTCCTGGCTGATTTCGGCGCCAAGGAACCCGGCCTGAATCGAGTGATTCGCCACGGCTACGCCTTACTGGGGCTGCAGACCTTTTTCACGGCAGGCCCCAAGGAGGTGCGTGCCTGGACAACGAAAATCGGCGCGACTGCGCCGCAGGCCGCCGGCGAGATTCACACGGATTTTGAAAAAGGCTTCATTCGAGCCGAAACGATTTCCTACGAAGACTACGTCGCGCTCGGTGGCGAGACCGGCGCCAGGGACGCCGGCAAGCTGCGCCTTGAGGGCAAGGACTACATCGTGCAGGAAGGCGACGTCATGCACTTCCGCTTCAACGTCTGAAGACTCAGACAATTAAAGGGACAGTTTACTAAACTCCGAACGGAGTTTAGTAAACTGTCCCTTTAATTGTTCTTGTGCATGCCGAATGACGGCAGCGACCAGTTGTAGGTGATCCCGAGCGCGCGCACTACGAATCCTATACTGACGGCGATCACGAGTGCGAGTTGCTCGGCCAGGCCCACGCGGTCCGCGATGACGTAGCAGACCGCTGCAACGAACGCCGCTGTCGCGTAGATCTCGCGCGACAGGATCAGTGGAATCTCGTTGCAAATGACATCGCGGATCATGCCGCCCGTCACGGCAGTCGTTACGCCGAGCATGATCGCCACGAGCGGACCAGTGTCGTGTTTGAGGCAAATCTCGGTGCCAAGGGCTGCGAACAGTGCAAGGCCCAGCGCATCCATCCAGACGAGTATGCGGCGACGCGAGCCCGGCCGGTAGGAAGTGAAGAACACGATCAATGCGCCGATAATCGCAACGGCCACGTAACGGTTGTCGCTTATCCAGAATACCGGGACACGGTCGATGATGATGTCGCGAACTGTGCCGCCGCCGACGGCCGGCATCAACGCCAGTACGCAGAAGCCGAAGATATCCATGTTCTTGCGCGACGCCGCCAGCGCTCCGCTCACTGCGAAAGCCGCTGTGCCCAGCATCTCCAGGATGTAGACGAAGCTCAGGTCCATTGACGCTGACTGTACCCGAATCGCCCGGGATTTGGGCTCGTATCTTCTTGACAGTCAGGGGCCGCATCAGGACAATCTGCGGCCCTCGCAGGGCCCTTTGCGCCTGTGGGCCACATTTCGGTGATGTAGCTCAGATGGTTAGAGCGGCGGACTCATAACCCGCAGGTCGGTGGTTCAATTCCACCCATCACCACCAACAAAGAAAGGCACCTCGCCAAGGGGTGCCTTTTTTGTTTGCGACAGTGTTCGCAACGACTTGAAAACCCTATCCCTTTTTGCCACAGGTTGCCTAGGTACATCCCCGAATGGCCCGGTCTCACGCGCGTTTGACATCATAGGCTCTGGCGCATATCACCGCGCGCCAGCAGGAATTCAGGAGGGGTCTAGCTTATGCGCACGTTTTCACGCGGCTTTCTGGCGGTCACGCTTATCCTGATTTCGTCAGTCATCTGGGCCGGCAACTTCAAGGCGGGCTGGGATGCTTACAGTTCGACCGACTACGCAAGGGCTTTGAGCGAATGGCAGGATCTGGCCGATGCAGGAGATCCCGATGCCTGCTACGGCATGGGTCTGCTCTATGGCAATGGGTTTGGTGTCGACATGAACGACGATCTTGCCCTCAAGTACTACGGAATTGCGGCCGCGGCAGGACACGCCGAAGCGCAATACAACCTCGGCGTCATGCACCAGAACGGATGGGGTGTCCCCATTAACGAGGAAGAGGGGCTGAAGTGGTACCGGCTGGCAGCAGACCAGGGCGTCGTGGGTGCGCAGCTGGCGCTTGGCCGGGTTTACGCGCTGGACTTCTCGGAAGGTTACGACCCCATCGAAGCGTACAAGTGGTTCGCACTTGCGGCGAAATTCGGTGACTTCGACGCGAAAGCGAAGCTCGACTTCCTGGTGTCTAGGATGGACGCAACGCAGATTGCGGCCGCGAAAGTGCAGGTCGACGCGTGGGTGCAGTCTCACGGTAGCCTGTTCGCGAATCAATAAATCCGATTGACGATCAAGCGGCGTCCGGCTGCTGCTCGGGCGCCGCTTTTTTGAACGCGTCGAGCTCGTTACAGGCGTCGGTAGCAGCAAGTAGCTTCGGAAACTCATCAAGCGGCACATTGAAGCGCCGCGCGTTGTATACCTGCGGTACGAGCATTGCATCGGCGAGCGTCGGCGCGGCACCAAATACGTAAGGCCCGTCACCTGCCAGAGCTTCGGCGGCACGGAATCCCTCGTGAATCCAGTGTGAATACCAGTCGCCTGATGCGTCCGCGTCGAACTCGGTCTTGATGAATTGCATTACGCGCAGGTTGTTGAGGGGCTGAATGTCGCAGGCAATCATGTTGCAAAATGCCCGAACGCGGCTGCGCATTGGTTCATCTGCAGGAAGCAACGGTGCCTGGGGGTAAGTCTCCTCGAGGTACTCGAGGATGGCCATCGACTGGCCAATGGCGACTTCACCGTCGTCGAGAAACGGCACGAGCATTTGAGCATTGACGCTTCGGTATTCGTCCTTGCGGTGCTCCGAAACGCCGGGGGCCAAGGACACGGGGATAATCTCGTAGTCGAGGTTCTTGAGATTCAGCGCGATCCTGACGCGATAGGCCGAAGAAGATCGCCAGTAACTGTAGAGTTTGATCGCCATTCAGGCTTTGTATTTTTCAACGACCTGGTCGATCGTACCGAAAATCGACTGACCGTCCG
>Ga0265303_10003229_pt1 | contig 10212 bp, 8 predicted proteins | sample Helome_2_FD_192494 | JGI IMG/M metagenome (GOLD analysis project Ga0265303, IMG submission 192494) | Marine sediment microbial communities from subtidal zone of North Sea - Hel_20160317 (Illumina Assembly) | ecosystem: Environmental > Aquatic > Marine > Subtidal zone > Sediment ... | reverse complement strand
AACTCCCCAACCAGTGCGGCGCTTGGCGCAATGGCAAAAGCGTGATCGAGCCACCAGTCGTAATAGGTGTTCGAGTTTAGCTGGGCTCTTTCATACGGATCGCGTCGCAGATTGAAAATCAATGGGGCGCGCAACGTTACAAATGGTTCCAGCCAGAGAGCCATTGTTTTAGCACGCATCACCTGGAAGGTAATCTTCCAGTCGTTCCAGCGGACAGCAACAATCTCGGCGGTATCATTTACATAGACGAACTCATGGCGTGGCGACTCTTTCACCTTGCCCGTCAGGTAATCGAGCTGGTTATAGCCATCAATGAAGTTTCTGTAAGTGCGACCATTGAGCTTCACACCCTTCAAAAGCTTTTCCTTGATGTCGGGCGCACCGGCGATAGCAGCAAAGGTAGGCAGCCAATCTTCGTGTGAAACGATACCATTGAGGGTTACGCCTGCAGGGAAATGACCGGGCCAACGAACAAAGGCAGGCACACGGTAAGCGCCTTCCCAGTTGGTGTTCTTTTCACTGCGGAATGGCGTGGTGCCTGCATCGGGCCAGCTATTGTAGTGCACGCCGTTATCGGTGGAATACTGAACAATCGTGTTATCGGCAACACCCAGCTCATCCAGTAATTTGAGGAACTCGCCAACATGCATATCGTGTTCAACCATGCCGTCGCCGTATTCATCTTGCCCCGAAATACCTATATGTTCTTCCTTTAAGTGGGTGCGAAAGTGCATGCGCGTGCCGTTCCACCAAACAAAAAATGGTATGTCAGCACTGACCTGCTCTCTAATAAACCTCATAGCAGCTGCTGCAGTTTCATCATCAACTGTTTCCATGCGCTTTATGGTCAGCAGGCCAGTGTCTTCAATCTTCTGTCCACCCTTGCCATCAGCCCAGGAATGGATCACCCCGCGCGGGCCAAACTTTTTGCGAAACTCGGGATCTTTCGGATAGTCTCTGTGCTCCGGTTCTTCTTCGGCATTCAAATGATAGAGATTGCCCATGAATTCGTCGAAGCCGTGCATCGTCGGCAGATGCTCATCGAGATCGCCTAAGTGATTTTTGCCAAACTGGCCGGTGGCGTAACCCTGGCTTTTTAGTACCGTGGCCATCGTCACATCCGTTTTCTGCCAGCCTTCCTTCGCACCGGGTAAACCGACCTTGGTCATACCATTACGGATAGGGACACTACCACCGACAAAAGCCGCTCGACCTGCCGTGCAACTTTGTTGAGCGTAATAGTCAGTGAAACCTATGCCTTCTTTGGCAATGGTGTCAATGTTGGGAGTCATATAACCCATCATGCCGCGAGTGTTATGGCTGATATTTTCCATGCCAATATCATCACCCCATATAACCAGAATGTTTGGTTTGTCAGCCGCGATTAATGTCGAGCTAAAGGCCAGCATTAGCAGGCCGACAGGTAATGCAATAAGGTTTGTAGCTTTCACAATTTTGCCCTCCGGGAAATACATCTGTAGATGTACAACTATTTGAACACATGAAGTGCCGCTTTGGCAGCAATAATTCTGACCTTGCCTTCAACACTTGTGTTCAGGTGTAGTTACGATCCATTTACTGGTGACGAGTGACATTTCCCCCTTGGCGCTTTACATTGGCCCAAGGACTCACCACAGGTTATAGCAAATGAAAATTAATCTGCAGAAGTTATATGTGTTGGCAATTTTGCCTTATTTTTGGTCAACTGCCTGCCCGTGCAAGCGCAGGAGCAAGCAACCAAAACCACGGTAGTTGTACCCATTACCGTGGATAAGGGTCCGGAGGATGCGCTGGACAGGGGGAACCCGCGAAGTAGCATCATTGGTTACCTGACCGCTGCGTCCGAGTTCAACTGGGAGAAGGCCGCAGAATATCTTGATCTTCGCAATCTGCCGCCTGATATCCAGGAAATTGATGGGCCCGAACTGGCCAGGCAATTCAACCACGTTGTGTCACGTTCAGTGTGGCTGGATCGACTCAGTGTCAGCGACAGTCCCCAGGGCTTGCAGGGTGACGACCTGCCGGCCTATCGAGATGAACTTATGAGGATCAATGGTGAGGATGGTGAAATCCCGACCTGGCTGCAAAAAGTTCCACGAGCCGATGGAGTCATGATATGGAAGTTGTCCAACCGCTCGGTCGCACGAAGTGCGCCCTAAGGGCCGAAAACAGGAAGTTTTTGGACAATCCCTCTCCAGGATGTGGCGAGTCAATCCCTCTCCCCCAGCCATAAAAAAGACTCTTTATATCAGAGTCTTATGAAAAAAGCCGCCAAATGCGGCTTTTTTCATTTTGGGGCGCGTCAGTTTGTGTGCTTGCTGTAAAATCAACAGGTTTGATGATCCTGATCAGTAAGGTTCAAACTCCGGCGAGGGAAAATCAGAACTCAATAAAGATTGGAATGGACTCAAAGCCCATGACGTGGACGATTGTCGACTCGTGTGGTCAGGATGTTTTTCCCAAGCCTCTGGCCAACGGGCGAGCACTCCATGCTTTCAAAAAGCTGCAAAACGGTAGCTTTGGGTCATCACACCCCTCAGGTTCGCAACTCTGCCACCATCTACCCAGCTCAGGCAAGTACACGGGCATTTATCACTTCCGAGGATCAATGAGATGGTAGTCACATTAATCGTCGTTACCACAATTATTGTTTTTATCCTGGTCGACATTCTTCTTCGGATACTTCTGAAAAGACAGCGTGAAGCGCACCTGAAAAAGGAGCGGGAACAGGCCCTCGATATCGGGCTGAAACTCGATGTAAGTGAAGAAGCACGAAGCTTGAAGCGGGTACACCTGGATAATCCAAAAGCCCGGATACTGGCTGTTGATGATGAAGAAATCATTTTGGACAGTTTTCGCAAAATCCTCGTTCTCGCGGGCTTCAGCATCGATACCGTGGAACGGGGTTCCGAAGCGCTGGGGCTCATTCGCAAGCACGATTACGATTTTGTTTTCACCGACCTGAAAATGCCCGAAATGGACGGGGTCGAGGTAACCAAGGCCGTCAAGCATTTACGCCCCGATATCGATGTCATCGTCATTACCGGATACGCGTCGATCGAATCAGCGGTCGAAACGGTGAAATTTGGCGCCATGGACTATGTCCAGAAACCCTTCACTGAAGATGAGCTGCTTGAATTTGTCGAAACCGCGTTGATCAAGCGGCGGGACCGGCTGGAAAAACAAATGCGTCACAAAATCCGCCTGATCAAACCGGGTACCAGCGAATCAAAATCCCGATTTGAATTGAATGTTCCTGCAGGGGCTTTTGTATCGAAGCAACACGCGTGGGCGAGAATCGAATTGAACGGTGCTGTTCGCATCGGGCTGGATGACCTCATCAGAAAAATCTTTGCAAAAATTGATCGTGTCGAATTGCCCGCTATCGGAAAACACATCGAAAAAGGCGCACCGCTTTTTTCGTTCTCCTTTGGTGACTGCAGCCTGAACGTGCCCTCTCCGCTGAGTGGAAACGTCATTTCCGTCAATTCAGAACATGCCGAACACCCCGAATGGTTGGCGATCAAACCGTTTGAGCTGAGTTGGATGTGCCGGATTGAGCCAACGAACCTCGCAGGGGAACTACCCGAACTGAAAATCGGACATGACGCTGTCGATTGGTATCAACAGGAATTGGACAGGTACAGCGAGCTGGCCAGGAACGCTGGTGAGGGCGCTTCCGCCGATGAATTGAACGAAGCAGGAAAGGGTGAGCAGGAGGTCAATGCAGGGCAGCAGCAACTTCTGGTCGAATTTTCAAAATCATTTTTACAGTGTTGAACATTCTGGGTGATTTATGTGCAAATTCTGTGTTTTCGTGGGAATGCTGGCGTTACTCACACTCGCTCTTCCCGGCTATTCACAGGAAACAGGGCAAACCGGAACGGTTGAACAAAAAGCTCCTGCCAAGTTACCGGCTGCCCGCCCCAAATTGCCCAATGTGATTATCTTTGAATCATCGGTCGGAAACGTGCATTTCCCCCACAAAATGCACCGGAAAATGGGTTGCAAAAAGTGCCACCACCAAATCCATGCCAAGGAATTGATGACCCCGCATGAGGAGTACCTGGGCTATTCCTGGGTCAGCTGCCACGATTGCCATAACAATGGTTCGGAGACGGACGGTTCCTACTACGGATGCGACGCCTGCCACCATTCAAACCTGGAGAACATTGCAGACGAAACACTCAGTGCCAAGGTGGTCGTGCATAAGAGTTGCTGGAATTGTCATTTGTCAGGTACCGGGCCAGAGGCAAGCGAAGGCTGCAGTTTCTGCCATATAAAGGAATAACAAGCACTGAAATTACGGAGCCAGAATGGACAGACGAGGCTTTTTGAAAACGACGCTGGTTGCCGGCACCGCCGCACTGGCCGGCGATGACCTGGGTGCTCTTGAGTTACGTCACCCCGAGGAATTCGTCGGCATCCTGGTGGACACCACTCGCTGTATTGGTTGCAGGGCCTGTGAGCGGGCTTGCGGCGAAACTCATGACCTGTATGTCCCCGACGTAGTGAACGATGGAGCCCTGGAAAAGCCACGAAAAACCAGCGAAAAGCAATACACGGTCGTCAATAAATACGAGACAGACAAAGGCGAGATATTTGTCAAAAGACAATGCATGCATTGCCACCAGGCTGCCTGCGCTACCGCCTGCCCTACAGAAGCGATGCATAAAACGCTGAAAGGACCGGTCATTTGGGACGGGGACAAATGTATCGGTTGCCGCTTCTGCATGATCTCCTGCCCCTTCGATATACCCAAATTCGAGTACAACGAATGGAACCCGAAACTGGTGAAGTGCACGATGTGTTTCGAGCGCCAGGAAAAAGGGCAGAAACCGGCCTGCGTCTCGGCTTGTCCCACGGATGCGTTGCAGTTTGGTGTGCAGGTAGACAACCTGGAAATTGCCCGGCATCGCATTTACGCCCATCCGGATCAATATGTACACCAGATTTACGGCGAGCACGTAGCCGGCGGTACCGGATGGCTTTACCTGTCGGCGGTGCCCTTTGACCAGATAGGGTTCAGAACCGACCTGGGAAGAACACCGTACCCGGAGTACACCAGGGAATTCCTCTATGCCGTTCCGGCGATCCTGTTCGGCGTACCGGCATTTTTGTTGGGACTCAATGCACTCGCCGATCACGGTGAGCCGTCTGACGGGATTGAGGCGGAATTCCTCACCGGTGAAGAGGAGGTTGAGCGATGAACACCAGCGTTGCCGCCGGCGGTGAATTCAACCGTATTCTCCAATTTCTGTTCCATGAGCTGAAACCTCGCGGCCCATGGCTTACGACCTTTAACGTTATCTCGATTCCGGTGATCCTGGCCGGGCTGGTTATTTTGTGTTTCCGTTTTATTTACGGCCTCGGTTCGGTGACCAATCTCACGCAGGAACATCCCTGGGGTCTGTGGCTCGCCTTTGACGTGGTTACCGGTGTCGCGCTCGCCGGCGGCGCCTACGTCATCACTTTCGTGGTTTATATCATGCGGGTGGAGAAGTATCAGTCCATCGTGCGCGCCACCGTGTTGAACGGGTTGCTGGCCTACATGTTTTATGGTGGCGCTCTGCTGTTCGATCTCGGCCGGCCGTGGAACGCGATGAATCCCTTCATCGGTAATTCATTCGGGTTTGCCTCCGTGCTGTTCCTGATTTGCTGGCATTTTGCGCTCTACATGGTGGCCGCGTTCATCGAGTTTTCTCCCGTAATCGCAGAATGGCTGAACCTGGAAAAAGCACGCAAGTTTCTCAAGGGTCTGGTCCTGGGCACGGTCATTCTGGGCGTGACACTCTCGCTGTTGCACCAATCCGGGCTCGGTGCACTGTTCCTGATGGCCAAGCCCAAGATTCATCCCCTTTGGTGGTCGCAATTCACCCCGGTGCTGTTTTTTGTCTCCAGCATTTATGCGGGACTGGCGATGATTATCTTTGAAGGAACCATCAGCCACGGTGTTTTCAAGAACCTGATCAATCCCAAGGGACATCATTCTTTTGACGACATGGTATTCGGATTGGCAAAGGGCGCGGCCATTACCATGTTTGTCTATTATGTTTTCAAAGCGTTGCTGTTCATTCACGAAAAGCAATGGGATCTGATCAACACCAGCTGGGGCTACTGGTACCTGCTGGAAGTGCTCGGTTTTGTACTGGTTCCTGCATTCATGTTCGCGTTCGGGTTCAAACACAGAAGCCTGAACATCATCAAGATTGCCTCCGTCCTGGCATTGCTCGGCATCATACTCAACAGGCTCAACGTATCCATCGTCTGTTTCCAATGGTACGACCCCGTGCATTATTACCCGAGCTGGCAGGAAATCACGGTAACGCTAATGGTGATTTTCTCTGAAATCTGGATATTCCGGTGGGTTGTTACCCGCATGCCGGTGTTCGGTTCGGAGCATTAGCAATTAAAAGAAAGGACTGAAATGGACTCATTCACCTACGTCAATATTTTCGAAACCAAAGGCATGGAGTATCTGCTTCTGTTGAGTTTCTGGGTGCTGTTTGTGTACCTGGTTCGATATTTGTCGAAGCCGGCGAAAAAGCGGAAAAAATTGCGTTGACCCGGAATGCTGGCGAAGAAGTGCGCCTTCCCTAAAAGGGTGATTCATGCTTAATAGCAAAATTGGCCACAAACTGACCTTCGGTGTCGTGCTGACGGTTCTTTTTGTGATTAGCATTTTCGCCTATTTTAATATCCAATCCGAAACAAAAAGTCTGCTTGCTGAAGTCGAGCGGCATGCCAATCAACTCAGCGAAGCGGTCAAGTCGGACACCGAATACGACATGCTGCGCAACGACCGGAATCGGATCCACGACAGCATCCGCCGCATCGGCATGCAGGAGAGTATTGACCGCGTCCGCATATTCAACAAGTCGGGGGCGATCATCTACTCGTCGGGTTCCGCCGAGATCGGGAAGATGGTCGACAAGCAGGCAGAGAGCTGTTACCGATGCCATTCTGCGGGAAAGCCGCTGGAGCATCTGGAGATGGCGGAGCGCACGCGTATTTTTCGCCTTGATCAGGACTCTTCGCGACTGCTGGGTATCATCAACCCGATCTACAATTCGCCAACGTGCTGGGCGGCGGCCTGCCATGCGCACCCCAGGGAGCAGACAGTGCTCGGTGTGCTGGACGTCACGATACCCCTGACCGAAGTCGACCGGAACATCCGGCACAGCCAGGTGGCCATAGTCATTCTGGCAGTCAGCGCAATCCTCATTCTGAGCCTTATCGTTGGCTTCCTGGTCCGCTGGTGGATCGACCGCCCGGTCCAGGAACTGCTTACAGCCGTGCGGCACGTAGCCGGCGGCAACCTGGCGTACCGGGTCGAAGTGAAGAGAGACGATGAGCTGGGCATGTTGGCCAGGTCGTTCAACGATATGACCGAAAATCTTTCACAGGCACGCTTGCAGCTCTTCCAGTCGGACAAACTCGCCTCGCTTGGGAGGCTTGCCGCTGGAGTGGCGCACGAGATCAACAATCCGCTGACGGCTGTACTCACTTACAGCAGCTATCTGCAGAAGCGTGCGCATGGGCAACCCGAGATGCACGCCGACCTGGATGTCATCGCTTCTGAAACCATCCGCTGCCGCGAGATCGTCAAAAGCCTTTTGGATTTTGCCCGGCAAACCGTCCCGAAAAAGCGGCAGGCCGACATCAACGAGATCATCCACCGTGCCGCAGCGGTGATCGAAAACCAACTCTCATTGGGGCGGGTAGAGTTGGTCATGGACCTGGACGAAACTCTGCCCAGGGTGACGGTTGACGCTAACCAGATCCAGCAGGTTTTCATCAACCTGATGGTCAACGCCCTGGATGCCATCGGCGAAAACAACGGTTCCGTAAAGGTCACCAGCAAGGCCATCACTGTTTGCGCAAAGGGAACCCTTCAGATCAAGCGCGCCCTGTGCCGCAAGCGGCATGACCTGGTTGACGGGAAGGTCCAGATCGATGGCAAACCCGCCATCGGCATGCGCTTTCGCAAAAAGGATCTTACCGGGCTGATCCACCTCGATCCCGTCTACGGCTCACACGAGCATCTGCTGGGAGATATGCCACCCCTAGAGGAAGGTGTAGACCTCTTGTGCCCGGACTGTTCGGCCTCGCTTCTGGCTGAAGGTGAGGCCTGCCCGGTATGCGGATCTCCCATCTTTGCTTTCGAGGTTCCCCTAAAAGGGCTCGTCCAGGGCTGTTTGCGAGAAGGCTGTGGCTGGCACCGCTGGGAACAGGTCGATTCCGAATGGAACGACGAATTCGTTGAAGTCAGAGTGGAAGACGACGGCTGCGGCATTCCCGAAACCCAGATCCCGAAGCTATTCGAACCGTTCGCGACAACAAAGGGCCAGAAAGGTACGGGGCTGGGCCTGGCCGTTACCTGGGGGATCGTGGACAACCACAACGGAACGATCACAGTGGAAAGCGAGGTCGGTGTCGGAACGAGTTTTATCGTCAGGATTCCGGTGAAGTCATGAGCATGCAGCGGGATATCCTGGTCATTGATGATGAACTGATGGTCACCCAGGCGGTAGTGAAGGTTTGCAGCGCGGAGGGGATCACCGTTGCCGCTGCGGATAGCGCCCCGGAAGCGCTTCGGTTTCTGGAAAACAGCCGCTTTCGACTGGTGCTGTGCGACATCATGATGAACGAACTTGACGGTTTCCAGTTCCTCGAAGAACTCGACCGGAGGGGCATCCAGACCCCCGTGGTCATGATGACCGGATACTCAACGGTAGAAAACGCGGTCAGGAGCCTGACTTCGACGGGTACCGTGGACTATATTTCGAAACCATTCACGGCTGACGAATTGCTCACGGTCATCCGGCGCAGCCTGCGGTGCTCCGTGATCCTTGACGAGGCAGAGTCAGCCGGCCTCCCGAGACATGGTTCCATGAGCTATGTTCCCTGCCCGGCCAACTATTACCGGCTCGGATATGTGAGCTGGGTCCTGCTGGAGGAAGAGGGAACCGCGCGTATCGGGGTCAGCGATCTGTTTCTGAAGGCGGCGGAGGGTATCAGGGAACTGGAGCTGTCGCTGCCCGGCGAAGACCTGTTGCAGGGAATCCCCTGCGCATTCGCCACCTCGCTGGATGGATCGGTGCACGGCATCATCTGCCCAATGGACGGAAAAATTCTTGAAGTGAATGCGGATGCGCAATCGAACCCCTCGCTGGTCGAGAAGGATCCCTATTTCAGAGGGTGGCTATACCGGATATTGCCGCCAAATCCGGAGAATAATTTGCAGTGGCTGAGTTCATGAAGCCTCGAACCTGGCGCTGCTGACTACGTTTAAGGAGATTTTGATGAAGATCATTCTACTAACAATAATTCTGCCCACCCTGATCATGTTCTTCTTTTTGAACCTGGCAGCCAGGGAGTGGTTTCTCAGGATTCAGGAGAAAAGAAGACGGGCCGAACGCGAGGAAGCGCTGGCTGAGAGTCTCGTGCTTGATTTCACTCACGAGTCGAAAACTCTGAAGCGCGTGGAGGTTGAGGATCCAGAGGCCCGCATCCTCTGCGTGGACGATGAGGAAATCATACTCGACAGCCTGCGCAAAATCCTCGTGCTGGACGGATACAACGTCGACACCGTTGAAACGGGCCAGGAGGCGCTCGGATTGATCCAGGTTCACGACTACGACTTCGTATTTACCGACCTGAAAATGCCGGCCATGTCCGGGACGGATGTGGCCAAATCCGTGAAACACCTGCGGCCGGATATCGATGTCGTCATCATCACGGGGTTCGCAAGCGTGGAATCGGCCGTGGAATGCATGAAGCACGGAGCGCTGGATTACATTGAGAAGCCGTTTACCGAAGATGAGTTGAGGCTGTTCGTCAAACGGGCCCTGATCAAGCGCCGCGACAGGATCGAGAAACAATTGAAACCCAGGGTTCACGTGTTGGGCCCGGAAGACAGTGATCCTGTCATCCCGGGAGAATTCTCGATCCCGGGGGGCGTTCATGTCTCGGCCGGACATTGCTGGGTGAGCCTCTCTGAAGACGGCACTGCGCGGGTTGGCCTGGATGATTTCGCCAGGAAGCTGCTCGGCAGCGTGGATTCGATCGATACACCCGACATCGGGTTAACTGTAAAGGCCGGTAATCCTCTCTTTAGGGTGAACCAGGGTTCCAGAAGGGCGCCGTTCAATGCTCCGCTGAGTGGCAAAGTGATCAAGATCAACGAGAACTTACAAAATGACTGCAAGA